>Ga0247611_10000501_pt1 | contig 79991 bp, 85 predicted proteins | sample 177DNAGHGhighgp2_FD_192422 | JGI IMG/M metagenome (GOLD analysis project Ga0247611, IMG submission 192422) | Sheep rumen microbial communities from Palmerston North, Manawatu-Wanganui, New Zealand - 1770 DNA GHGhigh gp2 | ecosystem: Host-associated > Mammals > Digestive system > Stomach > Rumen... | reverse complement strand
GCGGCGCGGTGGATTGGGATCTATGGCTTCAAGGGCCGTCACAGAAAGGTTTTTACTTCTTTGTCCCGCCTCCCATAGATTCCCTCCTTCCCACATGCCCACGTTGGAATGACATGGGAGGCTGATCTATGGGAGGCTGATCTATATATAAATGACATGGGAGGCTGACTGGGAGGCTACCTTTATAAAATGTTAATCTTCAGCTCATTCTTCTTTGTGTCCACACCGAACTTGTATTTCCCCATTAACGCTCTGTTCTTCTTCAGCTCCTCAACCAACGAAGTCGGATAATTGAAATGCAAGGTTCTTTTCTGCAGCCCATTTGGCAACGGACACAAAGCGATCCTCCCCACCGCCGCCTCACTGGGACGCTTGAGCTCCATTCCCCCCGTAAAGAAATAATGCTCCGAATCAGCACATTGTACCAGTTCCCGCGTCGTGTTGTAATGGCTGCCATGGTGCGACACCTTGATGGCATCAAACAAAACGGGAAAAGCCTGCTCCTTGTAGTGCGTCCGCAATCCAGCCACCACCACGTCAGGATTAGCATCACCCAAAACGAGCACCCTATGACCGTCTTTCTCCCACACGAACGCCAACGAGGCTTGGTTGGCCGGTGTGATCTGCTGGGTCTCGACCGGTTCGTCGGCCGCTTGCAACAATCGCTCTTCAAGCCTCGCGGCACCTGGTTTAGTCATGGGCTCTTTGCCTTTCTTCATAGTGGCTAACGCAGGGGTTACCTTCCGCATGACATACCTGAGTAAAATCTCATACAGGTTTTCTCTCTTGTCCCACTCCCCCATGTCCTTTTCGACGTTCAACTCGTCAAACAGCACCTTGCAAAACTCTTTGTCAAGGTTTTTAATCTCTTTCATCGTGGGCGAAAGAAAAGCGATCTTGCCCCAGTCGTTCAGGTCCAACTCGGTCCCATTGAGGGTATACGGTCTCTCCCAAACCGGCTTTAGTTCGGGATTCCCCAATATGGTCGCGGCCAGTCCTTTCATCGCAGTTTTTCCACTCCTCGTCGCCCGAGAAGGGATGACGTCGTCGACGATGAGTCCGATCCTGTTCCCTATTCTCCTCAGCAGGGCCATTTGGTCGTCATTCAGCCCTTGAAGTTCATCTCCATCATGCTCTCATTGGTAACTGTTGAAGATGATGCGGTTCACCTTGACGTTGCCCGACAGCATCTGCGTGACGCCTTTGATGTGGTCGTCGTCGATATGAGTGACGATGAGAAGGTCTATCACCCCTTTCAAGGTCTCGTTGACATATTGCTTGATAGCCGGTTCGTATAAGCCACAATCCACCATGATGGAGAATTGTTTCTTTTTTTCGCTGAGCAACAGGAAGATGCAATCTCCCACTTTGGATTGAAAGGTTTTGAATGTCGTTTTCATATTACCATTAATTGACCAAGGATTTTGTTTGCCTGAAGACAAACTATCACATTTCCTCCATCGAAAGTCCCTTGTATGAAATCTTATACCCTTTGAACTGACCTGTCGCCTGCAAGAACACTTCCGCCTTCTGTTTCAAGACTCCCAAGCTGATATCATCCATTTGGCGCTTAATCTCGTAGAAAATAGCACTATCTGTCAGTTCGTCTTCAGCAATCATGTCAATCTCGTTTTCACCTTTGCGATCCCACCAGCGGCCAATTCTAGTATATTCCCCCGATTCCATGGCTACACGGTGGAAATAACGCTCCAGCATCAGACCGCTGAAAGTATTGTAGTCACGCATGACTATCTCTTGCAATTTGGCATAGTTCTCAATCTCGAGGATGTAATTATACTTGAAAACGAAACGAAACCAGAAGCTGTAGAACACATCGCCCAGCTCGTAGCGAACATTTTTGTTTCCACTTTTTTCAAAGAGAGGCTGCCGTTTGGCAATCAGTTCGTAATCGTTTTCAAGATTGGTCAGATAGCCGCCCACTTCCTTTCCTATCACATCCTCAATCTCATTGCGGGTGTTCTTGCCTCTGGCGATGCAGGAAAGGATGGAGAAATAGGTTCCATAATCTTTTCCAAACTCCTCTATCAGGTTGTTCTTACCCTCGTTGAGGAAGGTCGAGTTGGCACTGAGGATATAATGTATCATGGTATCCTTGTCCAGCGCACCGGCATCCACCAGCTGGTTCACGTATTTGGCTACCCCGCCAGTAAAGGTGAACATGGCCAGCAGGTCCTCCTTGCTGTAGTCAGGCTTGGCATCCGCCATAATCTGCTTCAGCACAGAGGGGCGGAAGGGCTTCACCTTAAGCTCACCCGTGTTTCTCCCGTATAGTGGCTCCTTCTTGTCTTTGAATATCTTCTGCATCAGCGAGTAGATGCTGCCGCATACAATGAGATTCATACGCGAGGTCTTTTCGTACTTGTCCCAAATGTCCTGCATCTCGCTAAACACGGCCTTGTTTACCCTGAAGAAATCCTGAAATTCGTCGATCACCAGTGTGAAGCTCTGTGTCACCGACAGTTCCATCAGATAGCGGAAAATGTCGCTGAAATGCCGGCTATTGCCCAAAGTGGGGATGCCAAGTTTCTCGCCAATTTCCTCAAGATACGCTTCGCATAATTCCGACTCCGCCTTCCTTGCCACAAAGAAATAGACAAAGGGCTTGTCCTTGTAAGCCTCTCTTACCAATGTGGTCTTTCCGATGCGCCTGCGACCTGTCACTACCGTAAAACGTGCAGCCTTTTTAGCTGTTTCCCTCGTCTCCCGCAAGAAGGCTATTTCTTGTTCTCTATCGTAGAATCTCATAATCCATGTATATTCTTATTTCCGAAACCGCCGTTTCCGAAACCGCCGTTTCGGATGCAAAAATACACTTTTTTCTGACATGGTGGCTATTTTTTCATTAGCATCAACCCTCGGAACGTCACGATTCCCTCCGGCACATATACACATCCAGCTTCGCCCGTACCTCTTCACAGAATGTCTTCACCGTCTTCACCATCACCTTCATTCTTTTACCGCCGTAAATTTTACGACCACAAAAATACACAATATTTCTAGAAAATTTGAGGTGTCATAAAAATAATACTATTCACCCATTCTCTACTCTAAACTTTAAACTAAACCCCACACTTCCCTCTTCTGATCCCCATACTATTTTGGATTCAGATATGGGTCAAAAAAAGTTGAGATATGGGTCTTAACCTTAAGTGCATATCCCCGCTCCCGTTTCAAGCCAAATTTTTCCCGTTTCAGACGGTATTGTTGGATTTCTTATTTTTCGCCACATAAAGCCCAGAAAAAATGGTTAAATTTGCGCGCAAAACCTAAAAAACATTATATTATGAAAACAAATCCGCCTTTTCACCTAGAAAACCAGCTCAAGTTCCTGAAAACCAATCTCGAACAAGGAGCTGCACTGTTCACTACCGACGAAGGCCGCGACGCCTACTACAGAAGCCTCTTGATCGAGATTAATCAAATCATCCTCATCATGAGGGAATACCTTAACCTTATTCATGACAACCTCCAACTTTTTCCCACCCATTCGTTCTACAAAACCAACTTCGAACTTGAAAACAATGCCTTATTGGAGTGGGAGACCCAACACCGTGAAGATCCTTTCTGCCCTCCCGAAATCTTCACCGCCCTCGACACCCTGCGCCATTTGCTTCAAAAGGCCAACAACGACATTGACAGCCCCACCTTCGAACAGATGCTGCTGATTTACCAGTTACGCTGGAACAACTTCTGCAACCGCAAGTGGCCCGACATGAAAGGCAAAGTGGAAACCCAAATCATCGCTTGCCTGCCCTCAGAACCTGGTGCACGTCAACAGGCACTCCACAACCATATCGAGAAAGTGCTTGCCGACCTCAACAACCACCCGCTCGGACAAAAACTTGCTGCACAAGGCATCACCTTCGACGAGTATTGCCATAATGGACAACTCGTCAATACCGTCGTCGCCCCCAACCTCTTCAACTGCCGCAAGAAGTTGGGAAACAACAACAAGGTCTATGAGTTCTTCGCCCATTTCATGACCTACAACATGCTTCTCGAAGAACTCGACAAAATCCAACTCGACCACACCTTCGAGGTACAACAGGAACTGGACAACTGGTATCTTGCCTTGGCCGACAAACTCAAAGATGATGTCAAGCCAGACTATGCACCACGCTTCGACGACCTCATCGTGGAACTCTGTCACCATCCCGAACTCTACGAATGCCTCAAAAAGAGCACCCTTCGCGCTCCCTTTAACCTCAAACTGGTCTATAACCTCTTCGGCATCATGATCGGCGAGAAGGTGTTCAAGACCAATGCCATCGACCCGCTGCGCAGTAAGCTCACCACCAACAAAACCAACCCCTATTTTACTTACAACAAATACCACGACTTCGACAGTTCCTATTCCGAACTGAACGAACACCTGCTGCATATCGCCACCGGCATCATCGCCATCTGGAAGGAGTTGACCCCATGATGCCAGTGATTATTTCGCTTGATAATCTTTGATAATGGGTGATAAAGACTGATAAAGCTTTATCATCCATTTTTTATTTTTCTGTCAAACAACACATTACATTTTTTTGAATCCTTATTCCTGAAAACACTTGCGCCCAATAATTGTTATAGTAATTTCGCCGCATCGAGTCTCGAGAATCGACGTCCTGGATACCAAATTTCAATTCAAATCACAATGAAACAATTAATCAAAGGCGTCATCAAGGACGCCACGCAAGTGAAACAGTTTGAGAAGAAGAACGGCCAGACCAACGTGAAATGTGTGCTTCACATCGTGGCCATCGACGACGAGCCCTATCCCCAAGAGCTGGCAGTGTCAGTCAGCGGCGACCTCACCCTCTATGCTGCCGCCGTGGGCAGCCCTGTGGCTGTCGAATACATCGTGCGCGTGTTTCCTTTCGAGAAAAAAGGCAAGACGATGTACGGCAACGACGTCTACGCCACCGCCATCCAACCGTGGCAGCCATGAAGAAACGGGTGCCCACGCTCGTGCTCACACGCGTGCAGTTCTATGAGGACTGCACCGTGGGGCGGCTGAGCGACAAGGATGGCCGGCTACTGTGCATGACCTTAGAGCCACGTTGGCGTCAACCCGAGAAAAAGATAAGGAGAAAGTCATGCATTGCGGCAGGGGTCTACCATGTGGCCTACGGCTATGACAGAGAACTGAAATACCAATGCTGGCTCTTGTGGGGAAAGCCGCTGAAGACCAAGATCCGCCTCTGTTTCCTCGCCAAAGGTGGCTCGGTGGCGGCCCACACACAGGGCGACATCCTCCTGGGCTACCTCAGCCCCGACGGTGATGAGGAACGCGCCTTTGAAGGTCAACTCTACCGCCCTGTGGAGGCCTTCGAACGCCTCCTCGCCTACTACGCCAGCCTGCGTGCCAACCACGATGACTTGCGCATGCGGGTGGAGCCCACCACGGGCCCGGTGACGCTCCTCCCCGCCGTGAAGGCTCCCGACCTCCCTATTGTCATGGCTCATGTTGAGGATTACATCCTGCAGACACTGTAGTCAGCTGCCCATGTCATTCCAGCAGAGGTATGTGGGTGAGAGAGGAAATGCTTTGCATTCGACGTAGTCAATCTATGGGAGGCGGGCCAAAGAAGTTGTAACCTATTGTGACGGCCTCAACAGCTATAGATCCCATGCCTTTGCCCACCAGCCCACGTAGGGATGACATAGCTGTTGATGCCTGTTTCAACCTAAAGAAAACATGAATCCAACCTCCCATGTCATTCCAGCAGAGGCATGTGGGTGAGAGAGGAAATGCTTTGCATTCGACGTAGTCAATCTATGGGAGGCGGGACAAAGAAGATGAATCCTTACTGGACGGCTTCAAAAGCCATAGATCCCATGCCACCGCACCGTCCTCCGCGGGGATGACATGGCTTTCGAAGCCTGTAAGTACTGGAAACTAAACCATTAAAACTTTACAAAAATGAGTAAAATCTTAGTTAAAGCGCAACAACAAAATGTTTACAACCTGAACGGTAGCGGCACCACTGGCCTGGCCTATGTGCTTCGCCCTGTGCGCTACACCACCATGAACGCTGAAGACATCATCAACTACTGTGTGGCCAACTCCGTTGTGCCGAAGTCCTACCTGAGCGCCGCGATGGTCGCCATCGCGCAGTGCATTGAGAACTTCCTGCTCAACGGCCACTCGGTGGAGTTCCCCAACCTGGGCATCTTCTCCCTTACCTCGAGCGGCATCTCGGAGGCCGACATCAACAAGGTGGGCATGGAACAACTCAACAAGCTCAACGTGCGCTTCCTGCCCTGTTCCCAACTGAAGGCCGAGGTGGAAGCCGTAGCGCTCGAGTTCGACGGCGTCTACGACATCGCGGGAGAAGAGGTGGTGGGCAACCGCGCCGACGGCAGCACCAAGTCGTACAAGTACTACAAAAAGGTGCGCCGCGGACAGGCGGGTGCTTCAACGGGTGCTTCGAGCTCAATGCCTCACGGACTGGTGGAAACCCGTTCGGAAGATGAAGAATGATGAAACCGGCAAAGAAAAAGGCCATCCGGTATGCCCTCGTAGGGGGCATACTGGTGGCCGGCCTGGCCCTGATGGCGCTCAAGGCGATGCTGCCCGATGACGGGCGCCGCATCAACGCCATCATCGTCCACTGCACCGCCACACCGCCCGGCATGAAGGTGACCATCGACGACATCGACCGCTGGCACAAGGCGCGGGGATGGAAGGGCATAGGCTATCATTATGTGGTCGACCTGGACGGGACGGTCTACCAAGGCAGACCCGCCGACTGCGTAGGCGCTCATTGCCGTGGGCACAATGCCCACAGCATCGGGGTGTGCTACATCGGCGGCCTCGATGCCCATAATCGTCCTGCCGACACCCGCACGCCCGAACAGAAGGAGGCCCTCCTCCGACTGATGACCGTACTCAAAAAACGCTATCCCGATGCAAAAGTCTATAGCCACCGGCGTTTCACCAACAAGGCCTGCCCCTGCTTCGACGCCGAGAAGGAGTATGGCGGGCTCTGAAGGCCTTGACGCTAAAGACAGGTCTTCCCTGCGGGGGCATGCGGGGATGCCTTTAGTGGCATTGCTACTGATTCTACTCTTCACGCTTACCGCCTGTCACAGTCACCGCCAAAGCACCGAGACCATCACCATGGCACAGCGGCGGCAGCAACAGCTCCACTACCGCGACACGCTCTGGAGCCAGCTCAGCCTCCATCTGGAACACCTCACCCTAGAGTGGACGTCAGACAGCATGGTGGTCCCAGCCAAGAACCACCTCCGACTCAAGGCCGACAAAGCCGAGGTCAGCATGAGGCAACAAACCAAGACCGAGGTACAGGTTGAGGAGTGGCAGGAGGACACGACAAGAGTAGAAAAAGAGAACCATGAGGACACCGAGCCAACACCAAGGGAACGGGCGCGACCCTATGGATGGCGATGGCTGCTATTGGCACTGGGTCTCGCACTCGTTGCAGGCACGATGACGTACAGAAGACGATAAAAAAAGAGCAGGCTCGGCGTTGGCCAAGTCTGCTCTTTTTTAGTTTAGAGTTGAGTGTCAGTGGATGGTGTAGCGTTGGAAATGTCCAAAAAACAATTAATGAATTACTGCGTTCGTTTTCGGGGTACATTATAGTTTCTCTATTACCCCTCCATTCAATCCGTGTTCAAAAAAACACGTCATCTGTGTTCATATTTCAACGATTAATTACCGTTAATTGACCACGAATTATCCATTAATTACCCGTGTTCAAACTTCACTGTGTTCTTTCCAGCAATGCCTTACCCAAATCTGTCAGATAATAAGCTTGTCCTTTCTTTCTCGGTTTCTCAGGGTAAAGTAGTGCAATATAACCACCTTTAATAGCTGGATTCAAATATTTTATCCGGAAATTATCAGGTCCTTTTAGGTCTAACATTTCCATCATATCCTTTACAGTTAAAGTCCTGCTTCCCACCACCTTTAATAGGTTGAGCACATATATATCAGGTTTACTTATGGTCACTGCATCTTTACCTGCATCTTTACCTGTATCTTTACCTGTATCTTTACCTGCATCTTTACCTGCATCTTTATACTCCACAGAATAAATCACAGTAATAAACTGACTAGGAGACGACTTGAACACCGGCTTCAGTCCATCCCATCGTGTGCAATACAGCCGCGATTGACTCAGCCAACAGTCGTCTGCAAACAACGCACCTGCATTCGTCAGATAGCCGCCACTTTAAAGTCATATGCCGTACACTCGGCTATCAGAGCTTGAAGCCCCATCGATTTTTGTATTTCTTCTACCATCATATCAAACCCTTATCACTGTCTTTGAAACCACTTTCACAGTAGTTTTCAGCAACTCAATTATTTCTCTCGAACACGGATCCCACGGATCTTTGCGACCCCCGTCGCAAACAATCATCCGTGCAATCCGTGCCAATCCGTGTTCAAAAAAACCTCCCCAATCGAAGATGAGGCGAAGCAAAGATTAATGACAGATTTATGTAAGATTTGCTTCCTTAACCCTTCTTACAGCTCCGCCCTGTCAGTCACATTCTGTGTTGACAAAGGGTTGTTTTTCATATTTTTACAAGCAAACCGAATTACATATTATAGATATCAATTCGCTTGATGTGAATTTAGGGTACAAAATTAAAAGTTTTTCTTATTAAAACATCATTATATATGATATTGGCCTATCATTTCGGATTTCCGTAAGCATCCGACGAACTACATGTAGTTGAACCTACATGTTACACCAACAGGATACTGTCCCAAAAAGTGTGTCTGAGCGATGACGTGTAAAAAAAGAGGATGTGCCAGTTTTGACACACCCTCGTTCAACATTTTTTAAAGATTTACGTCAGATTTAACTACGTTGAAATCGAAGATTCGGCGGAGCCAATGCAGAGCATTTGTTTCCCAAATACCCCGCCCGATAAGGACAGGCCGCCAAACGAATCTCCGCCACAATCAAATATAAGGCGAAGCAAAGATTAATGATAGATTTACGATAGATTTGCTTCCTTACAATCTCGAACACGAATCTCTCGAATCTACACGAATCCTTTAGCCTCCTCGTCGTATTACCATTCGTCTAATTCGTGTCCATTCGTGTTCAAAAAAATCCGTGTTCCTATTTCAACATTAATTACCGTTAATTGACCACGAATTATCCATTAATATTAATGGTCAATTATACGGCTAATTACACGACAATTAACGTTCAAAGTTCCCAAGACCTGACAGCTGCAAGCCCTTTGACTTAGCCATAGTTGCTTCTTTCCAAAAAGCGGCCATCCGATAAGGACCAACCGCCCCAAAAAGGGCATCATCATTCGCGCCCTTCCAACGCTTCCTCAATCTTAGAGTCGTCACGATGGTTATTCCAAATAGACAAAATAATAAGTGTCTCGTTATCGTAGCAATAGATTATTGACGATTTCCTCAGATGAAACACCCTCACTTCGTTTCCCTTATAGAAAAGGTCTTTGTATCTTATTCCCATATCAGGAAAACGTGTCAACCGTTGGGCACAATCTTTTACCTCAGTATACACCCTTTCTGCCACTCGTTCCCCAAATTCACGGGACACATAAACAAGGGTTTCGTTAAGTTCCGTTTGCGCATCTTCAAGCCATTTATGCCTTAAAGCCATAGCGTGATTGGATTTGAGCGAACACTTCATCACCGTCCACGAGTTTGGCACTGCCTTCTTCAAGGCTTTGCAGTCGTTGCTTGACGATGGAATACATCTCCTCATCGGAATAGGAACAAGGTGGAGCTGGTCGTTTTTGTGAAGCAAACCTAATAAGAGCAGACTCTAACTGTTCCTCTAACCATGTTTGTAACGCCTGGTCATTAGGAAAATTAGACTTCACGCGTTCCATCAAAGTGTCGTTGATCCTGATCGTTCTTGTGCACATAGTGGGTGTTTATTTCGTTGCAAAATTATACAAAAAACAAAAACACTGCCAGAAACATCAATATTTTCCTCAAAACAATCTCAATTTCCTCTTAAATACAACAGAATCTTTTTTGCAGAAGTTGGTGTGGTTGCTTTGTAAGCTGTCGTCCGATAAGGACAGGCCGCCAGATGAAGCTCCGCCGCAATCAAAGATAAGGCGAAGCAAAGATTAATGATAGATTTATGTAAGATTTAACTACGTTGAATGCAGAGCATTTGTTTCCAAAAAACCCCGTCCGATAAGTACAGTCTTCATTTAATCTCACACAGATAGCACAGATATCACGGATTTTGTTTGCCTGGCGGCAAACGGTTCTCATCCCTTCATTTCCCACATTCAATTCTCAATTGTTCCCATTCGCAAAAAGCATTTGTTTTTTACTTTAATCTCCTGTTCTTGTTTTGGGGTACATAATAATCAGGATCTCTCTTTCTTTTTCATGCACAAATCCAACAATTCTTGAGGAGTCACCACCTTTACTGGAGCGTCATCGTTTACCTTATAATCACTAATATTAAAGGTCACAAGCAACGTACATCCTTCCTTACAAGCCGCCTGATACTGGCAACTGTCTTCAAGGTCAGAAAAAGCCTCATCCTCCACACTACGTATAAGCGACTCCTTGTCATGCTCTACCACTTGATATTTATTCAAAACCTGTATCATAATTGAACGTAATGCATGGGCTCTATACGGCTTCTTCAATTCCATTACTTTCCGAAGGTAGTTATCTATAGTATAAAGCATGCCATAGAAGCCTCCCACAGTTAAATAAGCCTCATGTTTTTCTTGTGAAAGCAAAGACAAGCTTTTATTAGCTAACTCCACTTGTTCCCTTTGCAGAATCAGCTCAAGAATTACATTTGAATCTACCAACACCTTCATAACCCGTACTTTTCGCTTAAATACTCGTCACGAAGTTCTTCTGCAGAATATTTCGAAGGCTTCAAGATACTACCCAATTTGAAAACCCCGTCAGGGTCGTTTTCAAGCGCCTTCAATTGCTCTACAATCTTTTTATTGTCCGATACATTGGATTCTTCAAACTGGGCTGCATAACTTAACAGAGCATTGTGAAGCAGTTCCTCGAGCCATGACTGCACTGCGGTATCCTGACCAATATGAGGCCTGACTTCCTCCATTAGGGCATCATCTATTGCAATATTGTACCTGCACATAAGATTCAGTGTTTATATTCCAAGCCGCAAAAATAAACATTATTTCTATTGCCCGCAACAGCACATGTTCCATGAAGCCAAGGCCGTCCGATAAGGACAGGCCGCCAGATGAAGCTCCGCCGCAATCAAAGATAAGGCGAAGCAAATATTTGTATAAGATTTGTGTAAGATTTGTTTCCAAAATACACACAATTATTTAGGTTCTCAAATTACCTCACCCGCATAGCTCATCTTCTTCCCCAGCACTGTGCAAAAAATCATCTTTATGTCTATAATGAAAGAATAATGCCGATAATAATAACAATTCAGCATCATAAACGGTTATCATTCCTTGATATAGTATCCACCCGTCTTATCAGAGTCTCGATACTCTATCAAATCCATATTTTTCAAAGTTGCCAATTGTTTTTTCACTGTCGATTCTGACTTATGTCTTAAGGCGGCCACCTGTTTAATCTTTATTCCCGGGTTATTTAAAACTATAAGATAAACTTCCTTAAGACTCCCGGAAAGACCATTTACAGGACCATTTACAGGACCATTTACAGGACCATTTAGAGCACTATTTTGGTTATCCTTTTCGCTATCATCAATCCCATTCTCCTTTACCGGTCTTTTGAACACAATCATCACGAACCCACCATTCTCCACATACTCTGGCTCTGGCACTCCTTGTGCCCGGCAGGCATCCACCATCCTTTTCACGCCCGAGCCCCAACTCTCCAAAAACGACGACTTATACAACACCTCCGCTATTAGCGGATTATACGGATATGAAGCGTGTGCACTCTTGATGGTTTCTGGAGTCAACGCAAGTGGTAGCCGTCCTGGATTCTCTATCTCCACACGGTCGTCATACACTGCAATACTTGGAGTCAGGTTATACTTCTCCAGTTGTCTATGGCAAAGTGCATTCGTCAATGCCTCACGTAATGCTTCCGCAGGAATTTCTAGTTGTTCCTCTTTGTGGAAACCCACAATCTTGCCACTCTGAGACAGATGTTTGAACAAAAAGTCCATACCCGCATCTAGTAGGTCGAAGAAGTTTCCTTCCGCCCGACCACTGTCCATGAACTCATTCTTGTCCGTCCCGCGGAACCGAGCCAGCCGCAGTCCCATCTGCGTATAGCCTCCAACACGTTTTCCGAACAAAGCAACTGCACCATTCAGCACTTTCCCGTCTTTCATCAGGCTCCACTTTTCCAACAGTTCTGTTACACTATCCGTCTCAGCCGTTGCAGGAATACGTCCACGTTCCACACCCAAACGTACAGCACCGCGAATGATACTGTCCCCAAAAGTATGTCTGAGCGTTGACGCGTAAAAAAAGAGGATGTGCCAGTTTTGACACACCCTCGCTCAACATTTTTTAAAGATTTACGTCAGATTTGACTACGTCGAAATCGAAGATTCGGCGGAGCCAATGCAGAGCGTTTGTTTCCCAAATACCCCGCCCGATAAGGACAGGCCTCTCAAGATTTAAAACAGATTTATGTCAGATTTGTTTCCAAATAACAGTTTTAGATTTATGTCAGATTTGCTTCCAAAAACCAATATGAGCTTCCCTTCAGATTTGTTCCCTATCCCATCGCTTCCTTAATGCAATCCACGATATACCTAATGTCGTCGTCAGTGACATACGGCCCGCTCGGCAGGCACATGCCTACCTTGAAGAGAGCTTCCGAAACGCCGTTGACATAGGCAGGCGCATCCTGAAACACTGGCTGTTTGTGCATCGGCTTCCACAAGGGACGGGCTTCGACGCCCCTTTGGTCAAGGAAGACACGCAATGCCTCCACGTTGTCGTTGGGCTCACAGCTGGAATAGACAGTGCGAGGAGCATCCTGTCCTTTCATCCTGACCGACGGGTCGATGAGGATGGTGGTCAACCAGAAGTTACTGTCGAACTTGTTGGAAGGGTTGTCTTGGACGCTGAAGCCGTCCATCTCCCCCAGCAACTCTTTGTACAACTCATGGACATGCTTGTGGTGTTTGACGTGTGCCTCCAACACCGTCATCTGACCCCTTCCAATGCCCGCACTGATGTTGCTCAGCCGATAGTTGAACCCGATAGCCTCGTGCTGGTAGTAAGGGGCGTTCTCGCGGGCTTGAGTGGCCTTGAAGATGACCTGCTTTTTCGTTTCCTCGTCGTCGCAGAGGAGAGCGCCTCCCCCGCTGGTGGTGATGATCTTGTTGCCGTTGAAGGAAAAGGTCGCCAAGGTCCCGAAGACGCCACATGGACGGCCCTCGTAGAACGACCCCAAGGCATTCGCAGCGTCCTCAATGAAGGGGATGTCGTATTTTCGCCCAATCTCCTCCAACTCGTCCCATTTGGCGGGCATACCATAGAGGTCGACGATGATGACGGCCTTCGGCTTCTTGCCAGTTTGGGCGATGCGGTCTTTGATGGCTTCCTCCAAAAGGACGGGGTCCATGTTCCAGGTGTCGCGCTCACTGTCGATAAAGACAGGGGTCGCACCGCAATAAGTCACAGGGTTCGACGAGGCACAGAATGAGAACGACTGGCACAACACCTCATCGCCCGCTCCGACTCCCAATTGCAACAAGGCAAGATGCAGGGCTGCCGTACACGACGACAAAGCAGCCACTTTCCTTCTCTGTCCGACAAAGCTCTCCAAATCCGCTTCGAACCCATTCACGTTAGGCCCAAGCGGCACGACCCAATTGCTTCTGAAAGCTTCCTTGATATATTGCAACTCAATGCCCGCCTCGCTCATGTGGGCCAAGCAGAGGTATATCCGTGGTCGAGACGTTTTGAGATTCATTATGAGATTACTTCAATATAGTTTTGGATGACGTATGCAACGTCTTCGTCAGTGAGCTTCGTATGCAACGGCAGCGTCACCTCGTTCACGAACTGATTGTAGGCGTTAGGGTAATCCTTGATGTCGAAGCCGAGTGCCTTGTAGGCAGTCATCATCGGAAGCGGTTTGTAGTGCACATTGCAGGCGATGCCTCGTTCGGCCATTTTCACGATGATTTCGTTGCGCTCCTCCATGGACTTATCCAGCAGGCGTGTGAGATACAGATGTCCGCTTGAGGAATGGTCGTCCCCATAATGGTTGAGCACTTGCACTGGCAGCCCTTTCAAGGCCTCGTCATAGCGGTTGATGATTTGGCGACGGCGGTAGAGCATCTCAGGATAACGCTTCAGCTGCGCCAGACCGATACCTGCCATGATATCCGTCATGTTGCATTTATAATAAGGTGCGATGATGTCGTACTCCCAGGCGCCCAATTTGGTCTTGGCCAAGGCATCCTTGTTTTGGCCGTGCAACGACAATAACTGAAACTGTTTGTACAACGCTTCATTGTCGATACCCTCGTGGCTACGCCAAGTGAGTGCACCGCCTTCCGCTGTGGTGAGGTTCTTCACTGCATGGAAGGAGAAAGAGGTGAAGTCAGCAATCTGGCCGCACATCTTGCCATGCCACTTGGCGCCGAAAGCATGAGCGGCATCGGCCAAGACGATGACCCTACCAAAAGCCGCCTGGATGTCGTTGGCTGGCTTGAAAAGATGCTTCTTGCTCTCAACAGCGGCAAAGATTCTATCGTAGTCGCAAACTATGCCTCCGAGGTCGACGGGAATGATGACCTTGGTCCTCTCCGTAATGGCATCCGCAAGGCGGTCGTAATCCATTTCAAAGGAATTGGGAGCAGTATCCACCATCTTTGGCGTCGCTCCCACATGGCAAATGACCGATGCGGAGGCTGTGTAGGTATAGGCACTGGTGACGACCTCATCGCCAGGACCAACACCCAAGGCGCGTAGGATCGACTCCATGCAAGCCGTAGCCGAACTTAAACAGACCACCTTAGGAGTCCCACAACACATTGACAAAAGGTTTTCAAACTCTTTGGTTTTTGGCCCTGTGGTAATCCAACCGGAACGCAAAGCGTCGGCAGCCTCCAGTACTTCCGCCTCCGACATGTCGGGAGGGGAGAAAGGAATGTTTCTAATTCTCATATTCATTTTTATATGTTAATATTGTTTATGTTTCAATTTGATAATATAAAGACAGTTACTTGGTCATTAAAACAAACTTAATGATCTCATAATATTAGTCCCCATCTTGCAGGTGAGGTTGGAGAGGATGAACTACTCTTATTCTGTCACAATTACCCAAAATGTCTTAAAAATAAGCCCAATGTCACCCCAAAAGCTGTGGTGTTCTACATAGTCGAGATAGAGTTTGAGCTTCTCCTGCATGATGACATTGATGTAATAGTCCTCGGGGTCTTCGGCTTGTTCCATCAGTTCGTTCTCGTTGCGGAATTTGATGCTGGCGGGGTCGGTGATGCCTGGGCGCACATCCAAGACATGCATCTGTTCGGATGTCCAATAGTTGACATAGTGGCGCACTTCGGGGCGGGGACCCACCAAACTCATATCGCCAAGAAACACATTGATGAGTTGTGGTAGTTCATCCAGTTTCAGTTTACGGATGATATAGCCGCTGCGCGTAATGCGTGAGTCGCGACCACCGATGGTGACCAGGCTGCCTTTGTCGCTGCCCATGCGCATGGAACGGAACTTGAAGATACGGAAGTCCTTGTTGTCCTTGCCCACGCGCACCTGACGGTAAAATACGGGACCTTTGGAATCGAGTTTAATCCAGATGGCAAGGATAAAGAATAAGGGGCTGAGCAACAGCAAGCCTAGACCGCTGGCAATGACATCGAAAAGTCTCTTCATAAGAAATATTTACGATAATGCTTTCAATTACCTTTGTAAATTACTATATACAATTTTAGAACTTGAAATTCAAAACATTAGGACTATTACTATAATGCACACAATTGTTGTTCTAATCTTTTGGTGTTAGCAGCTGTGGTAATCATACTCGTACTTCACCATTATCCTGTTAAGACGTGTCAGAAAGCGAGAATGTATGTTCTTTAACTACGAGCCCTAATTATTGTTTTATTCTATGCTCTTCTGTATCCTCCCAATCAAGCCCGTCAATACCGTGCCTGGGCCGCACTCCACAAACTCCGTCATGCCGTCTGCAAACATGTGCTGCACGCTCTGTGTCCAGCAGACGGGGGCGGTGAGTTGCTTCAGGAGGTTGTCTTTTATCTCTTTGGGATCGGTATGGGGCAAGGCATCCACATTCTGATAGACAGGGCAGACGGGCTGGCTCACCGGAGCGGCCTCGATGGCTTTGGCCAGCTCCACGCGAGCGGGTTCCATCAGCGGGGAGTGGAAAGCACCGCCTACAGCCAACGGCAAGGCGCGTTTGGCTCCCGCCTCTTTCAGCTTGGCGCAGGCTTCCTTCACAGCCTCCACGTTGCCCGAGATGACCACCTGACCGGGGCTGTTGTAGTTGGCCGGGACGACCACGTTGCCTTCTTTGCTGACCTCGGCACAGATCTTCTCGATGGCCTCATCGGGCAAGCCTATGATGGCGGCCATGGTGGACGGCGCCGCCTCGCATGCCTTCTGCATGGCCATGGCACGGGCGTAGACCAAGCGGAGGCCGTCCTCGAACGTTAATGCACCTGCGGCGGTAAGTGCCGAGAACTCACCCAGGGAATGACCGGCCACCATGTCGGGCTTGAAGTCGTCCAAGCAGAGGGCGGTGATGACCGAATGCAGGAACACAGCAGGCTGAGTAACCTTGGTTTGCTTGAGGTCTTCGTCCGTTCCTTCGAACATGATGTCGGTGATGCGGTAGCCAAGGATCTCATTGGCCTTGTCGAACAATTCTTTCGCTTTTGCGTTGTTTTCATAAAGGTCTTTGCCCATGCCTACGAACTGGGCTCCCTGACCGGGGAATACGTATGCTTTTGACATTGTATCAGTTTAATGTTTACGGTTTATTCAAATTCAATCATAGGAGCGTCTTTGCCAACCGACTGCCCCACTTCAATCAATACTGCTTTAACCACACCATCATTTGATGCGCAGATGGTGTTGTTCATTTTCATTGAGTCGAGTACCAACAAGGCTTCGCCTCGCTTTACTTGTTGTCCTTCCTTAACCAATACTTTCATTATCGTACCCGGAATGGCAGCTTTGACTATATTCTGTGGTTTCTCATAAGGTTTTCTTTTCAGAAACTTCGCGGTCAACTGTGTCTTATACTCGCCACTTTCTAATTGTAGAGTATCTATATTTTCCATGGTTATCGTTTTAAAAATCAATAAACTTTACATATCAGAATGGCGGTACTCCGTGTTTCTTCTTGGCCAACACCACTGACTTGTTGCGGCACAACTCCAAGGCTTGAATCAAGTGTTTGCGGGTTTCGTTGGGCTTGATAACCGAATCCACCCAGCTGTAACTTGCGGCCACGTAGGGGTTGGCGAACTTTTCCTTGTATTCTTCAATTTTCTGCTCACGCATGGCAGCGGGGTCTTCCGCTTCCTTGATGTCCTTGCGGAAGATGATGTTGGCAGCACCAGCAGGCCCCATCACGGCAATCTCGGCCGTAGGCCAGGCATACACGAAGTCGGCCTTCATATGGCGTGAGCACATGGCGATGTAGCCACCACCGTATGCCTTGCGCATAATCACCGTCAGCTTCGGCACTGTAGCCTCGCAGTAGGCATAGAGCACTTTGGCTCCATGACGGATAATGCCAGCATGTTCCTGATCCACACCAGGCAGGTAACCTGGCATATCCTCGAAGGTGATGAGTGGAATGTTGAAGGCATCGCAATAGCGGATGAAGCGGGCAATTTTGTCTGATGAATCGATATCCAGCACACCAGCTAACACCATAGGCTGGTTGGCAATAATGCCCACCGTCTGTCCGTTCAGGCGGCCAAAGCCCACCACGGCGTTCTGGGCAAAGCCCTGATGCACTTCGAGGAAATCGCTATCATCCAACACACCCAGCACGATGTTGCGCACATCGAAAGGCTCGCGCGGGTCGTCGGGCACAAACTTGCAGATGTCGGCATACTCAGCCTTCGGCTCACAAGCGGGATGGCGTTCTTCCACCTGCTTCTCGTTGCTATGCGGAATGAGCGATAGCAGCTTACGAATCTGAGTGAAGCATTCCTGCTCGCTATTGGCGAAGAAGTGGGCGTTACCCGTGGTTTCGGCATGTACACGTGCGCCACCGAGTTCCTCCATGCCAATCTCCTCACCCAATACGGTCTTGATGACCTCAGGGCCTGTGATGAACATTTTCGACACCTTATCGACCACAAACACAAAGTCGGTCAAGGCAGGCGAATACACTGCGCCACCGGCGCAAGGGCCAAGAATGACGGATATTTGTGGAATCACGCCTGAGGCTTCGGTGTTGTGGAAGAATATTTCGCCATAGCCAGCCAGGGCGTTGATGCCCTCTTGGATGCGGGCACCGCCCGAGTCGTTGATGCCGATGCAAGGCACTTTCATCTCCATAGCCAAATCCATCACCTTGGTGATTTTGCGGGCATGGGCTAAGCCGAGTGAGCCACCCGCCACAGAGAAGTCTTGCGCATAGATGCACACGGGACGACCTTCTATGGTACCGATACCCGTCACTACGCCATCGGCAGCCATTTCTTTCTTGTCCATGCCGAAGTCGTGGCATTGGTGCTTCACAAAAAGACCCAGTTCCTGAAAGGAATCGGGGTCTAAGAGTGCGTCAATTCGTTCGGTGACGGTCATTTTGCCCGCATCGCGCTGCTTCTGCAACGCCGCCTCACCACCGCCAAGGTACAGATGCTGCACTTGAGCGTCGAGGTCTTCAATCTTTGATTTCATTATATCGCTCATGGCAAATAAATTAGTTTTTAGTTCTATTTATTATGGTTACAAACCGTATCAGCCGTTATTCTATATCTCTATAATGTCACTAATCTTACAATCCACAAATGGAACTATTGCTGTAGCCCAAGCCATGCCAACTCCAAAAGCGCTTAGCATTAGTTTCTTTGTACCTTCCATTTTATCTTTCAACTCACTAACAATAGTCAAAGGAACCGACACTGAAGATGTGTTACCGTACTTTTGTATAGTCCAAGGTATTCGTTCCTTGTCAAGCTTCATTTTTTTGGCAATATAGTTGTTGATAAAAGCATTGGCCTGATGGAAAACATAGTAGTCCATGTGCTGAATGTCTTCGCCTGATACGGCCATCAAACGCTTGATGTCCTTGGGTACTTCCACGATGACAAAATTGAACACATCAGCTCCATTCATATATCCATTCTCATCTGTGCGAATGTTGCCATATTCGTCCACAATTTTTTCCTTAAGGGTTTCCACGGAACTCATATTTCGATACCCACCTCCCTTAATCATAATCAGGTCGCCTCGCGACCCATCGGAATTCAACGAAAAATGGCTTTCACCAAACTTCTCGTCACGCTCTATCAAAGCTGCCACACCCGCATCTCCAAAAATAAAAGCTTCGCGTCTGTCCTTACGGCTATAGACTTTTGATCGGGTCTCGCCATCAAGTAGCAAAGCCTTATGAAAACCCTGGTTCTGCATCATAGCATATACAATGCTTAGCGCATTGATAAATCCAGAACACCCCAATTGTATGTCGAATGCCATTGTTGTCATTGGCAGCCCCAATCTGTCTTGAAGCAGAATGCTGGTAGCTGGCATTCTATAGTCAGGTGTTTGGGACAGGAATACCAAGAGGTCTACGTCACTTCTGTCAACGTTGTTGTCGGCAATCAACTTTTCTGCTGCCGCAAAGCACAAGTCGGAAGCACAGGTTTTATCATTGACAAAACGGCGTTCAACAACGCCCACCTTGTCAACAACTTTTCTTACTTCTTCTTCCGGCCAAATGTCCAAGTCGTAATGATAGTTGTCTATCACATTCTTTGGCACACAGGCTGCTAATGCCGTAATGCCAACATCTTTAAATTTTAATATGGCCATTTAATTATTTTCCTAATATTCAACTCTCCCATAAATCATATGGAAAACAATCCAACAGTCCTTGTTGTAATTGTTCTAATTCAGGGATTGGAGGTGGTGTGGTTTTTAATGCTTCTTCAAGAGTTTCACAAAAATGAACATTCGGTCTTTTTGTACTTGAATACCAATCTCTATATTTAAAATCGATAGCTTTATCTAAGCCCCTAAAAAAAACAGCTGGTATGCCATATGATTCTGCCAATATTATGCCATGCAAAGAACTGGTGTAAACGATTTCACTCGCACAAACTTCATCGATTACTGACTTATAATCATCAGTGTTCATACTAACAATGAATCCTTCGTAGTTCTTTTCTCTGAAACTTTGTTCGCTATAAAATTGGGGGATAATCAAATAATCTCTTTTTTTTATAAATCTCGGCTCATAAATTTTAGGTAACAATATTGCAGGATCTCCGTATACTTCAGGGCATTCATGACCTAACCTTAATAAAACTTCTCTAGATAAAGGACCACGAACGGCACGGATATCTAAATGGCGGTGACTGATTTTTTGAAAAAAGTATTCTCTTCGTGATGGTTCTTTAATACACCCACTACCCCAGATAGTCGCATTCTGATAGTTGCCTTTAATATCAGATCCAATAATATTAGAGCCAACAGCAAATAAGTGTTTTCTTTTTGAGATATATTTATCAATTGGTATTCCTTTTTGATCCAGTAAATACTTGATTATCACCTTACCCAAATAGTCACCTAAATTATAAGGAGAACCTTGCGGCATAGTATAATTATATTTTTTTGGCTGATAATCATAAATATTAACACAATGGTCTTTAGCAGGAACGTCAATAAAGCAATTGATTTCATCGGCGTGCCTAATATATTGTATCTGTCGTATGTCGTATTTTATACGATTAGCAATCCTCTTCAACATAATCCTATTATTTTAGGATAACTCCGCCATCTACAACAAGTGTATGACCTGTCACCCATGAAGATGCATCAGATAACAGATAAATGATAGCGTGGGCTATGTCCTCTGGTTTTCCGAATCGGCCAAGTGGGTAAGCAGCAACATTTTTTTTCAATTGCTCATCCGAAATAATGCCAGCAGACAGAATACCTGTTGCGACAAAGCCAGGGTTGACACTATTGCTACGGATACCGTTAGCAGCCAGCTCCAAGGCGAAACCTTTCATAAAAGCATTCAAGCCACCTTTGGAAACACCATACATAGTATTGCCAACGGTTGAAATCATTACACCGCCAATAGATGAAGTGAAGACCACAGAGCTGCCTTTTTGAAGTTTTTTCTTTTTAAGTAATCTCTGTGCAAGCAACACTGGGCAAACCATGTTTACATTAAGCACCTCATTCAATGCCTCGCCAGTGATAAACTTAATGGGAAGCGTCTTGACGATGCCAGCATTCAGCGACACTCCATCGAGTACCGGCATACTGTCAGCCAATTGATGGACGGCCTCCTCGGTTGACAGGTCAGCAATCATTTGCTGGTGGTTTTGACCAAATGAGGTGTCGAGAGCATCAAAAGTCTCTTGCAGACGTTCCTTGTTACGGGCCGTAATGATAACCGTAGCACCCATCTTCGAACATTCTATGGCTGTAGTTCGCCCAATGCCAGAAGATGCACCTGTTACAAGAACAGTTTTATTTTCTAATGAATATGGATTATACGACATGGACTTTATCTGTTTCATCATCCGATACCTCAACAAGGTCGGAAACAATTAATTTATCAGTTTTGAATGCAACCGTACCCCAGCTCAATCCCACTCCAAAGCCGCAGCAAACAAAGGTCGTAGGTTTGTCTTCACATTTGCCTTTCAGTTCTGCAACTATTGTCATCGGGATGCTGGCACCGTTGGTATTGCCAAAGTAATACATGCTCGAAGGCACTTTTTCCATAGGCAACTTCAGTTTCTTTGCAATCATATTGTTCATCTTCATGTTGGCCTGATGGAATACAAACCAATCCGCTTTAAGGTAGTCAAAGCCATAATGCTCTGCAAGGCCTTTAACCGACTTGGGGGCGGTAGTGATACCGAATGAGAACACATCCATGCCTTTCATACGCGACTGCAATCTGAGGGTTTCTTTGCCTTCCACTATTTCTGGGGCAAAGCTATCAACTGTCACAGGATTACGTGCACCACCATCAGGGGTGATAATGGCATCGAAGCCGCTACCATCAGTTCCAACATGGAATTGAATAGCAGGGGCACCCTCTTTGTATTCAACAGCAGTAACTGTACCAGAACTACCGAAGAGAGGATTACGCAAACGTTTACGGCCTCTGAAACGGGCTTTGGCCTCGCCACACATGAGCAGAGCCTTCTTAATCGTACCCGCTGAAAGAAGTGATACAGCAGTGCTTAATCCGTACACCCAACCCGAGCAGCCCAAGGTCATATCGGTTGCATAACATTCTTTGCTCAAACCCAACCTGTCTTGTAGAATGCAAGCTGTTGCTGGCAGGATGTAATCAGGGGTTTGTGAGACGAAGATTATAGCTCCAATATCTTGTTTGTCCCAGCCAAGGTCAGCAATCAGTTTTTCAGCAGCAGCATAACACAAATCGGATGTTGTCAGTTCAAAACTAACTCTGCGCTCTTTAACACCAGTAGTTTTGACGAAATCTTCGGGAGTATATTCTGTTGAAACAGCATCATCTGCTGTGGGGTGAAGATTATCGGCAATTGTTTTAGGAACGCCGGCAGAGATGCCGGCGATCCTAACATTTTTAAATTCGAGAAATGCCATACGCTTAGAGTTTTTCGATTACACGTTTGTACAAATCCTCGACAGTGACAGAGTTCTTCACATCGTCACCTTTCAGGGCCACATCAAATTCCTCGTCAACCATGGCGATAAGGCTCAAACCGATAAGGCTTGACCATTCATCAAGGTCATGGAAAACGGTTGCTGCGGTGATTTCACTGGCATCAGTGTCGTCAAATTGCTCTGCGAAGAGCTCTACAAATTCTTCTAAAGTTTTCATTTTTCAATTTTTAATGTTAATTAGATTAAGTTAACAATATCGTTCTATTAATTGTCGTTATTCTTTTTTTCTGGGACACCTGGTAATATCTTGCTTTTAAATAATACTCGCATACGCCCATCTGGTAAAGTTATTTCTTCGACAGGTTCTGCCTTGTTTATACGCAAGTGAAATTTATAAACTGCCTTATTGGACTTATCAACCTCAAAAAATATTTCTTTATAACCCAGCTGATATAAAATTCTAGCCTTTGCCCAATCAAGTTCCACTGCTTTTTCGCCCGCCTCTTCGTCTTTTCTCCAGCACCAATACTCTCCACGTACGCCATCAACTGTAACAAATTGTGGACCATTATTGTCTTTTTTCAGAGACTTGTATCTTAGCCACACCTCCTTGAAAAGTCTGGGGTGAAGTATGATAGCTTTGGCAGCTGCCAGGCCAAGACGAATTTTATGTTTTCTCAGATTCTCAGCTTGTGCACGGCCGTCAATTGTTGCACTGGAAAAGCCCACTATCTTGCCTTCTTCGTTTTCTGCACAAACAACAACTTCCCATGGGTCATCAAGTATGATTTTATAGTAAGTCCTTAAGAACCCCTCCCCAAGTGATAAAAAGATACCTTGTGAATATCGGTCTCTCACATGCCAATGGCAATTGGCTATTTGTTTAGCATCACTTGGCTTTGCTATTCTGAATCTTATTTCGCTCATATTGTTATTTTAAGATATCATGAAATATAGTTATCATTTGTTTTCTCACATTCTTTATGTCAAATTCGAGAATCCGCTCTTTATTATAGAACCTCATTCTCCTTCTCATTTCCGGATTCTCTATAAGTTTGTTTATTGCCTCTGAATAGCCAGACACATCGTTCGCTTTGATTAAAACGCCACCTTTATCGTCAATCAAATCACGATTTCCACGAATATCTGACACAACACAGGGCAACCCAGAGGCCATCGCCTCCATTGTAGAACGGGGCAAGCCTTCTCGTTTTGAGGCAAACAAATATATATCTGACACTTTAAGCAACTCTTTGACGTCTCTTCTAAAGCCCAATAAATGTACCCTATCAACAATTTTCAGATTTGTTGCCAGCTGCAAAATAGAATCTTTGTTAGGACCAACACCACAAATTAAAACATGAAAGTTCTTTTTCACATTTGGCAGGGCTCGGACTATTGTTTCGACATTTTTGTTGTCGTTTAGATCACCAACAACTATACCAATGCTGGCATCTTCTGGAATACCAAGTTCAGATAGTTTTTGTTTTCTGTCCACAACAACATCATTGAAAACATCAAGGTTTACACCAACCCCAGGAACATAATAAGCACGTCCTCCTTTCTTATAATGCAGCTTTTGGGCTGCCTCATAATCCTCGTGGTTGATGGTTATTATGGCATCTGTATAGTGAGCCAACCACTGCTCCAACCATTTAAAAACAGTTCGATTAATAAGTGGGGCTCCTTTATAGAAATGGAACCCATGAACGGTATAGATAACCTTCTTCTTAAACTTGCGGCCACTCAAACGTCCCACAAGGCCACCAACAGGCGTGTTGCAATGGATGACTTCGATATCAGGATGTTCTTTTAAAAACCTACAAGTATTCTTATATGCTATCCAGTTGTCCTTAATTGCAAAAGGATTGCGATAACAGTGTTGGTCATAGAAAACTGTACCAGGGAAATTTGAACATTCAATCCTTTCGGGGTGATTATGATTGATTCCATAATACAACCGATAACCCAACGCATTTGCAGCCTCTACCGACGACAAGCCAAAAGAACCTATAGGAATAGGCCCTTTATAATCCGCTTGCTTTGCAGTTGGTTTGCTCCCATTTGCAATGAATAGATATCCTGGTTTAATCTCTTTAGCTGTCATAAAACAACAATTCAAACTATTTTTTTTAGTAAAGAGCCAATCACATTGTCCCAACGCTTCATTATTTGCTCTGGAGTGCATTGTGCCATCTTTTCTTTTGCATTTTCTCTCATCAAATCATTCTTACCATCAGAATCAGACAAGGCTCTTATTATGGCTTTTGCCATTTCTTGTTCATCACCCATGGGCACTACAATTCCATTTATTCCATCTTCAATGAGATCTTCAACACCATTATAGTTGGTCGAAATACATATTTTCCCCATCATCATGGCTTCCATCAAGGCATTCGATAGACCCTCATAATCAGAAGACATTGCAAATATTTTCGCTTTTCCTATATAGTCGCCTATATTGTCTTTTCTTCCTTCAAGAAAAACCGTGTTCTGCAACCCTTTAGCGTCAATTAATTTGCGTAATTCGGATTTAAGTTCACCATCACCATAAATCTTACACTTGGCATCGGGTATTTGATCCTTCACGATTGACATGGCACGAATCAGCATTTTGTGGTTTTTTGCTGGATGCAAACGGCCTGCTGTCACAACTAGATTCGGGTCTTCTTCTATTGCTCCAGACTGCAGCACATTAATTGGGTTAGGGATAATGAAGCTTCTCTCTTCATGTCTCTTCGAAAAACATTGCTGCTGATACGAAGTCTGGAAAACAATTGCATTCGCACGTTTATATACCCAATCACAATACTTCAGCATGGTATTGCCTCTGCCATCATTTCGTGGATCGCTTCGCTCCGACACAACAATTGGAATTTTATTAAACAAAGAAGCCGTTAATACTACAGCGTTAATTCTACCCACAAAAGAGACAACAACATCGGGCTTGGACGTCCTGAAGTGTTTTTTGATGTCTTTAAGCCACTTTAATGAACTTTTGAGATATGATTTGCCCGTGTTTGAAAAATTTACAATTTTTATTCGTTCATCAAGATGAAAATGTTCTCTCGCTATTTGGCTCCCAAGCAACATGACAATCTCAACTTCCCACTTGTTTTCAGCATAATGGTTTGCAATTTGGGCCAAGACGGTTTCAGCTCCACCAACGCCCATTTGCCCGATGAAGAATGAAATTTTCATATTACAATGCTTATTTTTTTATGAACTTTTCATCCGTTATTGATAATAACAGCATTTTTTTCTCCAATGCACTCTTTCCTTTTGTATGTAAATCGAATTTTTTGTTTCGCTCATAATATTCGTCTGTAGTACAAAGATAACGAGCAGGGTTACCTCCAACCACCGTGTGAGGCGCAACTGATTTAGTTACTACACTTCCAGCTGCAACCAAAGCTCCTTCTCCTATTGTCACACCTGGCATTATTTGAGAGTGCGCACCAACATATACCCAGTCTTCAACGGTAATTTTTCCAAATATATCAAAATCTGGATGTTCTTTTCTAATAGCCTGTCCACCACCATGCGTATAGAAAGAAACCCCTCCCGTAATTTGAACATTATTACCTATGGTAATCAGATATGGTTCGCTAGGCCAATTATAAGTATCTATCATGCAGTTTTCCCCTACGACAACACCAATATGCCTAGCATATTTCGTTTTTGAAGCATATTTTTTCCACAATCGGGTCTTCACCCTATAAATAAACCTAAATATCGAAGAATCTTTCATCCTTGGCCTTTTACAATCTTCCGTCAACAATATTCCTATCAAGTGTACACTTCACATCGAAGATGACGTGCTTCCCCTTCAATAGTGCCGTAACGTCCAAGCCATCGAACTTCTTGTGTGCCACAGCGGCAATAGCGGCATCGAACTTCTCTGCAGGTAACTCGTTCACCACCTTGATGCCATATTCATTTTCTACAATGGCAGGATTGGCCCACGGGTCATAGACAGTAATGTTAAGATTATACTCTTTCAAAGCATTATAAATGTCAATCACCTTGGTGTTGCGCACATCGGGGCAGTTCTCCTTGAAGGTGAAGCCAAGAATAAGAATGTTGGAGTTGAGCACTTGGATACCCTTCTTCAGCATCAGCTTGATGGTTTCGGTGGCGACATATTCACCCATGCCGTCGTTCATTCGGCGTCCGGCAAGGATGATTTCAGGATTGTAGCCGTGACGTTGGGCGCACTGAGCCAGATAATAGGGGTCAACACCAATACAGTGGCCACCCACCAGACCGGGACGGAAGGGCAGGAAGTTCCACTTTGTACCGGCAGCTTCCAGCACATCGAGGGTATCAATGCCCATCTTGTTGAAAATCTTTGAAAGCTCGTTGACGAAAGCGATGTTGATGTCACGCTGGCTATTTTCAATCACCTTAGCAGCCTCAGCCACCTTCATAGTAGGAGCCAGGTGAGTACCTGCAGTAATGACGCTTGCATAAACCTCGTTGACATACTTGCCAATCTCAGGAGTAGAGCCAGAAGTTACCTTCTTGATATGTTCCACAGTGTGCTGCTTGTCGCCCGGGTTGATACGCTCGGGGCTGTAGCCACCGTAGAAATCGACATTGAACTTGAAACCCGAAACTTTTTCAACCACCGGTATGCATTCGTCTTCTGTAACACCAGGATATACAGTGCTTTCATAAACCACCACGTCGCCTTTGCCGATGACCTTACCGACAGTGGTACTTGCACCTACCAATGGAGTGAGGTCGGGGTTATTGTCGTCATCAACTGGGGTAGGTACAGCCACGATGTAGAAATTGCAGTCGCGAATCTTTTCAATATCGCTGGTGCAGATGAAACCGTGGTTTTTGATAGCATCTTGAAGCAGGTCGTCAGCCACTTCGAGAGTGGAGTCGTGACCAGCCATCAAAGCATCACATCGCTTCTGGTTCATGTCGAAACCGACAGTGGGATACTTGGTGCTAAATAAACGGGCAAGAGGCAGACCCACATAGCCCAGACCTATAACACAGATTTTAGTGTCTTTCATTGTTTACTATAATTTATTGTTGTTTCTTTCTTTATTATCAAGAATTTGCGAATTTCAGAATTGTCTTTATGAATTATTGAGAATTATAGATTGCTGTCTTGCAGCAACCAAAACCGTCCGCTAGGACAGGTTTTCTCAAATTCTTATCAATTCAAAAATCTCTAATTCTCTAATTCTTGATTCTATAAATTTGCCTTATACCACTCGATGGCTTCATTTAGACCACGAGCAAAGTCGTACTGTGGGTCATAACCCAGAAGACGTTTGGCCTTGCTGATGTCGGCATTGCTGTGCTTGATGTCACCTGGGCGATCAGGGCCAAAGATGGGTTCAATATCCTTGCCGAGTGCCTTAGTGAGGTCGTAATATATGTCAATAAGATATTCGCGTCCTCCGTATGCCACATTGAAAGCCTCACCACTGGCTTCATATGGAGCCAAACACGCTTTTAAGTTAGCTTCAATAACATTTTCAATGTATGTAAAGTCGCGACTTTGCTTGCCATCGCCATTAATTGTAGGACGCTCATCGTTCAACAACTGCTTGATGAACTTGGGAATAACGGCCGCATACGCCCCATGTGGGTCTTGACGACGGCCAAACACGTTGAAGTAACGCAGTCCTATAACCTTCAGACCATAGTGACGGTGGTACTGTTTTGCCCATTCTTCATCGGCACGCTTTGAAAGAGCGTATGGTGAAAGCAGATTGCCTTCAACACCCTCTTTTTTAGGCAGGTGAGCCTCATCGCCATACACCGAGCTACTGGAGGCATAGACAAAAGTCTTTACATGGTTCTGTCGGGCAGCCTCCATCATATTCAAAGTTCCTTGAATGTTGTTTGCGCAATAGAACAGGGGCATCTCAATAGAGCGAGGCACACTGCCCCATGCAGCTTCATTGAGGACATAATCCACGCCTTCACATGCGCGCATACAGGTGTCAAGATCTTTGATATCGCCTTTGATGAATTCATAATTTGGATTGCCTACAAACATGTCAACATTAGCTTGTTTGCCGGTACTCAAGTCATCGAGGCATCTCACCCGATGACCAAGTTTGAGTATGGCTTCGCAGAGGTTTGAGCCAATGAAACCGGCACCGCCAGTGACCAAGAACAGCGAGTTTTGAGGAAATTGCAATTCGGCGTATAACATATATCACATTTTATTAATTGAAATTATAAATTTCTCGAACAATTCAATATAGCAGCGAAAATCAAATGACTCTTCCGCTTTCTTTCGCGCAAGCATTCTCATCTGCCGTGTTTCTTCTTTAGATTTTTGTATCAATGATTCAAACACCTTTATTAGGGACTCTGAAGTATTATCAGACAACAAGTAACCCGTTGATTCATTGACATACAAACTTACATCACCTGTATCATTAGTGATTACCGGCGTTCCCACCGACATACTTTCTGCCAATTTAGTTGGAAAACCCGCATCTGAAGACAGCCTTTTCGGACGAACAAAAATAGAATAATCAGCTTCTCTAAGCTTTTCTTCAACTCTCTGTTGAGGAATTCTCCCATGAATAGAAACAGAATCACTTACTTTACACCACAAATCTTTGTCCTCCGAAATGTTCTCAAGCACTTGTTTTTCGTTTGGGCCATAGAGATCCAAATGTAAAACATCTTTACATGAAGGAATCTTGGCCATCGCTTTGAATATTGGTTTGAGTAATTCTTTTCTTCCACCTATATTGCCCGTAAAAACCAAATGGCATACTTTATCATCATTACCCACCAAAGAATAATTAATTTGTTGGATATCCAAAATAGTAGGGATTCTAATAACGGGCAACCGAGAGTAGTGTTTTTCGAAAAGGCGACTAATTGCCACAACACCATCCGCTATTTTGAAATTGGTCACTTTAATCTGGTGCTCACTCTTTCTATAGTATGGATTAAAAATTCCTCCTTTAAAGGAAGAAGGATCGAACCACTCGCATTGCTCTAATATATATGGCATGCCAAAAGAACGTGCGACTGACGAAATATGTTCAGATGCAAAAGGCATCCTATTTGAAAATACAAAGGATACTTTGTGCTTTTTTAAATATGATGAGAGTGCATTGCAAAAAGGAGAAGCCGCACCAATTCCGCAAAGAGTTAAAAAAGTTGCTCTATAATTTACATATTCTATGCTATAATCATACCCCTCCAACACATCATTGTTTTGCTTTCCTGCTGGTTGCGGTGCAATAACATGGACATGGTAACCGCAAGAACAAAACAACATCACAAAACTCCGCGCCCTGCTTGACCAGGCAGAACCAAACGGAAAGTCAACATTTGTTATCAGTACTGCATCCATAGATAAAATCTTTGGGTGATGAAATTTTATTATAAAAGGAAAACTTATAATATAATTATTTGGATGTGGACAATAGTCTCTTTTTGTTTCGGATTTCCCCAATTAGGAATCCTATCGCAAGCATCAGCGGGGATAACAGCATATACGAATAGATAAAACAATTCAACATAGACAGAACAATTAACAAAACAAGAGTCGATACATATATACTATAGTAAATACCTATTTGTTTACGGCTATGCCAATTTTTAATTGCAAAAGACAAAAAGTAAATCCACATAGACAGATAAAACACAATAGCTATTAGCCCACCATCATACAATAATTGTAAAAAATCATTATGTGCTAAGGCTCCAATTATTTTTAATGTAGACATAAAGCCATGCCCCAATATTAATTCAGAAAAAGACGAATTTGAAAAATGTCTCAAAACGATTGTGTATATTGCCTCTCTTCCACTTCCACCACTTTCTGTCTCGTTAAAACGCGAAAGAAGCAAATTACCGACCGTATTGTTGACATAAATGCCAACCCAAATGACAAGAACAAGAATCAGCCAAAAATACCATTTCTTGACGACTTTTTTATTTCCTTCCAATAAATAGAGAAAAAAGAGAAAAAGAACCAATCCCAAAACAATAGACCGCTTAAGGGAAAACAAACAAATTACACTAAATAAAACTATTGTTATGGTCTTTAATATTTTATTACCATCAAACAAAAATAAAAATGGCAGATATACTATCAGGAAGAATACTGTATCATTTGATTTTTGGTTGTCCAAGAACCCCATAAAAAGATAATAATAAAAGTAATATAAAAGCAAAACAACAATTCCAATAAAAATAGTCTTTGAAAAATATTTTTTTATAAATTCTGAACATCTAGAAATCCTGCTACCATAATAAAAACAAAATACCCATAGCAATAAACCGAACACCCTTATTGAATCAATAATAGAATTAGTTTTTAACAAGAATAAAATTACGATATAGATTCCCAATAATAATATGGACCATACTATTTTTGTTATCTTAGTTTCAATTGAAATAAATAAATAAGACAAATAGAATAGTGCATAACCTATAACCATTCTGAAACCCAGATTGAATACTAAACCCATCTGATTGCTAAATCCTACAACTATATGAGAATAAGAAAGAAATATTAAGCTCAAACAGCAAAGCAACACAAATAACTTACTTCTCAACATCATTAAAATCCAATTAATAAAAATGAGAATTATATATAAAAATCTATTTCAAAAATTTAACTAAATAACTGAATGAAACGAGTCAGTAATGCTTATGGGACTATAAATCAACAACTTTTTAAACAACACTTATCTATATGATTTTTACAGCAACTACAATACGACAAATCCATAATTTCAATTGTTTTTCTGGGGGGCTAATGAATCTTCACATGAAGTTTTCAATTGCTGCTTTGAAAAAAACAGAGTTCCAATAAAAACTACAAAAAAATATAAAACTGCGCCAACAAAAGGGGTGGCCCAAACACCCCATATAAGCGAAAGATAATATTTTAAAGCGAAAGCCATCGGAGTATATATCGCGAACAGTATAATCTGTTTTTTGACAATGCCATAAGCATTAAGAACCATAAACCAAGGAGATATAAAAGCAAGTAGAATTTGCATAACACACATCCAAATCAAAGATGAATATGAAAAAACAAAGTCTTCACCCATCCATAATTGGAATATTAATCTAGCAAACAACAATACCACAACACTTAACACAATTGTAAACAGCCCCATTAAAAGAGACATCTTTTTCGTATTATGTCTTACCCATACTACATCCCCTCTTGCGATTGCTTCTCCATTGGCACCCCAAAGTGGAGCAGAAATAACTCCAACAATCCCCGAGCCTATAGCTGTTAAACGATAAACAATTGAATATGAAGCGGCATCTTCAAGGCTACAAGTCCGAGCAACAATAAAAGTATCCATTGAAAGACCAAAAGTTGTAAAAACCGATAGCACGCAAAAAAGAATACCTAACGAGAGTAATTCTTTCGCTAATGTCTTGTCAAATAACTTATAAGAAAACTTTAATTCTGGACGTTGGAAATTAAAATAAACAAACATGTTCAATGCCGACACGAACAACGACAAACATGAACTAAAAGTAAGCAAAGTTATTTTTCCCAGGTTGAACTTAGCAATAATTATGACACCTAATACATTAATAAGCGATCCAATTATTCCCCACGTATTAGAACGGAACCCTTCTTGTAAAGCATATTGCGTTCGATTAATTATGGCTACAGGTATGGCGAAAATCTTAGGTAAAACAATGATAAAAACAACAGAAGCTGCTAATAGTTTAGCTTCATTGCTTTGAGCATTCATTACTTTAGACCAGTCTATGTATTTGTATAATGACAAAAAAACAATGAGTAACAAAAAAGAGACAAGCCAAAGAACAAGATAAGTATTGGAAATAATACTTCGACACAACTTGGCATCATCAACACCTGTTGCCTGACTTAGTTTAGTCTGCAAACCATTGCCCAACCCCAAATCGCTAAATGCAAATAACGCAAAAAAAGTAGTAACCGCACTCCACAAACCATACACCTCAACACCTAAATATGAATATGTTATTTTTATTGTAATCAATGGTAATGCAACATGAAGCACTTTTCCTATTAACGCAGTAAAACTCGTTAATACGATACGCCTTCGCCTTTCCATAGACCTTCCTTCTGCTGTATCGGTTGGGAAAGGTTTGTGAAATGCAATAGTAAGAATATCTTTGTTGATAAAACCCATGATTAAATAGTTCAAATATTTCTATTGTAGCATCGCCATTATGCTAAAAAACGACCTTGAATGGACTCGCTAACACAAGCTTTTATATAAGACAGCCATCTTAGCAGATTTTTGTCCTCACTTGGGACTATTGTCATTCTCTACTGGTTTACTTTCTATTCTTCAACGTTTCCTCGTTGGTCAACGCCTCCCAAGCCCCATCCTTGCATCCCAAGATTATGCTGCCACTTTCGAGGCACTCCAACGAATGCCACTGTCCATAGGGACGCTGAGGCCGCAGATATCGCCGCCAGCTTCAACGAGGATGGTGTCAGTCAGCTCTCCCTTGTCAATACAGCCTTACCTTGCCTCTTAATACCACCATGGTCTCGAATGTGTGGCGATGGCGATGGATGGTCATCAACGTGCCTGGCTCCAAAGCGTCGAGCATGCGCTGGCTTTGGTCGATGGGGGTGTTGCGCAGGTCGAGGTTCATCTTTAGTTTTGGCTTGAACGGTCAGCCTATCTAATAAAGAGACATTGAATCGCATTTTTCTTTCTTTTAACAACAAAATATCTGAATGGACACAAAAAGGTGTTTTTTTCGGGATAATTCGTGTTTTTCGTTGTTCATAATTCACTTACGCCAGACCATCTTATTCACAATGCCCGTGTAGCTCTGAATGATTTTCACCACCTTAGTGCTCACATTCTCATCCACATAGTCGGGCACTGGAATGCCATGATCGCCGTTCTGGTTCATGTCAACGGCACACTCCACCGCCTGCAACAAACTCTTCTCGTCGATGCCCGCGATGAAGAAGCACCCCTTGTCTAAAGCTTCGGGACGCTCTGTACTGGTACGTATGCACACCGCAGGAAAAGGATGCCCCACACTGGTGAAGAAGCTGCTCTCCTCAGGAAGGGTGCCACTGTCGCTCACCACAGCGAAAGCATTCATCTGCAAGCAATTGTAGTCGTGGAAGCCCAAAGGCTCATGCTGGATGACACGAGAATCCAACTTGAAACCGCTGGCTTCAAGACGCTTGCGACTACGAGGATGGCAGCTATAGAGAATGGGCATGTTGTATTTCTCAGCCATGGTGTTGATAGCATTGAAGAGACTGAGGAAATTCTTCTCCGTATCGATGTTTTCTTCTCTATGTGCACTCAACAAAATGTATCTGCCTTTTTCAAGATTCAGTCGTTTGTGAATGTTGGAGGCTTCGATCTCCTTAAGGTTGTTATGCAGCACCTCTGCCATCGGGCTACCCGTAACGTATGTGCGTTCCTTGGGCAGACCACAATCAGCCAAATAGCGACGAGCATGTTCGCTGTATGCCATGTTTACGTCTGAGATAATGTCAACAATGCGGCGGTTGGTCTCCTCAGGCAGGCATTCATCCTTACAGCGGTTACCTGCCTCCATGTGGAAAATTGGAATGTGAAGACGCTTGGCTCCAATGACGCTCAAGCAAGAGTTAGTATCACCCAAAACAAGGACAGCATCAGGTTTAATCTCTACCATCAGCTGGTAGCTTTTGGCGATAATGTTGCCCATGGTTTCACCTAAGTCGTTGCCTACGGCGTTCATATAAACTTCGGGATCGGCAAGCTTCAAATCTTTGAAGAAGACACCATTGAGGTTGTAGTCGTAGTTTTGGCCAGTGTGCGCCAAGATACAATCGAAATATTGGCGGCACTTGTTGATGACCGCCGCAAGTCTTATAATCTCCGGTCTCGTGCCGACGATGATTAAGAGTTTGAGTTTTCCGTTATTCTTGAATGTAGCCATAGTTTATTCTTGTTTTACGACGGGATCAAAAAAAGTATCCGGTTTATTTGGATTGAATACTTCATTGCAGTACATCACCGTGACTAAGTCTTCGGTATCAGAGAGGTTAATGATGTTGTGCGTATAGCCTGGTAGCATGTGAACTACTACAATCTTGTCACCACTCACCTCAAACTCAATGATCTCATCCGTTCCTACTTTTCGTTCCTGGATTAGACCATGTCCTTTCACCACGATAAAAAGTTCCCACTTCGAGTGGTGCCAGTGTTGTCCCTTGGTGATGCCTGGTTTACTAATGTTGATCGAAACCTGACCGCATTTGGCCAAATGTACCAATTCCGTAAAAGAACCTCGTTGGTCCACATTCATCTTCAGCGGATAAGCTACTTTCTCTTTCGGCAGATACGAGAGATATGTGGAGTAAAGCTTCTTAGCAAAACTGCCTTCGGGAATCTCAGGAATAAACAAGGTTTTGGATTGCTCAGCGAAGCGATAGAGTAAGTCAACAATCTCACCCAACTTCACAAAATGCGTAACTGGGCAATAGCAGTATTTCCCCATCTCCAAAGGGAACACGCCAAGCCCATCGAAGTCACAACGATGTTCCTTTCCTTGCAAAGCGTTGATCATCTCCGCTACCAAATCATCAATATACAACAACTCTAACTCTACACTGGGATCATTGACGGTAATAGGCAGGTCGTTTGCGATGTTGTTACAGAAAGTAGCCACCGCGCTGTTATAATTGGGGCGACACCATTTGCCAAAAAGGTTGGGGAAACGATATATCAACACTTTGGCACCCGTTTCATTTTGATACTTTAGGAACAATTCTTCCCCAGCCTTCTTGCTTCTGCCGTATTCCGAGTTGCCGAAGCGACCTGTCAACGAGGCTTGTTGCGAACTGCTCAGCATCACGGGGCAACTGTTGTTGTGTTTCTTCAGGGTGTCAAGCAAAGTGCTGGCAAATCCAAAGTTGCCTTGCATGAATTCCTCTTGATTCTGGGGTCGGTTGACCCCCGCCAAGTTGAATACGAAATCGGCTTCTTTACACCAGGCATCCAGTTCCTCGGGGGTATTGTCCAAGTCGTACTCGAAGATAGCATCGATTTTCAGGTCGAGGAAACGTTTATCTTTGCCATCTTGTATGTTCTTCAAATAAGCGCAGAGATTTTGACCAACGAAACCTTTCGCGCCTGTTACCAATATCTTCATGTTATTCAGAACGGATTTCTTTTGATTTTGCTCTTGGCTCTATTCCCAAATCTTCTCTGATAAAACGCAACTTAAGCAGCAGTTGTTTCATGCCTTCCACGTCGAGACGACCCGTGTTGTGCGAGTGGTAGTCCTCGGTGCGTGAGATGGCGTCGTCGCCTTCAGTGAAGAATTTGTCGTAGTTCAGATCGCGGCTGTCGCAGGGGATACGGAAGTAGTTGCCCATGTCGATGGAACGCAGCATCTCCTCGCGGGTGACAAGAGTCTCGTATAGCTTCTCGCCATGGCGTGTGCCGATAATCTTCACTTCTGTATCGAGGTATTTCTTGTCGATGCGGCCATATACCTCTTTCAAGGCTTGGGCAAGAACCGACAAAGTTGCAGCTGGAGCTTTCTGCACAAAAAGGTCGCCATTCTCGCCATGTTCGAAGGCATAGATGACCAAGTCGACGGCATCGTCGAGCGTCATCATGAAGCGGGTCATATTGGGGTCGGTAATGGTGATGGGTTTGCCTTCCTGCATCTGTTCCACCCACAGTGGGATGACGGAACCACGGCTGGCCATCACGTTGCCATAGCGTGTGCAGCAGATGGTGGTCTTGGCATTGGGACCGAGGGCACGACCTTGGGCGATGGCTACTTTCTCCATCATGGCTTTGGAGATACCCATGGCGTTGATAGGATAGGCTGCTTTGTCAGTCGAGAGCACTACCACATTCTTTATGCCGTGTTCTATGGCCGAGAGTAAGACGTTGTTGGTACCTTCCACATTGGTACGCACGGCCTCCATGGGGAAGAACTCGCAGCTGGGCACCTGCTTTAATGCGGCGGCACTGAAAACATAGTCGACGCCATTCATGGCAAAGTCGACGGCCTCCTTCTGGCGCACGTTGCCGATGTAGAACTTCACCTTAGCAGCCTCATTGGGGTGGTTGGCCTGCAGGTGGTGACGCATATCGTCTTGTTTCTTTTCGTCGCGCGAGAAAATACGAATCTCTTTGATATCACTGGTCAAGAAACGACGCAGCACGGCATTGCCAAAGCTGCCCGTGCCTCCGGTGATGAGGAGGACTTTGTCTTTGAATACGGACATATTTATTATTGAGAATTGATAATTATTAACAATTGATAATATATAAGTTAGAATTGCTCTAAAATGCCAAAGCTGTCGCAGAGCATAGTAGTTCTTTCTATGATGGATAATAGTACGATTATACTACGATTATACTACGAACTGAATCCGTTTCAGCTGCAATTAACGAATCAATTATACGGACAATTAACGGCAATTAATGTTTCTTTTTCTTTTTTCAACGTTAATTACCGTGTAATTCGACGTTAATTTGTCGTTAATTTTTTTTCTTCTTTGCCGCAGGCATAGATCCCAAGCCTTTGCCCACAGGCCCACCGCGGGGATGACATGCCTGCTGGTCGAACGGCTATACTTACAACGCTACATTCTTAAACCACTCAAAACGCTGCACTTTTATCCGCAGGCACAGATCCCAGCCTTTGCCCACAAGCCCTCCGCGGGGATGACATGCCTGCTGACCAGGCTCTCAGCCATAAATCCCCTTATACCACTCAGTGAACTTCCGAAAGCCATTTCTCAGTGTAATCATTTTGGGGTGGGGCTACAACGTTATTTATCATCCTTGCAAATTCAAGATATTCTGTTCATTGTCTCGAATGTCAATAAAAACAAAGTCTGGCTGAATTAACAAGTCAAACACTTTTTTGGCTTCTGAGTCGGCAGAAATAAAGTATCTGATGTCAGACTCACAACTGGCCTGTCCAAACATCTTGGTATCGTTGGGAACAACCACGCGAGGTTGAATAGTGGCCCCTCGCTCCTTCTTTATCTTCACTATAATGCGCATAAATTGAGCAGCACGCTCGGCGTGATTGTAGTGAAATGGTAATATTTGAAGATATTGCATTGGCAGATGAGCAAGGTCGTCCTTAACTCCGTATTCGGCCAATGCGATTGTGGATACTTTACACACAATGCCCTGCTCAACAAAATGACGAAACCAACGCATGGCTACCTGATGCAATGGCTCTTCGAGATTCATCAAACGTATGAGAAACCCACTGTCTAGTAAAACCGCCTGGGCCATGTCACTCTCCTCTTAAAGTATGTATCCACGCATCGGCATCAGTTACGCCTTTCCACGAAGGTGCTGAAAGTTTGATGAGCTGTTGCATATAAACATCATCAAACGTTTGAGCCCCAACCACACTCGGAACCGTATCAGGAAGCCGCAACGTAAGAAAAAAGTTGCGAATTTCATCCTTGGGCAAAATATCGCCAACTTGGTGATTGCGCCAAGGTCCAGCGGCATGTGTCATCTGCATCAATGCCACCGCCGAATAACGACTATACTCAAGATACACCTTATCGAACAAAGCTTCTTCTTGAGGCAGAAGTATCACATCATCCGTGATGCCTGCGGTATTGATGTCGCGACGACGGTACTTTTTATAGGTATCATACACTTCGGGAACCACAGGGCCGTAAGTCCAAGCAATCATATCCTCCTCAAACAATGCATGCCCAAACGATGCAAGGTGGAAGCCTTGCACATAATACAATAACTTCTGTAGCTTAAGATTGGATATGGTATCACCATGCTCCACATCAACCCGCGACAAAATCTTTCGAGCTATATCCAATGCTTTAAATCCCATAAAAATATGTTTTATTTGTTTGCAAAGATACACATTTTTCGGGAACAGCGATCTTTTTTTGTTTAGAGTTGAAAGGGTTCAACATACAATTAACGAATCAATTCATGAACAATTCGTGGTAATAGTGTTTTTTTCTCCAACATGTAATTGCCGTGTAATTGGACAGAAATTTTACACTAATTATCCGCAGGCATAGATCCCAGCCTTTTCACACAAACCCTCCGCGGGGATGACATGCCTGCTGGTCGAACGGCTATACTTACAACGCTACATTCTCAAACAAACACTGACTTTTTTCCGCAGGCATAGATCCCAGCCTTTGCACACAGGCCCACCGGGGATGACATGCCTGCTGGTCGAACGGCTATACTTACAACGCTACATTCTTAAACCACTCAAAACGCTGCACTTTTATCCGCAGGCATAGATCCCAAGCCTTTGCCCACAAGCCCACCGCGGGGATGACATGCCTGCTTAGGGTTTTTCGTGTTTTCCACTTATTTATCCAACCGATAGCGAAGTCCAACTGGATTCTGACGATTGTTCCAGAGGGAAACTATCACCACTCGGTCTGACATAGGGGTATAAACTATCTTATACTGTCGACATGACAGGCTACGATATTCTATGTTTCTTTTAGAATTATAGTGCTCAAAAACTCCGGCAAACGGAAAATCTCTTAAAACGGCAATGCTCTTGTCAAGTCGAGCCTGAAAATCTATGGCGGTGTTTATACCAAACGTCCCAACGAGATACGCAAGTAATTCATCATAATCTTGATAAGCACCTTCTGTCCACTCTATGGTCATACAGCAAAACCATATTTCTCGCTCATGCGGCGCATTACTTCCTCGTGAGGGATGGTTGTGGCTCGACCAGAAATAAGATCCTCCATACGCCGGTCACAAATCGCCATCATTTCTTCTTTGGTATATGAGCATGGAGGCAACGGATAATCGCTCAAATAATCTTCCATCAACTCATCAATCCTTTGCTGTAGCCATTGGCCAATACGCTCCTTAGAGGTCAATTCCGGATTGATACGGCGCATTTTGGCTTCATCGATGTTTATCGTTACAGTGCACATCTATTTTCTCTGTTTTTCACCCGCAAAGATACATATTTTTCGGAAACAGCGTTTTTTTTAGTTTAGAGTTGAGAGGTTTCAATATCCAAATAAGGGCGAAACAAAAAGATAAGTAGACGAGCAAATTTAGAGTAGAGGTAATAACCAGCCACTTTGAAATCGTAATACTTCGGCATAGTTTAATCCTCCATAAATTTAAGGTTCTGCTGCAGGTAGCGGCTTGCTATAGAGAGTTCGATGTCGTCCATCGTGGTCTCCAAAACCTCGCCATCCGTGCTGAACACCACCGCCTTGTCAGGGCTATTAAGGTTGAGCACTCGGATACGGTCATCTTCACGGGTGAAAGCATATCCGTTGACAATTACATCGGCTTTATCGGCAATGGTCTTGATATCAGGCATAAGCAATACGGACACTTTTGATTGGTTTTAGAAAAACAACGGGGTCAATGTACAAGCTTTCCAGAATAGGGTTGAGATCGATATACTCTTCTTCTAGTTCAGTATTATGGCTATATTTGGCCAAAACCACCAGATAACCGTCGTCCCATTTCTCCACCTTCATGTAGCGTTCCAAACTGTAAGGCGCTCGAAACCGAATGTGGTATCCACCGAAGCTAAAGTCGGTAAAGCCTTCGGCACTACTAAGGATAGCCTCATGGCTGGCAGATTGTGTGTTGACGTAATCCATACAACTACGTTTATTGATTTGGCAAAAATACAACTTTTTCCTATTCCGACATTAATTCCAACAAATTGTAGTTTTTAGGATTTAGTGTTTGGAGTCCGTGGAGGGTTTAGCGTTTTTTATCCGCAGGCACAGATCCCAGCCTTTGCCCACAAGCTATGCATAAGCTTGTCTATGGCTTCACACCGAAAGACACATAAAGTCACGAAAAGCGGATAGCTGGGCTATGACCTTCGATTTAGCTAAGAACCTTCTTACAACATCCCATAACCGACAGCTTTTCTCCATGAAAAATAACGGCGGTTATGTAAAGTGAATGCTAGACCAAGCCTTGTCCACAAAAGGGATTCTGCACCTTAAGTCTTCCTACAGCTTCGCCCCGTCAGTCACATTCCGTGTTGACAAAGGCCTGATTACAAACGGGTTATCGGAAGTGTCCCAAGAGGATAACAACATCAAAAACCCTATAGTTCGTTGCAAAGATAGAATAAAAAACATTTAGAAACGAAAATTGGAAGAATTTTTCGGAAAAAATAATGAAAACTTGTGAAGATGGACGATATAAGAATTCACTGCGCTCCGTTTATCTTTTTCTTTAATTCTTCTATATCAACTTCATATTTGTTAACGGCAAGATAGGAAAGCACGTCTTGAAGCTTGGCCACTTCAGGGGACTGGCGCATTGTCTTGCACAATTTCAGTATTCTGGGGTCTTTCTGTGTGGATATATTGTCTTTTGTTTGTTCTATCAGTTCAGCAAGGTCAGACGGCAAATCAAAATCCTCCATCTTCATACCTATAGCCTCTACATTTGCCTTAACAAAAGTCTCCATGGCCTTGTGATTCTTCCCTACTTTTATGACATACTGATGCTTGCTCTTATGCTTCAAAAATGTCAGGTTATCCGTTTTTCCTATCTCTTCAAAACCCTCTATATAAGAAATCTTCCTTTTGTCGTTATCTATTATTCCTACGGCAAATGCATCCTTGTATTTCCCCTTCTCCATCTCCTTTGCCACCTCATTGCAACTATGTTTATGACTCACTTTGGCCTCCAGCAATGAGCCCACAAGCGTCGTGTCATTAAAACACTCGGGCATAATCTCATTATACTTCATCCCCCAGCCTTTCTATATTAAAAAATGCGTCAACGCCATCTTCAAACATATCCTGCACATCAGCCTCTGTTGCGGTTTTAACCACCGACCCATTTTCTGCAGAGCGGATATAAAACAATCCGAAGTCATACTGCTCTCTTTCCAACAAGATATCCAGAATATACGGACTGTGGGTAGATATAAAGAGTGTATTGCCTTTTTGACGCTTGACTTGGTTCAGAAGCGTCTTCATCAATATCTGCTGTGTCGGGGGAAACAGATTCTCTTCTGGTTCTTCAAGAAACACTTCGCAATGATGGGTTTTTGACAAGCTGATATACCTTTCCCTCAACCATTGTGTCATTTCCGGATTGGGTATGAATTCCTTCTCCAGACTTGTCTCTTGATGGATGGTTCCGAATTTTGGATTCTTTATGTAAGCCTCACCAATGTTATTACCATAGTATTCTACCATCGAGTTGACCAGTTTTTCGATTTCCGACTTATGCTTCACCGAGTTGTCTTCCCGCTCCTGATACTTTTTGCTATTGATATTGACTATATGGACATATAAAGGAATCAGTGATTGCAAACCACTTGACACATTCGTAAAGGGAAGAACTTGCCCATCCTTCATCTTGACAAAGTCAGTATCGCTACCTTCATCATAATGGTATGCCACGTCAAGGTTAAGAATCTCCTCATCATTACCGACTGATTTTCTGGCATCCGACCAGTCTGCCATAAAGTCTTGGATATTATCAGCAACCGACTTGACCTCAAACCAGTTAGGAATGACAGCCACCAGATTTCTTTCCGCTGGTATATAACTTACCTTGGGGCGCTTGTAATCCCACCTGTCCTTCTTCCACTCGTGTAAAAAGCCGTGTTTGTTGTCATAGGAGAATTTCATGAAATCCGATTCATATCCGATATATGTATTCTCTTGTACATATCCATTCAAGCGGTGGAAGTCTACCAGCTCTTCCATAAACACACCCTTCTTCTCAAAGCGCCGCGCGTTCTGTTCTATGGCTATGCGTTTCTCAACCCATGTACAGAAGCAAGACACTTTCAGAACACAGCTTTTACCAATGCTTTGCTCACCAATGACGACGTTAACATCCTTAAGTAAAATATCTGCCTCCGCTATTGGTCCGAGGTTACGTATTATTATTCTCTTCATTGCACTTGAATTCCAATATGACATTATTTCCTTGACTCCAAAACCCAATCCTATAGTTGTTTGCAAAGATAGAATAAAAAATTGTTAGAAACGAAAATTGGAAGATTTTTTCGGAAAAATAATGAAACTTGGCCATGTGGCCACGGGGTGTCAAAGGAGCATCACATCTTCTTCCCCCAATGGTTCCCAAGCGCCATCCTTGGTCTCCAAGATCACCGTTCCTGACTCGAGACACTCCAAGGAATGCCACTGACCCATCGGGACGCATAGGCCGACGATGTCGGTGCCTGGTGCCACGAGGAAGGTATGGGTGAGTTCGCCTTTGTCGTTGTAATAGAGCCATTTCACCTTGCCTCGCAGCACGGTCACGGTTTCGGAGCTATTGCGGTGGCGGTGGATAGGCATCACTGTTCCTGGTTCCAGGGCGTTGAGCATACGCTGGCTTTGGTCGGCAGGGCTGTTGCGTAAGTCGAGATTCATCCGCAGCCTAGGCGAAGCCTTGGCTTGGTCTGACAAGGCATCTAATAAATTGGTGTTGAGTAGCATTATTCTATTGGATTATAACATTTACATAGTTCGGTTCAAACAGGCCTTTGAAGCCATGTTGTCCAGGTGTTCGGTTCAAACAGGCCCTTGGAGCCATGTCATCCCTGCGGGGGGTGGTGCGGTGGCATGGGATCTATGGCTTCAAGGGCCGTCACAGAAAGGGTTCTTACTTTTGTCCCGCCTCCCATAGATTCCCGCCCTCCCACATGCCTCTGCTGGAATGACATGGGAGGCTGGTCTATGCTGCTTTTCGGTTTTCACGGGCCTATGGAGTCATGTCGTCCAGGCGCTCGGTTCAAACAGGTCCTTGGAGCCATGTCATCCCTGCGGGGGGCGGTGCGGTGGCATGGGATCTATGGCTTCAAGGGCCGTCACAGAAAGGTTTTTACTTCTTTGTTCCGCCTCCCATAGATTCCTCTCCAACGCACACACCTCTGCTGGAATGACATGGGAGGCTGATCTATGGTGCTTTTCGGTTGTCACTGGCCTTTGGAACCGTGTCATCCAGGCACTCGGTTCAAACAGGCCTTTGAAGCCATGTCATCCAAGTGTTCGGTTCAAACAGGCACTTGATGCCATGTCATCCAAGTGTTCGGTTCAAACAGGCACTTGATGCCATGTCATCCCCGCGGGGGACGGCGCGGTGGCTTGGGATCTATGGCTCCAAGGGCCGTCACAGAAAGGTTTTTACTTCTTTGTTCCGCCTCCCATAGATTCCCGCCCTCTCACATGCCTCTGCAGGAATGACATGGGAGGCTGATCTATACTGCTTATCGGTTGTCACGGGCCTTTGAAGCCATGTCATCCAGGCGCTCGGTTCAAACAGGCCCTTGGAGCCATGTCGTCCAGGCGCTCGGTTCAAACAGGCACTTGAAGCCATGTCATCCCCGCGGGGGGCGGTGCGGCGGCTTGGGATCTATGGCTTCAAGGGCCGTCACAGAAAGGTTTTTGCTTCTTTGTTCCGCCTCCCATAGATTGACTACGTCGAATGCAAAGCATTTCCCTCTGACCCACATGCCTCTGCTGGAATGACATGGGAGGCTGATCTAAGCTGCTTTTCGGTTTTCACGGGTCTGTGGAGCCATGTCATCCAGGCGCTCGGTTCAAACAGGCCTTTGAAGCCATGTCGTCCAGGTGTTCGGTTCAAACAGGCCATTGAAGCCATGTCATCCCCGCGGGGGGCGGTGCGGTGGCATGGGATCTATGGCTTCAAGGGCCGTCATAAACGGGGTTTTTGCTGCTTTGTTCCGCCTCCCATAGATTCCCTCCGACCCACATGCCTCTGCAGGAATGACATGGGAGGCTGATCTATGGTGCTTTTCGGTTTTCACTGGCCTTTGGAACCGTGTCATCCAGGTGTTCGGTTCAAACAGGCCTTTGAAGCCATGTCATCCAGGCGTTCGGTTCAAACAGGTCCTTGAAGCCATGTCATCCCTGCGGGGGGTGGTGCGGTGGCAAGAGATCTATGGCTTCAAGGGCCGTCAAAAATGGGGTTCTTACTTCTTTGTTCCGCCTCCCATAGATTCCAGCCTTCCCACATGCCTCTGCTGGAATGACATGGGAGGCTGATCTATGGTGCTTTTCGGTTCAAACAGGCCTTTGAAGCCATGTCATCCCCGCGTTCGGTTCAAACAGGCCATTGAAGCCATGTCATCCAGGTGTTCGGTTCAAACAGGCACTTGAAGCCATGTCATCCCCGCGTGGGGCGGTGCGGTGGCTTGGGATCTATGGCTTCAAGGGCCGTCACAGAAAGGTTTTTACTTCTTTGTTCCGCCTCCCATAGATTCCAGCCTTCCCACATGCCTCTGCTGGAATGACATGGGAGGCTGGTGCATGGTGCTTATCGGTTTTCACGGGCCTGTGGAGCCATGTCATCCAGGTGTTCGGTTCAAACAGGTCCTTGAAGCCATGTCATCCCTGCGGGGGACGGCGCGGCGGCTTGGGATCTATGGCTTCAAGGGCCGTCATAGAAAGATTTTTACTTCTTTGTTCCGCCTCCCATAGATTCCTTTCTCACCCACATGCCTCTGCTGGAATGACATGGGAGGCTGGTGCATGCTGCTTTTCGGTTGTCACGGGCTTTTGGAGCCGTGTCGTCCAGGCGCTCGGTTCAAACAGGCCTTTGAAGCCATGTCATCCAAGTGTTCGGTTCAAACAGGCCTTTGAAGCCATGTCATCCCCGCGGGGGGCGGTGCGGTGGCATGGGATCTATGGCTTCAAGGGCCGTCAAAAATGGGGTTCTTACTTCTTTGTTCCGCCTCCCATAGATTCCTTTCTCACCCACATGCCTCTGCTGGAATGACATGGGAGGCTGGTGCATGGTGCTTATCGGTTGTCACGGGCCTGTGGAGCCATGTCGTCCAGGCACTCGGTTCAAACAGGCCTTTGAAGCCATGTCATCCCCGCGGGGGGCGGCGCGATGGCTTGGGATCTATGGCTTCAAGGGCAGGCATAAATGGGGTTTCTGCTTCTTTGTCCCGCCTCCCATAGATTCCCGCCCTCCCACATGCCTCTGCTGGAATGACATGGGAGGCTGATCTATGCTGCTTTTCGGTTGTCACGGGCCTTTGGAGCCGTGTTATCCAGGCGAAGTCCACCAGGCATTTACAACTCCTTACAGCTTCGCTTCGTCAGTCACATCAAGTGTTGACAAAAGGTTGGGTCTTAATAAGATAAATCGGATACCAACAACGTCAAGACCATCCCTTATTCAAATCCACCATAATTGGATGCAAAAATAAGTAAAAACATAACAACAATTTGGTTCACGTGTCAAAATGAACAGGTAGTCCAATCCTTAACACTTTAATAATATGCTTTTTCCCTTATTTAATAAGGTGTCGGCTATTTAACATAACCGCCGTTATTTTTTCGACGCTATTCTTTTCCAAAAAACCTTATCTTTGCGGTCGCTAAGCTACCACAAAAGACACAGACAACAACAAGGATAGCGGCAACGATAACAAACGAAAAACAGCAAATATGAATATCTCAGTAGCAGGAACCGGTTATGTAGGCATGAGCATCGCCACATTGCTCGCACAACACAATGATGTGACCGCCGTTGACGTGGTGCCAGAACGCGTCGAGCTTGTGAACAACAGGAAGTCGCCCATCCAGGATGACTATATCGAGGAATACTTGGCCACCAAGCCCTTGCACCTGAAGGCTACCCTCGACCAGGTGGCCGGCTACAAAGACGCTGATTTCGTCGTCATCGCCGCCCCCACCAACTACGACCCCAACATGAACTTCTTCGACACCTCCGCCGTCGAAGCCGTCATCGATGCCGTGCTCAAGGTGAACCCCGAGGCGGTGATGGTCATCAAGAGCACCATCCCCGTGGGCTACACCCGCAGCCTCTACGTGAAGTATGCCGCCAAAGGGGTGAAAAAGTTCAACCTGCTCTTCTCGCCCGAGTTCCTGCGCGAGAGCAAGGCCTTGTACGACAACCTCTACCCTTTCCGCATCATCGTGGGCGTCCCGAAAATGATGAGAAAGCCCTTCGAGGAGGAGAACGAGGCCATCAAGGCGCTTACCGACCTCGACTGGATGATGGAGAAGGCCCGCCAGTTTGCCGACCTGTTGAAGGAAGGAGCCTTGAAGGAAGATGTCCCGGTGCTGTTTATGGGCATGAAGGAGGCCGAGGCGGTGAAGCTGTTCGCCAACACTTACTTGGCCCTGCGCGTGAGTTACTTCAACGAGCTGGACACCTACGCCGAGCTGAAAGGCATGGATACACAAGCCATCATCGACGGCATCTGCCTCGACCCACGCATCGGCAGCCACTACAACAACCCCAGCTTCGGTTATGGCGGTTATTGTCTGCCTAAAGACACGAAACAGCTGCTGGCCAACTACGAGGACGTGCCCGAGGACCTGATCCGTGCCATCGTGGACAGCAACCGCACCCGCAAGGACTTCATTGCCGACCAGGTGCTGAAGAAGGCTGGGTATTACGACTACTACGACCAAGGGCAGTACAATGCCGCCCAAGAGAAACAATGTGTCATCGGCGTGTTCAGGCTGACGATGAAGTCGAACAGCGACAACTTCCGCCAGAGCAGCATCCAAGGCGTGATGAAACGCGTGAAGGCCAAGGGGGCGAAGGTGATCATCTATGAGCCGACGCTTGAGGACGGCACGACCTTCTTCGGGAGCCTCGTGGTGAACGACCTCGCCAAGTTCAAGGCGCAGAGCCAGGCCATCATCGCGAACCGATACGACAGCTGTTTGGATGACGTGAAGGAGAAGGTTTATACGAGGGATATATTTAAGAGGGATTAAAACTTTAATTGCCGTTGATCTTCCGTATAATTCAAGGGTAAGAGAGAATAAGAGAATAAAACATTAATTGTCGTTAATTGTCCGTATAATTGTTCATTAATTGGGATAAGAGAGAATAGAACATTAATTGTCGTTAATTGCCCGTATAATTGTTCATTAATTGGGTTTTATGGTTGGGAAGAAAGAAATTAACGACAAATTAACGGCAAATCACACGGTAATTAACGTGGAAGAAAGGAAAGAAAAAACATATAATTGCCATTAATTGCCCGTATAATTGTTCATTAATTGGGTTTTATGGTAGGGAAGAAAAAATTAACGACAAATTAACGGCAAATCACACGGTAATTAACGTTGTAGAGAGGATAAAAAAAAACATATAATTGCACGTATAATTGATTCGTCAATTGCGGTTGCAACAAATTCAGTTCGTAGTATAATCGTACTATTATCCCTCATAGAAAGCACTATCATGCTCTACGATAACTATGGCACTTTGGAGCAATTCTAACTTATATATTATCAATTGTTAATAATTATCAATTCTCAATAATAAATATGTCCGTATTCAAAGACAAAGTCCTCCTCATCACGGGAGGCACGGGCAGCTTTGGCAATGCCGTGCTGAACCGTTTCTTGAGAACCGATATTGGAGAGATCCGTATCTTCAGCCGCGACGAGAAGAAACAAGACGATATGCGGCACGACTTCCAGGCTCGTATGCCCGAAGTGGCGAACAAGATCAAGTTCTACATCGGCGACGTGCGCAACAAGAGCACGCTGAAGTATGCCATGAAGGGCGTTGACTACGTCTTCCATGCCGCTGCACTGAAACAGGTGCCCAGCTGCGAGTTCTTCCCCTTGGAGGCCGTCAAGACCAACGTGATGGGTACCGACAACACCCTCGATGCGGCCATCGATGCAGGGGTGAAATGCGTCATCTGCCTCTCCACCGACAAGGCCGCCTACCCCATCAACGCGATGGGCATCACCAAGGCTATCGAGGAGAAGATTGCGGTGGCCAAGAGTCGCCTCTCGGGCAACACCAAGATCTGCTGCACCCGCTATGGCAACGTGATGTGCAGCCGAGGCAGCGTCATCCCGCTTTGGATTGACCAGATCCGTAAAGGCAACCCCATCACGCTGACCGAGCCCACGATGACCCGTTTCATCATGAGTCTCGAAGAGGCTGTGGACCTCGTGCTCTTTGCCTTCGAACATGGCAAAAACGGTGACATCATGGTGCAAAAAGCGCCTGCTTGTACCATGCAGACCCAAGCCGAGGCTGTGTGTGAGTTGTTTGGCGGCAAGAAAGAGGACATCAAGGTGATTGGTATCCGCCACGGCGAGAAGATGTACGAGACGCTGCTCACCAAGGAAGAAGCGGCCAAGGCCATCGATATGGGTAATTTCTATGCCGTGCCAGCCGACAACCGCGACCTCAACTACGACAAGTATTTCAAGGAAGGCGACACGAAACGTGCCACCATCGAGGAGTTCAACAGCAATAACACGTATCGCCTCAACCTGGAAGAGACCAAGGCTAAGATTGCTAGCCTCGAATATATCCAAAACGAATTGAAGGGGATACCGAATTTAGTGTAAAACATTAATTACCACGAATTATCCATTAATTATTCATTAATTTTTTTCTTCCATGACCGACCTATCGAAGTACGCCAACAAGGTCTATAAAATCATAATTACAACTACTTGCTGGATGACGACGGCAAAGATAATTAATGGAAAATTAACGACCAATTAACGGCCATTAATGTTGATAAAAAGAAAGAATTATGAGTAGTTTTAAGAATAACGGAAAATTAAAGTTATTGATTATAGTCGGGACAAGACCTGAGATCATACGCCTAGCAGCTGTGATCAACAAATGCCGCCAGTATTTTGACTGCCTCTTGGCCCATACGGGTCAGAATTATGACTATAACCTGAATGGCGTGTTTTTCAAGGACTTGAAACTTGCTGACCCCGACGTGTATATGGACGCCGTAGGTGCTGACCTCGGCGAGACCATGGGCAACATCATCGCCAAGAGCTACCAGCTGATGGTGGAGGTGAAACCCGATGCGGTGCTGGTGTTGGGCGACACCAACAGTTGCCTCAGCGTCATTGGCGCCAAACGCCTGCACATCCCCATCTTCCACATGGAGGCCGGCAACCGCTGCAAGGACGAGTGCCTGCCCGAGGAGACCAACCGCCGCATCGTCGACATCATCTCCGACGTGAACATGGCCTACAGCGAGCACGCCCGCAGGTATCTGGCCGACACAGGTCTGCCGAAAGAACGCACCTATGTCACCGGCAGCCCCATGGCCGAGGTGCTGCACAACAACCTCGCCGAAATCGAGGCCAGCGACATCCACAAGCGTCTCGGTCTCGAGAAAGGAAAATATATTTTGTTGTCGGCCCATCGCGAAGAGAACATCGACACCGAGAAGAACTTCCTTTCGCTCTTCAATGCCGTCAACAAGATGGCGGAGAAATACGACATGCCCATCCTCTACAGCTGTCATCCCCGCTCCCGCAAACGTCTGGAGGCTTCGGGCTTTAAGCTCGATTCGCGTGTCATACAACATGAGCCGCTGGGGTTCCACGACTACAACTGCCTGCAGATGAATGCCTTTGCGGTGGTTTCGGACAGCGGCACCTTGCCGGAGGAGAGTTCTTTCTTCACCAGCGTGGGCCATCCCTTCCCTGCCGTGTGCATCCGCACCTCCACCGAACGTCCCGAGGCGTTGGATAAAGGCTGTTTCGTGCTCAGCGGCATCGACACCCAAGGACTTCTGCAGAGTGTGGATATTGCTGTCGAGCTGATTAAAGACGGCCACCACGGCATCCCTGTGCCCGACTATATGGACGAAAACGTGTCAACGAAAGTGGTGCGCATTATTCAGAGCTACGTGGGGGTAGTCAACAAAATGGTCTGGAGGAAGTTCTAACGAACTTTTCGCAGATATCGCAGATAAAGCAGATTTCGCAGATTTGACAGAAAACGAAATATCATATAAGATACGAGGGTGCATCTTTAAAGTTTACAACAATCTTGGCCCTGGTCTATTGGAGAGTGCTTATGAAGCAGCATTGAAAATAGAACTTGAAAAGGCTGGATGTAAAGTTAAGACCCAAGTGTATCTGCCTATGATATATGATTGTGTAAAGGTTGAGAAAGCCTATCGAATTGATATGCTTGTTGAAGATAAAGTCATTGTGGAGCTGAAAGCGGTATCTCATATGAATGAAATATGGTTTAAGCAACTGATGACCTATTTGAAAATGACAGGTTTGAAGTTGGGTTTATTAGTTAATTTTGAGACAGAAAACATTGATAAATCAATTTACCGCAGAGTGAACGGACTCTAATCTGCGAAATCAAATAGAATCAGCGTAATCTGCGAAATTTAAATGAATATGAAAATTTTAGTGACTGGAGCTAAAGGTTTCGTGGGAAAGAATCTCTGTGCTACTTTGATGAATATTAAAAGTGGTAAGGACAGGCGCTTTCCTGAATTGCAAATCGAGGAGGTCTACGAATACGACTTGGATAGCACCCAAGCGGAGCTGGATGCCTGGTGCAAAGAGGCCGATTTCGTGTTCAACCTGGCGGGGGTCAACCGGCCGCAGAACCAAGAGGAATTCATGCAGGGCAACTTCGGCTTTGCTTCCACTTTGCTGGACACCCTAAAGAAATACAACAACCGCTGCCCCGTGATGCTGAGTAGCTCACAGCAGGCCTCGCTGACGGGCCGTTTCGGCAACTCGGAATACGGCAGGAGCAAGAAGGCTGGCGAGGAGCTGTTTCTGAACTACCAGGACGAGACAGGAGCCAAAGTGCTGATTTACCGCTTCCCGAACCTCTTCGGCAAGTGGTGCCGACCGAACTACAACTCGGCTGTGGCCACCTTTTGCAATGCCTTCGCCAACGACCTGCCTTACACCGTCAACGACCCGTCGGTGGAGCTGGAGCTCCTTTATATCGATGACCTCGTTGACGAAATGATGGCAGCCCTGCAAGGCCATGAGCATCGCTGCGAGTTCGACGGACTGGGGGTGTTCCCGCAGAAGGACGGCCGCTACTGTTATTGCCCTCTGACGCATAAGGTCACCCTGGGCGAGATTGTGAACCTGCTTGACTCGTTTGCAGCGCAACCCAAGACCCTCATGATTCCAGAAATCCCTTCGGGTAGTTTTGCCAAGAAGCTCTACAGCACCTATTTGAGCTACCTGCCTTACGAAAAGACGGCCTTCCCGCTCAAGATGAACGTGGACGAGAGGGGGAGTTTCACCGAGTTGGTTCATACGCTCAATGCGGGCCAGGTGAGCATCAACATCAGCAAACCCAGCATCACCAAGGGCCAGCACTGGCACCACACCAAGTGGGAGCAGTTCATCGTGGTGAAGGGTCACGGCCTTATCCAGCAGCGCAACCTGAACGACCCGGAGGCGAAGATCCTCGAGTGGGAGGTGGACGGCGACCATATCCAGGCCGTACACATGCTTCCCGGCTATACGCACAACATCATCAACCTGAGCGACACGGAAGACCTGGTCACGGTGATGTATTGCAACGAGGTCTTCGACCCACAGAAGCCGGATACGTTTTTTGAGATAGTAAGTAGATGAGTAAAATTGGTTTACATAATAGACGCGAGACTACGGGACTTTTTGACTATGACCATTGACAATGACTATGACCGTTTCCACGGGGATACTGAAGTTTCAGCCTTTGGTTGAAGCGGTCATTGTCATAGTCACAAGTCATCGTCCCGAAGTCAAAGGATATTGTAGTTTAATTTTGAACAGTTACTTAAGAGAGAATAAGAGAATAAAACATTAATTATCGTTAATTGCCCGTATAATTGTTCATTAATTGGGGTTTTATTGGGGAAGAAAAAAATTAACGACAAATTAACGGCGAATTACACGGTAATTAACGTTGAAAGAAAGGAAAGAAAGAAACGTGTAATTACCATCAATTGTCCGTATAATTGTTCATTAATTGGGGTTTTAGGTAGATTGACATTGGGGAAGAAAAGAAATTAACGACAAATTAACGGCGAATTACACGGTAATTAACGTTGAAAGAAAGGAAAGAAAGAAACGTGTAATTACCATCAATTGTCCGTATAATTGTTCATTAATTGGGATAAGAGAGAATAGAACATTAATTGTCGTTAATTGCCCGTATAATTGTTCATTAATTGGGGTAAGTAGATGAGCAAAATTAGTTTACATAATAGACGCGAGACTGCGAGACGGCGAGACGACGGGCAAGGCTTAGGGTAAATCGGACAGTTCTTTTCTGAGTTGGTTCATTTCGTCAGAGACGCGAATAAAATAGTCACCAATCTCCTCGACCCCGAATATCATGGCCTCAGGGTAGTGACGACGCAGTTGCACGAGCAGGTCTTTCAGGCCTTCCCTGCAGCTTGAATCCTTGAGCGCTTTGCAACATATCACAATGGAATTGCTGTTGTAATCATCAAGGTCGACAGAAGTGTCGAGGACTTTCACGGGTTTGCGGATGTCGATGTTTTCGATGACGTAGCCTTTACTGTTGACCGTGTAGTGGTGTTCGAGGCACTTTCCGCTGTCATCGATTAGGATGGATTTGATTTGACGCATGGGGGGTTATAGTTGAAAGTTTATAGTTTATAGTTTAAAGTTGAGAGTTGAGAGGCTGTTTAAAAGTTCAAAGGTTCAAGAGTGGAAGCCTGAATTTGAACTTCTCAAACCTCTTGAACCCTTGAACTTCAAAATACTACATCAGGTGATGTACGCAGGAGGAGGCTCCCAAGGCCGTCAGGATGGCAGTAAGGATGCTGATGGCGGTCTGGAGGATGAACTTCCAGAGTTCTTTCTTGGGATTCGTGTTGGGTTCAGGATCTTCAGAAGCCACGACGGACTTCTTTGGAGCGAATAGCTTCGCAAAGAGATGGATGGTCTTTTTCATTGCTTTGAGGTTTTTAGGTGAACAGATGAGTTTTACGGTTGAGTGGAGCCATTCTCAGTCACAACGACGATCACGGTGCTGTCGCCACCGTTGGCGTTGAGGGTGATGGTGGCTGGCCAGGCGCCGGTGAGGAACACCTCGCCATAGCCACTCAGCGAGGCGATACGGATGGAAGTGGGATGCTCGGTGGCATAAGCGCTGATGGCGGCCTCCACCTCGGTGAGGCTCACCTCCTCCCCTGCCACGTAACGGTCGGCCAGGGTGTCGAGCGCCAAACGCAGCGCCTTGCCGTTCATCGAATAGTAGCGGTTGCTCGGACTGCCGTTGCCCTTAGGGGTGAAGGTCTGGCGGATGGTGCGCAGGTGATACTTCATGTGCATCTGGATCATCTTGAAGACCGCCTGACGTTTCAGCGCCGCAGGAGTCTTGTAAGCCTTGACAGGCATGGTTGGGGTTGAACGGGCGTAGGTCTTGCCGTTGCGAGTTACATAGGTGATACCATCGATGGTACCTGAAGTTTTGCGGCCAATGCCGACTTGTTTGATTTGTGCCATGATTTGATGAGTTTTTTAAAGTTTATAGTTTAAAGTTTAAAGAATGGTGAGTGATGTCTCACGCGAGACTCTGCGATAACGACCATTGCCAGTGGCGGTCATGATGTAGTGACGGTTGGCTTCGGGCGCGACATAGCTCACGTGGATGAAGTTGGGATAGAGAATGAGCTGGTCGAAGTCGATCTGCTCGCTGGTGATGATGAGGCGGAAGGCCTTGATGAGGCGTTCCCTGGGCGACGAGCCGATGCCTGAGCCTGACGAAGGGCCCGACTGGCCGCGTCCCCTCAGCGGTGCATACCAGCCCACGTAGAAGTCGGCAGCCTGACCTTTGAGGTGCTGGCTGCGGTGCGAGTGATGGGCGATGATGTCGTTCAAAGCCTGACAGCGGAACCCGCTGGTGATGATGACCGGCAGGCCGAGCGCCTCGCGGAGGGGCTCAAGGGTGTGCAGGCACAGGCGTTTGAGGTTCGCCACCGCCTCTGGTGTAGGTCGGTTCTCGATGCCGTACTTCCGAGCCGTGGCGCTCTCGGTGAACTCCAGTGCTGCAAAGTGCGGCGTGTACAAGACGTTTTTCATACGCGTACCTTAATTTATAAGTTCAACATTAGTTTGTTTAGCTCTCGAAACCCTTCGGGCATCGCTACCCGGGATGCTGCTCCCGTCGGATTTCGATGGCAAAAGTAAAATGCGCAGTTTTCCTCGTCCAAGCACAGGACGCAACAAAGGACAACAGTAGTGACAACCCCATGGTTACACTCACTTTATCCGCTTTAATTTCCACATTTGTAACATGTCCATGACAAATAAGAAGCTGTCATCCGACAAACCGCAGGACCGTTCCAACGTGTTGTCCTTGCTCAACTCAATAGATGGCATGTGCGATGCCTGCCAGTACGTACTCAACACCTACACGCAAACCACCTTGATGCTTGCCATCACCACCGAGGCCAAGATGCTGCTTATGAAACTGCAGGTGATGAAAGACCGTTGGAACTACCATTTGCCCTTCAAAGAGGCTTGCGGCGTGGATTTCTACGACTGGAGCAAGCGGTTTGATGAAGTGAGCCGATGGATGAGGGGCAACGATGAATCGGGCAAACCCGCCGAAAGCATTCCCGAATACTGCCCTTCGAAGCATTTCATGCTCGACTTGTACACCTTGTTGCCCGAGAACAAGCCCGCCAAAGGCACCGCCGCATATTACACCGAAACCAACGCGACCAAACTGATCGCCTTTCAAGAGAAAAACCGGAAGCATATTGCCAAAAATTGGAAGGACTACAGGCCCAAATTCTCAGACTTGGTTATCGATGCGCTTGAAGACAAGGCCATCGGTGAGATGCTTCGTCCGTTGGCCAAGCAAAACAGCGCCATCTGCATGAGCTGCAGCGAGGTGCTTCAACAGCTTTCCAAAGTGTTGGCTGAGCTTCACGACATGCCGAAAGGCGAAATCGACAATGACCAGTTTACCCTTTTGGCCGAGCGAGTGGTCAACGAGCCCAAAGGCGTGAAAGCACAGAACATGGCGCTGCGCGATTTCAACACCATGAAGAACACGACCCCCGAGGACGAATGGCCACACCGACGCGACGACGAAATCAAGGCCACGAGTGAACTCTTAGGCGAGATGAAATACGGTGGCCGGTTGTACCGCTTTTTAGGCAACACCTACATCATCAACGGCCATTATGCCGGCTTTGGCCGTTTCCTCAACTCCTTCCGCAAGGAAATCTGCGAAGAAGAGCTGAACAACATCATCGAACTGCTTTTCCGCATCCAATATCTCCGTGAGGATATGGAACACCAGGAGAGCGCTGAGCTCGAGGAGGCCAAGCCTGATGAGCCGCTTGCGACGGCCAAAGACGCCTTGTCGGTCTATCAGCGACGCAAGGCCTCGTCACCCCACCGACCCACGTTTTCCTACATCTTCACCGATGCGCTGGTGGGCAACATGGATGCCATCAACAAGTACTACGAAATCCTGCATCATTGTGGCTTCTACATAGGCCGCACCCTCCTCAGCAAGGAGAAAAAAGACAAGGAGAGCAAGCGCTACGAAGGCTGGAAGTGGATGCATCTGCGCGAGGCCTTCGTCAAGTTGGGTATCCTCCGTAGTGACAACACCAAGAAGGGGTTTGCCGAACATCTTGCCAAGGTCTTCCCTTTTTTGACTGTAGACGGTGTGTTGCGGGGCCTCAACGGCAGAAGCGTCTACAAAAACAAGGCGATGGACGAACGTATTGTCAGCGACATCGTGGAAGAGTTCGGGCCGGTAAAGGAGCTGCTTGAAAACCGAACTTGAACCCCTTTTTTAAGCTTTCAAAAGCCTTTTGGCAAGGTGTAGGCAAGGAGATGGCAAGGTGTAGGCATACTCAAACAGCTTGCTTGACTATGCCAACAGTATGCTAAGGGCGAGAGAAGAGCGAGAGAAAAAAGAGAATTTATACATAATAAAAGGGGTACCTGTGGATAGATTGAATCAAGAGAATAAATCTATCATACGAAATAAACAAAACACAACATAATGAACCTCCTCACAAAGTTTCAAAACAAATATTTCAGTTCCAAAGCCTTCTTTGGATTGGACTTATGCCTTTCTGTTGGGGCGTCGGTGATTGTTTTGCTTGTGTTGAGTTTCTTCGCCAGCTCAAGTTACTATTCGGGCAACTTTGCTTGGTGGTGGATAGGCGGTTCAGTTGCGGCCAGTATCATTACCATGTTTGTCTTCAAGGAATACAAGCTGGTGGTACGTTATTCCTCCTTCCATGACCTGTTGCGTTATGCCTTAACGTTTCTGACAAAAGTAGTGTTGTTAGGCATTATCGTTGCGATAACTTGTCTGTTCAACTCCAGCGTTTTCATCGCGCTCTGCTGCGACTTCCTACTTTCCTTGTTCTTGGTTTTGTTGGTTCGTGTGTTGATGGTGGGAGTCTACAATCGCTATAAGAGCAACCTGAACGACATTAAAAACAGGCAACGTGTGCTTGTCTTTGGCACTTCCGACAAGTCGGTGGCGGCCATCACCCGATTGCAGAACTCACCCCATTACCGTGTTGTCGGGTTCCTCTCCCCTGAAAGCACCACGAAAAAGCTCAAGCTGTCGGATTATCCCATTTTCAACTACGAAGACAATAAAGAACTGCAAAACATTTTCGATCGTCTATCCATTTCGGCACTCCTTTTTGCCTATGAGAAGGATGCCCAGCATGAGGACACACTCATTGACTATTGCAACCACAACAACATAAGGCTTCTCATCGCTCCGACCATCAACGAAGTGGAAGAGGGAAGGCTTTCGAGAAACAGGGTGAGGGCTATCAAGATTGAGGACCTCCTTGGCCGACCTGAGATAGAGTTGTCGATGGATGCCATCATCAACAATTTCAAAGGGAAAATCATACTTGTCACGGGTGCCGCCGGCAGCATCGGCAGTGAGTTGTGTAGGCAGCTCGCCACCTTCGGGGTGAAGCAACTGATTTTATTCGACAACGCAGAGACGCCCATGCACAACCTTCGCCTCGAGTTGGAAGGCCGTTTCCCGGAGTTGGATTTCGTTCCGGTGATTGGCGACGTGAGGCAGCAGGAACGTCTCGATTTTGCTTTCAGGCACTATCATCCTCAGGTGGTATTCCATGCAGCAGCCTACAAGCATGTGCCGCTGATGGAGGAAAATCCCTGTGAGGCCGTGTTGGTGAATGTGTACGGCTCGCGTAACGTGGCCGACAAGTGCATCGAGTATGATGTGGAGAAGATGGTGATGATCAGTACCGACAAGGCCGTGAATCCCACCAACGTCATGGGATGCTCCAAGCGGCTGGCAGAGATTTATGTGCAGTCGCTCGGTTTAGCCATAGAACAAGGCAAACATCCAGGGAAGACGAGATTTGTAACCACACGTTTCGGTAATGTGTTGGGCAGCAACGGCAGCGTCATCCCACGTTTCAGGGAACAGATTGAAAATGGAGGCCCTGTTACGGTGACCCATCCCGACATCACAAGGTTCTTCATGACTATCCCCGAAGCATGCCGTCTGGTGATGGAGGCCGCCACCATGAGCACGGGCACACAGATCTTCGTGTTCGACATGGGCGAAAGCGTGAAGATTGACACCTTGGCGCGCCGCATGATTCAGCTTGCCGGATATGAGGTGGGTAAAGACATTGAAATCAAATACACAGGTCTTCGTCCAGGTGAAAAGCTTTATGAGGAGGTCCTGTCGAATACCGAAAACACGCTTCCCACCCCGCATGAGCGCATCCGTATCGCCAAAGTGAGAGAGTATGAATACAATGAAGTTGCTTCCATCATCGACGAATTGGAAAAGCTTTCCCTCAAGGTGGAGATTCCAGACATGGTGAAACTGATGAAGAAAACTGTACCGGAGTTCATTAGTAAGAATAGTAGGTACGAGATTTATGATAGACATTAATCACTACTTATAGCATTTAATCGTGAAATAATAAAAAAAACTAATATTATATGAAAGGCATCGTACTCGCCGGAGGCTCCGGCACCAGATTGTACCCTATCACCAAAGGTGTTAGCAAACAACTGTTACCAATCTATGACAAGCCAATGGTATATTATCCCATTTCGGCTTTAATGCTTGCTGGAATTAGAGATATATTGATTATCAGCACGCCATACGACTTGCCGGGCTTCAAGCGTCTGCTGGGCGACGGCTCCGACTATGGTGTACATTTCGAATATGCTGAGCAACCTTCTCCCGACGGTCTAGCACAGGCCTTCATCATTGGTGAAAAGTTCATCGGTGACGATTGTGCCTGCCTTGTGCTAGGTGACAACATCTTTTACGGAAGCGGTTTTATCAAACTTCTGAGAGATGCAGTGAAAGATGCCGAGGAGAACAAGAAAGCTACGGTGTTTGGCTATTGGGTTTCCGACCCCGAGCGCTATGGTGTGGCCGAGTTTGACAAGCACGGTAACTGCTTAAGTATTGAGGAGAAACCTAAGGAACCCAAGAGCAATTATGCTGTGGTTGGTCTATATTTTTATCCCAACAAGGTTGTCAATGTAGCCAAGACCATCAAGCCCAGTGCAAGAGGCGAATTGGAGATTACCACGGTGAATCAGGAATTCCTAAAAGATGGTGAACTGAAAGTTCAAGTATTCGGTCGTGGTTTCGCATGGTTGGATACTGGAACGCATGACAGCCTCAGCGAAGCCTCCACTTTTGTTGAGGTGATTGAGAAACGCCAAGGTTTGAAGATTGCCTGCTTGGAAGGTATTGCTTATCGTAACGGCTGGATTACAGAGGAAAAGATGCGCGAGTTGGCCAAACCGATGTTGAAAAACCAGTATGGGCAATATCTGCTCAGAGTGATCGATGAGCTGAAGGAGGACATCAACTCAGATACACTCACTCATCCAGAGAGAAACAAATAAAAAAGTTACTTTATCCATTCCCGAAGCCACGGGTCTTGCGGGAATCGTTCTGTGTGACCCGTGCTTCACTTTAATCATCGAAACATGAAAAGAACCATCATCATCACTGGTGGCGCCGGCTTTATCGGCAGCCATGTCGTTCGCCTGTTCGTCAACAAATATCCCGAATACAAGATCATCAACCTCGACAAACTGACCTACGCTGGCAACCTTGCTAACCTGAAGAACATTGAGGACAAGCCCAACTATCGCTTCGTCAAGATGGACATCTGCGACTTCGACGGTGTCTACAAGTTGATGCAGGACGAACACGTCGACGGCATCATCCATCTTGCCGCTGAGAGCCATGTGGACCGCAGCATCAAGGACCCGTTCACCTTCGCACAGACCAATGTAATGGGGACATTATCCTTGTTGCAGGCAGCCAAGTTGTATTGGGAGAGCCTGCCCGAAAAGTTTGAAGGCAAACGCTTTTACCATATCAGCACTGACGAGGTCTACGGCGCCTTGGAGATGACCCATCCCGAAGGCATTGAACCTCCGTTCACTACGAAGGCTTCGTCTGGTAAGCATCATCTTGCTTACGGTGAGAAGTTCTTTACCGAGGACATGAAATACCAACCCCATAGCCCCTATAGTGCCGCCAAGGCTTCCAGCGACCACTTTGTCCGCGCTTTCCATGACACCTACGGTCTTCCTACTGTGGTGACCAACTGCTCCAACAACTATGGTCCTTACCAGTTCCCCGAGAAGCTCATCCCATTGTTTATCAATAACATCCGCCACCGCAAGCCGTTGCCCGTTTACGGCAAGGGCGAGAATGTGCGCGATTGGCTCTATGTGGAAGACCATGCTCGTGCCATCGACCTCATCTTCCATGAAGGCAAGGTGGCCGAGACCTACAATATCGGTGGCTTCAACGAATGGAAGAACATCGATATCATTAAAGTGCTCATCAATACCGTTGACCGTATCCTTGGTCGTCCCGAAGGTGCAGATATGGACTTGATTACCTATGTCACCGACCGTGCTGGCCATGACATGCGCTACGCCATTGACTCCACCAAGCTCCAGAAGGAATTAGGTTGGGAGCCAAGCCTGCAGTTTGAGGAAGGCATTGAAAAGACCGTGCGATGGTATTTGGACAACCAGGAGTGGATGGACAACATCACCCGTGGTGATTATATGAAGTACTATGAAGATATGTACGCCAATCGTTAGAACTATGACTATTGAAGATGCAAAAATCATAGAGCTTCCAAAAATTCTTGATGCCCGAGGCAATCTGTCTTTTGCGGAGCAGAACAATCAAATTCCGTTCGAAATCAAAAGGACCTATTGGATTTATGATGTTCCAGGGGGTGAATCACGTGGTGGCCATGCCTTCAGGAAGAACGAGGAAGTGATAATAGCACTGTCTGGTGCTTTCGATGTGGTGGTCAATGATGGTGAGCGGCAGAAACGGTTCAACCTCAATCGTTCTTATTACGGTTTGTATATTCCAAAAGGTCTTTGGCGAACGATGGAGAATTTCTCCACCAATGCTTTTGCCTTGGAGTTTGGCTCAGAGCATTATTGCAAGAGCGATTATGTCTACGACTATGAACAATTCAAAAAGTTGAAGAGCGATGGAGAAATATAATGTATTTGACTGTTCAATGGTAGAACTCGACCGTCACCATAGCGACTGCAAAGGAAATTTGACTGTAGTTGAAAACAGGATAACATTGCCTTTTGATGTGAAGCGAGTGTATTATCTTTATGATGTGCCAGGAGGAGAGAATCGTGGCTCTCATGCTCACAAGGAGCTGAGCCAGCTGATTATTGCTGCGAGTGGCTCATTTACTGTTACCTTGGATGATGGAAAATGCAAACGGTCTTTCTTTCTGAACCGTCCTTATCAAGGGTTGTATGTAAAACCTGGTATGTGGCGTGATTTGGAGGACTTCTCATCTGGTGCGGTTTGCATGGTGCTGGCTAGTGAAGTGTATCAAGCAGAAGATTATATCAGGGATTATCAGAAGTTTTTAGAATTTCGGAATGCGTGAATTTAGGCTATGCCATTAATTAAAAATAGGGTATTAAAGGCCACTTTGTGGAGTTTTTTGCAAAGGGCAGGTTCCTTAATCATAGGCTTTGTGGCTAATATGGTTTTGGCCAGACTATTGGAACCAGAGGATTTCGGCTGCATTGCCATTATCTTGGTTTTTGTGAGTTTCGCAGATATTCTTATCGACAGCGGACTTACAAGTGCCTTGATTCAGAAGAAAGATGTATCGGATAATGATGTGTCTACGGTTTTTTCTGTTAATCTTTCTGTTTCCATTGTTTTGTTTATTCTCATTTTCTTTGCTGCTCCTGCCATTGGAAGGTTCGTCGGTATTCCCAATCTTGCTTTGTATTTGCGAGTGGAGTCTATAGCGGTACTGATTAGAGCCTTCTATTGTATTCAAGCCGCATCTCTTAGCAAGAATCTGAAATTTAAGAATTTAGCAAAATACAATATTCTTTCTTCTTTTTTCAGTGCGTCAATTGCTATAGTTTTGGCGGCTTTAGGTTGTGGGGTTTGGAGCCTTGTGGCTAAAAACCTCATCCTTCAGCTGTCACTGTGTTTGTTGTATCGTCATGCGTCGAAAGTGTCCTATCGTCTCGGTTTTTTCAAAGAAAACTTCAAAGAATTGTTCAGTTTTGGTTGGTTTGTTGCGTTGACGACTTTCATGGATACGTTATATTCCAATCTAACAGCATTTTTGATAGGTAAGCGTTATTCTGTTAAGGATTTGGGGTATTATAACCAAGCCAAATCTTTGGAACAAATACCTGTTTATTCATTGTCAATGGTGATTAATCAAGTGCTGTTTCCTTTTATGTCAAAGATGCAGGATAATCCTTCTCGGATATTGAACAATACCCGAAAAACAATTATGGCAACATCATTTTTTACTTTTCCTTTGATGATTTATTTGATGTTCTTCGCTAAGCCTGTGATTATTCTTCTCTATTCAGCAAAATGGGAACCTTCTTCTATCTTTTTCCAAATCTTGTGTTTTGGTGGAATAGTGAATGCTTTGATTCATATTTGTCGTAATGTGCTGAAATCCATTGGGGAGACGAAGGCTTTATTTTATACACAAATAGTTACCACTTTGATTGCCATTATTGGTGTTGTTGTTTTTTTGCGGTTTGATATAAAGTCGCTTGTTGCATGGGTGGCTTGTTGCTCTTATTTCAACTGGTTGGCCATTAGTTTTATCACAGGAAAGAAGATAGGGTATAACCTGTTCTTGCAATTGAAAGATGTTTCGTTAAATATTGGATTTGCGATCATTGCAGGTTTTCTTTCTCATTATTTGACATGTCTTGTGAGTTCAAATGCGATTGTTATGGCATTGGCTGGGGCTGCTGTATTTGCGGTGGTGTATTTTCTTCTTCATTTCTTTTTTAAAACTGCTTCATACAAAGCTGTATTGACTTCTATTAAATAAGCTATGATTTTATTTGATTTATTACCTTATATATTTTTGCTATTTTTGACAGTTTTTATTCCAAAACTGTGTAATAGGAAACTATGTATGATACTATTGTTTCTTATTTATTTTGTCTTTTGCGGTTTCCGGTATGGAGTAGGATGGGATTATTTTAATTTTTTGCAAACGTTGAGTTCGGTTCGAGGTATTGAGAATACCGAGTTTGTGGTTAGACAAATAGAGTGGTTTTGCTATAATAACCATTTGACCCAATTCTTTTTTGTGGCGACTAGCTTTTTCACTGTATTGTTTTTCTTTTTAATGATTTATAAAGAATCGGTGAATCCCGGAGTATCCGTGTTTGTTTACTTGACAATGGCCATGTTCTTTTTCCATTCCCTGACGACAATACGTTTTACTATGGCGGTTGCCATTGGCTTTTTTGCATGTTATTTTGGATACAAGAAGCAGTATCTTTTATACTTTGCTTTTTTGTTTTTATCTTTTCTGACGCACAAGGCAGCAATATTTGGGGTATTGACAATTCCTTTTGTGTTGACTGAGATGAAATGGGGGGTTGCAACGAATATGACGATTTTTCTTGTGAGTTTTGTTTTAGGAACCATTATAGGTTCTTTTTCCATTATTAGCGGAATATTTTATAACTTAATTAATTCCAACGAGTTTTTCTATGAATTAATGAGCGATGCTGAAACTTATATGAACGAAAAAGAAACTACTGGCTTTTCCAGAACCCCTTATATTTTTGCAACGATTAATTTGATCAATCTGTTATCATGCAGAAAACTTGCTTTATCTGATACCAGCGGTAGATTTGAACATTATGCGACCATGTTTAACATTGGTTGTTCTTTGACATTTTTGTTTTCTTTTCACGGTACCTTTGCAAGTCGACTCAGTCAGTTTTTTATGTGTTTCATATTGCTGATAGTCCCTTATTATAAAAAGAATTCAGTCCAGCAACTTCTTCTATACTCAATTTTCTTGTTTGGCTTTTTCTATCAATTGACCATTAAGGCATACAATCCTGATTTTGTTGGAAGATTGAATTGTTGGTTGCCATATAGAATGAATTTTAGTTTTTAAACTAATAAAAATTAAATTATGAACCAATCAGTACTTGGCTTATACTACGAGGATTTCGTGGAAGGCGAGGAAATCAAACACGCCCTTTCCAAAACAGTTTTTGAGAGTGACAACAATTTCTTCTCACTCATGACCATGAATCACCATCCGGTGCATACGAATGTTGACTATGCCAGCCATAACCAGCATGGTCAGCTTCTGGTTGTAGGGACATTGGTGTTTTCATTGGTAGTGGGAATGACTGTGCCTGACATCAGCGGTAAAGCCATTGCCAATCTAGGTTATGAATCTATCAAGCATTTAGCCCCGACCTTTATCGGTGACACGCTTTATGCGCGTACACGCATCATCAGCAAGAGGGAATCGCAGTCAAAACCTGACCGTGGTATCGTCTATGTGGAAACCATCGGTTATAATCAGCGAGGCGAAGATGTCATCTCGTTCCGTCGCAATGTGTTGGTAAAGAAGAAAGGGTATTGAGATGAGAACGGATTTCTTGACAAGAAGCCTGATGTTCGTTCCAGCCCACAACGACAGGCTGATGCAAAGTGCCTCGCGAAGCGAGGCGGATGTCTTGTTGCTTGATATCGAAGATAGTGTGCAGCCTGTGGAAAACAAGCAAGTGGCTCGTGACAAGATCGTACAATATGTCCGCGAGGGCTATTTTAAAAACCGCGTTCTTTTTCCCCGTATCAATGACCGCGAAAGTGGTCAATTATTGAAAGATGTTTACCAGCTTAGTATTGAAGGTATTCAAGGTTTCATGTATCCCAAGTCGCGGTGTGGAGAAGACGTTTATTTCATCGGCAAGTTGCTGGATACCATCGAGTATGACAAGGGTTTTGCCCCAGGCACCTTTAAACTCATCCCGCTGATTGAGACTACAGGAGCCGTGATGAACATCCAAGACATCTGTAAGGCAAGTCCAAGAGTGGTGGCTGTAGCTTTCGGTTGCGAGGATTATGTGACAGATCTTGAAGGTAAGCACGACATTGAAGGTCAAAGCATCTTTTTTGCTCGTAATATGATTGTCAATGGAGCGCACAATTGTGGTGTGGCTGCCATAGATACGGTACATATCCGCGTGCATGATCTTGAGGATTTGGAGCATAATCTGATTCTCTCCAAGAAACTTGGTTTCGATGGCATGCTTGTCCTTAATCCCAAAGAGTTGCCGTTGTGCCATCGTTACTATTCGCCGTCAACTGAAGAGGTTGAGTGGGCTGAAGAAATGGTGAAGTTAACAGAGGAATCCATTCGTGAAGGCAAAGGTGTGGCGGTGAAGGACAATAAATTCATCGGTCCACCGATGCTTAAAATGGCCCAGGAAATACTGAAAAAGAACGATTTGTGTAAATCAAATAAATAAAGCATTTATGAAAGTAGATTTTCTAACACGCAGTTTATTATATCTACCCGCACATAAAGAGCATTTGGTTGAAAATGCGTTAAAGAGTGGTGCGGATATGTTGGCACTCGACTTGGAAGATTCTTGTCAACCTATTGAAAACAAACAACTAGGTCGCGACACAATTCTTAAATTCTTAAAGGAAGGCCGGTTGGAGGACCACAAAGTCTTTCCAAGAGTTAACGATAGGGAAAGTGGAGAATTGTTGAAAGATGTCTATCAATTGACACTTTTGGGCATTACTGGTTTTATCTATCCAAAATGCACCAATGGGCAAGACATCTATTTCATAGGAAAGCTTTTGGAGACCATTGAGTATGAAAAGCACATTCCAGTAGGGTACTTCAAGTTGATTCCTTTAATTGAAACCACCGGAGCAGTGGCCAACATCAATGATGTTTGTGAAGCCTGCCCCGAACGCATCATTGCTGTTGGTTTTGGTGCCGAAGACTATATGTCGGATTTGGGTGGTCGACACAATGAAGGGGGGAATAGCATATTTTCTGCACGTGCAATTATTGCAAATGCAGCAAAAGCTCACGACATCGTTCCTTTGGATATTGTCCACATGAAAGTGCATGACTTGGAGGATTTGGAAAAGGAGATGAATGTGGCAAGAGACTTGGGGTATGAAGGGAAAATGTTAGTTCATCCCAAGGAGATACAGCCATGTCATAAATGTTTTTCTCCATCAGAGGAGCAGGTAGAATGGGCCAAAGAAATTATTTTCCTTTCCGAGGAGGCCGTTAGAGAAGGCAGAGGTGTTGCTTATATGAATAACAAATTCATAGGTCCACCGATGCTTAAAATGGCTCAGGAAATACTGGAAAAGAATGAATTATGTATTAATAACGAGTAAAATCAAAAAAATGAATAGTAAAAAAGTAGTTATAATTGGTGGGGAGGGCAATGGCGGCGTCATTGCTTCTGCCATCGAAGACAACCGCAACCGTTATGGTGACCTCGAATGGGAGGTTGTTGGATTTATCAATGATTTTGAAACCCAGGTTGATGGTTTTCCCGTGATTGGTAAAAATGCAGATATCCCGCATTTGTTGGCGACAACGGACTATTATTTCAGTTGGGCTATCCACTTGGTAGGTCGTAATTATAAAACGGCTGAAATGTTTGAAGCGGCCAATATCCCAGAAAACCGACTTGCTACTATTATACACAAGTCCGCTTTCATTGGTAAGAGCGCTACCATTTGCCCAGGTGCTTTTGTGATGTATAATTGTTACATTGGTCCTAATGCTCACATTGGAAAATGTAGTCTTATAATGGCGAACTGCTGCATTGGTCATGACACATGGGTTGATGACATTTGTCACTGTTCGGTTGGATCTATTATGACTGGTTATTCCCGTCTTGAGTACTGTTCTGATATGGCTGTGGGTGCAACGATTATTGCTTATAAGGTGGTTGGCAAGTACTCTATGGTGGCCGCCAATGCTCTTGGAACCCATGATGTTCCCGAAGGTGAGATATGGGCAGGCACACCTGCCAGATTTTTGAAGAAAATGAGCAAAGAATAATAATAGTATGATACCGTTTCTTTCACTAAAAGATGTCACTGCATTGCATGGTGACGAAATCAATGCTGCTGTCACCCGAGTGGTAAATAGCGGCTGGTACCTCCAAGGCGAGGAAAATAAACACTTTGAAGCAAACTATGCCAAATTTATCGGAACCAAGCACTGCATCGGTTGTGCAAATGGTTTGGATGCTCTGATTTGGATTTTCCGCGCATATATCGAATTGGGTGTGATACAACCTGGCGACGAAGTGATAGTGCCGGCAAACACCTATATCGCAACCATCCTTGCCATCACAGAGAATGGCTTGAAGCCAGTTTTGGTTGAGCCCAAGTTGAACACATTGGAGATTGACGATGACCTCATTGAGTCAGCCATCACTCCCAAGACTAAAGCCATTTGTATTGTTCACCTTTATGGTCGCAATGCTTACACTGATAAAATAGGCTCTTTGTGCAAGAAATATGGTTTGAAATTAATCGAAGACAATGCTCAAGCCCATGGTTGTAAGCATACCGATGGTCGTACCACCGGCTCTATTGGAGACGCTGCTGGTCATAGTTTCTATCCTGGCAAGAATCTTGGTGCCCTAGGTGATGGTGGTGCGGTTACCACCAACGATGATGCCTTGGCTGAGGCTGTGCGCACTTTGGCAAATTACGGCTCATCGAAAAAGTATGTCTTCAAATACACAGGGCGTAACAGTCGTTTGGATGAAATCCAAGCTGCCGTGTTGGATGTGAAACTGAAGTATTTGGTAGAAGACAATGCACATCGTAAGATGGTGGCCAATTACTACTATGATAATATCAAAAACCCTTTGGTAACCTTGCCGGACAGGTTGCCTGATAGTCAGAATGTCTATCATTTGTTCCCTATCCTATGTGAGAAGCGCGACGAACTTCACGATTATCTCGATAAGAAAGGAATTAGCACGGTGATTCATTACCCTATTGCACCTCACAAGCAAGAATGTTATAAGGAATGGAACGGGAAGAGCCTACCAATAACGGAACATATTGCCGACCATGAGATGAGCTTGCCGATTGGTCCGAGCATTCGTGTAGATGAAGTTGAGCAAATAGTCAATTTAATTAACCAATTTTGATCGTTTTATGAAGAAGTTTTGTTTTTTAACTTCTGCATCTAGAAATTACCAATTTTTAATTTTGAAGCGGCAAGCTCGTACATTGATTGACAATGGTTTTGATGTCTCAATTTGTGTTTCTGATAATGGGAGAAGAGAAACTGTTGATGGCATACATTATATACCTAACGGATATTGTAGAGATGGTTTTTTCAAACGGTTTTTTGTATTACCTCGATTGATGTACAGAGCTGCTATTTCTGTTGATGCAGATGTCTATCAAATAGAGGCTCCAGATTTGTTAAATATAGGTGTAAAGCTAAAGAAAAAAGGAAAAAAAGTATTATTTAATTGCATGGAAGGTTATCCATACAATTTTTATAAAAAAACAAAACTTCCTAGATTTATTGCTCATTGGTGTGTGTTTTTTATGGCTTTTTCAATGAAAAGAGCCTTAATGAAATATGATACTGTTTTTGCGGTTTCAGAAGATATTATTAATAATATGGATAGGTGGGGCGTGAAACGAACAGTATTATTAGGTAACTTCCCCGAAGTGAATAAAGATTATAATTTATCATTAGAAACATATTTGAAGCGAGAAAACAGAGTAATATATTATGGGCATATTCCTAAGTCAAGTTGTCAAGAAAATGTAATTAGAGCTATTAATGAGATTCCTAATGTAAACTATTTAATTGCAGGTAAATTTTGGCATAATGAATACCTAACACAATTGGAATTGTTAGAAGGCTGGAAAAGAGTGGAATTTATCGATGGTTTTGACCGAAGTCAGTTGCCAACAATTCTGTCAAGATGCACGATTAGTAATACTGCGAGGGATTTGTCCAGAGAGCAGAGTTCTAATGGTTCAATGGGAATAATTAAGATTTTTGAAAGTATGGAGGCTGCACTACCAATCATTTTTGTTGATGTTCCTGTATATCGCAGGTTAGTTGAAGAATACCATTGCGGAGTTCTGGTAGATGTCCACAATGTTGATTCTATCAAAGATGCTATTGATTATCTCGTTTCACATAAAGAAGAGGCCTACATAATGGGACAAAATGGAAGACGTGCAGTAATTGAGAAATATAGTTGGGATCAAGTTTCTAAGGTGTATTTATCTTGTATAAACTTTTAATCTATTTGTTTTAGAAATTATGAAAAGTATATTAAGGTTTTTTGCTATTGTTTTTAGTCTATTTCGTCGCTTTAAAATTAAATACATTAACCGGCCTTTATATAAAAGCTGTCTTGGTTATTGTGGTAATAATGTAGATTTAAGACTTGATAGGAATCCCGGATCATTGTCTCGCGTTTATATGTACGACAATACCAATATTTATCCTGGATTTCGATTCATCAGTGTGACAGGAAAGTTCATTATGATGCGGAACTCAGGAGCTGCAGCTGGGCTAACTGTTATTACGGGAAACCATCAACGAGAATTAGGTGTTTTTTTGAAAGGTATTAGTGGAAATCATGAATTAGACATTGAAAAAGATATAATTGTTGAAGATGATGTTTGGCTTGGAGCAAATGTAACACTTTTGTCTGGTGCACATATTGGTCGTGCAGCTATCGTTGGTGCTGGCTCTGTTGTTCGTACTAAAGTTCCTCCCTATTCTATCGTCACAGGTAATCCAGCTAAAGTAATAGGTTTTTCTTTTGATCCTACTCAAATTCTCGAACATGAATCAAAACTTTATCCCGAGTCTGAAAGACTTTCAAAAGATGTTCTGGAAAAGAACTATCAGAAATATTATAAGAAAAGATTAAAAACCATTGTCGAATATCAAAAATTGTAATCTTATGGAAAAATTCATTGAATTATTTGCAGATGCCATTGAACGCGAAGATGAAATCAAAATGGAAGATGAATTCCGCAATTATGAAGAGTGGAGTTCAATCGCCTACCTCTCTGTTATTGCCATGATGGACGAGGAATATGATACACAAATTGAAGAAACTGATTTTAAGAAATTGAGAACAGTTCAAGATATATTTTTAGCTTGCACAAACAAATAAGGCATGGCATACTTACAGTATGAAGGTGTGGGTATAGCTGCCATGAGTGCGGCGGTGCCTAAACGCGTTATCGTGAATAGGGAATACACGGAAGTATTTTCAAAGGCTGAGGCCGATGAGATTGTCGAGAAGACGGGCATCGAGCAACGCCGCTTTGCTGACGAGAATACTTGTTCGTCAGACCTTTGTTTGGCAGCGGCAGAGAAGCTGATTGCCGACAACAACATCAATAAGGAAGACATTGAACTGTTGGTGTTCATCTCACAGACACCTGACTATAGGATGCCTGCCACATCTGTAACTTTGCAGCACCGTTTGGGCCTGCCCAACAAGACCATCGCTTTCGACATCAATCTTGGATGCTCGGCATTCATTTACGGATTGTCGGTGGTGTATGGCATGATGGAGCGCAGCAACCTGAAGAAAGCCTTGCTGCTCGATGGAGAGACCCGTTCCAAGGTCTATTCGCCTCGCGACCGTCGTTCGGCCTTCTTGTTTGGCGATGGCGGTGTGGCCGCCTTGATTGAGCGTGACGCCAAATATGGCAAAAGCACGTTCTCACTCAATAGCGACGGCTCGCGTGCCGACCTCATCATGATTCCTGCTGGCGGTTACCGCAAGATGAGCTCTGCTGAGACAGTAGTTGAGAAGGTGGTCGACGAGTTTGGCAACATGCGTAGTGATGAGCAGGGTTATATGCGAGGTGGCGACGTGTTTAACTTCGTTATCCGCGAGATCCCTCGTGATATCAAGAACACCTTGGCGTTTACGGAAAAAACTGTTGACGACTTTGATTATGTGGTGTTCCACCAGGCCAACAACTTCATCAATTCCTACATTATGAAGAAGATGAAGCTTGATGCTGCCAAGATTCCGTCAACGATAGCCAAGTTTGGCAACACTTCATCGGTGTCAGTGCCACTGACCATTGTGAGTGAGCTAAAGGGAAAACTTGACGGCAAGAAAGAATTACTGTTGAGTGCCTTTGGCGTAGGCATGACTTGGGCAACGGGTGTAGTGCCTTTTGTGGATTGTAAAATCAGTGAAATAGTGGAGGTTGAAAATGGAAAAGCAGTTTAATCCTTTCTCACTGGACGGCAAGGTAATCGTCATATCAGGTGCGGCATCTGGCATAGGCCGACAATGTGCCATCAATTGCTCGAAGATGGGAGCACGGCTTATCTTGCTGGACCTGAATGAAGCGGGATTGGCTGAAACCATGACAATGGTCGAACGACCCGAAGAACATTTCACTGCCGCTGTCAACCTGACCGATTATGAGCGTGTCCCAGAGGTCATCAAGGATGCCGTGGCAAAAGTTGGAAGAATCACTGGGCTTTTGAACTGTGCAGGCATTTCCACGACCTTGCCGTTGAATGTGGCCAAGCCTGAAGTGCTGGACAAGTTCTTCCATGTCAACGTCTACACCGCCTATTTCCTGACGCAGGCGGTCACCAAGATAGGTAACTTCTCGAAAGAGGGCGGAAGCATCGTCTTCTTCTCGTCCGCCGCTGGGCAGTATGGAGAAACGTGTAAATCCATTTATGGCATGACTAAAGGAGCCTTGTATGCTGGCGCCAAGTCGTTGGCCTGTGAGTTGGCGAGGAAGAACATCCGTGTCAATTCCATCTCCCCAGGCGTCATCGTAACGCCCATCAATCAGAACCTACCCCACATCGCCGACCCAGAGCAGCGCAAGCAGACGGAAGCCTTGCACCTGTTAGGTCTAGGCAACCCGAACGACATTGCCAATGCCTGCATCTATCTGTTAAGCGATGCCTCACGATGGGTCACGGGAAGTAATCTGGTGGTGGATGGGGGGTATACTACGAGGTGATATTATTAACAGAATCATGAACATCCTTTTCTCATTATTAAGACTTGCCAAGGATCTCAAATCCAGCGGCATGTATCTGGACTTGGCTCAAGAGTTTGTAAAAAACGGACACCAAGTCACCGTCATCTGTGGTACTGATGAACCGACTACTTTTAAGGAAGAATTCGGCATGAGAGTGCTTCGCGTAAAGTCCAAACCGGTTCTTTATGTCAAGAACATGATCCAAAAAGGCATTGGGATGGCCACGCTGCCTTTTTACTATAAAAGGGCTTACAACAAGTATCTCCGAAACGAGCAATTCGATTGGATTGTCATGCCGACTCCTCCCATCACCATGATTGACTTTGTGAAGAAAGTGAAAAAGAAAACGGGTGCCAAATTTTATATGGTCCTTCGTGATATTCATCCACAGAGTTCCGCCAGTTTAGGTGAAATTAAGCGGCAATGGATGATTAACTATCTGTACCGCCGTTCTGACTTGGGCTATCGCCTGGCCGATGTGGTGGGATGCATGTCGCAAGCCAATATCGATTTCATTCAAAAAGAACACAACATACCTTCAACAACAAAATGCCGTGTACTCTACAACTGGATGAACTATCAGCCTTACGTTGAAGAGGACTTTTCCGATTTGAGAGAGAAATACAACTTGAAAGGAAAGTTTTTGGTTTTGTTTGGAGGAAATATCGGACAAGGTCAAAGGGTAGAGAACATTGCTGATTTGGCGAAGCACTATCTGCCAAATGACAACATCGTTTTCGTAATCATCGGCAAAGGCATCAAAAAGGATTATCTGCAACAATTGGCCAAAGACCAAGGGCTGAGCAACATCTTGTTCTTGAGCTATATGCCGCGTGAAGACTATTTGCGTTTTGTGAAGTCGGCTGATTTGGGTCTGATTTCCATTCATGAAAAGAACGCAGCTCCCACTTGTCCTTCCAAGGCGTTGTCGTACATGTCGCTGAAGATACCGATGTTGGCGATGATTAATTCCAACAACGACTACGGCCAAATTGTGGAAGAACAGGCCAAGGCGGGATATTGGGCGGTGGGCAGCGACAAGGAGAAGGTTTATGCCTTGTTCGACAAGCTTTATGCCAATCCGGACCTTCGCAAACAGATGGGCGAAAACGGCTATAGATTCTATTGCGAGCACTTGACTACAGAAAAGGTGTTTGCTGAGATGATTAAACAAATGAACGAATGAGAATACTCGTCGTTGGCGGTGGACTACAAGGACTTTCCTGTGGCTGCTTCCTCTACAAGAATCATGAGGTGAGCGTCGTCACATCCAACTTGATGTGCAGAAAGAGCCGTTTCTTCAAGAAGGTGTATTCCGATGTCAAGGGTGGTGACGAAAGCCTGTATGGTCTGCTGGAAAAGGAGCATTTCGATGTGCTGATTCCTGTCAGCGACATGACGGTGCCTTTCGTTAGTAAAAACAAGGCAGACATTGAGAAAAGGTTTGGTGTCAAATGTGCTGTGCCTGATTACGAACAGGTTTATCAAGTGGAGGATAAAAGCCGCTTTATGGCTTTTTGCGAGGAAAACGATGTCCCTCATCCCAAAACTGCCCGTTTATCAGAAGGCACCTTGGAGCAAGCTGCTGATGAGGTCGGTTTTCCGGCACTAATTAAACCAGACTATTCCGTTGGAGCCCGAGGAATTACCAAGGTAAATTCTATTGAAGAATTACAAGAAAAATATCCTTCCGTCAGCCAGAAATATGGTTCCTGCACCTTACAGGAATTCATTGAGAACAAGGAGTATTACTATAATGTGATGCTTTATCGTGATGCTCAGGGAAGATTTCCGGCTTATACGATACTGAAAATTGTCAGGATGTATCCTATTGGTGCTGGGAGCAGTTCCTGTTGTATTACGGTGGAAAACGATGATATACTGCAAATCTGCAAAGACTGTCTTGACAAGTTGAATTGGGTGGGCATGGCCGACTTCGACGTCTTGCAACGCTTGGACAATGGTGCCTACAAAATCATAGAAATTAACCCTCGGGTTCCAGCAAGCCTGCGAGCAGCAGCAGTTTCAGGAATTAATTTCCCCGAAATTATTGCGAATGATGCACTTGGAAAAGCCATTCCAGAGTACAAGTACAACCCTGGTAAAGTGTTGCGCTACATGGGCATTGACATCATGTGGCTATTTAAGTCGCCTAATCGATTTCATGCCAAGCCAAGATGGTTGAAATTCATTGGGAAAGACATTTATTATCAGGACATTTACAAACAAGACCCTTCCACATGGTGGACTTGGTTGGCCGAAGGGCTTGAAAAGATTAAGAATAGAAATAAAAAATTAAGATAATGCAAACTCAAACATTGGATAATCCCTCACAGAAAAAAAGAGTGGATTATTTGGACATGCTGAAATGCTTGGGCATGTTTATCGTGGTGAGCGGCCACATTCATCCTTATTATAAGTGGTTTTCACTCTCTGTTCACTGCTTTGTAATTCCGCTTTATTTCTTTTTGTCGGGAATGACATTCAAAAGAAATAAGTTTCCATCATTATGGGAATTTATCAAACATAGAGCAAAAACTTTATTACTCCCATATCTGATGTTTTCGCTTGTGACGTGGGCATTTTGGGCGGTGTTCAATGTAACATCCCACAATCAAGTGAATATATGGGGTCCATTGCTGCAGACTTTTATAGCTCAGGGTTCAGGTGGTTTCCTCGTTCACAATGTGCCACTTTGGTTCTTACCTTGTTTGTTTGTTATAGAAGTTTTGTATTACATGATTGACAAGCTTCCTGAATGGGCAAACGTTGTGGTTTGCATTTTGTTATCTGTGTTGGGAGCTTGCATGATTTCTTGGTGGCGAGGGCCATTCGTTTTGTTACCATGGAGTATGGAGAGTGCTTTGGTGTCTATCCTTTTCTATGGTGCAGGTAATTGGTTGGTGAAGCATTGGGGTCTAGTGGGCATTCAAGAAAGAGTGTTGGGTAAAAAGTGGTTATCGTTGATAATCATGATTGTACTGACGTTAGTAATGATTAACACTGCGCATTGGAATGGGCACATTACTTTGGGCTCCGACAATCTTGGCAAATTGCCTCCTGTGTTCTATCTTAATGCTTTTATGGGCATCATGACCACAGGTATTTTTGCTATTTTGGTTTGTTCTATCAAAAGAGACAATAAGCTGTTCAATGCAGTAATGAATTATCATCTTTGGTATGGAAGAAACAGTTTGTATATTATGGCGACTCATGTGCCGGTTAAAGGAATTATAATCCTTGTCATAGCCAAAATGATAGGTAAAAATGAGTATTTTGTCACCCATGATTGGTGGTGTTTAGCCATAGTGTTTGCGTTGACTTGTGCCATTTGCTCAGTTCTTTCATTATGGATTGCCAAGTGGAAAAAGATGGACGAAGCAAGAGTTCAAAAGTGGATTTCGAAAAAGAGCAAATAAGTTTTAGGATATGAACCTCCTCACCTTTGACATAGAAGAATGGTATCTCAACCATCAAAAAGATGGTCTTAGGGAAAAATACACTGAATACGACAGCTATCTAAATGCCATTTTGGACAAACTGGATAAGCGTGAACTAAAAGCCACTTTTTTCTGTGTTGGTGAAATGGGGAGGCTGTTCCCTGAAGTCATCAGAAAAATACAAACCAAAGGACATGAAATCGGATGCCATTCCAACATTCATACTTGGCTCAACAAAATGACCGAGGCGGAATGTCGCGAAGACACGCATCGTGCCGTGGATAGTTTGGAACAATGTATCGGCGAAAAGGTAAAAAGCTATCGTGCGCCTGCGTTTTCCATTGGTGAAAAAAACAAGTGGGCGTTTGAAATACTGGCAGAAAACGGCATCGAAAGAGACGCTTCCGTTTTCCCTGCGGCAAGAGACTTCGGTGGTTTTCCTAACTTTGGGCAGAAAACGCCCTGCGTTGTGGAATATAATGGCATCAGGCTAAAAGAGTTCCCTGTTTGTACCACCCAAGTCATGGGCAAGGAAATGGCTTATTCAGGTGGCGGTTTTTTCCGCTTCTTCCCTTTGGGGTTTGTGGAAAAAGAGATGAGAAAAAATCCGTATGCCATGTGTTATTTCCATATCGGTGACTTGGTTCCAGAGTCTTCAAAGGTAAAAACCAAGGAAGAATATGAAGCCTATTACAAGGAACCAGGAACGCTGAAGGCTAGGTATGTACGATATATGAAAACCAATCTGGGTAAGAAAAACGCTTTTTCCAAAATGATGCGGCTTATAGACGACATGGGGTTTGTCAATCTGCAGCATGCGGATGAGGCGATAGATTGGACAACAGCACCAATAGTGACATTATAGATTGGGGGTTAATTAACATCGAAAGCCCCGAAAGAATCGAAAAAAAGCATAATTGTTTTGCGATTTTTCGTGTTTTTCAATACGAAAGAAAACAAGCTTAAAATATTGCCATTTAGAAAATAGTTGTATTTTTGCATCGGTTTATCGTGAAATCATGATATTGTCTGAGTTTACATACAAGAATGCCTCGGGGTGGTGCTTGGATAGCATATCCTTGGATTGGTTGAATTTGGTTGTGGGTCTTAACGCCGTTGGAAAAACTAGAACCATCATGGCTTTGGGAAACATGATACAATTCATCAAAGGAGAAGAAAACATAGGCGATGATTTCTCATGCTCCATACGGCTTGTGAATGGATACCAATTATTCTATTCGTTTTCCGTGCAAGATGGTAGAGTGGTCTCTGAAGTTTTGCAGAAAGATGAACTCATTCTTATTAACCGTAATTACGGTTCAACATTTGTCTATGGCAAAGAAACCAATCCTCCCACCAATAAACTTGTCATCCAAATCCATCGCGACACTAAAGCTTATCCAGAGATTGAAGAGGTTATCCAATGGGCCGACCATACTTCCATTTTTGTTTTCAGCAATATCACCACTTCGCCTCACTCCTTGAGTCCCTATGCCATATCCAATGAGCCCTTGCTGCCCATTATGTTTGAAAAGACTGACGAAGCACAAAGAGAAGCTCTTTTAGGCTATTTGCAAGAGTTAGGATACAAAATCGACAGAATTGAGGAGTTTGAGAAGCCCAACGGCGTTAAGACTCTACGCATCTATGAATCCGGTATTGATGCTCCGCTTTCACCGTTCGAGTTGTCAAACGGCATGTTTCGTGTGCTCTGTGTCTTGCTTTACATGATTTACAGTGCCTCATTGTCTGATACACGATGTCTCATCGTAGACGACATGGGCGAAGGTCTTGATTTCAAACGTTCGGCAAAGTTGGGAAAAACCATGTTTGAGTATTGCAACAATAACCATATTCAACTTATCGTGACCTCCAACGACAGTTTTTTGATGGATACTGTAGACCTTGAGTACTGGAACATATTGCGAAGAGAGGGAAATCATGTGGTTTCGCTGAGCCACAAGTCACACCCTTCTCTGTTTGAAGGTTTCTCTCGTACTGGTTTGGGCAATTTTGACTTGCTGTCGTCAAATTTCATCAACAATCATTTAAGGGATGCGCAATAGAAAAGCCGCGGTCTTTGTAGAAGGGCAAACTGAATTGGTTTTTGTGAGGGAATTCCTTCTTCAGTGGTTTCAATATGATGCCAACCTTTTAGGCTTTGAATGCTATAATCTTCTTGAAGACGAGTTTTGCTACTCACCCTATAAATATGGAGATGGAGACAGCGAGAACTATTATCTGATTGTCAATGTAGGGAATGACAATTCTGTGCTTAGTAAGATTCGTTCGCGTTTAGATCAGATGGTGAAACAGAATTATCAGTTTGTCATTGGGCTTAGGGATATGTATTGTAAGCAATATGTCAAAGAATCCCAACGGCAAATCATTGAAGACCTGAATTGTAAATACCTACAAGCCACTCAAGAAATAATTGATAGCACGCCCAATGGTCATCTGATACGTTTTCATTTTGCCATCATGGAGATTGAATTCTGGTTGTTGGGGATGCAAGATTATCTTCTTACGATAGACAGGAAACTCACCACCGACTATATCAAAGACAGGCTTGGCATTGATTTGTCGAAAGACCCGGAAATTACGCTTTTTCATCCTGCGAAAGAACTGGGGCTGATATATGCTGAAGTAGGCAAAACCTACAACAAACACGAGACGGACATTCAATCCATCATGTCGAAATTAAATATAGAGGACTTTCTTGCATTGGTTCATTCTGGCAAATGCGCTACTTTCAAGTCTTTTATAGAAAGCTTGTTAGATCAATCTTTTTAGAATTTTCTAACTATTGTTTTGGCTTGGTAAAGAGTTAGTTGATACTTACAACTTTCAACCCTCTACTTTCAACTGACTCTAAATTGACTCCGTCGAAATGCTCTGCATTCGGCATAGCCAATGTTTTGCATTTCTAAACCTTAAACTCTAAACTCCATAATGTACAAACACTTTTTCAAACGAGTCTTAGACATCGTAATTTCCGGCATTGCCCTATTATTAATTGGTTGGTTGTTAATACTAATAACCATCTTCCTCCATTTCGCCAACAAAGGCGCAGGAGCCTTTTTCTTCCAAGAGCGCCCTGGCAAGGATGAGAAGATTTTCAATGTGATTAAGTTCAAGACGATGACGGATGAAAAAGATGCATCGGGTAAGCTGCTGCCCGATGCACAAAGACTGACCAAAGTGGGCAAGTTTGTGCGTTCAACCTCAATAGATGAATTGCCTCAGCTTATCAACGTCTTCAAAGGCGACATGTCACTTATAGGCCCGAGACCGCTATTGGTAAAATATCTTCCATTGTATAGCCCAGAGCAGCATCGCCGTCATGAAGTGAGGCCTGGAATTAGTGGTTGGGCACAATGCCATGGGCGCAACGCTATAAGTTGGACAGAAAAATTCAAGCTTGATGTTTGGTATGTGGACCATTGTACGCTTTGGACAGATATTAGAATCATTTTTATCACCATCAAGAATGTGTTGATGCGGAAAGACATTAATTCTGCAACAGCTGCTACGATGGAAGCATTTAATGGAAATAATTGAAAAAATGAAAGACATTGCAATCTATGGTTTTGGAGGTTTTGGCCACGAAGTGGCTTGCCTTATTCATCAAATCAATGAAGTCAAACCGACTTGGACTATCGTAGGATATTTTGACGATGGTGTTGCAGTTGGTACGGAGTGCAAATACGGTAAAGTGCTGGGTAACATCGACACACTGAACACTTGGGATAAACCATTATCGGTAGTGATTGCAATCGGAACCGTAAAATACTTGGAAGAAATACCGAATAAGATAACAAACCCATTGGTGGATTTTCCTAATATTATTGCACCAAACTGCTTTTTCTTTGACAAAGAGTCCATCGTGTTAGGGAAAGGTAATATCATCACTTTTGGTTGCCGTATGAGCTGTAACATACAAATCGGTGATTTTAATATTTTGAATGGGTGTGTCAGTTTTGGTCATGATGTGGTGTTGGGAAATTATAATGTGATGTTACCTGAAACCCGCATCTCAGGTCAAGTTACCATTGGAGACAGAAATTATTTCGGAGCAAGAACCTTTGCCTCCCAAACTATCAAAATCGGTAATGAAAACCGTTTTGGGGCAGGTGCATTTCTCCTTCGCAAGATAAAAGATGGAGGCTTATATATGGGGAATCCCGCAAAAAAAGTGACAATAGATTAACTAAATACATTAACTACTATGGAAAAATTCATTGAATTGTTTGCAGAAGCGCTTGAGCGCGAAGACGAAATCAGAATGGAAGACGAATTCCGCGACTACCCTGAGTGGAGCTCCATCGCCTATCTGTCGGTCATTGCCATGATGGATGAGGAATACGATGTACAGATTGAGGAAGCAGATTTCAAGAAACTCAGAACCGTCCAAGCTGTTTACGACGCTTGCACAAACAAATAAAACATGGCTTTTATACAGTATGAAGGCGTAGGCATCGCTGCCATGAGTGCAGCGGTGCCTAAACGCGTTATCGTGAATAGGGAATACACGGAAGTATTTTCAAAGGCTGAGGCCGATGAGATTGTCGAGAAGACGGGCATCGAGCAACGCCGCTTTGCTGACGAGAATACTTGTTCG
>Ga0247611_10000500_pt1 | contig 80247 bp, 69 predicted proteins | sample 177DNAGHGhighgp2_FD_192422 | JGI IMG/M metagenome (GOLD analysis project Ga0247611, IMG submission 192422) | Sheep rumen microbial communities from Palmerston North, Manawatu-Wanganui, New Zealand - 1770 DNA GHGhigh gp2 | ecosystem: Host-associated > Mammals > Digestive system > Stomach > Rumen... | reverse complement strand
AAGCAAATCATGTTCTATTGTATCTTTTTCGGGAGTTTCTGCAAGTAGCTTTGCAATCTGCCCTTCATCTTCTTTTGTGATGTTGGTTTCGCCGATGCTACGCAACGCCTGTACTAGTTCTTGCATCAACTTCCCTCGAAAGGCAAAATTCCTTGGTGCTCCATGTTTTAAGGTAACAGTCCTATTTCCAAGACTCAATTTCCTGCCAGAGCCGGTAGTCAGGAAACTTGTGTTCATGGGAACCTGGGTAGAGAAGCCGAGACGATTTGCGGCAGTGGCTCCCGTAGAAATGATTACTGCTTTATCTCTTTTGGCAATCTCTGACACCAGTTCAAAGGCAGAAGGGTATAGGACACCGAAGCGAGTCTTACGTGCCTTGACATAGACCCCCTTTGCTATACGGCTGATGAGCCCTTCATGCTCAAAGATTGCCAACAGTTTGGTGACATACTCCACATCATATTGTGGAAAGGACGACACGAAGTAAACCTCTCCAAACTTGCCGTGGGCAATCTTGCTCTTAATCTTGTTAACTACAGCGTCTTGCATATAGATATTGGTTTGATTTTGGTCGGAATGATTACAAATATTTCCGACTGCAAAAATACTATTTTTCTTTCAAATAACAATGTATTTTCCCTTGAAATTAAGTTTTCCTGGCTGAAAAAGGCGAGTTTGTTATCATTTGAACTACATTTCCATAAGATTTTATTTGTAGTTTCCACATTTTGAAACCATATTATGCTCTCAAAAATGAAGCGTAGTCAAATTAAACGAATCATTGCACATTCGATTACTATTTGTGGTTTTCAAATGTTAAAAACGTTAAATCTTCGCTGTTTTCTTCTTCAATAGAATCCACACAACCACTTTTCTGCCGTTTTAAGCAAAACAAATTGAAACACAATAAGTTGCAAATACTATAATTTAATATCGAAGAACATGATTACACGTCATCCGTCAATACCATTACGGCTGACAGTCAGCGTACGCCCACTCACTATTACTCCGTTGACGGCCGTAGCATCAAACAGCCTCAGCGCGGTTTGAACATCCTGCGCATGAGTGACGGAACCGTGAAAAAGGTGATGGTGAAGTAGGAACTACCTACTCTATATTTTCAAAAAGGTCTCCCTGCTACCGGGGAGATCTTTTTGTTTTGACCAATTTACATACCATGATAACCATAGGTCATCGCTACATAGGGTGAGGCGAGAAAAATCCAGCAATTCCAGCAGTTCCGACAGTGAGTGTTGATAATCAGGAAGTTACAGGAAAGATTCCGACAGAAATCTAACAGGAATCCGACAGGAATCCAACAGTATTGACGGAAAAATTCCGACGTTTCTTGCGTTTCCTACGTTTGCCTCTGATAATCAAGGAGTTGGAAAAACGAATCCGACGTTAATCTAACGTAATTCCGGCGTAAGACCAAGGAAATGAAAGAGACAAAGCTATTGTCTTGACTTCTTGGCTTCTTGACTACTTGACTCCCTATTTTTTAGCGGTACATGCCAGCTCTTGATGTAGTACATGCCTGCCGAACAAAATCTGGTACTAACGTTAATGATTCTTAAGGGCGCTGGATTCATTCACGAAGTTTAATGGAGGAGGTGAAGAAAAAGAAACAAAGAAAACAAAAAGGTCGGATTCCAAACGAGGAAACCGACCTTTTTTGTGTCGACACTTGGATTCGAACCAAGGACCCCCACCATGTCAAGGTGATACTCTAACCAGCTGAGCTATGCCGACCTTTGAATTTTCAATTTTCAATTGTCAATTCTCAATTTTCATTGTGCGCCTGACAGGACTCGAACCTGCACGTCGCGAGACACTAGATCCTAAGTCTAGCGCGTCTACCAATTCCGCCACAGGCGCGCATGTGCTGTCATTCGGGTTGCAAAGGTACAACCTTTTTGTGAATCCTGCAAATAATTTCTCCTTTTTCTCTGCTTTTTATAGTATATGTTTTGATGTTTCGAAACAATTTTTTATCTTTGCGTTGTAATTCATATAAGCGGAGCATGAGAATCCTTATCGTGAATACAAGCGAGAAGACGGGTGGGGCGGCCGTGGCCTCCCATCGTCTGATGACGGCCTTGCAGCGCAATGGCATGAAGGCGAAGATGCTGGTGTGTGAGAAACTCAGCAACGACCCTTCGGTGGTAGCATTGCCCCATCGCTGGCTGCAGGGGCTGCACTTCCTCTGGGAGCGTTGGTGCATCTTCTGTCATCTGCACTTCTCACGGAAACGGCTGTTTGAGATAGACATGGCGAATGCCGGTACCGACATCACGAGGCTGCCGGAGTTCCGTGAAGCGGATATCATTCACCTGCAATGGATTAATCAGGGCATGCTCTCGCTAAAGGGCATCCGCCGCATCCTGGAAAGCGGAAAACCGGTGGTGTGGACCATGCACGACTTGTGGCCGCTGTCATCCATTTGCCACTATGCGCGCAACTGCATGGGCTATAAGGATGGTTGTCGTGACTGTCCGTTGTTGCCTGGCGGTGGGTCACGAAACGATCTTTCTGCCAAGGTGATGGCACGGAAAGAACGGATGATGGCGGGTCGGCATATCACCTTTGTGACCTGTAGCGAGTGGCTGGGCAGTCAGGCCCGGCAGTGCCTGCTGGCAGAAGGGCAGACGGTGGTGAGCATCCCCAACTGCATCGACACTTCCGTCTATTGTCCGGGCGACCGCATGGAGGCACGGCGGGAGGTGGGGCTGCCAACGGATGTGCGTTGGCTCATCCTCTTCGTATCGCAGCGTGTCACCGACGAACGGAAGGGCATGTGCTACTTCGTGGATGCCGTCAGACAGTTGACAGAGGCTCATCCTGAGATGAAGGGAAAGAGTGGCGTGGTGGTGCTGGGCGGTCATGCCGAGGAAATAGGCGAACTGCCGCTTCCGGTTTATCCGCTGGGCTTCGTACGCGACGAGAAGACGATCGTCAATGTCTATCGTGCCTGTGATGTCTTTGTGCTCCCTTCTCTGGAGGATAACCTGCCGAACACCATTATGGAGGCGATGGCCTGTGGTACGCCGTGTGTGGGCTTCAACACAGGCGGCATCCCCGAGATGATCGATACTGAAGGACCTTTAGCCAACGGATATGTTGCCCGCTATGCCGATGCCGCAGACCTCATGAAGGGCATTCATGAGGTGCTGACTGCCGGACGCAGCAAGGAATTCTCCCAGAATGCTGTCAACAAGGTGTACACCACCTGGTCACAGCAGCGTGTGGCCGCCCGCTATATTAAAGTGTACGAGAACTCTCGAACTCCCTGAACTCCCTGAACTCCCTGAACTCCCTGAACTCCCTGAATAATGACCTTCACTCTTATCACCTGTACCTACAACGCAGCCGAAGTGCTGCAGCCCACGCTCGAAAGTGTGGGTGCCCAACGCTATCCAGACGTTGAGCACTTGATTATTGACGGCGCAAGTACGGATGCCACCCTGCAGTTGGTGGAAGCCTACCGTAAACAGACGGCAGGCAACGGGCATCGCGTCGTGGTACACTCCGAGCGCGACCGCGGACTTTATGATGCCATGAACAAAGGACTGGCACGGGCTACGGGTGACTATCTCGTCTTCCTGAATGCCGGCGACAGCCTGCCTGCTCCCGACACGTTGGAGCGCATCGCCGCAGGGCTTCCCGTGGATGAGGGAGGGGAACTTCCCGGCGTGCTCTATGGACAGACACATATCGTGGACAGTGAGCGTCGGTTTGTCGGTCAGCGTCATCTGCTTGCACCTGAGAAACTCTCCTGGCACTCCTTCCGATGGGGTATGCTCGTCTGCCATCAGGCTTTCTATGTGCGCACGGATATTGTCCGCTGTATCAGTTATGACCTCCATTACCGTTTCTCTGCTGACTTCGACTGGTGCATACGCGTGATGAAGAAATGTGAGGCAGAGGGCTTGAACATCCATAATACCCACCTTGTCGTGGCGGACTACCTGCAGGGGGGCATGACGAATCAGCATCACCGCGCTTCCCTGAAAGAGCGCTATCAGGTGATGTGTCGCCACTACGGCACACTACCCACCATCCTTATGCATGGGTGGTTCATGCTTCGCTCTCTTGTCAGGGCAGGCGACAGGTAATCAGTAAAAGGTTAATAGGTCGTAGATGATGGAAATCGTTATTTATTCTCTTGCTTTCTGAAGAAATTCGGCAGGTGTCATTACCATGATGTCTAAGTCGTTGAAGCCGTTCTTGTCGCGGGTTAGCACTATGTCAGGGTGATAGGGAAGTGCCGAAAGGTATTGCACGGCATCCTCATAATCGTATGGGTTAAGGTTCGCTGCCTGTTCCAGCACAGACGTGTCAACAGTACTAATAGTGAACATTTGTAGCATAGTCTTTATCTGCTCTAGAACGGCTTTACCATCATAGTGCTTCGGTAGTATGTATGCGCAATTCACTATGCTGATTGATGAGACAATACCTATTAGTTTACCCTCTTCAATCATTGAAAAAATGACTGCAGCGTCTTGAAAGAAACCAGTCCGATGGGCGAGATGGTCAAGCAAGACGTTGGTATCTATCAATGCTTTTATTTTGCCCATTCCTTCCAGCGTTCATCAAGTTCTTTATCTAAGTCAACTCCTTCTGGCAAGTTGCCCAAGGTCATGGCCAGCACTTTTGCAGAAGGCTTATAGTCTTTAGGGATTTTAGGAAAAATAAGATCCGTCTTATTCTGCTTCTTTTCCACACTTTCAGCAGCTTCCATCAAGTGGTTTGCAAGCCAACGCTGATTGCTTGCTGTAAGTGAAAGTCCTTGTAGATAGCTCCATAGATTGTTAAGTGAAATTGCATTCATAATCTAGTGCAATGTTTTGGTTACGGTTGCAAAATTACAAAAAAAATCGTCATCAATACATATTTTCATAAAAAAGTGTGATAATTTGGAGATACCAGTGATGTGCCATTTCGAAATGGTGCGTTTAATGCATTTCAAAAAAGGTGTACGAACTTCACAGTCCATACACCTGTAAAAAATTGAATTACTAATAAGCTCATAAGAGCTTTTCCTTTTACCAGTCATCATCTGCTTTTATTGAGTGTGTTGAGCGAAGTAGATGTTCCAATTCCTGTAATGTGCTTTCTGCTCTTGAAATTAGTTTAGGAAAGGCTTTTTTGTAAACTCTCTTCTTTCCCTCGATGACAGAATAAGAGTCGTTGGCGGTTATTGCATTACCTATATCTTGAACGACATCGTTTGTATTTGGTCTTTCTTCAAGTGCTTCTTCTGTAGCCTTGTCTGCATTGGAGAATGGTGGGAAACTTACAATCTTGTCACAGAGATTGGCTGTTTTGTTCTGATTGATCCTTTTGCCGGTATAGTTTGTTACGGAAATGCTAATCCGGGCTCTGCCTTCTTTTGCGTCTATTCGTAATGTGAAAATTGCATTTACAAAGTATGCGCTAAGATATTGATTTCCATTATAGAATTCGTAATATTCTCCTTCTCCAGCTATTATTCCCTCTTTCGGGGAATCAAACAAAATCTTGTATTTTGTCTCTTTGTATGATTCTTCCAAATATTTCTTACCCGCTTTGTATATTTCGTCCTTGTTTAAGGCTAAATCCTCCACAATATGTGAGATTATGACATTGCCACTTTTGTCTATTGTGTAATCAATGTTTTCCTCCTTTGCTTGTATGAATGCAAGAGAGAGAGTAAATACAAATATTAAGAAAAACCTCATAAATACTATCTTTCGGTGAAATTAATAAGGAGGGTGTGCTTTTTTCTTAGCACACCCTCGATAAGTGTGTATTTAACGTCCCATGAAATTAGAGATAATGCCGGAGGCAGTAGATGACGGGAAGTAGTAGCTGCCATTAGGGTTACCATGCTTATCTTCCTTAACACCCTTTACGTTAATACCCCATCCTGTAACTTTGGTGGTCTTCGTTTTGTAGGCACCAAAGAACCAGCTGTGTTTCTCTGTTTCAAATTCGGAATCCAGGATGATGTCAACATTTGCATTCTCTTTTGCACGATAGAGTGCTTGTTTTTCGGGCTTGGTTAGCCCTTTGTAGCGATTACTGCTTGAGAGAAATTTCTTTCCGTTGCGTTCAAGTTCAATGAATCCCAAAGCTGTGCGCGAGTTGACAATAGCAGAAACTTTCTTGACATTGGCATAGTCAAGGTCTGCGCTGACATAGGTGTTGATGTTGTTTCCACCGAGCCCCATAATGGTAGCCTGCTTTTGATAAGATGCACAACTGCTAAGATTCAGTGTGAGAACTGCGGCACCGATTACTGCCATGAATGAATTCTTTTTCATATCAATTATGTTTTAGGCCTATTGCTCCCCCAGATTTGGCATGATTAATAATCTGTTAGATATGAAAAAGACGTGGGAAGCTGTACTCTTCACTTATCCCACATCTGGGCTCTCGCATTGCCTCGTACCAGGATAAGCAATCCAGTTAGCCCACGCCGTGAGATATTATACAAAATCAACCACTTTGCTTTGTTCCATATACATGAAATAAGCTTATGGTTAGGCATAATACATCCAACGTGGACGTCTCGGTTGCGTTCTCTTCAGGTACTTGAATTTGCGAGATTCAGATGTTGAAGATAACGTTCGTAAACGTCCTTTTTTCCACAAAGTGTGACCCCATTCCCAATCTTGGGTTAACTGGAATCGGTGCAAAGATACGAATTATTGTTGAATAACCAAATCTTTTCTTAATTATTTTTTTATTCATATCATTGTTATCATAAAGATTTTGTAACTTTGCAACTTGGAAAGAAGATAATAATCAATTCAATAAAACAATCAAGAACTTATGGCAAAGAAAGCATTATTGATGATCCTCGACGGATGGGGAATCGGAAAACATGGTAAGGGTGATGTGATCTTTAACACACCGACTCCTTATCTCGACTTGTTAACAGCCACCAGCGCCCACTCTCAGCTGCAGGCCAGCGGTGAGGACGTAGGTCTTCCCGATGGTCAGATGGGTAACTCCGAGGTGGGACACCTGAACATCGGTGCCGGCCGCATCGTCTATCAGGACCTGGTGAAGATCAACCGTGCCTGCAAGGACGGTTCCATCATGGAGAATCCGCAGGTGAAGGCTGCCTACAGCTATGCAAAGGAAAACAACAAGAAGCTCCACCTCATGGGTCTCTGCTCTGACGGTGGCGTACACTCCAGCCTCGACCATCTGTTCAAGCTCATCGAGGTGGGCAAGGCCTATGGGTTGAAGGACCAGACCTTCGTGCACTGCTTCATGGACGGCCGCGACACCGACCCGAAGAGTGGCAAGGGCTTCATCGAGCAGGTGACCAAGGTCTGTGCTGCCAATGATGCCGCCATCGCTTCTATCGTAGGTCGCTTCTACGCCATGGACCGTGACAAGCGCTGGGAGCGCGTGAAGGAAGGCTATGACCTCATTGTGAAGGGTACCGGCAAGCAGGCCACCGACATGGTGAAGGCCATGCAGGAAAGCTATGACGAAGGTGTTACCGATGAGTTCATCAAGCCCATCCACAATGCCGGTGTCAACGGATGCATCGAGGAAGGCGACGTCGTCATCTTCATCAACTTCCGCAACGACCGTGCCAAGGAGCTCACCGTGGTGCTCACACAGGAAGACATGCCGGAACAGGGCATGAAGACTATCCCCGGTCTGCAGTACTACTGTATGACTCCCTATGATGCCAACTTCAAGGGCGTTCACATCCTCTTCCCGAAGGAGAACGTGGAGAACACGCTCGGCGAATATCTCTCCCGTCAGGGCAAGAAACAGCTGCACACGGCCGAGACCGAGAAGTATGCCCATGTCACCTTCTTCTTCAATGGCGGACGCGAGGCTCCCTATGAGAACGAGGACCGCATCCTGGTTCCCTCTCCGAAGGTAGCCACCTATGACCTGAAGCCGGAGATGAGCGCCTTCGAGGTGAAGGACAACCTTGTCAAGGCCATCAAGGAAGACAAGTATGACTTCATCGTGGTGAACTTCGCCAACGGCGACATGGTGGGTCACACGGGTGTCTATAACGCCATCGCCAAGGCTGTATGGGCTGTGGACAACTGTGTACGCGAGGTTATCGAGACGGCCAAGGCTACAGGTTATGAGGCCATCATCATTGCCGACCACGGCAATGCCGACAATGCCATCAATGCCGACGGCACACCGAATACCGCTCACTCATTGAACCCCGTTCCCTTCATCTATGTCACCGACAACAACTCTGCAACGGTGAAGGACGGCCGTCTGGCCGATGTGGCTCCCTCCATCCTCCACATCATGGGACTGGAACAGCCTGCCGACATGACGGGTGAGAATCTGATCTCGGACAATTGACAATTGAGAATTGATAATTGAGAATTGATAATTGAGAATTGGCAATTAACGTACAGATAGAAGAAAACTGGAAGGCACAGCTCTCCCCGGAGTTTGAGAAGCCTTACTTCACGCTGCTCACGCAGGCAGTGAGGAAGGAGTATGCTGCGGGAACGTGCTATCCTCCCGGCCGGATGATCTTCAACGCCTTCAACCTCTGTCCTTTCGACAAGGTGAAGGTGGTGATCATCGGTCAGGATCCGTATCATGAGCCTGGACAGGCCCATGGGCTGAGCTTCTCTGTACAGGACGGCATACCCTTCCCTCCATCCCTTCAGAATATCTTCAAGGAGATACACGAAGACCTCGGTACTCCTGTTCCTACGAGCGGCAACCTCTCGCGCTGGGCAGAGCAGGGCGTGCTCCTGCTCAATGCCACGCTGACCGTCAGGGCTCATCAGGCAAACAGTCATGCCCAGTTAGGATGGCAGACGTTTACGGATGCTGCCATCCGGACGCTCACGCGCGAGCGCGAACATATAGTATATATGCTCTGGGGCGGCTATGCACGCGGCAAGGCATACATGATAGACCGTACAAGGAACCTCGTGTTGGAGTCGGTGCATCCGTCTCCGCTCAGTGCCAACCGTGGCGGATGGTTCGGTCAGCATCAGTTCTCGCGCTGCAACGAGTACTTGCGCCAGCAGGGGATTGAGCCGATCGTATGGTAGGTCAAGGAGACAGGGAGATAAGGAGTCAGGGAGACAAGGAGTCAAGGAGTCAGGGAGACAAGGAGTCAAGAAGTTAAGAAATAAGAGTAGAAATATGAAGAAAGTATTATTGTTGTTCCTCCTCGTTGCTGTATGTGGCGTATGCCAGGCACAGGAGAAGTGTAAGGGACAATGTCCCGCTGCCAGTCAGCAGCAGGATGAGTATATTTACAGCGAGCAGGGCTTCGTTGTCAAGAAGGGTGAGCTGATGTTGGGTCAGACTCCTTTCTACTATGCAGGCCTTTATTCCAAAGACGGCAAGACCCTCTTCAAGGCCTACACACAGTACAATAGCAATCAGTGTGTGGCTCCTGGTACGGAGATTATCGACAGCCGTGCCTTTGCCGACATGGGTGAAAACATGCCCACGCTGCTCATGATTCCTGAGACGGTGAAGAAGATTGGCGTCAGCACTTTCCGCTCCACGGAGGTGAAGCTCTACGAAGAGAGTGAGATTGTCCACGACATGCCTACCAAGTAAGGCATGGGTGAGACGCTACCCCCTATCATCGAGGTCGGCGACGTGCTGATCTCTTCAGACATCCTGACGGAGTACTTCGCGTGTGACTACGAGAAGTGCAAGGGAGTCTGCTGTATAGAGGGCGATGCCGGTGCACCGGTCACGATAGACGAGATTGCCGAGATAGAGGAAGCCTTGGACACAGTGTGGCCAGGGCTTTCTGCTTCGGCTCAGAGCGTCATCGACAGGCAGGGCGTGGCTTATACCGACCGCGACGGCGATCTGGTGACAAGCATCGTGAGAGGCAAGGACTGCGTGTTCACCTGCTATGCCGACCTGCAGTTTGGTGACAGGAAGGTTTCTGACTGTTGCCTTTGCGCCTTGGAGAGGGCATACCGTGAAGGAAAGACACAGTTCTGCAAGCCCATCTCCTGTGCGCTCTATCCCATCCGTGAGAAACACTTTTCCAATAACCTGATTGGACTGAACTACAACCGCTGGGCGGTCTGCCACGATGCCGTGAAGAAGGGTAGGGAAGAACATATCCGTGTCTATGAGTTCCTGAAGGAACCGCTCATCCGTCGCTTTGGCCAGGAATGGTATGTGGAACTCTGCGCCGTGGCAGAACAGCTTATTTTCTCCTGTACTCCGTAGGGTTCAGGCCTACATGTTCCTTGAAGAATTTGCCAAGGAACGACTGGTTGGGGAAATTCAGTTCTTCCGCTATTTCCTTGATGGGTTTCGTGGTGTTCTTCAGCAGCACGCGAATCTCCAGCGTGACATAGTCGTCAATCCACTCGTTGGGGGTTCTGCGGCTTACGCTCTTGATGGTTTCCAACAGGTATTTTGCGGAGATGCCCATCTGCTTGCTGTACCATGTCACGCGCCGCTCATGGCGGAAGTTCTCTTCCACCAGTCGGATGAAGGTGGTGAAGAGATGCTCTGCGCGTGTCTCCCTGCGGTCGCTGATGGTCTGCATGCGGTAGATGATGTTGCTCAGGTCATACATCATCGTGGTCATCAACGAGCGAGCGGTGTCACGGCGGAAGTGATGCTCCTTGTCATCCACTTTCTGTTTCAGCATGTTGAAATAGCCCATGAAGGTGTCCATCTCCTGTTGTGTGAGATGGCAGACGGGATGCTGTCGGGAGAAGAGAAAGAGTGCCGACAGCTCATGGACATTGCCGACAATCTCGCTGTAGAAGTCGCGGCTTACCATGATACCCACACCGTTGCAGTCGCGGCTTACCATGAAGTCGTCGGTTACCTGGCCGACTCCCAGGATCAGCAGGTCGCCGGGCTGTACGGTGTGCAGTACGGTGTCGATACTGTATTGCGCCTTTCCCTGCAGGCACAGTGCCAGCAGGCAGCTCTGCATGCGTCGCGGGGCTTTCGGGAACGGAAGGTCCGCGATGTCATGAAAGAGCATCAGGTCGTTGTCAATGAAACTGCCCTGATAAATCTGTTTGGCAGTCTCGACAGAAATCTCGCGGGTTTTTACAGATAGCCGAGCCATCGCAGGATGTCGTTGAGGTTGGCTACTACCATCAGCAGCAGGATCAGTCCGAAGCCGAAGTACTCGGCGCGGATGAGGAAGGTCTCGCTGGGCTTGCGGCCAGTAATCATCTCGTAGAGCAGGAACAGGACGTGTCCACCGTCAAGTGCGGGGATGGGCAGGATGTTCATGAAGGCGAGGATGATGCTCAGGAAGGCCGTCATCAGCCAGAAGGCATGCCAGTCCCAGACGGGCGGGAACATGCTTCCGATGGCTCCGAAGCCGCCTAATGACTTTGCGCCGTCGGAAGAGAACAGGTATTTCATGTCGCCCACATAGCCTGCCAGCATGTTCCATCCGTACTTGATGCCGGCGGGCAGGCTTGCCAGGAATCCGTATTCCACCTTCGTGGGTTTATAGATGCTGTAGATGGTGGGCACATAGATGCCGAGCGTCAGGTCGCTGTTCAGCGTGACGGTGGCGGTGTCGGCCTTGGCAGCGAGCAGACTGTCGGCCACATCTTCACCGGCATGGGTGAAGACGAGGGTTGTCGTGCGGATGCGCAGGCTGTCGGCACTGGTCTCCGCCGTGGTCATCTGGTCGGCCATACGGCCCAGCTGCTGCTGGAACTCATTCCATGAGTCAACGCTCTTTCCGCCGATGGCAAGGATGCGGTCGCCCTTCTGCATGCCGACCTTGGCAGCAGGACTGTCAGCCATCACGCTGTCAACTTTGGCAGGAATAAAGGGCATGGCAAACTTCGGCTCGCTCTTGATCATGCCGAGCAGGTTCAGGTCGCCGGGCAGTGACAGGCTCATCTTCTTGCCGTCGCGGATGATGTCGGCGCGCTGTGCCTCGGCAAGGTCGCGGAACAGGTCGGGACCGAAGTCCTTGAACTCTCCGAGGTCGGTGCCCAGCAGGATGTCATGGTCCTGGAATCCCAGTTTCTTGGCTTCCTGGTTGAACTTCATGCCCAGCGTCATGTTCTTCGTGAGGATATACTGTTCGCCCCAGGTGAAGAGCACCATGGAGTAGATGAACAGGGCCAGCAGGAAGTTCACCAGCACGCCGCCGATCATGATGAGCAGGCGTTGCCAGGTGGGCTTCGTGCGGAACTCCCACGGTTGGGCAGGCTGTTTCATCTGCTCCGTGTCGAAGCTCTCGTCGATCATGCCGCTGATCTTGCAATAGCCGCCCAGGGGCAGCCAGCCGATGCCATATTGTGTATCGCTGTTCTTCGGGGTAAACTTGAAGAGGCTTCCCTTCCATTTACCCACGGTGACGTCGAAAAACAAGTAGAATTTCTCCACTCTTACGCCGAAGAGTTTGGAGAAAAAGAAATGGCCACCCTCGTGCAGGAGCACCAGCAGCGAAATGGCCAATATAAACTGTAAAAGTCTGATGAGAAATATTTCCATGCCTTATGAGTATCTCAGGATTTGTCCGGGACGGACTGTCGAGCGCTTGTTGATGCCGTTCAGCTGGCAGAGCTTAGCCACCGTAGTGTGACGCTTGCGGGCAATAGACGAAAGGGTCTCTCCCTTGCGCACCTTGTGGAAGGCCTTTGCTGCGCGCGAACTGCTCTGCTCGGTCTGCTTGGCGGGGTTGAACTCCGGTGCGGCGTTGCCATAGACCATCTCCGGTGTATAGCCGCCGTTGCCCATCTTTCCGCGGAGGCGGGTAGCCTCGGCCGACTCCTGTGCGTAGGTCTTGTTGTTGATGACATAGTAGTCGCCGGTGACATCCTGATTGCGGAAGTCGAAGAGCAGGGCCGGATTGACGGGTACACCATTGAGCAGGGTCTCGAAATGGAGGTGAGAGCCCTGGCTGCGGCCGGTGTTGCCGCCCAGTCCGATGACGTCGCCGGCGCGAACCTGCTGGTCCTCGTTGACGAGCTGCTTGGAGAGGTGGCCATAGACGGTCTCCAATCCGTTGTTATGACGGATGACGATATACTTGCCATAGCCTCGGCCGTCCCACTTTACGATGCGCACCTTGCCGCTGAAGGCAGCACGGATAGTGTCACCCGTATAGACCTTGATGTCCAGTCCCTCGTGCCTGCGACCCCAACGCGGGCCGTAGTTGCTGGTGACCACGCGGCTCGGCGTGGGCATACAGAAGTGACGAAGGTCTATGCGATAGTTGTCGGGCAGCTCGTTCTGGCGCAGGTGGACGCGGTCATTGCTCCAGTCTGCATACAGCTCGGCTGCGGGAGATTCATAACTTTCTCTTTCAATGATATGACGTAAGACAAGCGTATCCACCGTCTTCATCTTGCGGTCAACGGGCGCCTGACGGGCCAGAAGATCCTGCGCAGCAGCGGGCTGCGAAACAAGTGTGAACAACGATGATAATGCTAATGTCTGCAGTAATTTTCTTAAATTCATTCTTCCTTCAGGTAAAAATCGCTGCAAAGATAACGATTATTTTCCGTATAAAGTGTAATCTTAACATCTTTTGCTGCCTAACTTAACAGTTTTTATGGTACTTTTAACAAATTATTCGTATTTTGTTGTATTTCAAAAGATAATGACCAGAATTAAGACCAGGCCGTGGTCACGTCATGACCACGGCCTGGTCATCTCATGACCACGCTTTGGTCACGGCATGACCAGGCTTTGGTCATCACATGACCAAGCCTTGGTCATCGGATGACCATAACCCTTTCGTAAATTTCTTGGATTTGTTTTGCGATGACGTTTCCATCGAATCGCCGGACATACTGTTGGCTAAGGGTGATGCGCTGCTGGCGTCCTTCTGCTCCCTTGAGCGTCTGACGGATGGCTGCAGCAAGGGCTTCGTCGTCATCGGGCGATACATAGAGACAGTGTTCGCCGCCCGTTTCTTCCAGACACGAGCCCGTGCAAGCCACCACGGGCAGCCCGTTGTTGATGGCTTCGATGATGGGGATGCCGAACCCCTCGTAGCGTGAGGGGAATACAAACGACTCCGCCATGGTGTAGATGACGGACAGGTCGGCGTTGCTGACATCGTGGAGGAGGATGACGCGACGCTGAAGGCGGTGCTCTTCTATGAATGCCTGCACACACTCCGTGTAGGGCATCTTCTTTCCGATGACTACCAAGCCGATGTCTTCGGGTAGCCTGAGCAGGGCTTTCGCTGCCAGAAGGACATTCTTGCGCTCTTCAATGGTGCCTACGTTGAGGATGAAGCGTGAAGGGAGTGCATAGCGGTGGCGGATGGCTTGCTGGTCCTCAGGGGTGGCATTGCTCCTGAAGCAGGGAGTACAACTCTGATAGACCACGTCGATGCGGTCGGGAGAGACGCCGCCCAGCTCGATGATGTCGCGCTTGGTACATTCGCTGATGGCAATGATGCGGTCGGCTTCGCGGCAGGCCCGGCGAAACTTGTAGGCATAGATATGGGCGTCAAGCCACTTGTAATAGGCTGGGTGACGCATGAAAATGAGGTCGTGAATGGTGACGACAGCAGGGATGCCGGCCTTCTTGATGCCATTCGGCAGTTCTCCTGTCAAGCCGTGGAAAAGGTCAATATGGTCGCGCTGGAGGTCGCGGATGATGCTTCGTGAGCGCCAATAATCCCGTTGCAGCCGGTATCTCAATCCTTCCGGGTAAACCATGCGCACGTTAGGCAGTCCTTCAACGCTCTCGCGTAAATCATCGCATCCTGCATCGGGCGCATAGAGGAGCAGGTCGGTATCATGAAACTGTGTTGATAGTTCGTGAACCAACGTGCGTCCGTAGTTACCCAAGCCTGTGCGGTTGTGTACCACTCGCTTTGCATCAAATCCTATTGTCCGCTTCATAAATTGGGGAAATTGTTGAGTATTTTCCCCTTCATGGGGGACAAAGATACAAAAAAGATTTAATAATGAGCAAATGATTATTATGATTTTAGCCTCATGATTAATGAAATTATTTTGTATCTTTGTAGCCAAATGAACGGAAAAGGAAGATGATACCCTTCAACAAGCCCTATTGTTCTGGTCGTGAGCTGGACTACATAAGAGAAGTCTGCGGCTCGATGACGATGTCGGGAAACGGCGATTTCACCAAGCGCTGCCATGAATTCTTCATGGAGCGCTATGGCTTCAGGAAGTGCCTGTTGACGACATCGGGGACGGATGCCCTGGAGATGTGTGCCATGCTGTGCAACCTGCAGGCGGGCGATGAGGTCATCGTGCCTTCCTATACCTTCGTCTCCTCCGCCATTGCTTTTCTGCGAGAGGGTGCAAAGGTGGTGCTCGCCGACAGCGGAACGGACAATCCGAACATCACGGCGGAGCAGATAGAGCCGTTGATTACCAACCGTACGAAGGTTATCGTGGTGGTACACTATGCCGGTGTTGCCTGCGACATGGATCCCATCATGGCATTGGCGGAAGCGCGTGGCCTGTTGGTGGTGGAGGATGTGGCACATGCCGTCGATGCCTATTACAAGGGACGGCCATTGGGAAGCATCGGTCATCTCGCCGCCTTCTCATTCCACGAAACGAAGAATATCAGTTGTGGCGAGGGCGGTATGCTGGTAGTCAACGATGAACGTTTCGTGCGTCGCTCGGAGATTATCTGGGAGAAGGGCACCAACAGGGCAGAGTTCTACCGCGGCATGGTGGACAAATACGGATGGTGTGACGTCGGTTCGTCGTTTCTCCCCTCTGAACTGAATGCTGCCTTCCTGTGGGCACAGCTGGAGCAGATGGACGACATTCAGGGGAAGCGCATACGCATCTGGGAAACATATGACCGCCACCTCCGTGGAAAAGTAGAGGAAAAGGGTGTCAGTCTGCCTGTGGTACCATCGTATGCCACCAACAACGGACACATGTACTATATGGTATGCCCGTCGTTGGAGTTCCGTACACGCCTGATGGAATGGCTCAATGAACGAGGGGTGCAGACCACATTCCACTATCTGCCGCTACACAGCAGCAACTACTATAAAGGACAATATAAGGGAAAACCATTGGTCAACTGCGACCGTTACGGCGACTGCCTGTTGCGGCTTCCATTGTACTACGAACTGACGGACGAGGAAGCTATGCGGGTGGCTCAGCTTGTAGTTGAGGGGATGGGGTAGCATAGTCCTTTGTCAGCATTTCATAGCACAGTTTCAACCATACCACCATCACCGGTAATGCTTTCAGGGCATAGGGCCGTATCAGGCTGTCGCGGATAGGACGGGGGAAGAGGTCGGAATGGGCGAAGCTGCAACACAACAGCACATACACCATCAGAGCGATGTCCCACTTGCTGCGCTTCCATGGCGCTGCCACATACCAGATGACAACACCCACCATCGGAGTGATGTAACCGCTGTTCTCCGACCCTGTACTGAACAAGATGATGAACATGAGAACCGAGGCAAGAATGGTCTGGCGGAAGGCCGCATGCTTGTATTGAGAGAAGCGTAGATATGGCAAGGCGAAAAGCATCAGGCCTGGTACGATGAGCCACAGGTCGGAGTAGGTGGCGCAGCCGCTTATCTTGCGCACCATACCGAGGAATGAAATGTTCTGTGCGATGGCAAACTGGTTGTCGCCATTCTTGGTAACCAGACTTTGGTACCACTCTCCATACTGACCGACAATGTAGTCCCAGCCGTGGAAGAAGGGCATCGGGGCAACGAACATCACCACCGCCCAGAAAAGCAGGGAGACGATAAAGCGCCCCTTGTGTCTTGAAAAAAGGAAGAACGCCAGTCCTACAATGCTATACAACTTGACGAAGGTTCCCAGCATGATGAAGAACGCAGCCCAGAAGTCCTTTTCCTTTTCTATGAGGAAGAATGCCAAGAGGAGAGTCGCACAAACGGCAATGTTGAACTGTTGCATGAAGAGAGCGTTCAGCAACTCGTTGGCACAAAACCAGAGAATGAACAGCTGTTGGTATTTCGTGAACGACGACTTGCGGACGGCCCAGTACAGGAACAGGGACAACGCAAATCCCCACAGCAGCAGTCCCAGCCAATAGGGGCCGACGGAGAAGGGAGCGAAGAGCAGGGAGAACAGCGGACCATAGTGGTGGCAGTCTTCATACTCGGCAGGATTCTCCATATAGATGTTCCATCCGCGTACCGCATTCCAGAAGGAACCGCGGTAGATGAAATAGTTGTTGCAATGGTGCAGCTTCACAAGCCATGCCACAAGAGGCAACAGCATCCACAGTCCGAACAGCGTGCGGAAGTCACGGAAGAAGGGCTTCTTGAAAAACAAAAGAATCTGGTTCATGTGGCGAAGGTACGAAATAATTCACAATTATCAGTTCTTTTTCGTAATTATCAATTCTTTTTCATATTTTTGTAGGCACAAAAGAATAAAAGGAAAAGATGGAACTATCTATTGTCAGCCCTTGTTATGGTGCCCCTACCCAGTTGCGCCAGCTCGTGGATGAAATCACGAAGACTGTTGCCCCCCTGACAGACAGCTATGAGATCATCCTGGTAGAAGACTATAGTCCCGACAACAGTCGCGAGATTATCAGGGAGTTGTGTGCCGCGGACGCACACATAAAGGGAATCTTCCTGAGCCGAAACTTCGGACAGCAGAGTGCGCTGAATGCGGGTTACGACAAGGCAAGAGGCAATTACGTCGTCACCTTGGACTGCGACCTGCAGAATCCTCCGGCACAGATCCGCGACCTCTATCTGAAAGCCAAGGAGGGCTATGACATCGTCTTCGCCACCCGACGTCATCGTCCTGACACGTTCTTTATGACGCAGGGTTCGCATGTCTTCAACAAGCTGATGGGATTTCTCACCGACACCCAACAGGATGAGGCAGTCGCCGAGTTTGCGCTCTTCAGCAGGAAGGTCATCAACGCCATGAAGGAGATGGGTGACTATCACCGCTACTATCCGCTGATGAGCCAATGGGTGGGGTTCAGGACAACAACCGTAGATGTGGAGCATGCAGCCAGAACGGATGGAAGGAAATCTTCTTATTCCATGAAGAAACGCATTGAACTGGCGGTGACGACGGCGGTCAACTTCTCCACCAAATCCCTGCGGCTCATTGTCTATTTCGGTATCTTCGTCACGTTGGCTGCCATCATCGGTGCCATTGCCTTGACGATAAAGACCATCATTGTCGATGAACCCGTTGATGGATGGGCTACCCTGTTCGTCTCCATGTGGTTCATTGCAGGAGTCATGATTATGATTATGGGCGTTATTGCCATCTATATCGGCAGTATCTTCAACGAGGTGAAGCGCCGCCCATCCTATATTATTGATGAGATACTCAATGAGGAAGTGTGATGTTATGGATAGGACAAACGGGATTTCAGTAATCATCAATACTTATAATGCAGAGAAGCATTTGAGGGAGGTGATAGCAGCTGTAAAGGACTTCGACGAAGTGCTGGTCTGTGACATGGAGAGTACTGACAATACCGTAGCCATTGCCAGAGACATGGGGTGCCGCATAGTGACGTTTCCCAAGGAGGGAGTTTCCATTGTAGAACCTGCACGGCAGTTTGCCATTGAACAGGCTTCCTGTCCATGGGTGCTGGTTGTTGATGCTGACGAGCTGATTACTCCACAGTTAAAGGACTATCTTTATCAGCGCATCAAGGAAGAGGATTGTCCGGAGGGAATCGCCATTCCCCGTAAGAACTACTTTATGGGACGGTTTATGCACAGCTGCTATCCTGACTACATCCTACGCTTCTTCAAGAAGGAGGTGACCCACTGGCCACCTTTCGTCCATTGCTCACCCCTCGTGGAAGGCAAGGTGGAACGTATTCCCAAGGAACGCAAGGACTTGGCCTTCGAACATCTTGCCAACGACAGCGTGGCTGATATCCTACGCAAGAACAATATCTACTCGGATTATGAGATGTTGCGCCGAAGAGATAAGAATTATGGCATCGCAGCTCTCCTCGGCAAACCGCTTTTCCGCTTCATCAAATCCTATTTTCTCAAGGGCGGATGCCTTGATGGCATGCCCGGTCTTATCTATGCCGGCTTAGTTGGCATGTATCAGTTCAACATCGTTGCCAAGCTCATGGAAGAAAGGTTAGCCCAAACCGATACGATGCAATAGCTTGCGGAACCATGTGTCGGTGTGCTTGCGTCCCTTATAGTTACGCAGCCAGCTTCTTCCCAGAACGTCTTCCTTTCTGCGCAGTATGATCTTGGCATTGGCGGGCTCGCGCCAGTTGGCGGGTTTTCCCATATCACGGTACATCACCTTTACCTTCTTATCCGACAGATACCTGTTCAACACACTTTCATCATGCCAAATCGGCATCAGCCCATTTGCCAAGTCTGCATCTACCATCTTGTCACAAGCATCTGTCAGTTGGATAAAGGCTTCACACTTACCTCCATTGAGGGCACCGGAGAAATAGAACTTTGCACCCTCCCTGGCAACGTATGCAGCCGATTGTGGACGAGACTCGAACGTCATCTTCTCTGGACGGCTCTCTATGCACATGGCAGCATAGTCTTCCTTCTCTGGCAGGATGTCTTTCACAGATATGGGAGAAAGGATTTGTGCATTGGCATTGAAAAAGAAAAGATAGTCGTTTCCTATAAGCCGTTCTTTTATCCGCTTGAACATCTTGAAACGCAACAACGAGTTGCATGGCCATCCCATATCGTCTTGGTGAAAGACCTCAACCCCGTCTTCTGGTTGGATGTCGTCCTGGTCAGTAAACACATAATAGTGCTTCTCGGCTTCTTCTATCAGGTATTTCTCACTGCTTTCATGAAACAATGGCCAGAAGCCTGCATATCTGCCAATACCGATATATAAGATTCCAATCTTCATTTCCTTTTACAGTTTACTCAGTATTCGGTTTCGTTCGCGTTCATCGGGAAAGTATTCCACGAAGCCTTCCCATCCCCTCTTCCAGCGGTTATGACTCCACAGCCAGAACTCCGGTGCCCGCTTGATACTGTTTTCCAGCAGGCGGTAGTACTTCTCCGTGATGGCAAACTGCTCCTCCTGTTTCGGCTGATCACATATCTTGATTACCTTGCCGACATAGTACCCCCGTTTGGGACGATGCATGTCGAAATAATACACCACCGTGTCCATGATGCGGGCAATACGCTCTCCACCGGTGTAGGCCGGTGTCTTGTGGTTGAGGAACTGCGGCCAGTAGTGCATGCTGCTATAGCCAGGTGACTGGTCGGCAACGAATGCCGTAACAGGCTGTATGCCGGCTTTCTGCCAATCTATCAACACCTTGAAAGCCTCCTTCATGTCGATGGATGTAGAACCATACTGTCCTCGTGAGTGAAGGAACAGCTTGTTTATGATTGGATTCTCCATCGGATGATAGAGATGTGCCGTCTTACCTTCGTCACAGATACTCAACTGCAACGATGCTATCCACTCCCAGTTGCAGTAATGCCCCAGCATGATGGTGACACTGCGCCCCTTTCGCAAATCGTCGTTCATCTCTTCAATACCGTCGAAAACCATACGACGGCGCATCTGCTCCGGAGACATGGAAAGCATCTTTGTCGTTTCCACGATATAGTCGCAGAACCAGTGATGGAACTTGTGCTCAATCTCGCGCAACTCGTCCTCACTCTTCTCGGGAAACGATTCTGTCAGGTTCTTCCAAATCACCTTGTGACGGTATCTCATCAGCTTGCCGACGATGAGATACAGCCCGTCAGAAATAATATAATGTATGCGTAAGGGCATCAATGAGAGAAGATAGCATACGCCATATAGCAGATAATAAAGTATTTTCATGGTTGCAAAGATAGCAAATTTAATTCAAAATCACTATCTTTGTCCCATGAATTGCAAATTTAACAAGTCGGTCATGTCGCCGCTGATGGCAGTGGCATGGAATATCATACTGGTCTATGTGATGTATTCCGTTGCCCGCGTGGAGTATTTCCTGGAGAACTACGGGTACTTCCACCATGTGTTAAGCGAGGGCCATCTGGGTACACTCTTCTATGGCAGCCTGTTCATGGACACCCCTGCCATCATGTACACCAACGTACTGTGGATGCTGATGATACTCTTTCCGTTGCATTGGAAGGAGAATGCGGCGTATCAGCAGGTGTGCAAGTGGCTGTTCGTCATTATTAACACCCTCGCCTTTGCCGTCAATATGGCTGACTCTGTCTATTTTCGCTATGTCTTACGGCGTACTACCTCCTCCGTCTTCAGCGAATTCCAGGGAGAGGACAATCTGGGTTTGATTTTTGGAGTGGAACTGTTACGCCATTGGTATCTCGTCGTACTCACCATATGTCTTGCCGTCTTTCTATGGAAGCTTTATTTTATGCCACGGATGGACATCAAACGGCAACCGAAGGTAAGATACTACTTGTTGCAGACGTTCTGCCTTGCTTTTGCAATTCTCTTTATCGTCAGTGGTATGCGTGGCGGATACCTCAACCACTGGTATCAATATCTGTTGGCAGTGCCACTGTTGTACTTGGCGTACAAGGAGTCAGGGAGTCAGGGAGTCAGGGAGTCAAGGAGTTGGGGAAAGTGGAGAGGAGGATTGGAAGGAGCCTTGGCTTTCATCCTCATAGTTACAGCCCCCATTGGCGGTTGGTGCCACATGGACATCCGTCCTACTGCTGTCAGTGATGCTGGTCAATATACTGACCATCCGCAGGATGTTGCCCTCATCTTGAACACTCCGTTCACCCTTCTTCGCACTATTGGCAAGGAGGTCTATTACGATCCCGGCTATTTCCCCGATAAGGCAGAGCTGGAAAGAATCTATACACCTTTGCATAAGCCCAGTCAAAAGAGAGCGGAAAAGAAGAACGTGGTAATCCTCATCATGGAGAGCTTCGGCCGCGAATACATCGGTGGTTTCAACAAAGAAGTGTTGGGCGAGAAATACAAAGGCTATACACCCTTCGTTGACTCGTTGATGCAACATTCCGTCACTTTCCGTTATTCCTATTGCAATAGCCAGCAAAGTATTGACGGCATGCCTGCCATTCTTGCCAGCATACCTCGCATCATTAAACCCTTTGTTCTCACGCCACAGGCCCTGAACCGTATTAACGGCATTGCCGGCTACTTGAACGAGGAAGGCTATCAGACGGCCTTCTTCCATGGCGCACGCGACGGCAGTATGGGTTTCAACGGGTTTGCCAACACCATCGGCTATGAGGCTTACTATGGCCGAGAGGAGTTTAACCAGGACAAACGTTTTGGAGGCGACGCTGACTTCGACGGCTTCTGGGCGGTATGGGATGAACCCTTCCTGCAATACTTCGCCCTGAAAATGACGGAGATGAAACAGCCGTTCCATACTACCGTCTTCACGGCCTCCAGCCATCATCCTTTTCGGGTTCCCCAACAGTATGAAGGCAGGTTCCCCAAAGGAACGATGGAGATTCATCAGTGCATCGGTTACTCTGACTATGCTTTGCGCCGTTTCTTCGACACAGCACGCAAGCAGCCATGGTTCAACAATACCGTCTTTGTGCTGACCAGCGACCATACCAATATGCGTGAGCATGATGAATATAAGTCGGATATAGGGGTGTATTGCTCACCTATCATCATCTACGATCCTTCCGGTGAACTGCAACCGGGAATGCGGAATGCCATTGCCCAGCATATCGACATCGTTCCTACCATCCTCGGCTATATCGGATATGACAAGCCCTATGTCGCCTTTGGCATCGACCTTCTGAACACTCCTGCTGAAGATACATGGGCAGTAACGGAGATTGAGGGTGTCTATCAATATTGCAAGCATGGCTACATCCTTCAGTTCGACGGACAAAAGACCATAGCAGTCTATCGCCTTACTGACCAGGCAATGCGCCACAATCTTTTAGGCAAAGTAAAGGAGCAGGCACAGATGGAGCTTGAACTCAAGGCTTTCATCCAGCAATACATGGACCGTATGCTCGAAGACAGGCTTAGATGATATGCTGAAACAAGTCGTCGAAATATCCAAATGACTTCTCGGTGAGGGGCTGGCTGATGTCCTTGATCCAGTAGAGAGGTCTGTCTTGGTACATGGCTGCAGCGAGGGTGAAGGTGCTGGGCGGTCCGATGAGATAGTCGCACTGGGACAGCAGGCAGAGGTCTTCGCCGGGATTGCCGTCGGGAAAGGAAAGCCTACCACCGGCCTCTCCCGAAGGGATAGGGGCGAGAAGCTGTTGACGATAATAGTCTTTGTCCAGTCTGGGGTCATTGCTGCAGATGTAGATGGCAACGGGTACATCGGGATGCAAGGTCAGAAACTGTTTGATAACGCTTACATACTGTTCGTCGGTGTAATAGAAACGTCCTCCGTTGAAGGTCTTGTAGTCGCCACGGCGGATATGTACCCCCAATCGTAAGGCACCTGTCGGCTCGTCTGCCAGTTTCTGCTTGACGGCGGCTTCTACAGACGGGAGGAAGGCAAAGAGTTGCAAGATCTCTTTCTTGTATTTCAGGAACAAATCATAGTAGCGTACATACCAGCCTTCTGCCATGACAAGGCGGCTGGTCAGCATGATATGCTCTGCCTCCGCCCAGTTACCTTCGGGGGGAAGGGGGGCATTAAAACTCACTGTAGGAATCAGCTTGAGCTTGGCGGCATACTTTGCAAAGACATAGTTGAGGAAATGATGATGGCGTGTCTTGCAGATATGAAAATAGGGATATTTGTAGGCAAATCGCATGGACATGGTGGTACGTCCATGTTCTCTTCCCCAGGCATAGAGGTGGGCATACTGAAGAATGTTATTGCACATCCGTCCCTTGTCGTGTACGAAAATCATAGCTTGAATTTGTTTTCTGTTACTCGCTTAGCTGATGGCGGCCCAGTTGATATTGGTCTTGCGCAGTTCGCGCAGGCGGTTCCAAAGCAAGGCGTACTCTGCTTTCTGGCAGGTGGGGTCGGCAGTGATAATCTTCTGTGCCTCGTCGCGTGCCATCTGCACAATCTGCCCGTCGCGTGCGATGTCGGCAATCTTCAGGTCGAAGGCGATACCGCTCTGCTGTGTTCCTTCCAGATCGCCGGGGCCGCGCAGTTTCAGGTCGGCTTCGGCAATCTCGAATCCGTCGTTGGTCTGACACATGATGTCGATGCGCTTACTGGTTTCGGAGGAAAGCTTATAGCTGGTGACGAGGATGCAGTAGGACTGGTCGGCACCACGTCCGACGCGGCCGCGCAACTGGTGGAGCTGGGAGAGGCCGAAGCGGTGGGCATCGAGAATGACCATGACGGAGGCGTTGGGCACGTTCACGCCCACCTCGATAACGGTGGTGGCCACGAGGATCTGGGTTTCTCCACGGGCAAAGCGCTGCATCTCTTCTTCCTTGTCCTTGGGCTTCATCTTGCCGTGTACCTTGCTCATCTTGAATTCCGGGAAGACCTCCTTCAGTGCCTCGAAGCCTTCCTCTAAGTTCTTCAGGTCTATCTTCTCGCTCTCCTTGATGAGTGGGAAGACGATATACACCTGTCTGCCTTGACGGATCTGCTTGCGAATGCCGTCGTAGAGGCTTACCATCTGGTTGTCGTATTTATGGATGGTCTGAATGGGCTTTCGGCCGGGAGGCAGCTCGTCGATGACGCTCACGTCGAGGTCACCGTAGATGGTCATGGCCAGCGTACGCGGAATGGGCGTCGCCGTCATCACCAGTATATGAGGAGGAGTCGGCAAATAGCTTCCATTGTCTTGTCTCCCTGACTCCTTGACTCCTTGACTCCTTGTCTCCTTGTCTTCCTGACTCCCTGACTTCTGCCATAGCTTCGCCCGCTGTGCTACACCGAAGCGGTGCTGTTCATCGATGACGGCCAGGCCGAGACGGCGGAACTGTACGGGATCTTCAATCAGCGCATGGGTACCCACGACGATATGGATGCTGCCGTTGAGCAACCCGTCGAGAATCTCCTGACGGCGTTTGCCTTTCACGATGCCGGTGAGCAGTTCCACGCGGAGCGGCATGTCCTTCAGAAACTCGCGGATAGTCTGCAGATGCTGCTCGGCAAGAATCTCCGTGGGAGCCATCATGCAGGCCTGGAAACCGTTGTCAATGGCAATGAGCATGGTCATCAGGGCAACAAGCGTCTTGCCGCTGCCCACATCTCCTTGTAGCAGACGGTTCATCTGACGGCCGGTGCGCATGTCTTCGCGAATCTCCCGCATCACACGCTTCTGTGCCCCTGTCAGGTCGAAAGGCAGGTTGTTATGATAGAAGCTGTTGAACTGCTCTCCAACTGTTGAGAACACGAAGCCGCCATATTTCCGCCGATGGTCGGAGGCATAGCGCAGGATGTTCAGCTGCACATAGAACAGTTCCTCGAACTTCAGTCGCAGGCGGGCACGCTGCATCTCCTCGGCATGATGCGGATAGTGGATCTGTCGTACCGCCTCGTCGCGCGAACAGAGGTGAAGGGGACCAGTGATATAGGGCGGCAGCGTTTCCGGAAGGGAAGGCAGCTTCTCGATGAGGCTCTTCATCAGCTTTTCCACACCGCGGCTTTGCAGACCGCTGTTCTTCATCTTCTCCGTTGTCATATAGTAGGGCTGCATGCCCATCTCGGAGAGTTGCAGGTCTGCCGCCTTGTCGATGTCGGGATGGGTAAACTGGTAGCGTCCGCCATAGATGGTCGGCTTGCCGAAGACGATGTAGTCTTCGTTCACCTTGTATTGGTTGTAGATGTATTTTGTTCCGTTGAACCACACCAGATCTGCCACGCCGTGGCCATCGGAGAAGTGGGCGACAATACGCTTCTTGCGTGCGCCCATGGCAAACTCCTCAAAACTCAGGATGCGACCGCGTATCTGCACATATGGCATGTCGGGCTGCAGCTCGTCGATGGTATATAGGCGGCTGCGGTCTACATACTTGTATGGGTAGTACTCCAGCATGTCGCCCCAAGTGTGGATGTTCAACTCCTTGTTGAAAATCTCCTTGCGGTGGGGACCCATGCCCGGCAGGTACATGATATCTTGGTCGAGAATATTCATCTATTATCTCCCTATTAACTTCAGTATCCCTGCTGCAACGCAGAGGTCGAAAGGCGTGGTAATCTTGATGTTCTCACGGTTGCCTTCCACCATGCGGACCTGACAGCCGAGGCTCTCCACGACGGAGGCATCGTCGGTGAATGCCGTGGCAGGGTCTTCAACTTGTGAGGTCTGTGCGAAGGCTCGTTTCAGCAGTTGGATATTAAAGACCTGCGGGGTCTGCACGATGCGATAGTCGCCGCGCTGCACGTTCTTTCCTCCTCCTTGTGGGTCAATGTAGCGGAGTGTGTCGGTGACGGGCAGCACGGGGATGCAGGCCTGCTCTTTGCGGGCGGTCTCATAGCAGTCCCTGATGACTTCCACGGAGACAAAGGGACGCACGCCGTCATGGATACCTACCACGCCGTCCTCCTCATCGGGAATAGCTGCCAGCCCGTTCATGGATGAATGGTAGCGTGTGGCACCGCCGTCCACTACGGTATGCTCAACGGTGAAATGGTATTCCTGGCAGAGCTGCTGCCAGTAGGCCTGCTGTTCATGTGGCAGCACGAGGATGATGCGGAGCTGAGATGAATAGGCGCGGAAGCATTCCATCGTGTGCATGAGCACCGGCTTGCCGCCGATGGGCATGAACTGCTTGGGGATGTCACCACCCATGCGAAGACCTTTCCCGCCGGCTACAATGATAATGAAGTCCATATGTTCAGGGAGTTCAAGGAGTTCAGGGAGTTCAGGATTTTTGATTGAAGATCATGCCTTCCTGCAGTTTGTCTGCAGCCTCGGCGAAGCCTAAGCAGCGCAGGAGTGTATAGCCATAAGCCATGGCGGCGCCTGGTCCGCGGCCAGTGATGATGTTTCCGTCCACGGTGACAAGGCGTGCTGTGTAGTCAGCACCGTCGAGATAGTTCTCAAAGCCGGGATAGCAGGTGGCCTGACGTCCTTTGAGGATGCCAAGCTTGCCGAGGATGAAGGGAGCGGCGCAGATGGCACCGATCATCTTTCCTTGCTGAGCCTGTCGGAGCAAAGCTTTCCGTACGCCGTCGTGCATGTCAAGATTGGCGGCACCGGGCATGCCGCCCGGCAGCATCAGCAGGTCGGCATCACTGAAGTCGCCCGCCTGGTCGAAGGTGGTGTCGGCAAGGACGGTCACGCCATGGGCACTCTCCACCTCCAAGGTGTTGTTGATACTTACCGTGACAACGGTCTGTCCGCCACGGCGCAGGATGTCAATGGGAGCCAGTGCCTCGATGTCCTCGAAGCCGTTGGCCATGAATACATAGATTTTTGCCATAGGTAGTAACTGAATTTCACTCACAAAGATACTGCTTTCCTTCCAAACAGCAAAACAAAAGAAGAAGTTTTAACTAAAAACATCACAATATCCCTGCATGATAGCCGCCCCTTGCCAAGGGACTCTGATTGTCAATATTTATTCGAATTTTGAAGAAAATACGGGGCACAGAATGAAAATTCAGAAACTGATCATCCAAGAATTCATAAAGCCACGTTACATAATAAAGGGCTTTAGTCGAAATAATTTCTTCTGTTTCATCCACGGATAAATTATTTTTTTTGTATATTTGCACCGTAAATACAATAAAGATTAAAATAGTTTGATATTAATGCCTAAAATACTACTATATATTACAGCAAAGATTATTTGGCAATTCCTGTTTTGGAATACAGATTACAATGAGAATCGTGCTCATGTACATGTGGGTAAACGTGGTACCGAGCATTTGTGCAAGATTTGGTTGGAACCTGTGGTTGAGTTGGCCGACAAAGGTGACTTGACTGACTCTCAAGCAAAAGATGTCCTGGCAATAGCAAGTGAATATCGGGAAAAGTTGCTCCAGCAATGGAGTCTCTTCAAACAAGGAAAGCGCGTCAGAATGACAACTGTAAAGAAAACAAAAAGATAATATGTATAAGAAGGAAGGATACTGGGATGTAAGGCCGAAGATAAAGCGGCTGTCATTCCCTAAGCGGGGAAAGTTTCAGGTGGATTTGCAGGATGGCCGTACTGTAACGATGCCCATTTCTGCTTTTCCCTCACTGAAGAGGCTATCAGTAAAAGAACGTGAGAACTGGTATTTGATGGGTGGTGGTGTGACATGGGACTCCTGTCCTGAAGTCATACATATTGAGCAGATATTAGGAAACTATCAGAACTATGCACACGAGACAGTATAATGCAAATAATCAACAATGTATAATCCTATTAAACCACAACTGCCTATGGGCTAAGACAGACTAACAGAAAAGGACATAAAGGATGAACGTCCACTTTTGATTCTTGTTCTATCGAAATCGCCAAATTTCAAAGTCATCAAGAACGAAAGTAGATTGTTCACGCCGTTTGGCGTGGACATTTGCTCGTTTAAGCTACATAGGTGTTTGCTGATACCTCAGAAACTTAGACGAAGTTAATTTCTTAACGGACTATCAATAAAATACAGGTAAACATAGGCATTTACTGGTGAGCTAGTCAAGGTCGTTTGAAAAAAGGGAGTCTCGGATGACAACATGGTGAACCTGGGCATTATATCCACACCAATAACCATATCCTCCTGAAATATTAGTAAGCACATCTGAAGAGGTGGAAAAAAACATATTGCTTGACAATATCAGATTTTTAGTTAGGCTTTCCCATATCTTGAATGATGTTTCATCGACCTTAGCAAACTTTATTGAGAAGACATCATCGGCTGTAAAGTATGGCTGGTAGCGACCCTGTAACAACTGAGGTTCACGGTAAACAGGAACCTCAACCTTTCCCGAAATGATTTCATTGCTAATACTTCCAAGATAGGACAGATGGTAATGGCTACTCTCTGGTCCTTCACAGATAAGGAATTGATAGTAGTTTCTTTTTGAGGAATCGTCCCTAAAACTTGCTTTTATCTGATAACGGCCATAGGTTCCTTTATACGGCTCAATAAAAAAAGAACAATAAGGTGGAGAGGCTGGAATGGTTGTCATCGCTGTTGCATGAATGTCTCGATAATCAACAGTAAGAGAATATTGCTTTCCTGCTTCACCTCTCATACGTCCGGTTGTATAGACAAAAGGAGGATAATAATGTGGATCATATTTCCCAGTTAGCACAACACTGTCTTTACCACATGAAACTGTCACTTTAGCCCACTGCACAATATAGTCAGACAATTTGTCCATTCGTCTATATACAGAACTAATTGGCATTGGACGGGTCAATATAACAACAGGGAAACCTCCATCTTCTATCCACCCTTCAACAACAACAGAAGAAATATCTTCATACTCTTTGTCAGCATCATCCATACATGCAGAAAAGAAAAATATTATGATAAGACAAAACCAGACTTTCTTCATCTTTTCAGAACTTTAAATAATAACAGGCTGATGGTAATACATGCACAATGAATGATACTGGTCTGTAAGCAAAGGCACCAGCTTCCTTGATGCTGAGATAGTGGAAAAGTTCGTTTTCACGACTTGTCACATTATATACCGAGAGATTTACTCCCTGTTCGTATCTACGCCCTGTCTTCCACTTGTAATTAGCCGAAACATCTATTCGTCCATAGGCATGCAAGCGTCCACTGTTGTAATCACCATATTTCAGGAAGATGTTGTTGTTCAATAAATAGAGTGACTTTGCTGCTGTGTAAGGGGTTCCAGAAGCGTAAATCCCAGAAAAACCAAAACTCATGTGTTTTCCTAACTTATAAGTAATCACCGCCTTGACCTCATGCGGCCTCTCATGGCTTGCAGGATAAGTTTTATTCCTATTAGTTTCTTCAAATAAACGTCGTGCATGGGTATATGTATAGCTTAACCACCCAGTAAGGTTTCCGGTACATTTATTCACCATCAAGCTGAACCCATAGTTCTCTCCATCGCCATGCATTAGAGAGTGACTGATGCTATATGGAGAATTAATATAGTCAAATATTGTCCCTTTATATGCAAGTTGGTGATATAATCTGCGATAGAACAAGTCTGCTACAACCTTGTATCTTCGCTGGAAAAGATTGATGCTATTAGACAAAGTCAGTTCGTGGCATCGTTGGGAATTAATGTCCCTGCCTGCCGACAACCAAAACTCGGTGGGTAGTCCTGCGTCTGTAAACCCTGTTTGAAACAAGAACTGACGGCGCAAAGCATACACAATGGAAGAAGACAACCATAAATTATTGTCATAATTTAGGCCAAGCATAGGCAAAATGCTACTTTCTGCATGATTATCTCTTATATAAAAGCCTCCACATAGACCGCCAGAAATCTTCACCTTCTCTAAGAGAGGATAAGTATAGTTGCAGAATAGGAATGCTTCCATTGCATGTGCAGGTTGTTCATTTTCATCCAGGACATTAAAGTCCCCCACACGCTCTAATGTCTGAGGACGTACATGGTGAAATACAATGTCCGTCCCCACATGAAGTCTTCCTTTCTCCACACTACATTTTAAACCATAGTCTGTGATTTGGGAAGATAGACGATAGTAATTATCTTTTAGTCGGTAGCCAAATCTATTTTTGTATCTTGTAATATAGGTTGACACCTTCGATTTTACATCATTTTCACTTTTGAAGATCCAGTGTAATGCCACAAGACCATTACCCCAACGTGCTTCTGCTTCACCCCATAGACTCCCATTATTAAAACGACCGACATCATGACCAGAATAGAAGTCAAAAAGGAACAGATGGTGCTTATTCTGTTGATGTCTGAGCGTGACATTTGTGTCACTGAAGAAATATTTTATTGGTTGATCTTCTATCTTCATCCATTTACTATAAAATAGGTTCATATAAGCGCCTCTGAAAGATAACGTAATATCTGTTCGCTTGTCTAATGGAAGATTCAGTGTTGAATTTGAAGAAATCAACCCCAAAGAAACAACTCCCTGCAAGGAATCTGTAATCTCTTGATGATGAAGCACTTCAAGAGCTCCACCAAGTCTATTAGGAGATGCAGCGGACGTTGCACCTTTGGCTACTTTCATGGAAGAGAAGTGCTCGTTGTTAAACATTGAAAAGAAGCCCAGCAAATGTTCTGCATGATAAACGGGAACACCCTCGATCGATATCATATTATGCTGGTTGTCACATCCATCAATATTGATTCCTCCCTTATATTCACTATTGATTTGAATACCAGGAAGCATTTGAGCATAGTGTATCGGATCTGCTGCACCTAAGAACTGAGGCAACTCTCCCATTCGAGCCAAGTCCCATTCAAATGTTCCATCTGTCGTGGACTTGATTTGAGACCTATAGCGATAGCCCTTGATAGAAACACTATCAAGTGAAAAAGTCCATGTGCTGTCATTTTCCTGAGAGAACACAGGCAATGACAGCACACAGAGTAATGTATAGAGAAAAGACCGAAGCTTTCTCATTTGAGAATTACCAGTCTATACTTGTGCCAACCAGTGTTGCATATTGGTTAGCAAGGGCCTTGAAAGCGTTAAAAGTGTTCCCAAAGTTATCTTCACTGAAGAATGCTCTGAAATAGCTATAGGATGAACCATCATAGAAGCAGATGATTGGCTCTGACTGCCAATATGTTGCAGGCAGGTACTGATATTCGGTCCAACTCCAGTTATAACCCTCAGTAGCGAAAGGTTCCAGTTTGATTGTCGCTTGTTTAACAGCTGAACCATTGTAGAACAAATTGACATCTGCCAACAAATTTGCCTCACTAATATTTGATTTGTATATGTTTTCGTCATATTTGTTATCATCAGCGGCCTCCAAATAGTTACTGAATTTGAGGACGTCAGAAACAGTTCCCTGCATCTGAACCTTTCCAAGTACATCCACCTTGACAAAGGCATTCTCAATCTTGTAATTTCCAGCATCAATATGTTCTTCTCCGCTAAAAGCACTTACATTAATTGAGGGAAGATCATGAATATCTGAAGCCGCGGACATGGATATTAGGCTCACTGCTCCCTTACTTACATTGAAATTAAGGGCAGCATTACTATTTGCACTATAAGCTATCTTAGAAAGATTAAAGTTGTAGCCATTGCTCAATTCTAATAAGGCGGACATTGTTAGGCTGTTTCTGCTCAAGTCAAATTCTTCAGTGGTGATGTTGTCCAGATTAAAGTTTAAAACAGACTTTGCAACAATACTACCACCTTGAGTGAGTGTTACATTGATATTTTGTGGTATCCCTACTGTTAATGCTGTTCTGTCGTAATAGTCAGAGACCGTATATATGTTGTTTTCATACTTGTAATCCCAGTTTGTCCATGTCATTGCATCTAAAAGATGAACCTTCTTCACACTACCACTTGTAACGACAGAGAGAACACACTGAGAACCATTCTGCCCACTGAAAACAAACTGTAAATCATTGGCATTCTCTCTAACCCAACGCCCATTTCGAGCAGTAAAGTGACCTGTGAAGTTGGATGCCATAATAACTGCTTTGTAATTATTATAAACAGTCCTATCCATAACCATACTCATATATGGATTTGCTTCTGTTTTTGATGTCTGTCCAAGAGCTTCAAGAGCTGCTTCGTAAGCTGTTCTTGACCATTCGTCAACTGTGCTCCAATCATATGAATTTCCGTATGTATCACGCACATAGTTGTATAAATCTGCCAGAGACTGGAAATCGCTTGTAGGGGTGAGCCTCATAAATTCCTGTGCCACTTCACCTAAATATTCTTTCTGTTGCTCTACTGTCATTGCTGTTTCAGGAGTTGGATCAACAGGAGTAACTGGGTCTGTTAGTGACTGTGGAATTATGGGGGTGTCATCACTTCCACCACATGATACAAATGTTGCTCCTACTATTGCTGTAAACAACAGACTTCTAAATAATCCTTTTTTCATAATTTTCATTTTAGTTAATAATTGATCTGTGATTATAGAGTAAATTAATCTTCTTAACACAAAGTTCCGTTGATATGCAAAAATTAGAGGTAATAAAAATGGCGTGGCCACTCTTATGCACTTAACCTGAGGGGCGAGCCTAGGAATTGGAACCCCTACTCACATATAAGAATGCCACCACGCCAAGGCGTGTGCATAGCATATAATGTGAGTTAAGGGGACTGCCTCCATTGGCTTTCCCTCTGCTTCTTAAATCGAACTATTCCAGAAGAAGTTTCCTAGGCTACTTTGGTTAAGTGCGAAATAATAAGCTAATGCATCTGCGGTTCAGGATTTCTCCCCTGATACCGCTGCAAAGATACGAAAAAATCAGAATACAAACAAAATTTTTGAAAATTTTTTGTCTATAGACTCTAAAAAAATCAATGGGAGACTTCGTTTGTATTTCTAAGGAGAAGATACAAAAAAACGTCAGCCTTTGAAAGACTGACGTTTTTGGTATGATGAATTGAAGTCGTTGATTACTCGGCAACGAGGGTGAAGCGCTTGAAGTCAACAATCTTCAGCTCCTTGTTCTGAGCGGCGAGCCACTGTGTAACGGTCTGCTTGTCGCCGTCGCCGAACTGGAACTCCTGGTCAACCAGGCAGTTCTCCTTCAGGAACTTGGACACACGGCCCTTGGCAATGTTCTCAATCATGTTCTGGTTGAGAGAGGCAGCCTTCTCAGCAGCAGCCTGCTCCTTCAGCTTGCGAGCCTCGTCGGCCTGCTCCTGAGTGAGCCATCCCTTCTTCATGTTGCTCTCGATGTGATCCTCGGAGTCAACGAGGTTAGGATTGATGCCAGCCTTCTTCAGAACAACCTCTACATACTTCTCAACCTGCTCGAGCTTGGTCTTCTCAACAGCGGTCTTATACTCCTCGTCGAGAATAGCCTGGTCAACGCTGGCAGCGTCGAGAGCAACGGGCTTCATGGCAGCTACCTGCATAGCCAGCTTGTGGCCTACCTCGGCAGCCTCGATGTTGGTCTGTACCATGGTGCACAGGGTGTGCTTGCCCATATGGTCGTAAACCTCCACGTTCTCACCTTCGAGTACGAGGTAGCCGTCGAGTTCCATCTTCTCACCGGTGATACCAGAACGCTGGGTAACAGCCTCCTGAGCGGTCTGTCCGTTGATGTCGAGAGCCTTCACAGCCTCAATGTCCTTCGCCTTGGCAGCGATGGCAGCATCGAGGATGCTCTGTGTCAGGGCAATGAAGTCAGCACCATTGGCAACGAAGTCGGTCTCGCACTTCAGGGCAATCATGGCGGCGAAGCCATTAGCCTTCTTCACGAGTACACAACCATTGGAAGTCTCACGGTCGCTACGCTTGGCAGCAATAGCCAGACCACGCTCGCGGAGCAGTTCCTTAGCCTTGTCGAAGTCGCCCTCGGCCTCGGTCAGCGCCTTCTTTACGTCAGCGAGACCAGCACCGGTCATGGCGCGAAGCTTCTTGATATCGTCAATTGAAATAGCCATTTTGTTTACCTTATTAACTTTTTTACCTTTATTATTTTTAAATTACTCAGCGGCGGGAGCTTCCTCCTCTGTGGCAGGAGCTTCCTCAACGGCAGGTGCAGCCTCCTCTACAACGGGAGCAGCCTCTTCCTTGCGGGCCCTGCGGGTACGCTTGGGAGCAGCATCGGCAGCCTCTTCGGCCTGCTCGCTGGCAGCCTTCTCATCAGCCTTCTCAGCCTTGCGCTCAGCCAGACCCTCGTTGATAGCATCGCAGCAAGCGGTCAGCACGGTCTCGATAGAGTCCTTGGCGTCGTCGTTGGCGGGAATCACGAAGTCGATGTTCTTCGGGTCAGAGTTGGTGTCAACCATTGCGAAGACGGGAATGCCCAGGCGGTTAGCCTCACGAACGGCGATATTCTCCTTCATCACGTCGATGACGAAGAGGGCAGAGGGCAGACGGGTCAGGTCGGCGATGGAACCGAGGTTCTTCTCCAGCTTGGCACGCTGACGTGTGATCTGCAGGAGCTCACGCTTTGACAAGTTGGCAAAAGTACCATCAGCCATCAGTTTGTCGATGTTCGCCATTTTCTTCACAGCCTTACGGATGGTGGGGAAGTTGGTGAGCATACCGCCCGGCCAACGCTCAATCACATAGGGCATGTTTACAGAGGTAGCCTTCTCGGCTACGATGTCCTTAGCTTGTTTTTTAGTAGCGACGAACAGGATCTTCTTTCCTGACTTGGCAATCTGCTTCAGAGCCTCAGCAGCCTCGTCAACCATGGCTACGGTCTTATGCAGGTCGATGATATGAATGCCGTTGCGCTCCATGAAGATATAGGGAGCCATGGCGGGGTTCCATTTGCGCTTGAGGTGACCGAAGTGGCATCCTGCCTCGAGCAGCTGGTCAAAATTTGTTCTTGACATTTTCTTTTCTTTTTTAAATTGTTGTTTACTTTCTTTTTAATTCTTGTTAGAATCAGCCGGTGGGTAATTGATAATTGACAATTGATATTTGACAATGATAATTCAAGTCCCGTCGGTTTAGATGCTAAACAGTGTTCAGTATTAACGCTTACTGAACTGGAAGCGACGACGTGCCTTCGGCTGACCGGGCTTCTTACGCTCAACCTTACGGGCATCGCGTGTCAGGAATCCTTTGTCCTTCAGAGCCTTCTTGTCTTCAGCGTTGACCTTTACGAGTGCGCGGGCAATGGCGAGACGCAGAGCCTGGCTCTGGCCGGTGAAGCCGCCACCGTCAAGGTTGGCCTTGATGTCATACTTCTCCTCTACGCCGAGCTCCTGCAGGGGCTGCTTAACGACATACTGCAGAATGGCAGAGGGGAAATAGTTCTCTAATTCTCTCTTATTGATAGTGATCTTACCGCTACCCTCTGTGAGGTAAACACGAGCGACAGAGCTCTTGCGGCGACCGATTGCATTAATCTGTTCCATCTTCTATTACTTATTTATACTGGTTAATATCGATAGCCTTGGGCTGCTGAGCCTCGTGCTTGTGCTCTGTACCGTTGTAAATGTAGAGGTTGTCCAGCAGATGACGACCGAGCGGACCTTTAGGAAGCATGCCTTTCACGGCGTGACGGAGAATGCGCTCCGGACCGAACTCACGCTTGCGGAGCTCTGCAGGAGTGTTGAAACGCTGTCCACCGGGATAGCCAGTATAACGTGTGTAAACCTTGTCGGTTTCCTTCTTGCCGGTGAAGACCACCTTGGCAGCATTGATGATAATAACATTGTCACCGCAGTCAACATGCGGGGTGAATGAGGGCTTGTACTTTCCGCGGAGCAGCTTGGCTACTTTGGAGCAGAGACGACCAACGACCTGGTCTGTGGCATCAATGACCACCCACTCCTTCTTGGCTGTTTCCTTGTTCACGGAAATAGTCTTGTAACTTAAAGTGTTCATTTCTAATTTTAATTTTACTACTAAAAAACATTTTCTTCTTTCTGCACAGCCGATTCACTAACCATGACGCACGGCCAAATGCGCCACTATTAACACGACTCTGCTGGGGGTTCTAAGGGTGCCCCCGAAATAATCGGTCTGCAAAGGTATATATTTTTCATTGTGCGCAAAGGATAGTAAAGCCTTTAGGGTGGGTGATTTATAATAAATTAACATAATTAAGAATTATTATAAGTGATATTAGTTGTCTTTATTCAAAAAAGTCGTACCTTTGACCAAAATTCTTATCAAACCAAATCCAACACAAAAATGAAACGAACAATCCTGTTATTTTCTTCGCTCCTCGCACTTGTTGTTCAGATGTGTGCACAAGGTTCTTTCCAGCAGTCGCCGCAGGGATGGAAGCTTATCTGGAGTGACGAGTTTGAGGCCGATGGTCCCTATAATAAAGAGGTATGGGAGCCAGAGCGAGGTTTTGTGCGCAACCATGAGGCGCAGTGGTATCAGGGCGACAATGCCCGGCAGGAAGGAGGATGTCTGGTCATTGAAGCTCGCAAGGAGCATCGTGAGAATCCGTTATATGGCAGGGGACACAATGACTGGCGCACCCAGCGTGAGTATATTGAGTACACGTCGGCCTCGCTGACCACGCGCCGGTCGTTTGATTTCACCTACGGCCGTATGGAGGTAAGGGCGAAGATTCCCACGGCAGGAGGCTCCTGGCCTGCCATCTGGCTGTTGGGCAAGGAACTTCCCTGGCCTTCCTGTGGAGAGATAGATGTCATGGAGTTCTATCGCATACAGGGTGTTCCCCATATCCTGGCCAATGCCTGCTGGGGCAGCGAGACTCCTCATCAGCCGGTGTGGAACAGCAAGCGCATTCCCTTCTCGCATTTTACGGAGAAGGACAGCGACTGGGCATCGAGGTTCCATGTGTGGCGCATGGACTGGACACCGCGCTCCATCAGCATCTATCTCGACGACGAGCTTCTCAACAGGATTCCCCTCCGCGAAACGGTCAATGGCGCCCTCGGCCAGAACATCAATCCCTTCACCCGTCCGCAGTACATCCTCCTCAACCTCGCCATAGGCGGCGACAATGGCGGAGAGATTGACGATGCGGCCATGCCCATGCGCTATGAGATAGACTATGTCAGGGTCTATCAGAGGGAGCGTCCGCAGCAGGAGCAGATGAGGCCCACGCCGCTTCACTCCATTGATTCCGGAAAGCTCTGGCCGGACAGCAATGGGGAGCATATCAATGCCCACGGCGGCGGCGTGATGAAATATGGCGACACCTATTACTGGTACGGCGAACACAAGTCTCCGCATACGAGCGATGCCCTTGTCGGCGTTACCTGCTATTCGTCAAAAGACCTGATAAACTGGACCAACGAGGGCGTGGCGCTGAACGTGAGCGATGAGAAAGGCAGCGACATTGAGCGCGGCTGCATCCTGGAAAGACCGAAGGTGGTCTATAATGAGAAGACGAAGAAGTTCGTCATGTGGTTCCACCTGGAGCTGAAAGGCCGTGGCTATGATGCCGCCCGCTCCGGTGTCGCCGTCAGCGACACGCCGACCGGTCCCTTCCGCTTCCTGCGCTCTGGCCGTGTGAATCCGGGCATCCTGCCCATAGGACTGGATGAGAAGGCCATGAAAGCCCTCCGGCCGGAGCGGCGCTATAAGTCGTGGACGGACGAGTGGATGGAGGCGGTGCGCAAGGGACTCTATGTGCGCCGCGACCTGGAGGGCGGGCAGATGGCCCGCGACATGACCGTTTATGTGGATGACGACGGCAAGGCCTACCATATCTATTCTTCCGAGGAGAACCTCACCCTGCAGATAGCGGAGCTCACCGATGACTACACCGCCCACACGGGACGTTATGTCAGAGTGGCGCCCGCTGGCCACAACGAGGCTCCCGCCATCTTCAAGCGCAACGGCACCTACTGGATGATTACCAGCGGCTGCACGGGCTGGGCACCCAACGAAGCCCGCATGTTCTCCGCCCCCAGCATCTTCGGGCCGTGGACGCAGCATCCCAATCCCTGTGTGGGACCCAACAAAGATCTCACCTTCGGCGGTCAGAGCACCTTTATACTGAGGATGGATGAAGGAGAAAAGAAGGATGAACGCTTTATCTTCATGGCCGACATCTGGCGTCCGCGCCATCCCATTGATGCCCGATACATCTGGCTCCCCATCACCTTCACGGAAGAGGGCGTACCCGTCGTTGAGTGGCGCGATTCCTGGAGTCCGGAGTGAGCCGATGAGATTGTCCGTGTGGGGTATGTGTTACGTCTGTGTGAGGTGTCGTGACTGTACTTCACATACCTCAATCCCTTTATCCATCGGGGCTGCAGTGGTGTTGTGTGAACATGTGAGGTATCCCCCTCCAACTCCCCCGAGGGGGAGGGGAAGGAGTCAAGTAGTCAGGAAGTCAAGGAGTCAAGGAGCCAAGTAGTCAAGGCTAACTCTCCAAAGTCCCCCTTTCCTTTGGAGAGGGGATAGGGGTGAGGCCGCATTCTCAATCCTTTTACCCTCTAAAGTCAAAGGTTTTATACGCTAAGGGCAGACGTTTTCCGATGGAATATGCCTGCCCTTCCGCCGGAAAAGGCCTGGGGTTAGCCTGGAAAAGCTTTGCCTTTAGCCCGGAAGAGGACTCCCTTTAGCGCAACAAAGGATTGGGTTTAGGCTGGAAAAGATAATGAATTAAGATCCTTGTTTTTGCCTAAAAGGAAAAGAAATATATGGAAAAATTTGGAAGGTAACGAAAAAATCCCTATCTTTGCATTGTCAAAATGAATGTTTTGACTATCCGGTAAGTTTCCGCGTGGGAGCAAGACTTTATCGACACTACTCCATTTACAAATAAAGAGCCACCAATGTGGCTCTTTTGTTATTTTGTGTAACGACGGATAAAAGTACGGAAGAAATTAGTATCGTCCAAGCTCTTTCTCGTGACAGAAATTTCTTTCTTCCCTTTATATATAAGCACCTCCAGCGCATTGGGATTTAGTTTGAAATATCTCTTAATGCTACGAACCAAAGTCCAAGGATTATAGTCTGTAGTCATATGCAAGAGCACGCGGTTTGTCTGGTCAATAGATTCTAAAAGTCGATTATCTATAGAGTTCTTTCCTGTAATGGTTTTAAGATCAAACATCTTATAAACACCTTTGCGCTCGAAGATATAATCTGCAGTTCTGATACCTTTGGGATTAGGTAGTATATAGACGCGATAGCCATGCTCTACCGCCTTGCGTGCGGCTTTCATAAGGTTGTTGAAGTCTTCACTATAGTCGCTTATGGCACTGAAGATGTCGGTTTCGCCCTCAATGGGATGGAACTCGCCATAATAGACTATTAGTTTCAACTGATTGATAAATTGGGCACCTTTCAAGTAGTGCAACTCCTGCAACTCGTAAGCCAAGCCTCTCCAAAGACTCTCTGCTATCATTAGCATCGAACCGTCTTCTTCAAACGGTTCATATTCCAATATACTATCTTTGATTACAGTCGGCTTCATTCTAAATGCTTCTATAGTCTCTTGTATTACTTGCTTTGAGACCTTTCCCATCCTGTCGTTTCTTATTTCCAATTTCCTGATATAAGAACATTGTTCTTCTATGCCAACTTTGTACCCAGCTTTATGAGCAATATCTATAGATATCAGATTAGATAAAGCAATAAGTACAATAACTCCAACAATGTACTTCTTATTCAAACTTCTTTTATTCCCCAATTGGCAATTTTTACTCTATTCCATTCTTTTCCAAATTAAATTTTGCTCGATTAGCCAAATCATTCCACGAGTTTTGACATTCTCTATATTCTTCACGTTCTTGTCTACACACTCTGCCCATATTACAAACTTCATTATCGTTATAGAGAAGTCCTATTTTGTTGAAAGCAGCATCAAACATTTCTAATCGCTCACATAGTCGATTTAGTATTTCTGCCCTCTCTATGCTCAGTTTGTACATTGAATTTGAAATTTCACGGAAAGCCATTCTCGAACTCTTTAGACTGTCTTTATATGCAGATAATTGTTCCTCAAGAGAAGCTATATGCTTTCTTTCTTCCGTATTATCACAGCTTGCAGTACAAATACAGATTAAGAGTACAACTATTATAGCCTTTATGCACTGTTTTATATTCATACCATTAATATGTTTTTATTTTCTTGGAGCATCATAATAATCATAGGATGAACTATGAGAAGAACAACTTTTCAATTCGCTAATGGTGCACAAAAGCATAAATGCTCCCACAAGTAAAACGATTGCGCAAAAGCCACCACTCCATAAACCATCTTTTGCATTATTTCCTTTTTGAGCCCATGACCAAAAGAACATAACTACAAATACGATTGCAACGATAGTAAAGAATATCCCCATAATTACATGCTATTTCATTATTTTGATTTCTTCAGGAAGTTTTTCCAAAGGGGTACTTCTTCCATTTTCATCTTGTATCGATACTGGAGCCCCGTTCTGGTAATTTGTACAATCCAATTTGAGAGACTTGTTTATTTCAATGAGTTTCGGGGTCAGTTTCAGAAGAACATTCATAGTAACTTTGGCAAAATCATTGTTTTCGCCAATAGCGAGATAGCCCAGATCGTTGTATAACTTGTTGTATTCTTTGTTGAACTCTATAATCGTGTTCCTGCTATTGTCTATTATTGCTTGCATCGCTTGCTTATCCTTTTCTGCTTTACTTGACATTCTGGCACATTCCGCAACACCACCAATACAGATTCCAATCAAGAAAAAGGCAACTGATAAAAATACTTTCTGTTTCATACTCATTTCACGTTTTCATTATCGTTGTTTACTTTGACATTATGTACATCTGAGCCTTTTGACCATTTGTCTTTCTCCTTCTGCTCTTGCTTCTTTTGATTCGCCCTATACAGAAGAAATACGCCTAAGCCCAACCAAAATATAGGTCCTGTAGGATTGGTCCCTTTCAAAACTGCACCGAGGAATGCAAGACCTCCAACAACGACACAAATCCATCCCCACGTTTTCATACTTCTTTCTTTTTGTCTGCTTCAATGAAATCAACTGAATCTTTTTTCTTAGAGCATAGGACTACGATAAGCCCCAAAATCACATTAAACAGAGAAATGGCAAACGCCCATCCGAAACCGATACGGCGGTTTCGTCCCAAACAGCCCACTCCGTAAGCAAGTGCAACTGCAATAATAATCAATACTAAACTCTCCATAATATTCTTTTATTGGAGCAAATAATTGATGTTTGTGTAGTCGATAAGTTTCCATCGCAACCCGTACCGCCCGTTGTCGCTATGAACTTCTAATGTGTCCCAACCAAGAGCAACCAAGCGACGCACCAAACTCACATCAGAAAGAACGACCCTCCCGATGGCCTCTGTTTCATCCCTCGTCAAAGCCCTGCCAGCCAAAGCCTGTATCCGAAATCCCGTATAAAGCCAAGCGGAGAACTGATGCTTATAGTCTTTGCATCCTTTTGAGATGCTGCATTTGAGCATAGTTGGCATAGTTCCACTGATGAAAGCCTCTTTAGCCTTCATGTTAAAATTGCGCACAAGGGCATTACGTTCCGACAAGTCTTGGAACCACGCTAATATGTTGTTCCAAATATTGGGTAGCGACATGGTGAAAGACTTTATTTGAACAGACTGCCGATGCCGCAAACAATAGCAGCAATAATAGATATAAAGATAACGGAGCCAATAGCTATCGCAATAAGCCCTCCGACATACCCAAGGAAACTATTAGCACTAAAAATCTCATTTCCTCTTTTGCCAACCAATGTGTAACGAGTTTTATTTGCCATATTATATCATGCGCCCTCCAGCTACCACAAAGGCCTTTAATGTTAGAAGCGTGGAGCTGATTTGCTACTTCTTCTGATTGGAGGTCGTGAGAATTACCTTGATGTATAAGATGCAGTAACCAGTCCACGCTATACGCGCGAACCGTTATCGCCTTCCTTGTACATCTTAGAAATTTCTCACGTTTCCAATCACAAGTCGAGCATAACGCTTCGTTGTTTCAATATGTCATGTGTCTCTTGCGAAACACGGTGCAAAAATACAAAAAAGATGGCACATTCATTATTATTTCTTCAATAAACTAATCGAAATCTTGCATAATTCAGGAAAAAGCATTAAATTTGCACCCGAAATGAAGAAGATTCTCGGATAAGACAGTCCGAATCAAACGATAACAGAACCCGTCGGCATCCCGTAGATCTGCTGGCGGGTCACCTTTTTATATAGACAGTAATGAGCAATCAGAAGCCACGCACGATAGAAGAGCAAATCAAGTTGCTCCGTTCAAGAGGAATGCAGTTCAATAGTGAAGAGTATGCGAAGGAATGTCTATCGCATATCAGCTATTTCCGTCTGAAATATTATTGGACGGATATGCTTGACGAAGATACGGAGCATGACTTCCTTGAAGATGCTTCTTTTGATGACGTGATAGCCCGATATAACTTTGACCGTAGCCTTCGTCTGATTCTTTTTGATGCCATTGAGATTATAGAGGTGGCACTAAGGGCTAAGATTATCAACCATCTGTCACAGGCTAAGGATAGTGGGCTTTGGTATCTGGATGAATCTCTCTTTGAAAAAATGGAGTACTACGAGGTCTTTCTGCTTGACCTCAAATATGAGTTTGAACGTAGCACAGAGCCATTTGCCAAAGAATACATAGCCAAGCACACCAATTGGGATAGTGAATCAATGGAAGGTGACAATCCTGACGCATGGATGATTCTTGAGGTCGCAACATTCGGCACACTCTCGAAGATGTACAAGAACCTGAAGAGCCAGTTGCCTCAGCGTGCATCGATTGCTAATGAGTTTGGACTATACTCTGCAAAGGAACTTTCCAGTTGGTTGGAAGCAATATCCGTACTGCGAAACATCATCGCTCATCATTCGCGTCTTTGGAACAGGAGCCTTGCCAAACAGCCCATGAATATCAAGGGACATCGTGACAAGTGGTTGAACACCCCATTTACAGACAGTCAGAAAAAGAAACCATACGGAGTTATCACGGCCATGCTCTATCTCTGCAATGCCGTGTATCCAGAGAATCAAATCAAGGCAAAGATTCTCTCCTTGCTGGATAATAGTAAGGATATTCCATACGGCAAGTTAGGCTTCACTGGGAATTGGCGAAATGAACCGATATGGAAGTAAAGAGGACTGCTAATAAGTCCTAATTTATTTTGCCGTCTCAATTACTCTGTGTACCTTTGTCCCCGACAACGAGCCATTGAAACAGGCTGGTGGCTTAGCGTCGGGAGTTCTTTGACTAGCAAAGCGTGCATAGCACGATTACATTGACAAGCAAATCAAAGCAGAATGCGGAATTGAGAACCGTCTCTTATTCGTACCCCGATTTTTCCTCAATCCCTCAAACTGCCTTTATTTACAAAAGGGTTGCGTTTTGTCCAAGGTTAATAAATTATTTTGTATTGCGGATGATTTCTGTAAGTTTTTTGATGTCATGATGGAAAAATATACGCTTCTATAAGGGTACGACGCGTTTCATGGGAAATAATTTTGTTTTTTGCATGCTTATTCGTAACTTTGCAGCGATAATCAGAAGAAAAGGCTTATGAGGTTTGCTATTTTCGGGAACGAGTACCAGCCGGAGAAGTCGGCGATGATGCGACGTGTGTTGAACCACCTGACGGCCAGTCAGGCTGAGATTCTTGTGGATCGTCCGTTCTATGAGTTCCTGATGAATACCGACCAATACTTGATGTCAGAAACGACCAGAGGTTGCAAGGGGAGTGTGAAGGTGTTCGAGGGTGATGACTTCGATGCCGACTATGTCATCTCCATGGGTGGTGACGGTACATTCCTGAAGGCAGCCAGTAGGGTAGGGGCTAAGGGCATCCCCATCGTGGGCGTGAACATGGGACGTCTGGGATTCCTGGCCGATGTGCTGCCCAGTGAGATGGAAGAGGCTTTCGAGGCGTTGGCGAGGAACGAGGTGATGATGGAGGAGCATGCCGTCATCGGTTGCGACGTGCTGGATGATGCCGGCCGTCTTTCCCCCGTATCTTCCTATCCTTATGCGTTGAACGACATCGCTGTGCTGAAGCGCGACACGGCATCGATGATTACCATCCGTGCCAGTGTGAACGGCGAATATCTGGTGACCTATCAGGCCGACGGTCTGATAGTCTCCACGCCGACAGGTTCCACGGCCTACAACCTTTCCAATGGCGGTCCGGTCATGGTACCCCAGTCTGAAATCCTCTGCCTGACACCGGTTGCTCCCCATTCGCTGAACATCCGTCCCATCGTGGTGAAGGATGACAGCGAGATTATGCTGGAGGTAAGCAGCCGCTCCCATAACTTCCTTGTGGCCATTGACGGCCGTTCGGAAAAACTTGACCAAGGTTCGCGTCTGATCATCCGTCGCGCACCTCATACGGTGAAGGTCGTCAAGCGTCCTTCCCAGCGCTATTTCTCCACCCTGCGCGAGAAAATGATGTGGGGAGCAGATAAGAGATGAGAATAAGAACGATACTGAACATAGAGAGCAAGTATGCCGGACGCACCATCTTGCGGTGGCTCTGGCAGGCATGGCGGGGCAATCATCTGCAGGCTTCCATCAATGCCTTGCTGGGACTCTTGTCGGTGCTGGTGTCGCTGGCTCAGGTCTGGGCCGTGCAGCATGCCGTGGAGGTGGCAGAGGGAGCCGTGAAGGGTTCTGTCTATGCGGCAGTGGGTATCATTGCTCTCTTTATCCTGACCGACTTCGCTATCAACGTCTCCGCTATATGGGTGAAAAACATCCTGGGCATCAAGGCGCAGAACCGAATGCAGCAGCGTATGCTCGACCGCATCCTTCGTTCTGAGTGGCACGGCAAGGAGAGCCACCATTCCGGTGACGTGCTCAACCGTCTGGAGTTTGATGTGAACAACGTCGTCCACTTCCTGACGGAGACGATGCCCAACCTGTTGTCTGTCCTAGCCTTGTTTGTCGGTGCCTTCATCTACCTGTTCTATATGGATCATATCCTGGCACTCCTCACCATCACCATCATCCCCGTCTTCCTTGGGCTGAGCAAGATGTATGTGGGGAAGATGCGCCAGCTGACCCGTCAGGTGCGCGACAGCGACTCCAAGGTGCAGAGCGTGTTGCAGGAAACCATACAGAACCGCATGCTGATCAAGACGATGGAGAGTGATGATACGATGGTGGGACGCCTGGAGACTACGCACAGCGAGTTGCGCAGTAGGGTGGTGCGCCGTACGAAGTTCAGCGTCTATTCCAATCTCATTGTCAATTTCGGCTTTGCCTTCGGCTATCTTGTCGCTTTCCTCTGGGCTGCCCTGCGTATGTCGGCAGGCTCGCTGACCTTTGGCGGCATGACGGCTTTCCTCCAGCTGGTGGGAAAGATACAGAGTCCTGCCCGTTCGCTCACTCGCATGGTGCCGCAGTTCGTAAGCACTCTTACGGCGGCCGAGCGACTCATGGAACTGGAAGAGAACCCGCTGGAGCAACAGGGCAAGGGTATCTACTTTGATGAACCCTGCGGTTTGCGCCTGAAGGATGTATGCTATTCCTATAACCCCATGGAGGGTAACGTGCTGGAGAACCTCAGCTTTGACTTCAAGCCCGGTAGTTGTACGGCTATCCTCGGTGAAACGGGATCGGGAAAGACCACCGTTGTGCGCTTACTGCTGGCGCTGCTTCGCCCCCAGAAGGGTTCAGTGGAGATGTATGATGCACGGCGTGCTGAGGAGATGAGTCCCCTCATGCGCTGCAATCTCGTCTATGTGCCACAGGGCAATACGCTGATGAGCGGAACCATCCGTGAAAACCTTCGCTTGGGACGACTGGACGCCACGACGGAGGAGATGCGTGAGGCGCTTCATCTGGCATGTGCCGACTTCGTTGATGAGCTGCCTCATGGATTGAATACCCTTTGTTCGGAGAAGGGTGGCGGACTCAGCGAGGGACAGGCACAGCGCATCGCCATTGCCCGTGCCTTGCTGCGCAACCGTGCCATCATGCTCTTCGATGAGGCTACCAGTGCCCTTGACCCGGAAACGGAGCGTCAGCTGCTGCATAACATCCTCTCCCGTCGGAACAAGACCATCATCTTCATTACGCATCGTCCGGCGGTCATAGACTATTGTGATCAGGTGCTCCGCGTAGAGCGTCATCCGGGCAATGAGGTGTATTTCTCGTGATAAGAAGATAATAGGGAGATAATAAGAAAATAATAGGAACGAAATATGAAAAGAATCTTTTTTTTATTGGCTGTAGGCCTGGCCCTCTTGGGGCAGAGCGCAATGGCGGAGGATTTGGATTCCCTGTATGCCAAGGGGTTGTTGGTGCCGGGAACAGAGGCTCCCGACATGATGATTGACAGCCTGAGCCATACCACGCTCAAGGATTTCCGTGGGCGTTATATTGTTCTTCATTTCTGGGCTTCCTGGTGTCCGGATTGTCGGAAGGATATGCCGGAGTTCAAAAAAATCTATGAGGAGTACGCTTCCGACAGTGTCCTCTTCATCAATATCTCCTATGACGTTGACCGCGAGGCATGGCAGAATTATATCAAGGAGAGCGAGATGGGAGGACTCCAGCTCACGGAACTGAAGAAGATGAAGGAGTCTCAGTCGGCACAGGCGTTCGGAATCAAGTGGATTCCCTCCTACTATGTGTTGAACACACAGGGACGCGTGCTGCTCCGTACGGTGGAGATAGAGAAGGTCCGCCGTCAGTTGTCTCACCTCGACAGGTCGAAGATTCGTATTCCGCGCAACCGCCAGTCGCGCCTTCCCGGTTTCCCCGGTGGCGATGCTGCCCTGCGTGCTTATCTTGCCCGTAATGTCCACTACCCCCGTTCTGCTTCCAACTACGGCATTCAGGGCCAGACGCTTCTGGAGTTCACGATCAACGTGGATGGCACCATCACTGATGTCATTGTGAAGGAGAATGTCATTACCGATGACTCGCGCATCAAGGTTCACGGCTTCTCCAACGACAAGCATGACATCCGTCAGCGTGCCCTTGAACAGTTTGCCGAGGAGTCGCTGCGCGTCATCCGTTCCATGCCGAAATGGAACCCGGGTGTTCGCTTCGGCATTCCCTTCAAGACGCGTTTCGAATTGCCCATCAACTATAAGATATACAACGAACTCGACTGGCAGTCGCAATAAGGAAAGGTAAGAAAGTAAAAGAGCTCACCGCGGTGAGCTCTTTACTTTTTGAAATGAAGGTGTCTGGGGTTACTTGACGGTGAATTTACGTCCGTTCAAGATGTAGAGCCCTGGCTTCAGGTCTTTCGCTCTTCTTCCCTGTAGGTCATAGACGATGCCGTCACCCGTGTCTGTCGGTTCGGTGGTGATGTTGCCGATACCGGAGTAGGTGGACGTACGGTCAATGACGTAGTTGTGATTCTTGCCGTCCTTTGTGGTAGCAATCTCAAAGTACGACTCGGCATTGATGTTCTCGATGTCCACGGTCTGCGGAGATCCGCTACCTATGTTGAACACGAAGTTCACGCAGTCGTCTTCGCTATGGATGGTGAAGGTCTTGTAGAACCACTTCTTTCCGTCTATCGTCTTGTAGGTGCTCACAGCATCTCCCGGCCAGGTGCTGTTTGTCGGTGCATGTGTGCCGTCACCGCCCCAAGTCCAGAAGTTCACGCTGGTCAGTGTTGTTGACCATACATCGGCGTTCACATAGACGTTGATGTCGTAGGCAACAGAGGGTGCGGGTGCTGTGATGTTGTATTCACGCGTGATGACACCACTTACCGTACTGCCCACAAGCAATCCTACCTTCAGTGTTGTCTGTCCGACAGGCAGGGTGATAGTCGTGCCGCTATTGACCTGTGTGCTGGCTGCCGTCGGTGTTGAACCGTCGGTGGTATAGACCAGCTTAGCAGCCTGATTGCTTACGGCAGACAGCATCACCTTCAATTCTTCTGCAGTGTAGGAACCCGAGGCCATGTCTGTCCAGGCCGTATTCATTGTGCTGCTCAGATAGTAGGCATAGTGGTAGCCGCTGAGCACTTTGACCCATGATGTGGCGTTGGGCGCATAGGTTTCTGCACCTTTGCCAACTACGGCAAGCAGTGTTCCGTTGGTTCCCGTCACAGCTGTAGCCTGGTAGTCGCCGTTGGCAGCAAGTACGGAATAGGAACTCATGTTATGGATGCCGGCTCCCTTGCGCACGCTGACCATAGCCTTGATATCTTCAGGGTAGCTGAGCCAGTGCTTATAGAACACACATGGCGTGCCCGGCATGGACAAGAGGTAGGCGTTGGCGGCCAGGGTGTCTTTCTTAAGCGGGTCTTGCTGACTGGCAGAAGAACGGTATTCCGTGTCGTGGTTTTCCACGAAAGTCACCGCCCAGCGGCGATAGCTGCCGCCGTTGTAGTTGTTGCTCATCAGCGGCCAGTTGTTGTCGTTCTGTTGGGTGAGCTTGGTCCAGTTGCCACTATTGGCGGCATTGCGTACAGTGTAACGGAACTGGAAGTCGAAGGCAGCCGAAGTGGGTACGTTGTTTACCTTGGTGCCATCGATCCAGTTACGGATGGTCTGTGTGCCGTCCCAGCATTCACCGACGGAGAACTGCGGCTTGGCATAGGTGTTGTAGATGCCTGTAAATGAGGCAGAGTAGCCCTTCACCATGTCGTAGCGGAAACCTGTATATCCGAAGTCATCCATCAGCATCTTCAGATAGGCCTTTACGTTGGCCTGCACGTTGGCACTGTTGTGGTCCAAGTCGCGCATACCGCTCCATCCTTCGCCCGTGTCGTTATAGGAGCTGAGGCTGTAGCCGTTGGCGGTGGCCCAGTTCTTGGTGGCACCGCCGTCGTCGTTGGCACAGATGTCAGTACTTGTCAGCTGATAGTATGTTCCGTTATAGTACTCACGGGGAAAGTCCACCCAGTTGCTGACGTTCCTGCGATGGTTGATGACGATGTCGGCAATGGTTCCGATGCCTTTGTCCTTGAAGGTGCTGATCATAGAGAGCAGTTCCTCCTTCGTTCCGAACGAGCTGTTGTAGTTCTCGAACCAATAGAGGTCATCGTAACCCATACTCTGTCCGCCGCAATTGGCACTCTGTGGAATCCATACCAGGTCGAAGGTTCCTTTCATGTTATCGGCCTGATTTTGTAGTTTGCTCCACTTGGAGTCGGTGTAGGAGTCCCAGTAGAATCCCTGCAGCATCACGCCGCCGTAGTTCTCAGGCCAGCCTTGTGCCATGGTATTCATGGCGCAGCAGGCGAGAGTGATAAGGGTAAATAGTTTCTTCATGTTCGTTAATTTCTTTTTTTCCTTTTATCCTGAAAAGGGAGACAACACCCAAGGGTGCAGCCTCCCTTTTCCGTGGATATGGCTACCGTGTTATTCTACGGTGCAATAGATCTTGTCAGAAGTCTTGCGAGTGGGGTAGAGCTTGATGGTCGTGCCCACAGCAGCAAGGTTGTCGCCGTCCTGTGTCAGGTCATTTATGTCGCCGCCCAGGTTGATGCCCCAGCCGTTGTTGGCTGTGAACTTCCATCCATCGGCTGTCACACCAGCTCCGGTAATCTCGAAGCAGTAGTCAGTGGCGTTCCATGTCATGGTCTGTGCATCGTCGGCGGGATTCCAACCGTTGAAGTTGCCCACGAGGTTCATGTTGTAGATGCGTGTGCTCTTCAGCGTGTTGTTCAGGAGGTCGAGCTCCACATAGTAGAGACCTTCTCCTGCAGTGGCCTTGATGTTGCCGCCACCATCGGCGAAGTCACCGCTGATGCCGCCAGTCATGTGACCGCTGTTGATCTCAGAGCCCCAGTCACCAGGAACTTTCTGGAACTTGAACTCATTGCCCCATCCGTTCGGGTCGGCGCAGTAGATGTAGCCAGTGTAAACTCCGTCGAAGTCGGGAGAAGCCAGTTTCTGTACAGCTTGACTCCAACCATCTGTAGCACCGATGAAGTAAACAAACTCACCGAAGGTCAGCGGAGTGATCTCATAGGTCTGTCCGAGCATATCAATGCTAATCTTGTAGGCTACAGCACCATCGGAAGCGGGCATGCAGAAGGCACCGATGTCTCCGAAGGCGAGGTTACCCGTTAAGGATGCGTCACCATTTTCGGCCACGCCCCAGAGGTTGTTCCAGAAGTCGCCAGAGGTATAGGCACTCTCGGGAGCAATCTTGAACCAGTTGTCTACGCGATTGCCATCACCGTCCTTCGGAGCAGGAATGACAGCCGTGAAGATGGGATCATCATACACATCGCCGCCACCATTCTTCAGCTCGTAGGTCATGTCGCTGTCGCTCCAGTTGTTGGTAGCTCCTACATAGTAGTAGTGGTTCTCGATGACGGGAACGTCATTCGGGTCAAGGCTTACATAGAGATAAGTCTCGGCATTGGTCAGCATGGCCTTACCATTGACGATGGCGTATTCTACCACCACCGGCACTTCGCGCTCTACCGGACGCTTGCCATAGAGCTGGATGATGGCGGCCTTCAGCTCGTCAGTGCTCACCTTGCCCTGTGCATTGGCTTCCAGTTCCACCTTGTTGGCGCGTGCAGCGTCGTAAAGGGCAACCAGATAGTTCACGGTAGCACCTTCTTCAGCATTGATGGTAGGAACGAAGATCTGTATGTCGGCATCCATGTTGTTGCCGAACTGTATAGAGGGAGCTTCTGCTGCGCTCACCTCTACAGCGATGGGATTCTGTGTCTCCTCATTGGGCTGTGCCCAGTCGGTGTAGTCTCCGTCACAACTTGCGAAGAGCAGTGCCAGTCCCAAGAAACTAAATATCTTTTTCATAATCTTTCAGTCTGTTTGAGATTTTATTTTTCCATGAACATATACTGATCAGTGATGTCGTTGAAGATAACAACATAGGTAGCACCCTTGCTGACAACGATGTTTGATCCGCCCGGTGTGCCAGTTCCATACGGGAAGTTTACACCGCCTCTGTCGAGTGTCTGCCAGTTGTTTCCATCATAGAACTTCACTTCATCACCTGCATTCAATGTGACGGTGGTCTGCCAGAGGTGGTTCTGTGCACCTGCAAAGGTCTCCACAGCACTCATCGGGTTGGCATTGCTCCAGTCGTTGAACGAACCAGTGAGATAGACACCGGCATAGCTGGTCGGCGTGATGTCGAGCTTCACTGCAGTGAAGGTAGGTCTTGCCAGGTCACTCTTCACGGTGATGCGGTAGTAGCCGGCACCATCACCCAAGGTAATGTTACCCTTGTCATCAGAACCGTCGTAGCCGCGGAGCCATTCACCGCCTGCGCTGCAGAATCCGTGATCCCAGTCACCGATGCCTTCGCAAACCTTGAACTCGCCACCGCTGGGGTAGTAGAAGGTGAATTCGAACTCACCCTTGCCGCTTACCTTGTCGTAGTCATAGTCTTTCTTGACGAAGAGCGGCAGTACGCTGGTACCCAGTCCTCCGGTAGAGTTGTTCCATCCGCCGTCAGCGATACAAGCTCCAGTGATGTACCAAGTTGCAGGCATGGCGTCAGCCAGTTCCTTATAGGCGGGAATAGCCTTGAAGGAGATAACGTTGGAGACAGACTGCCCAGCAACTCCGTCAAGTGTGGCCAACATACGGGCAAAGACGGTTACCTCTGCGGGAATCGTGGTCTCTGTCCATTGCGGGTTAGAGAGTCTCATCAGTGCATCGATGAGTGATGCGGCATTCAGAGAACCCTTGTTGCCGGTGAAGATGTCGGCGAGGGTTACATGGTCGGCGATGGTAGCACCGGTCTCATCGGCAGCTGCATCATCAAGCGTCGTGTTATAGGTGTTGGTCAGCGAAAGCTGTACCTTGTACTTCGCTGCGGCAGGAAAACCATAGTTTGGTTGTCTCCATGTCAGTTCGAGTCCCGTTGACTTGGCCAGGTCGATGGCGTCGGTAAATGTGGGCACGTTCAGCATGAAGCTACTTGGCGCAGCATCAGTGTTGACTCTGGGATTAGAGTCGTTGTCATCTGTGCAGGCGGCCATCATGAATACGCCGCACAGGAGCAAAGCTGCAGACTTCAATATCTTTTTCATGTTGTATTACCTTATTTAATGAGATTAGTAATTCGGATTCTGCTTGTAGAAGTTGGGAGCTTCCGTGTTGGGGATAGCGAAGATGTTGCGGTATTCGGGGAAGTTGGCACCTTCCTCTGCACCGTTCTTCCATTCCCACTGATAACCGGTAGAGCCTCCGAACATCTTGTAGCGGATGAGATCGACACGGCGATGGCCTTCGAAGTAGAACTCCTTCTGCCACTCATCGAGGATGTCGCGTACGGTGTAGCTGGACTTGGTAGCAGCTCCTGCGCGCAGACGCAGATTGTTCAGATAGGTGGTTCCTGCATCAGTAGCACTCAGACCGCCCTTGATGCGGGCCTCAGCCTCTGCAGAAGTCAAGAGGGCTTCTGCATAGCGCATGATGAAGTAGTCCGTGTCGCAGAACTTGGCATTGGTCTGTGTTCCTGATGTGCGGAAATTGGTAAACTTGCAGACACCGTAGCCGCTGCCGAAGTCTGTGCGGTTGCTTGCTACGAAGCTATGATCCTTGGCCCAGAACAGAGCACGCTGGTCACCAGCCAGTGCTGCCATCTCATAAGAGGTCAGGTCTTTAGTGAGCAGTGCAATCTCCTCGTCAGTTTTGCTCTGGTCAAAGAAGACGCGTACCAAAGCTTTGCGGGCGCGATTACCACCCCATGCTTCTGTCGTACCGTTGGTAGCAGAGGGATCATACCTGTCGGGATGCATGCTGGTATTGAAAGTAGAAGCAATCAAAAACTCTGAGCATCCGTAGCCGGCAGTCATGTCACCCTGTTGCAGGATGGGGAAGATAGCCTCGATGGCAGCTCCATTTTCACCATTGTCACCCATGAAGAGCTTCTGGTAAGCGCTCCAGCGCATGCCGTTGTCACTGGGGTCAATGGTCGGGGTCTGATAGAGGTCATAGGGAGAAGCAATCACCAGGTCGGCATAGTCCTTGGCATCGTTCCAGCGCGGTATGCCCGTATAGACTTCTGCATTTAAGTAGAGGCGAGCCAACAGCAGCCATGCGGCAGCCTTGTTCACGCGTCCGTAGCCGGCTGTTGCAGAGTTGACAACGGGAACGGCGGCACCCAGGTTGGGGATGACGTTCTCCTTCAATTCGTTCTCTATCCAAGCAAACATCTGAGCGCGGGTATACTGCGGGGCTGCTTCTGTATGGGTAATACCCTCAGAGAACGGAACGTTTCCGAAAGCATCCATCAGCAAGTAGTACTGGAAGGCGCGGAGGAAACGAACCTCGGCCGTCATGGTCGCATCGGCAGCACCGAAGACAGACAGATATTGGTTACAGTCAGAGATACCTTTGTAGAGACGATCCCAGTAGATACGTTCCATAGTGTCGCCGGAACCATAGGCATTGATGACCAGCTCCTTGATACCGCCGTCACCCCATCCACAGATGGCTTCGTCGGTAGAGAGCTCATTGGTGTTGAACAACTGGCGTACGAGTCCGGCAGTACCGGCATCGTCAGCCGTGATGTTCGCATTGCCGTCGCCTTTGTTGCCCTCCAGACCGAAGTTTGCGTAGCACTCATTGAACATGGCATCGCGGTCCGGGGTCAGGGTAAGGTTCGGGTCAATCGGGGTAACATCCAAATCGTTAACGCAGGATGAGAATCCCATCGTCAGCAGCACGGCAGCTGCTGCGGGTATGATGTTTTGAAATACTTTTTTCATATCTTTATTCCTTTCTTCATCAGGTTAGAAATTGAGGCTCAGACCAACGACAACGGAGAACGGACGCGGGTAGATGTTGTTGTCGATGCCACCGAACACCTCGGGGTCAACACCATCGTACTTCGTGAGTGTATAGACGTTGTTGGCGGTAGCATAGACGCGGCCGTTGACGCCCTGCCATGAAGCAGTCTTGAAGAGATCGTTGAAGCTATAGCCGATGGTGATGTTGTCCACCTTCAGGAACGAAGCATTCTGAACATAGTAGTCAGAGCAGACAGAAGTCTCAGAAGTGCTCTGCCAGTTCTTCTGCAGGTCATACCAGGGGCGGTTCTTCAGACAATCAAAGCTGGACTCGTAGATCTTGGAGATATCAGAGAAACCTGCCTTTGTGTCGTTGTAAACATAATTGCCGATGTTGGCGCGCAGAGAGAAACCGAAATCAAAGTTCTTCCACTCGAAGCGTGAGCTGAAGCCCATGGTCACAGGAGGTGTCGGGCTCTTGTAGTAGTAGCGGTCGCCCTGATCAATCTCACCGTTGCCGTTCCGGTCAACTACCTGTCCTTCAATTGGCATGCCGTTCTGGTCGTACACCTGCTGGTAAACATAGAAGGCGTTGGCAGCCTCTCCTACGCGGTAGGCCTGTATCTTATTACCGGTACCAGCGGAGATTCCGCCAGTGAGCACGCGATATTCAGCGTCACCTGCATCGGTAAGTTTCGTGATGCGGTTGTGGTTGAAGGTGAAATTGTAACCCAGATTCCAACGGATGTCTTTGGTCTGGATGGCCTTCCAGTCGATAGACAGCTCAATACCCTCGTTTTTCAGTGAACCGATATTGCGCATAATCATGTTGGTTACCTCTGCACCTGCGGGAACACTGACGAAGTTCAGCAGGTCAGTGGTCTCACGGTAGTACCAGTCGATGCTACCGGTGAGTCGCTGGTTGAAGAGTCCCCAGTCAAGGCCTATGTTATAGGTCGTTGTTGTTTCCCACTTCAGTTTGGGGTCATAGCCTACCGGTGTGTAGGTGACACCTTTGCCCAGGATGGGATAGTAGCTGTTGGTGCCCGAGTTGATGGTGTAGGTGGCGAAGTAGTTGTAGTCGCCGATACCATCCTGCTGACCGGTCATACCATAGCCGAGGCGCATCTTCAGGTCAGAGAGCCAGTCGATGTCCTTGAAGATATTCTCATCCTTCATCTTCCATGCGAAGGCGAAGGAGGGGAACCATGCCCAGTGGTCTTCGAAGCGTGAGGAACCGTCAGCACGCAAAGTAGCGGTGAAGAAGTAGCGGTTCATCAGTGTGTAGTTGGCACGTCCGAAGAAGGAAACCAGATAGTTCTCGGTCTTGTAGTTATAGGTTTTGGGATTGTAGAAGTTGTAGTCGCCTGCCACATAGCTATTGTTGGTGGCGGGGAGGAAACCATAGTACTTGTTGTTCTGGTTGCGGTAGAAGTGCTGCCACTCATAACCGGCCATGATATCGAAGTGATGGTTCTCCGTGAAGTCCTTCAGATACTGTGCGTAGGTTGACAGTGAGAGGTTACGCTTGAAAATCTTATCGTAGCCGTGGCTGCCATAGTAGAAGCTGCCGTCGGGAGTAAACGGACTCAGGTCGGTGGTCTGCACACCCTGCGAGAGGTCGATGCCACCAGTGGCATGCAGGTGCAGGTCTTCGAAGCCATGGATCTGGTAGTCCACGTCGGCGCTACCGATGAAGGCACGGCTATGAGCCACGTCGTTCTTTCCGTTGAGCAAGGCGACGGGGTTGCCGGTGGCATTGCTCTGGAAGGTCTCAGCGTAAGTCGGGTCGTTCAAAGCACTACCATTGGCAGGCCATTCGAAATAGCCGCCGAAGTTGCTTAGCGCGTTCGGGCTGAGATTGGCCAAGTGGGAGACAGACGTAAAGGCGTAGGGGCTCTGTGTGGGATCCATCCAGAGGGCTGCGCCAATGGCATCTGTATTCGCATAGTTCGTCTTGGCGAACATTCCCTTACCATTGAGGTTCAGCTTCAGGTGGTCATCCAGGAACGAAGGATTCAGGTTGACAGATGCTGTGTAGCGCTCAAACTCTGAAGTCTTCAGGATACCTTCCTGGTCGGTGTAGCCTAAAGAGAAGCGGTAGGGAAGATCCTTTACGGCACCAGCTACGGTCACGCTGTGGTCGTGGCTAAAGGCACGCTGGTAAATTTCATCCTGCCAGTCGGTATTGGCAGTACCGAGGAGGTTAGCCTGTGTAGAGCCTACTCCGTAGGTGCTGGTCACATATTCGCGGAAAGAGTTGCCGTCCATTACATGGATGCCGTTCTTCTTCCAGCTCATCGTAGCACTTCCGTTGTAGCTCACTTGGGGCTTCATGTTCTTACGACCCTTCTTGGTGGTGATGATGATGACACCGTTAGAACCCCGGCTACCATAGATGGCTGTGGCGGATGCGTCTTTCAGGATATTGAAGGACTCGATGTCCTGCGGGTTCACCATGGAGAGGATGTTGGACAGACCTTTGACACCATTATTGTCGATGGCCAGACCGTCAATCACAATCAGCGGGTCGTTGCTGGCGTTCAGTGACGAACCGCCGCGGATGCGGATGTTGGCTTTGCCGCCAGGAGCACCACCGTCAGAAGTGATGTTTACACCAGCTGCCTTACCTGCCAACATGTCCTGTGGGTTCACAACGACACCCTTGTTCTTCATGTCGGGTTTCAGTGCTGTTACGGAACCGGTGAGGTCAGACTTCTTAACCTGACCATAACCGATGACTACCACCTCGTTCAGTGACTTGGCCACATCGTCGCTCAGCGTGATGTCCATGTTGGAGGACGCTGTGAGTGTCTGTGTGTCATAGCCGATGTACGAAACGGTAATCGTGGCGCCCGCAGGGGCTTGAAGAGTAAAGTTACCGTCGTAGTCGGTCACCACGCCACCTGTCTGTCCGTCAATGCGGATGGTGGCGCCGATGATGGGTTCGCCGGTAGCATCTTTTACATGGCCTTTCACGGCAACCTGCTGTGCAAAGGCGCTTGCTGACAGGATTGCTCCACATGCTAATGCGAGAATCCTGCGAGGCATTCTAAAATTTACCTGCTTCATCATTTAATACATTTTTTAGTTATTAGAAAGAATTTTCCATCGTTTTTATATTGCAAAAGTAAATTTCTTTGAATAATGTTTTTATTCTGTTAAGTAAAAAAATGACAATTTATATATGCAAACGTTTACGCAATGTTCGTTGCATTATTCCTTATAGTAGAAAGAAGAGGGTAGTGCTTTTTGTTTAAATTTGCTGACAAATCAGACAAAATGAAGCAGAATACGCCGATAACTATGAAGGATATCGCACGCGAATTAGGTGTGTCAGTAGCTACCGTTTCCCGTGCCTTAAAGGACAGTCCGCGCATCAGTGCAGAGCAGCGTGAGCGTATTAAGGCGTATGCGCGCGAACATAATTTTATTCCCAACTTCCTGGCCGAGAGTCTTCGTAATTCCCATGTCCATCCCCAACGTATCATCGGTGTGATTGTGCCAGAGTTTGCCCACTTCTATTTCTCCTCTGTGCTGAGCGGCATTGAGGAAGAAGCGGCAGCTCGAGGTTACAGTGTGCTGGTAGGACAGAGCAACGAGCGCTATGATCGTGAGGCTCGTCTCTGCCGTTCGTTCTTCGAACACAAGGTGTGTGGTGTGATCGTCTCTCAGGCTAAGGATACACAGCAGTACGGACATTTCCAGATGCTCATCGACCGTGGTGTACCTTTGGTGTTCTATGACCGCATCTGCACGGGCGTAAACGCCAGTCGGGTGGTGGTCGATGACTATGCGGGTGCCTTCAATGCCGTGAAGAATCTTATAGAAACGGGTTGCCGCCGTATTGCTTTCTATGGAACCTCCATGAAATTAGAAATTTCCAAGAACCGATATAACGGCTATCGTGATGCCTTGTTGCAGGCGGGGCTGACACCAAATCCGGACTGGCAGCTTTTCTGCGACAACCGTATGTATGCCGAGTCCATGACTCCTGAGCTGCTCCAGCGTGAGGAGATACCCGATGCCTTCTTTGCTGTCAACGACGACACAGCCATCGGTATCCTGCACACGGCCAAGCGTATGGGTTATCGTGTACCCGAGGATATTTGCGTTTGTGGGTTCGGCAACGGACCGCGTGCCGTTTCTTGTGACCCCATGCTGACCACCGTGGAGCAGCGTGGTGAGCAGGTGGGCGAGGAAGCTGTCAACATTCTCCTTGACAAGGTGGAGGGTATCACGTCCCTTGACAAGGTGGAGAAACGTGTCGTGCGCACTCGCCTAATCATCAGAGGGACGACGAGATAGGAAGTCAGGGAGTTTAAAGAGTTAAGAAGTTAAGGAATAATGATATGATAACGAAACCTAATCTGCCGTTTTGGAGCCTCTGGAATCTGAGCTTCGGATTCTTCGGCGTACAGATTGCCTACGCCCTGCAGAGTGCCAACATCTCGAGAATTTTTGCTACACTTGGTGCTGATCCACATAGCCTGAGCTATTTCTGGATCCTTCCGCCGCTGATGGGAATTCTTGTTCAGCCTATTGTGGGCACGCTCAGTGATCGCACCTGGACACGCTGGGGTCGTCGCATTCCTTATTTATTTATAGGAGCAGCCGTTGCGGTCTTGGTGATGTGCCTGTTGCCCAATGCCGGTTCCCTCGGTCTGGCTGTTTCCGCCGCGATGATTTTCGGCCTGCTCATGCTCATGCTTCTTGACACGTCCATCAACATGGCCATGCAGCCTTTCAAGATGCTTGTGGGCGACATGGTCAACGAGGAGCAGAAGGCCAAGGCCTACAGCATACAGTCATTTCTCTGCAATGCCGGCAGTGTCGTGGGCTTCGTCTTCCCGTTCTTCTTCACATGGGTGGGCATCAGCAATGTTGCCGAGAAAGGAACTGTACCCGATTCTGTCATATGGTCGTTCTACATTGGTGCAGCCATCCTCATCCTCTGTGTCATTTACACAACCCTGAAGGTGAAGGAATGGAATCCAGAAGAGTATGCGAAATATAATGGAAATCTCACCTCCGACTCCTCTGCGGATAGCGAGAAGAAGGAAGACTCCGCTTCCTGGCTGACCTTGTTGAAGGAGGCACCTTCCACTTTCTGGAAGGTGGGACTCGTGCAGTTCTTCTGCTGGGCGGCGTTCCTCTACATGTGGAACTATACCACTGGTGCCATCGCCGAGACTGTGTGGCAGACGACCGATCCCGCCTCTGAGCATTTCCAGTTGGCAGGTAACTGGACGGGCATCGTCTTTGCCGTGCAGGCCATCGGCTCCGTGGTGTGGGCCGCCGTGCTGCCGCAATTCCGCAATACGAAGGTGGCATACGCCTTGAGCCTCGTGCTGGGTGCTGTGGGCTTTGCCATGATTCCCTATATCCATGACCAGTATATGCTCTTCCTGCCCTTCGTGCTCATTGGCTGTGCATGGGCTGCTATGCTTGCCATGCCGTTCACCTTCGTTACCAATGCCCTGCAGGGCTATGGTCATATGGGTGCCTACTTGGGTCTGTTTAATGGAACGATCTGTGTCCCCCAGATTGTGGCAGCCCTTGCCGGTGGTACCATCCTCTCGCTGGTGGGCTCTCATCAGAGCACAATGATGACCGTGGCAGGTGTGCTCCTGCTGCTTGGTGCTGTGAGCGTCTTCATCATGCTGAAGGGAAAGAAATAAGTTAAGTCGGAAAGACAAGAAGTCAGGAAGGCTGACCTCTGTCCGTTTTATACAATAATGCAAACGATTACATCTTCGTTTGCATTATTTAAATATAAACAGGTGATAGGTTTCCTCAAAACTTTGTAATTTTACCGAAAAATTAAAACCTACGTCTATGAACATTTATTTCAATATCGACTACCGTACAGTTTTCGGTGAAGAACTGGTGCTGAATATCGGCTCTTCCAAGTATCGTATGCAGACCGATGACGGAGAGCGTTGGACTTATGAATTCAAGAAATCAAGGAGTCAAGGAGTCTGGGAGTCAAGGAGTCAGGAGATGCTCTCTTATTACTATAGTGTGGAGAGCGAGGGTAGGGAGAAACGACATGAGTGGCTCACACAACCTCACCTCCTGATGCTTGGAAAAAATCCCGAGAAGAAGACCTTTGTGCTCTTCGACCGATGGATAGACATTCCCGAGGATTCCTATCTCTATAGTTCTGCATTCACAGCATGCGTGAATGCGGGGAGACAAAGAGTCTGTGAGACGGGAAGTCAGGAGGTCAGGGAGATGCTGCGCATCGCGGTGCGTGCCCCACAGTTGCAAGGTGATCAACGATTGGTGTTATGCGGTGCGGACGAAGCTCTGGGAGCTTGGCATGCCGACAAGGCTCTGCCCATGTATGAAGCCCAGCCCAACGAATGGGTGGCAGATGTTGAAGTCGGAAAATTAGGAAGTCAGGAAGTCAGGAAGCCAGGGAGTCAAGGAGACTGGGAACTGGAGTTTAAGTTCGTTGCCGTGGATAACAGCATCAGGCCTATTGTCCTTTGGGAAGAGGGCGAAAACAGAAAGGTTCCTGTTCCACAGGTTGATGAAGACCACGTCGTTGTTTACAACCTTGACCAGGCCTTCTTCGCGATGCCCAACCGCCGTGTGGCCGGCACGCTCGTCCCCGTTTTCTCCCTGCGCAGCAAGGATAGCTTCGGCGTAGGTGACTTTGGAGACCTGAAGAAGATGATAGAGTGGGTGGCATTGACTGGTCAGCGCCTGTTGCAGGTGTTGCCCATCAATGATACGACGACCACCCACAGCTGGACAGACTCCTATCCCTATTCCTGCATTTCCATCTTCGCCCTGCATCCGCAGTATGTGGATCTTAACCAGCTGCCGGAGTTGAAGGACGAGAACCTGAAACTTCGCATGGAGAAGCTCCGCAGGGAACTCAACGCCCTACCGCAGATAGACTATGAGCGCGTGAACAACGCCAAGGCGGAATACATGCGTGCCGTCTTCGCACAGGAAGGTGTTGCCGTGATGAAGCGTCAGGAGTATAAGGATTTCTTCAAGCAGAATGAGCAGTGGCTGGTGCCCTATGCCCAGTATTGCTTCCTGCGCGACAGCTACGGCCATGTCGATTTCTCCCGATGGGAAGGCCATGAGCAATGGAACGAAGCCGACCGCAAGGCACTCTCCACACCTCGAGGGAATGCTTTCAAGGATGTGGCGTTCTACTATTTCACACAGTTCGTTCTCGACCAACAGATGCAGGCTGCTCATCAGTATGCCCGTGAGAAGGGTGTCATCCTCAAGGGTGACATCCCCATTGGTGTGAGTCGCTATGGCTGTGACGTGTGGATGGAACCGAACTACTTCAATATGAACGGTCAGGCAGGTGCACCGCCTGATGCCTTCTCCGCCAATGGACAGAACTGGGGGTTCCCCACCTACAACTGGGATGCGATGATTGCTGACGGTTGTCAGTGGTGGGTGCGCCGCTTTCAAAATATGAGCAAGTTCTTTGATGCCTACCGCATAGACCATGTGCTCGGCTTTTTCCGCATATGGGAGATTCCCATCGAGAGTGTACACGGACTGCTCGGACAATTCTCACCTGCACTGGGCATGAGCCCCGAGGAGATAGAAGCCTATGGACTCCATTTCCAGGAGGAACTCTTCACCCGCCCATTCATTGCTGACTGGACGCTAGACCGCACCTTCGGCGTAAGGGCCGGTTATGTAAAGGAGAAGTTCCTGATGAAGCTGCACGATGACAAGTGGGCACTGAAGCCTGAGTTCGATACCCAGCGGAAGATTGAGGCATGGTTTGAAGACCAGCATGCTGTGTCACAGGAAGACAAGAACTTGCGCGATGGGCTCTACTCGTTGGTAAGCTGTGTACTCTTCGTACGCGATAGAAAGAACAAGAACCGCTTCCATCCTCGCATCTCCGCTCAGATGGACTTCATCTATGAATCATTGTGGGACAATGACAAGGAAGCCTTCAACCGACTCTACAACGACTACTACTATCGTCGCAACAACCACTTCTGGTACAGCGAGGCTATGAAGAAGCTCCCGCGCTTGGTGCAGGCCACCCGCATGCTGGTATGCGCGGAAGACCTCGGCATGGTGCCCGACTGTGTGCAGTGGGTGATGAATGAGTTGCGCATCCTTTCTTTGGAGCTGCAGTCCATGCCGAAAGACCCGTCAGTGCGTTTTGGTGTCCTGGAACAATATCCCTACCGTTCCGTCTGCACCATCTCCAGTCACGACATGCCTACGCTGCGCATGTGGTGGGATGAGGATTACGACCGCTCGCAGGATTTCTACAACAACGTGCTTCACCGTGGTGGAACGGCACCGCACCCTATGCCCGACTGGTTGGCCAACGACATCATCTCCCGTAATCTCCAGTCGCCGTCCATGCTCTGTGTGCTCGCCCTGCAGGACTGGCTTGCCACCGATGAGCGCATCCGACTGGCAGATGCCGACAAGGAGCGTGTGAACATTCCTGCTAACCCGCGTCACTACTGGCGTTATCGCATGCACCTCAATCTGGAGGATCTGCTGACCAACCGTAGCTTCAACAAGCTCATCAGCGAACTGATTACCATCAGCGGGAGGAAGTAATGTAAAAGAGTAAAAAGGTAAAAAAGTAAAAGTGTAAAAAGCAAAATGGGAAGAAAAATATTTAGCAAGGTGTTGGGAAAGGTAATGGGTGCTTTGCCTTTTTACCTTTTTACCCTTTTATCTTTGTCTGCGATGGCAGGGAATGTGAAGTCGCCGAACGGAAACATCGAGTTGAAGTTCTCGGTGGATGAGAACGGACGACCTGTCTATGAGATGTCTTACAAGGGACAGCCTGTCGTGCTGCCCTCGCACCTCGGTTTGGAATTGGCTCAGGACAAACATGCCTCAAAGGGTATGAAAGAAACCGACCTGCTGGCGGGCTTTACCATTGCCAACGAGGAGACTTCCGAGTTCGACGAAACCTGGCAGCCCGTCTGGGGAGAGACCAAGGACATTCGCAACCATTACGTCGAGTATGTTGCTGTGTTACAGCAACAAACAGAACAACGCACCATCGTTCTCCGCTTCCGCGTCTATGACGATGGTATCGGTTTCCGCTATGAGTTTCCACAGCAGAAAGAATTGAACTACTTCCTGATTCAGGAAGAGAGAACGGAGTTTCGCATGACGGGTGACCATACTGCCTGGTGGTTGCCAGGCGACTACGACACGCAGGAGCAGGAGACACAGGAGTGCCGCCTGTCGGAAATCCGTGGCCGCATGCAGGAAGCTGTGAACTGGGGCAACTCGTCAGTGGCCGTGTTCTCTCCGACAGGTGTGCAGACCTCGTTGCAGATGAAGAGTGATGACGGCCTGTATATCAATATCCATGAGGCTGCCTGTGCCGACTATGCCACGATGCACTTAGAGCTCGTCGATAATCAGACAAAGGCTCTCACGACCAAGCTCGGCGGCGGCAGCAATGACTATACGCCATGGCCCAAACCATCGCCATATCCCCTGCCGAAGCCTTTCACTTTTGTCAGCCATCTGACACCTGATGCCACAGGACTGAAGGGTGCCATGCAGACACCTTGTGAGACTCCCTGGCGCACGGTGATGGTCTCTGATGATGCCCGCGACATGCTCTCTTCAAATCTTATCCTGAACCTGAATGAGCCTTGCGCCCTTGAGGATGTGAGTTGGATACATCCCACCAAGTACTGTGGCGTATGGTGGGAGATGATTGTGGGTCGCAGCTCTTGGCACTATACCGATGACTTCCCCAGCGTTAAGCTTAGCGATGATGCCTTTCCCAATTCTCCATTGTCCACTGTCAATTATCAATTGGCGAAGCCCAACGGACGTCATGCTGCTAACAACGAGAAGGTGAAGCGTTATATCGACTTCGCTGCCAAGAACGGTCTTGACGAGGTGTTGGTAGAGGGCTGGAATATCGGATGGGAGGACTGGGCGAACATGTGGAAGCGTGATGTCTTTGACTTCGTGACACCCTATCCCGACTTTGATATCAAGATGCTGAACGACTACGCCCACTCCAAGGGTGTGAAACTGCTTATGCACCATGAGACATCTTCCAGCACGCAGAATTACGAACGTCACATCAAGGAGGCCTTCAAGCTGATGAACAAATACGGCTATGATGCCGTGAAGACAGGCTATGTCGGCGACATCATCCCGCGTGGTGACCACCACTATTCACAGTCGATGAACAACCACTATCTCTATGTCGTGAAGGAGGCTGCCAAGCATCATATCATGGTAAACGCCCATGAGGCAACACGCCCCACGGGACTCTGCCGCACCTATCCGAACCTTGTGGGCAACGAGAGTGCCCGCGGAACGGAATACGAGGCCTTCGGCGGCTCGCGTCCCGACCACACCTGCATCTTGCCCTTCACCCGTCTGCAGGGTGGACCGATGGACTACACCCCCGGTATCTTTGTGACGAAGCTCTCGGAGTGGAGTGACAACACGTCATGGGCACGCATCACGCTGGCCGGTTCGCTGGCACTCTATCTCACGATGTACTCACCCTTGCAGATGGCTGCCGACCTGCCGGAGAACTACGAGAAGTTCGATGACGCCTTCCAGTTCATCCGCGATGTGGCATGCGACTGGGACGAGAGCATCTATCTGGAGGCGGAACCTGCCGACTACATCACCGTGGCGCGCAAGGCCAAGGGCACGGACAACTGGTTTGTCGGTGGCAAGTGTGATGAGAACGGTCATACCGCGATTGTGAAGCTTGACTTCCTCGACAAGGACAAGAAGTACGACTGCACCATCTATGCCGATGCCAAGGATGCTCACTACGAGACCAATCCCCAGGCCTACACCATCACCAAGCGGGTTGTGAAGGCGGGAGATGTACTGAAGTTCAAGGAGGCTTCTGGTGGGGGCTTTGCTGTGTCATTGATTGCAAAATAATGTATAATTCATATTTTAATAATTTGCGAGATGATACAATGGAGATTTATGAAAAGAGTGGTAATAATGGCATTATGCATTATGAATTACGAATTATGCATTAGTCAGGACTTTTGTTTCGACGAGATGACCTACTCGCCTAAAAAGACCACCTTCCAGCTCTTTGCCCCTAACAATGCCAAGTGCTCAGTGACGGTTGGCAAGCGCAAGGTGCCCATGAGTAGGGTAGGCGACCGCCTGTGGCGTGCCGTGGTCATGGGCGACCAAAAGGGACAGTCCTATACGTTCAATACCGGCCATGGTGATACGCCCGGAGTCTTTGCCAAGGCTGTCACTATCAACGGGCAGAAAGGTGTTGTTGTCGACCTCGCGGAGACCAATCCGGAAGGCTGGGAGCAGGACAAACGGCCTGTCGTGGAGTCCCCTGCCGACCTCGTCATCTACGAGATGCACCACCGCGACTTTTCCATTGACGACTCATCCGGGTTGGAAAACAAAGGAAAGTTCCTGGCGCTGACCGAGCCGAAGGCCATTGCCCATCTGAAGGAGCTGGGCGTGAATGCCATCCATATCCTGCCGAGCTATGACTACGGCTCTGTGGACGAGATGCGCATAGACCCCGATCTCTACTACGAATACGCCTACGAGGAATTGCCGGAGGGTGTGATGCCTGCCCGTCTTGATTTCTCTCCTCAGTACAACTGGGGCTATGACCCTGTGAACTACAACGTTCCGGAGGGTTCCTATTCCACGGATCCCTTTGACCCGCTATGCCGCATCCGTGAGTTCAAGCAGATGGTGCAGGCATTGCACAAAGCTGGCATCCGCGTCATCCTCGATGTGGTCTATAACCACACCTATGATATTGCGCATAGTAATTTCCAGAAGACGTATCCCGACTACTTCTATAGGAAAGTCCAATCCTCGACCCCTCCCAAGGGTGCGGGGAAAGCAAAGGGTAGCTCTTCCTATTCTAATGGTTCGGGCTGCGGAAACGAGACAGCAAGCGAAAAACCGATGATGCGCCGTTTCATGATTGAGAGCGTGAAATACTGGATCAATGAATACCATATCGACGGGTTCCGTTTCGACCTCATGGGTTGCCATGACATCGAGACGATGAACCAGATTCGCAAGGCTGTCGATGCCATCGACCCCACCATATTTATATATGGGGAAGGGTGGAGTGCCGGACCTTGTGCACTGCCGACGGAACAGTTGGGTGTGAAAGCCAATGTTCCAAAGATGCCTCGCATATCCGCCTTCAGTGATGAGCTGCGCGATGCGCTGCGCGGACCGTTCAGTGATGACACCAAGGGAGCTTTCCTTGCTGGCATCCCCGGTGAGGAGGAGAGCGTGAAGTTCGGCATAGCCGGTGCCATCAGCCATCCGCAGGTTGATATGAGCAAGGTGAACTATGCCAAGGAGCCTTGGGCAACAGAGCCCACACAGATGATTTCCTATGTGAGTTGCCATGATGACATGTGCCTCGTAGATCGCCTGAAGGCATCCTACTTAAAAGTTTCCTCCAATAGGGAGAAGTTGGAAGGGGCCCTCATCAAACTGGACCTCCTTGCCCAGACGGCGGTGTTTACCTCTCAAGGTGTTCCCTTCCTGCTCAGCGGTGAGGAGATGCTCCGTGATAAGAAGGGGGTACACAACTCCTTTAACTCTCCTGACAGCATCAACCGCCTCGACTGGAACAACCTGCAGCGCTATCCACAGGTCTTCGACTACTATAAAAACCTCATAGCCCTGCGTAAGCATCATCCGATGTTCCGTCTCGGCACTGCCGATCTGGTGCGGAAGCATCTGGAGTTCCTGCCTACAGCCGATTGCCTTGTGGCCTACCGCCTCACGGCACCGCAGCAGGGTAGGGGTAAAGACTCCTGGGGAAGTGCAATCATCATCCTCAATGCCAATGCCGAGTCGAGGGTAGTGGAGATTCCGCAGGGAGAATACACCATCGTCTGCCAGGACGGGAAGATTGACGAACAGGGTCTTGGCACCGTTCAGGGTGGCAAGGTCACCGTTGCTCCCCAGTCGGCTTTGATATTACATGACTGATTCTACTTTTGGAAGTTAAGGAAGTTATAGAAGTTAATGAAGTAAAAGAAATTAAAGGAAAAAATGAAGAAATATATTATGATGCTTTGTGCAATGGCTGCAATGGCAACCTCATGTGACAAGACCGTGGAAAATGCGAAGTCTCTTGCTGAGCTTACGGAGAATGATGTTCAGGTGACCCGTATAGACCCCACCGACTGGTATGTGGGACTGAAAGACCCTACCCTCCAGCTGATGGTCTATGGACAGAATATCAGGGAGGCGGAAGTAAGCGTGAAAGGAGCCAAGGTCGATTCGCTGGTGCGGCTGGACTCTCCCAATTACCTACTGATTTATCTGAATGTAAAGAACGCAAAGGCAGGGACGTTGCCGCTGACCTTCAAGTTAGACGGCAAGGAGACCACCATTGCCTATCAGCTGAAGGAACGTGAGATGGCAGGTGACAAGCGCATAGGCTTCTCCAATGCCGATGTGCTCTACATGCTCATGCCCGACCGCTTCGCACAGGGAGAAGCTCCCAACTCAGTAACCTCCCCCAGCTGGGGGAGGCTGGAGGGGGCTGCTATTGACCGCACCCAGCCCTCACTGCGTCATGGCGGTAACCTGGAAGGACTCCGCCAGCATCTTGACTATTTCAACGAGCTCGGCGTGACGGCCTTGTGGTTCACACCGGTACTGGAGAACAACTCCCCCGACACGGAGAACGGCTTCTCCACCTATCACGGCTATGCCACAACGGACTACTACCGTGTGGATCCGCGCTTCGGTACCAATGAGGAATACAAGCAGCTCATCAGCGAAGCCCATTCAAAAGGTCTGAAGGTTGTCATGGACATGATCTTCAACCACTGCGGCTTTGAACATCCGTGGGTGGCAGACCAGCCTTCCAAGGACTGGCTGAACCTGTCGGACTGGCTCAAGGAGTCGGCGGGAAAGAGTGATCCTACGGGTACTACCTTCCTGCAGACTAGCTATAAGCTCACCCCCGTTCTTGACCCCTATGCCTCGGAGGTGGATAAGCGGGAGACCGTTGAGGGATGGTTCGTGCCCACCATGCCGGACCTGAACCAGCAGAACCCCCATGTGATGAAGTATCTCATCCAGAACAGCATCTGGTGGATAGAGACTGTTGGCATCGACGGCATCCGCATGGACACCTACCCCTATGCTGACCGCAAGGGCATGGCGGAATGGATGAAGGTTCTCGACAACGAATATCCCAATTTCAATACCGTCGGCGAGACATGGGTGACAGAGCCTGCCTATACTGCCGCCTGGCAGAAAGACTCCAAGCTCTCCACTCTGAACTCTTATCTGAAGACCGTCATGGACTTCTCCTTCTTCGACCGCCTTTCACTGGCCAAGAACGAGGAGACCGACGGATGGTGGAATGGGCTGAACCGCATCTATAACTCTCTGGTCTATGACTACCTCTATGAGAATCCGTCGAACGTGATGGCATTCATCGAGAACCATGACACCGACCGCTTCCTGGGCAACGGCTGCGACACGCTGGCACTGAAGCAGGCGCTGGCACTGCTGCTCACCATGAACCGCACGCCACAGCTCTATTATGGTACGGAGGTGCTGATGAACGGCACGAAGGAGGTCACCGACGGCAATGTGCGCAAGGACTTCCCCGGCGGCTTCCCCGGTGATGAGCACAACTGCTTCCTGCCAGCGAACAGCGAGAAGCTGGCAGCAGGACAGACGGGACGCACACGCGCCGAGGAGAATATGTTCTCTTGGCTGAGTCGCCTGCTCCACTGGCGGCAGGGAAACAGTGCCATCATCAGCGGCACACAGACACAGTTCATCCCCTGGAAGGGTGTTTATGTCCTTGCCCGCCGTTCTGCCGACCGCACCGTGCTGACCATTCTCAACGGCACATCGAAGCCGGCAGAGTTCGAGGTGGCACGATATGCAGAGATTCTTACAGAAAGGTCTCAGGCACTTGACGTCATCACGGGCCGCCGCGTCAGCCTCGACAAGAACATTCGCCTGCGTCCCCGTCAGACCCTCATCCTTACACTTCTTTAACTTCCCAATCTTCTTTAACTTCTTTAACTTCTTGACTTCTTGACTTCTTAAAAAAAATCGTACCTTTGCGGCGATGAAGAAGATAATATTGTTTTTCTCCTTGCTCATGACCGTTGTCGTGGGCAAAGCTCAGAACTATGAGTATGAGATGATGAAAATCCACATGGGTCAGAACATGATGGTCTCGTTCAATACCGCCCAGGTCAAAGAAGTTCGTCCATCGAAGATTGCCATTGACGGCAGTCAGCAGTCGAAAGAGATTACCATGGAAGTGGTGACAGAAAATAATAAAGTCTACCGCTATCCGATAGCCTCCATTGACTCCATCGACTTCAAGATAGATAGAGGACGTAAAACCGATAGTAATAGTGGACAGCCAATCTATGACCACCGCGTTGAACCCGATGGCGGAACTGTCATTTTGGAGTTCCATACCACGGGCAATGTGCCCGAAGAGGATGCATTCTTTGACTATGACTTCTTCGCACAGGTGGAAACCGACAGAGATAACGGTCGCGCTGTTGTCACTCTTGACAAGAACGAGGATGTCTACGGACGTGTATGCACGGTCTCTTACGGTAATTCCACAGTGACCATCCATCAGCCTGGAACAGGTGTTGTCAGATCTGCGGCGTTTACATTCGACGGCAAGGGATGGGTACACCAGACAGACACACGCTCCGATCCGTCATCATGGGATGAGGTGGCCAGCGTCTCCTCCGATCTCAATGGCGACAACGGATGGGTGAACGTGAGTTGTTCACGCATAGGTCTGGATGTCATCAAACTGACCGGCAAGAAGGCAAAGATGGAAGTCTTCCAAAGCAATACCACCGGTTGGGACAATCCACTTCCCGGCGACGAGTTGTCAAGCTATAACTACATTGACACCAACCTCGACTATGAGGCTGTCATAGATGTTTCCGTTTCGCCCGGTCGCCTGCTAAGTGCTCGCATCGAGGGCTCTAGCAAGAAGGCAATGCGCACATGGTACTCCAGTTCCGATCGCCAACAGCACAACGACTATGAAATCAGGGTATCGGCCAAAGGAGATGGCGAGCAGACAACCAATCCGATGAGCTATGTCGTAACAGGCACACAGAGTATTGCTGCAGGTTGGAAGAACAAAATTTCCGACTACCGCCGCCTCAATGTACAGGGCGATACTTCTTATGACGAGCAGACTACCACTTTTATGTACTTTGCTGATGAAGAATCTTATGGGAAACCCTATTTCCAGGTGTCACTATCAACAAGTGCTATAGAATAAGTTATGAAGAAGATAATATTGTTTTTCTCCTTGCTCATGACCGTTGTCGTGGGCAAGGCTCAGTCGTCCTTGGAGTGGGCGATGGTTGTGGAAGGCACCCAACAGAAGGTGTTGATGAGCGATGTGGCTTTCCTGTTGGCATCCGACCAGGCTTCCACATTCTCCATTGTTTGTAACAGTGGCAGCATCATCAATGGCGTCACCTCGGTGAGCTTTGAGGAAGTGGATCCAACGAGTGTGAAACTTCCTGAAGAGAAGAGTGGCCCGCAGATGGTCTATGTAGGCGGTGCCATTACCGTTTCCGGCCTTGCTGAAGGTTCTGTTGTTGCCGTCTATACGGTGGATGGTCGTGAACTGTCGGCAACCAAGGTGAGCGGCAGTGAGACTACGGTGAATGTGGAAGGACTGCCTGCCGGTGTCTATGTGCTCCGCACGGGTAAGACTGCAGTGAAATTCATGAAGAGATAAGGAGGGGAAACAATGAAAAAAAGAATACTTCTTTCATGCTGTCTGCTGATTCTTTGCATGACTTCACAGGCACAGTTCGTCATCACCAAGCAGAATGGTGATGAGCTTACTCGGGTGAACAAGACTAATCTCAGCTTTACATATCTTGCCGGACAGTGGCGCTATGGTACGACTCCCGTCTCACAGCTCGGTACCATCAGTCTGTTGCCGATGGAGGAGCGTCTGCAGAACTATGTGGCACCCACGGATGATGACTATTATGTCAGCTTCTCCGGCTGGAACTCCCGTTCGAAATGGAACCTTGCCAACGTGCACGACCCTTCGGTCATGCGTGCCGAGGACGGCTATTATTATATGTATCAGACCGATGCCGGCTATGGGAATCCTATCGACGGCCACGGCCATTTCCTCTGTCGCCGTTCGCGCGACCTGGTGTCCTGGCAGGTGATGGGCACCACCATGCCGGAACTCCCGTCGTGGGTAGAACCGAAGCTCAATGAGATACGCGCTGCCATGGGACTGCCTGCCTCTACCGCCGACCTGTCTAAATGCGGCTACTGGGCACCCTGTGTCCGCAAGGTGCGTGACGGACTGTATCGTATGTACTATGTCATCACCATCGACGGCACCATCAACGGGGAGGACACCTGGGGTGAGCGTGCGTTCATCGGCCTGATGGAGACCGCCACCCCGTGGGAAGTCGGCTCCTGGGAGGACAAGGGATATGTCATCACCAACTACAGTGACAAGGGATTGAACTATCAGGTGGGCGAGGGCGACTACTGGCAGCAGTGCTATTTTAAGTACAATGCTATCGACCCGACATACATCATCACCGAGGACGGTGAACACTGGCTCGCCTACGGCTCCTGGCATTCCGGCTTTGCCGCCGTGCAACTTAATGCGGAGACGGGCATGCCCCTCCATGAGTTGGGCAACCCCTGGGGAGACGAGAATGCCGCCAACTATGGCGTGCGCATCGCTACCCGCATGGACGGCAACCGCTGGCAGGGGAGCGAGGCTCCCGAGATCATCTACCATGACGGATGGTATTATCTCTTCATGGCCTACGATGAGCTGAGCGTGGCCTATAACACCCGTGTGGCACGCTCGCAGAATATCACCGGTCCCTATGTGGGCATCAACGGTGCCGACATCACGGCTGGTGCCGATGCCCTGCCGTTGGTCACCCATCCCTATCAGTTCGACAACAGTCCAGGATGGGTGGGCATCAGCCACTGTGCCGTCTTTGACGATGGCAACGGCAACTGGTTCTTCTCCTCGCAGGGACGACTGCCGGAGGGTGTCAACGACAATCCCTACAGCAATGCGCTGATGATGGGACAGGTGCGCCGCATCATCTGGACGGAGAACGGATGGCCGGTCGTCTTGCCCGAACGTTATGGTGCCGTTCCGCAGGTACCCATCACCGAGGAAGAACTCATTGGAGAATGGGAGAATATCCAGCTCAGCTATGACTATCAGCAGATGAACACCTCGCAGACCATCACGCTGAAGGACGACCATAAGGTGCAAGGTGGCCCGTTCAGTTCCCAGCGTTGGAGCTTCGATGCGGAAAAGAATATCCTCACCATAGGCTCTGCCAAGCTGTATCTGGCCCGCGAGGTGGACTGGGAGGCTTCACCCCGTAAGACCACCATCGTCTATGGAGGTTATACTACCACTCGGACTTATTGGGGAAAGAAAAAGTGACAAAAAGTTTGCAGATTCACAAAAATAGTGTAATTTTGCAAGCGAAAAGGCAAGAAGAATAACCAATACGAAAGGATATGAAGAAAATCAGAGCAGCTGTTGTCGGTTATGGCAACATCGGACGCTACACCGTAGAAGCATTGGAGGCTTCCGAGGATTTTGAGATTGCGGGCATTGTGCGTCGCAGTGGTGCAGAGAACAAACCTGCCGAGTTGGCTCCCTACGAGGTGGTGAAGGACATCAAGGAACTGAAGAATGTCGATGTGGCCATCCTGGCTACGCCCACCCGTTCCTGCGAGGAGTTTGCCAAGCAGATTCTTCCGTTGGGCATCAATACGGTAGATTCGTTTGATATCCACACCAACATCCGTGGCTACCGCGAGCGTCTGATGGAACTCAACAAGAAGACCGGCACGGTGAGCGTTATCGCTGCCGGATGGGATCCAGGCTCAGACAGCATTGTGCGCACGCTCATACAGAGTCTTGCGCCGAAGGGTCTCAGCTATACCAACTTCGGTCCCGGCATGTCCATGGGCCACAGCGTCTGTGTGCGTTCCAAGGAAGGCGTGAAGAATGCCTTGTCCATGACCATCCCTCTGGGTGAGGGTATCCACCGCCGCATGGTGTATGTGGAACTGGAAGACAGAGCCCGCTTGGAGGAAGTCACTGCAGCCATCAAGGCCGACCCTTATTTCGCCAATGACGAGACACATGTCTTTGCTGTGGAGTCGGTAGATGCCGTTCGCGACATGGGACACGGTGTTCACCTCGTGCGCAAGGGTGTGAGCGGCAAGACCCAGAACCAGCGCTTCGAGTTTAATATGAGTATCAACAACCCAGCCCTAACTGCTCAGGTGTTGGTCAATGTGGCCCGTGCCTCCATGCGTCAGCAGCCCGGCTGCTACACTATGGTGGAGCTCCCCGTCATCGACATGCTGCCCGGTGAGCGTGCGGACTTAATTGAACATTTGGTATAATGAAAAATTTCTTAATGATAGGCAGCATGCTGCTCCTGCTGAGTGCCATGCCCGCCGATGAGCCCATCACCCGCGAGGGCGACATGACCATCGTCAACACCAAGACCATCGTCAAGGGTGTCGTGGGATACAACGGGAGCACGCATGTCAAGATCTACATCCGCAAGGATAAGATAGAGAAGATTGAGGCGCTGCCCAATCAGGAGACCCCCCAGTACTTCGCCAAGGCCAAGGCCGTGCTGAAGAAGTTCGAGGGGAAGAATGTTTCCAAGGTGAAGGGCTTGAAGGTGGACGGTGTCACTGGTGCCACGATGTCCTCTGAATCCCTTATCGAAACAGTCAAGAAGGGCGTCGCCCATTACCAGAGCAACAAATAAAAGGAGGGTCCCTCCTTTTATTTGTTTAGTATCAAAAGTAATGTCTTGTCTCCTAGCCCCCTCTCTCGTGGAGAGGGGTTCTTGCTATGGCAAGCGTCCTTCGGCCGAGCGAGGGGTGAGGCTATCTACTCATCCACTTGGAACAACGGATCCTCCGGCATCACCATCGTCGGCTTCTGCTCATATTGCTTCAGCTGTTCCGCGGAGACATACTGCTTATCCACCACCAGGCGGAACATATACTCCTGGAACCAGCGGTCGGTCATGATGTAGCAGCCTGCCTGTCCTGCTGAGGCTCCCCATGAGTTCTCCACTTTCCACTTCACAGGCTTTCCGTTGGCATCCAAATCCACTGCCGTGAGCGTCATGGCGTGAGTGGAGCCGCTGTCGAAGGTGGCGATGCGTTGTGCCTTGTCCATGTTGAACGAGGTGTTGAACAGTGAGCCGTAGTCGAAGTTCTCCGTGTCGAGATAGCCGCGCTTGCGGTCGAGCTGCTTGCCCACGTCGTAGGAGCTGTACATCTTCCTCCCGTCCTTCAGGCAGGCAATGGCCAGCTGTGCTATCTCCTCCATCGGCAGGTTCAGGTATTTCCAGTTGTGGCCGTCATAGGTGTGGCGGTCGTATTCCACCTCGTAGGTCTGATGGTAGGGACGGCGCGGGTCGTTCATCACCATGATGAACGTGCCGTTGAGCTCTTTGCCAACTGTCTCCTCATAGAACGACTTCGGCGTGTACTGCTTGGGCTCGCCCACGGGTTTGCCGTCCTTGTTGGTGAAGGTGTAGGTGAACTCCTTCACCGGCTCGCCCAGCGTCAGGCAGAGCATACCGTAGATGGTGCTGAGCATCTCTGTCTTGCGGGACTGCACGGCTTTGGCAGAAGTCTTGCTTGCCACCATCTCGCGCAGTTCCAGTCCATACTCGCGCAGCTTCGAGGCGATGAGGCGTGCCATGCGGCTGGTGTTCTCTGCCGAGTAGGTCTCCGGCACGATGCTCTTCGGTGCTAGACCGTATTTCTCTGCCAGGTCGGCAACGCCGCAGAAGGTGCCGCCATCGTTGATGGGACTCTTGAAGAAGAACTGTACGCGCGGGTCGTCAATGGGCTTCTGGGCATGGTCGATGACTCCCTGTAGCATCAGGTTCGCCTTCTCCAACTGGTCGTAGAAGAAAAGGTAGTCATGGGAGAACTCCACTGAGAGCGTGTCCTTGTGCTGCTTGGCGAAGTTCGAGCGCAGCACGTTCAGTCCGGAGAACATCCAGCAGCGGCCGCTGGACTTCTGGTCGTGGATGCTCTGCTTCGGAGTCTCCACTGAGAAGTTCGTGTCAAGAGGTTTCTGGTTGGCGAAGTTCTTCGCCAGGTCGTCAATGGCATTCGATGCGATGGCGTTGAAGAGCGCCTTGCCGGCAGGTCGCTCAGCCTGCTGCGCCTCCATCTGCTGTAACATCTTTGCGGAGATTCCGCCCTCCGTCTTCTGTGCCATGCCTGTTCCCGTGCAGAGCATCAGCAACAGGCCGATCATCGTTTTCTTTGTACTCATCATTTGTAAATTTATATTATAATGTTATAATTCTGCTACGACATTGGGAAACTGTAGGATTCTCTCAGCGTTCATTTCATTGAAGACCAGATGGGAGAAGTCACGCTTCTTGTGGTTCAAGTCAATATCCTTCAGCCGTTCATTAATGGCAGTTTTCAGTTCATCAATGGAAGATATGCCTGCTCTGGCAGAAAGGAACTCCAGATTTGGCCTGGTTTTCGACAGCAGGAAGATGGTGTCGTAGAAGTCACGTCCCTTTTGACGGGCTAAGATGGCAGCGAACTTCATCGCACAAAGCACATCTATCGGCGGTACCTGGACCCCAAAGAAGAATCCCATTCTGTTGATATTCGCGACGACAGGTTGGTATGGAACACCCTGTTCCTGTGCTTCAATCTTTAGCAACAGGCGTTCTTCCTTGTGCCCCGTCAGTCCCAAGTCGAACAGCATCTCTGGGAAATAGAGATTACGCCTAAAGGCCATCAGTTTCGGATTGGGCTTGTCTCGGGTTTCCACATCAATATTGTTCTGGCGTAAGTAGGTCACAACGCTATCCGTCATCGCCATAAACTCGTCTTCGTTCAAATCCCTGCAGTCAAAGTCCAGATTCTCAGAGAATCGGTCTATTCCCTGAATAAGTCGAAGGTTCGTACCACCAATGAACGACACCTTCTTAATATATGGTGTCGTAGCCAGATGGTCGAGTATCAGCAGTTGCAGATACTCTTTCAGCATATAGCGGTCGAAGCGGCTTTCGTGGGCTATTGCAGGCGGGAAGAAACTGCGTATGTATTCAATATCTATCATAATTCATAAACCTTCATAATGCGCCTTACTTTCTGTTCCAGTGTCTTGCTCCCTATTGTTGAGAGGTAGCTCATCAAACGTTCTATATTCAGTTCATTCTGCATATAATCCTCGTCCAGACGTAGCTCCTCCATATCCTGTTCCGTCTTATAGTAGGGATTCAGGTAGAGCAAGTCGAGCAGGGCCTTTTCCGGGGTGGCGAACAGCAGACCTCGTCCGCTTTGCATCGTCTTGATTTCAAAACCGAAGTAGAATGGTGTCTTCACGTTTTGATAATGGAAGGTTCCAAAGGCATTCTCGAAACGGGCGGTCTTCAGTGTTGTCACACTCGTCAGCTGTACCACCTCTTCTGGTATCATTCCGTAGAACGACAAGACACTATGTAGACTGATATATGAAGGCGCATAGATCCGATTGGCTACATAACGGGAGAAGTCTGGCACCTGCCGATACTCCGGAAAGGCATAATACTGATTCCTCAACTTCACCAGCAACCCTCTACGGCACCATCGCGTCAGGTTGTTACGGTCGAAATCCTTCTCCCATAACAGCACCTGATTGATGTTGAAACACCCCATCGGGTACATTCGTTCCTTGAATGTCAGAAAGTCCATGTTGCCTATTTTGTTTCTAAAACTCTGCAAATATAGTGATTTTTAGAAATAAAACAAAGCTTTTCTCCATTTTTTATGCAGATTAGGGATAGTTTTACAAAAAACGTTTCTCCTTGACTCCCTAGCTCCTTGAACTCCCTGTCTCCCTGACTCCTTGTCTTCTTCCTCTCCCCCTCGGGGGAGTTGGACATAAACGTAACACAGATGTGAAAAAATGGTCGTCAGCAAGAATATATGAACAAATAGTTGTAACTTTGCAAACGATATTGAAGATATGGCAAAAAGAAGAGAAATAAGAAACAGAAATAATATGAAGAGAAAAATTGTTGTGTCTTTATTGGTTTGTGTCTTCGCAACGTTTACCCAAGCAAAGACAACGTATATTCCGACGTATTACAACCGCCTTCTGTTGATAGAAAACGGAAACATGGATTCTTTGACAAACAAGGCTCATTTCCTTGTAATGCCGTCCAAGGACGGGCTTATCACCTGCACATTAGCGCAACAGGTGGTCTCGCAAGACTTGGTACAGGAGATTAAAAAGGCAAAGAATGACGCAGGTTGGGCTGTGGTTTCCTCTGCACTCTCTTCTGCCTCAGAGGGTATGGCGGAAAGGCAGATGGACAAAGGACGCCATAAGGGACAGGCCATGCGGAACTATGTGGATGCAAGAGAACAGACGAACGCTTCTCTTGCTGCATCGGCTGATGCCAAAGCCCAGGCAGAGGACCTGAAAACCCTTTTACTTGATCTAGTGGTCAAGAATAATTCTCAGAAAGAAATGCTCATCACCGACATGGACAGAGGATTGGTGTGGTTCGTCCTGCCAAACAGCGAAGTTCGACTGCCTTTGTTGAAAGACGAAGAGAGCCATTTCCGTATATCATCGTGCAATCCTCTGGATGAAAACGTCAAGTATATTAACGCATTGGGCACAAGCACCTTGGAGAAATACACCATAGGTTTAGAAACGGATTTGTCCTGGTATGTTCCCATCAGCAATAAGGCCTTGCAGGGTCTTCAATTCAGAACTGACCAGCAGGCGGGGTATATTAAGATTGATAAGGAAACGATGGCGATGAGCGTCGTCTCAGAAGAAGATTTTAGGAAAGTCAAAGACAATCAGAATGGCAAGTGACTTTGGCCCTGACTATCAAGGGAACACCAGCATATTCCAGCGTCCGTTGTGGGTCGCTGTGTTTGCTTTTTCGGCAGCCTTCCTCTGGGGCTGGGCTTTTCCGCTCGTGAAGCTTGGGTTCGCGGAATTCGGCATCACTCAGGACATGACGGGCAGTAAGATGCTATATGCCGGCTTGCGCTTTTGCATGGCGGGTGTAGCAGTACTCTTGATTGCCAAACTGACACACAGGTCGTTCGCATTGAAGGAGGAGGCTAAGAAGGCAAGGATTGGCAGTAGTCTCTATCTTTTGCTCTTTACCCTTCTGAACACCACACTCCACTATGCAGCCTTCTACATCGGAATGTCTCATAGTCAGGGTTCCAGAGCAGCCATCCTGAACTCCATGAGCGTATTCACTTTGGTGATACTTGCCTGCGTGTTCTTCAAGAGCGACAAGATGACCTATAACAAATTCCTCGGGTGCGTGGTAGGAATCCTTGGTATTCTGACGTTAAACCTCGGAGGAAAGGAAAGCGGTGCTTTCACCCTGCTGGGCGACGGAATGATTATCCTCAATACACTTTGCAGTGCTTTTGCGGGACTGATGACGCGAGGCGTAAACCAACGCATCGACGTGTTCGTGGGTACGGGTTACAGCCTTGCCATAGGCGGGGCACTGCTCATCGTCCCCGGCCTCCTGCTGGGTGGCACCTTGCCTCACATGTCACTCTGGGGTTTCGTCATCCTCTCTATGCTTATTGGTATTTCCACCTTCGGCTTTGCCATCTACAATAAGCTCCTGACCTGCAATCCGATGGGTAAGGTTGCTATCTGGAACTCCCTGATTCCTGTTGTCGGTGCCGTCACCTCGTGCCTTTGTCTTGGCGAGACTTTTTACTGGAAATACCTGCTTGCCGCGGGTATGGCCGCAGCAGGTATCTACATTATCAACAGAGGGAAGAAGTAGTTGGAGGAAATTGTAAAGATTTTCTTAAGTTTTGGGCCCTCATAACTCGAATATTTTCAACTGAGTGATGAGTGGTGCGCAAAAACGCGAGTATTTCGAATGTTCAACCTGCTGATTATCAAGAGGTTAGAAATATAGCCTTTTATATGATAGCTCAAAGGGGCTCTTTTGCAAGGCGAAAGGGCTCCTTTTGCGTTTGCGGGATGTCGGTGGCGGTTTTGAAGGAGCGCAAGGGCGATTTTGCAGAAGCATACGTTTATTACCCTGAACTCAAACCTTTGTTACCCTGAACCCAAACCTTTCTTACGCTATAGGCAGGCCTTTTCCGGGCTAATAGGACTGCCTTTAGGCTGGAAAAGGTCTGGGTTTAGCCTAGAAAGGCTTTGACTATAGCCCGGAAGAGGATTGCGATTGCAAAACAAGGAGTCAAGGAGTCCAAAATCGAACAAAAGCATACGTCTTGACTACTTGTCTCCTTGACTCCCTGACTCCCCTTTTTCTAGATTGCCCAAAAAGTTGAACAAGATTTTGTCAGAATATTTCCAAGGGATTTTTGACTACTCGTTCCGCTGGTTTATCAGGTTAACCACCACATTCAGCAAGTCCTGGCTCTCAACCGTTTTTGCCACCTCCTGACTGCTGATGGCACGACTGGCCACCTGCACCAACTTTCTCAACTCACCAAGCTGCTCCTTGCGAATGCGCTCGTTCACGACGTAGCCTTTAACAAGATAGTCCTTGATAATTTTTCGAGCCCAGATACGGAAAGCAGTACCACGTTTGCTGTGAACGCGATAACCAACGGATATGATGACATCGAGGCTATAAAACGTCACTGGCTTCTTCACGCCATTAACGTGTAAAAAATGCACGTTATTATCGTCACGCTCCAACTTGCCTTCCTGCCTTCCTGCCTCCTTGGGCTTCCCCTCCCCTCGGGGAGGTCGGGAGGGGGCTGTGTGGGTTTTATGTGACGTCTGTGTGATGTGTCGAGACCTGACTTAACACGCCTCAAACCCTTTATCCATCGGTGCTGCAGAGGGGTTGTGTGAACATGTGAGGTTAATCAGGGAGACAAGGAGTCAGGGAGTTCAAGGAGTTCAGAACAATAGCTTTATCCCCTTCGTCTCCCCCAAAGGGAGAAGGAATAAAGTCAAGGAATCAGGGGGATACTATAAACGCAATGAGGATGAACTCCGCAAGAGAGTTCATCCTCATCGTTTGTATGGTTGAATCGGGATGTTATTCATCCCATAGCGAATGGGGAGTCACCCAGCCCATACGGGCATCAGGGTCCTTCTCACCATCCTCGTCAACACCGCCGTAATAGACATCATCCACAGGACTGCCTTCCGCACCCTTCACATCAGACATGGTGAGCAGGCAAAGAAGCTCTTCCTCTTCTATTTTGCATGAGGGGACTG
>Ga0247611_10000499_pt1 | contig 80270 bp, 72 predicted proteins | sample 177DNAGHGhighgp2_FD_192422 | JGI IMG/M metagenome (GOLD analysis project Ga0247611, IMG submission 192422) | Sheep rumen microbial communities from Palmerston North, Manawatu-Wanganui, New Zealand - 1770 DNA GHGhigh gp2 | ecosystem: Host-associated > Mammals > Digestive system > Stomach > Rumen... | reverse complement strand
AAAACCGCTTAAAAATACCGTGCAGAAATCATTTATAACCTTAACCGTTTTATGAAATTCATAATTTTCAAAACCGGCTTCGGCTTGTTTTACAACTTCATTCAAAGTCCATAAAGCATATTTATCTATCTCATTCATATCCGCAAATTTAACGACATCTTCTTTTTTCATATCGCTGATATTACCAAGCATAAATCTTATTGTATTTCTTATCTTTCTGTAAGTATCGGTATGTCCCTTTATAATTTCATCCGAAATTCTTACATCTTCTCTATAATCGCAAGATGCAACCCAAAGCCTTAAAATATCGGCACCGTATTTATTTATTATTTGAGACGGAGCGACACCGTTACCTAACGATTTTGACATCTTTCTGCCTTGCCCGTCAACCAAAAATCCGTGCGTAAGAACTGTTTTATAAGGAGCTTTACCTTTTATCGCAACTGCAGGAAGTAATGAACTTTGGAACCAACCTCTGTGCTGATCGCTTCCTTCAAGATATAAATCCGCAGGAAATTCCAATGAATCATAATTTCCGCTCGATAATACAGCTTCACTTGATACTCCCGAATCAAACCATACATCAAGAATATCTTCTTCTTTTTTAAAATCCGTTTTTCCGCATTTCGGGCATTTTACATCAAAATCTTTAAGCCAATCTTGTGCGGATTTTTCATACCAAATTCCCGCACCGTGAACTTTAAATTCTTCAACTACCTTATCTATAATTTTTTTATCCAATATAGGTTCACCGCATTCTTTGCAATAAAATATCGGAAGCGGAACTCCCCATAATCTCTGACGGCTTAAACACCAATCAGGTCTTGTTTGTATCATCCCGGTAATTCTTGACTCTCCGTATTTGGGAACCCAATTAACATTTTTAATTTCTTTAAGAAGATTATTTCTTAAATCGTTCAAATCCACTCCCATAAACCATTGAGGGGTTGCCCTGAATATTACAGGTTTTTTACATCTCCAACAATGAGGATAAGAGTGATTTATTTTTATACTGGCAAGAAGAGTTCCTTCTTTTGTTAATTTTTCAATTATCAACGGATTTGCTTTAAATACGTTTATTCCTTCAAATTCGGGAACTTCTTTTGTGAATTGTCCTCTGTCATTTAAAGGAGAAATAATATCAAGTTTATATGCAAGCCCTGCCTGATAATCTTCCTGTCCGTGCCCGGGAGCAATATGTACTATACCGGAACCGTCTTCCATACTTACATAATCTGCCAAAATACCAAGTGATTCTCTGTCAACTATAGGGTTTTGACATTTGATATATTCCAAATCTTTTCCGTCAATTTCCGCTTTTATACCAAAACTTTCGGCGGATATTTTATTTTTTACATTTTCAGCTAAATCTTTTGCAACAATTATTTTCTCAACTTTACCGTTTAATACATATTCACAAGCAACATATTTTGCTACAGGTGAAAAAGCAAGTGCAACATTGGAAGGTAATGTCCATGGAGTAGTTGTCCATATCAATACCGAATAGTCTTTTAGCAAGTTTTTTTTATCTTTTAATGCATCGGATAATTCCAAAATTTTAAATTTTACAAATATTGAATCCGATGAAACATCCGCATATTCTACTTCCGCATCTGCAAGGGCTGTTTCACAAGAAGAACACCAATAAACAGGTTTTTTCTTTCTGAATAAAAAGTTTTTTTCTACAAGTTCACCGAAAACTTTTACAATTGATGCTTCATATTTAGGATCTAATGTAAGATAAGGTTTTTCCCAATCGGCAAAAACACCTAACCTTTTAAAACCTTCTCTCTGTATGGAAACAAATCTTTTTGCAAAGTCACTCGCCTGTTTTCTGAAAACGGTTTTATCCACTTTATGTTTATCTGTTTTTAATTCTTTTAAACATTGTGTTTCTATCGGAAGCCCGTGGCAATCCCATCCGGGCGTATAAGGAGTATCAAATCCTTTCATGGTCTTATATTTCAAAATAAAATCTTTTAAAATTTTATTTAAAGCATGCCCTATATGCATTTCACCGTTAGCATACGGAGGACCGTCATGAAGAATAAATTTCTTCTTCCCCTGATTTTTGGCTCTCATTTTTTCATAAATTTTAGCATCGTATAATTCTTTCAGAAAATCTGGCTCTCTTTGTGCTAAATTTGCCTTCATTTGAAAATCTGTTTTAGGTAAATTTACGGTTTTTGAATAATCTTTTTTTTCTGTTTCCATTTTATATTAACCCTTATAAAAAAAATTGCTTTGCAATTTTTTAACTGAAGAGATGAAAAGCTTAACAATTCCGCCTCTTCTCTATTCTTCTAATCTTCTATTCTTCCAAGTTGTTTTCGATAATTTTCTACGGTATGGTATCTAAAACTTCTTCAAGTTCTTCTTCTGTTCTGCCGGTAATTTCTATAGTTTTTTCTCTTCCTCTTTCACCTTTTCTTAAAAGAATATTACTTCTTCTGACATCAAAAAAGTCAGATAAATAATCACACAATTCTTCATTAGCCTTACCTTCAACAGCCGGTGCTGCTATCTTAACCCTTAATATAGAACCGATTCTGCTTACAACTTCATTTCTTTTTGAGTTTGGAATAACTCTAACCTTAATAATCATCCTTCAACCTCTCCTAACAAAATATAAATATATAACTTAAAGTTCTTCAGCTCTTTTTCTTGCTTTATCTATAGCTGAAAAAACTATTTGTCTGAAATTATTTTTTTCAAAATCTTCTATTGCTTTTTCCGTTGTTCCGCCGGGAGATGTAACATGTTTTCTCAAAACAACATCATCCAAACCGCTTTCTTTTAACATTTTCCCCGCACCGTAAATTGTTTGATAAACAAGTTCTTTTGCAACATCACCGGGAACACCGAATTTTTCGGCAACATCTCTCATTATTTCCGACAAATAAAAAATATAAGCAGGTCCGGAACCGGAAACCGCAGTAATTGCATTCATTATTTTTTCTTCAACAATTTCTACTCTGCCTACAACCGAAAACAAATCTGCAATATCCGAAACATTTTCTTTACTTGCTTTGCTTCCGCCGCAAACGGCAATTGCACCTTGCCCTACCAATGCCGGAGTATTGGGCATCACCCTTATTATTATATTATTCGGCAAAGCTTTTGCAATTGTGTTCGTTGTTACTCCTGCAACAACAGATACTATCATTTTTGCTTTTGCAATTTCTTTAGAATATTCTTCCAAAATATTAGGCAAATGTTGAGGCTTTACGGCCAAAAAAACTATTTCTGCATTTTCAAGTGCCTGGCTTTTATCCTGCATTGTAATTACAGCATATTTCTGGGAAATAATATTTAACCTGTCGGCAGATATATCATTACAGAATATATTTGTTCTCGCAATTATGTCATTTTTTATAAAACCTGCAACAATGGCTTCAGCCATATTACCCGAACCTATAAAAACAACTTTTTTATCATAAAACTTTCTATTTATCATAATTTCTCTCCCCAAATATGGCAGAACCTATCCTAACCATATTTGAACCTTCTTCTATTGCAATTTCAAAATCATCAGACATTCCCATTGATAATATTTTGAAATTTTCATTTTTTATTTTTTGTTTAATATCGAAAAAAACCTGATTGGCTAACTTAAAGTAAGGACGAACCTGTTCCTTATTATCAAAAAAAGGAGCTATTGTCATAATACCGCATATTAAAATATTTTGACAATTTTCAAGACAATACTTATATATTTCTTCTGTTTGCTGAACCGATGCACCTGTTTTTGTAGCCTCTTCGGATACTTTTAATTCTATCAAACATTTTTGTATTTTATTTATATCCTTTGCATGTCTGTTTATATCTTTTGCAAGGTTTACAGAATCCAAAGATTGAATCAAATCAAAATTTAACACTGCTTTTTTTGCTTTATTAGACTGCAAATGCCCTATAAAATGTTTGGTTACATTTTCCAACAAATTTTTTTTACAAAGAACATCCAACTTCGGCAAAGCTTCCTGTATTTTACTTTCTGCGATATCTAAAACTCCGCAACTTAAAGCCTCTTCCATATCTTCAACGGGAAAGGTTTTGGTAACGGCAATAAGAGTTACCGCCTTACCTTTTGCCGATGACAAAATTCTATTTCTAATATTTTCTATATTTGTATATATTTTATTCACAATTTATCTTTGTATTATAGCATATTTTGTAAAAAATAAAAAACACAGCTCTCACAGTCGTTCCAAATTTTACATTTATAAAAATTTTATGTGGATAGGAACAGGGCTGTTCGCCAGTATTATTTGTATAAACTGAAAAGGAGTTTTAGTTTGCGGTTTGGAGTTTTATGCATCTATGCATCTATGCGTCTATGCATCAAGATTATTTAAAAATTTTATTGAGGATTTTTCTAAAGATTTTTATGAGTCAAATTTTTTAATTTTCAGTTTTTTTTGAGCAAATTTAATTTGTCAAATAATTTTTTAATTATCTTTTTACAAATTTTAATGACTAAAGTTTTTTTGTTAAGAAGTTCTGAGATTAATTTATTTAAATTTTTCTTTTTATAGTTTCCATATCTCAATGCGTTCATACATCTATCTCTAATCGTTGCAAATTTTTTAAAAAATGATTATCTTTTTATTTTTGATATTTTTAAAGTAGATTTTAAAAACAACCCTAAAATCTATAAGTTTTTAAAATACATTTTAAAAACTTGAAAACGTAAAAAAAATAGTTTATAATAATCTCTGTAATTAAAATATAAGAGGATATACAATGATACAAAGAGAAGATTATTTAAATAAACTTATAGCTTTTAAAGATAAACAGTTAATAAAAGTTGTTACCGGTATAAGAAGATGCGGGAAATCAACATTACTTGAACTTTTTAAAGAATATTTATTAAAAAATAAAATTTCTGCAAAGCAAATTATCAGTATAAACTTTGATGATAGTATGTATGACAATTTAACAGATTATAAAACATTATTAAGTTATATAAACAAAAAAATTATTCCAAACAAAAAAAACTATATATTTTTAGATGAAGTTCAAAATGTAGATAAATTTCAAAAAGCTTTAAGCAGTTTATATCTTAAATCTAATGTTGATATTTATATAACAGGTTCGAATGCTTATTTGCTTTCCGGAGAACTTGCTACACTTCTTTCCGGCAGATATATAGAGATAAAAATGTTACCATTATCTTTTAAAGAATATCTGTCTTATTTCAAAGAACAAACGGACTTAACTCGTAAATTCAGAATGTATATGCAACAAGGTTCTTTCCCATATATTTTGGAATTTAATGAAAATCAAAAATATATAAACGATTATTTAAGTGCAATATATAATGCTGTTGTATTAAAAGATATTATTTCAAGAAAAAAAATAAATGATGTAAATATGTTAGAAAGTATAATAAAATTTATGTTTAATAATGTAGGTAATATTTCTTCAAGTAAAAAAATCAGCGATACTATGACATCTGCAGGAAGAAAAATATCATCGCCAACCGTAGAAAATTATTTAACTGCAATGATAGATAGTTTTGTTCTATATAAAGTTAACAGGTATGATATAATAGGAAAGCAATATTTAAAAACAGCAGAAAAATATTATGTTCCGGATTTAGGTTTGCAAAGATTTGTTTTAGGCAGTAAAAAACAAGATTTTGGAAGAAATTTGGAAAACATAGTTTATCTCGAACTTTTAAGAAGAAATTATGAAATATATATTGGTAAAGTTAACAGCAATGAAGTGGATTTCATTGCAATAAAAAATGGAATTACTCAATATTATCAAGTTGCAGAAACCGTTACAAATGAAAAGACATTAAAAAGAGAATTAAAACCGTTAGAAAATATAAAAGATAACAATCAAAAGTTTTTAATAACTGCAGATGAAAAGCCACTAATATCACACAACGGAATACAACAAATAAATATCATAGATTGGTTGTTGGATAAATAACTTTAAAATTCTTTTGTAGTTTTCAATACAATCAACTTTTGCAAAATTTTTTTTGCTAATTTTTTTAAAAACTTTAACGACTAAAGGTTTTTCGTTGAGGAGGGTTGAGGAGTTAATTTAATTAAGTTTTCGGAACTCATTAAACTTTAAAAATCTCTCATAATTTTAAATATAATCAATTCATATTGAAGAGTTTTTAAATTATGGTATAATAAAAATAATCTTCATAATATTTAGGACAAAATAATGACAAAAAGAGAAAATGAAATCTATTTACAGATATTAGAATTAATAGAAAAAGAATATGATAAATTACACTCAAAATAAGTTGAATTAAAAGAAGAAATTGAACAATACGGCTCGAAAAAAGAAATAACCAAAACTGAGATAAAAAAATATTTTGGTGATTACAAAGATATAACCGAGTTAAAGAAAAAAGGAATAGACTACTATTCAAAATTACCGAAAAAAATAAGAGAATATATAAAACATGCTCCTAAAGAAATTCGTCAAGCAATAGGATTTGCATTACTCGGAAAGCCGGTAAAAATATTAACCGGGAAAGAATTTCAAAAAGATGGAGTAAAGTTAACGGAAAAAGTTCCAAAATATTATAAAGAAAAATCTAACGGCAAAGTAATAAACAAAGAACTTGGTGAAGTTTCGTTAGATTTGGAAGGTGTCAAGGATGATATAGGACATAAATTAGGTTCTATAAAATCAGCTGCATTTATTGCCGTTCCCGAAGTAATAATGTATGGAAAAATATTCAGCAGAGAAAAAAATTGGAAAAATAGAGCTTATGATACTTTTGTTATAATTGCTCCAATAAAAATAAAAACTGTTAGATATATTGAAGAAATTATTGTAAAGAAAATGCCTAACAGGCAAGGATTATATTTACACGAAGTAGAAACAAAAAAGAGATTAGAAAGCTTATTCCAGACCCACACTAAAGTGGGAAACTTTCAAATCTCTAAATTAATTATAGCTCAAAAGATTTCAAAAGTCAATAAAAAATAAAACTTTCCCCCTCAACCACTGTTTTTGAATTGGTTGAAAGGTTGAAGGGTTTAATAGTTTAAAAGTTTGTCATTCTGCACTTTATGCGGGATTCATGTCAACTAAAAACTCCTATTAAATACAATTAACTTCTGCCAAAAATTTTCTTGAGGAGTTTTTTGAAAACTTTGATGATTAAAGGTTTTTCGTTGAGGAGTTTTTCCCCATACAAATTAAAAGTTATTTCAAAATAAAATAGGAATGACTATCGACACTTGTTTACAAACTTTAAAAATTTTCTTGACTTTTTATACTTTTTAAGTTATACTTAAGTTGCCTTAAGGACACATCACTTGTACCGATGTTTAATCCTTAAGGTTTTTTATTTTCATCTAAATCATAGAACAAATTTCCTTTACCGTCCTCACCTATAGTTATATATATTTTATACAATATTTTTTTAAACATAACTTCATTAGTAAAATAGTGAAATTTTATAATTTTGTCTTTACTCGTTTTATATGGCAATTCAGAATGTTTATATACTGAAGTTTTTAGTATTTTAAACAGTTTTGGAAGTATTAATAATTTCCTTTCATCTGCACTAAAGCTTTCATATTTATTTCTTGCTTTTCTTGTTATTCTTATACTTTTAAATTTGCCGATATTAAAAGTTTTTCCTTGAATATTTTCTGCAAAATATTTTATGGCTTTTTCTCTTAGTTCTTTTATATCTTTGTATTCTCCGAAAAATTCTTTTATTTCTTCTTCTGTTATTATTATTTGTTTATCGTTGTATATTTCTTGCTCTTCGCAAAGCTCAAGTTTTTGTTGTTCAAATTCAATAAAAGATTTTCCTGTTATCTCATAAAATTCTTCTATACTATTAATTATTCCTAGAAATATTATTTTTTCGTTATTCATAACAGTTAGTATTTTACCAAATTATAGAGAGATTGACTATTTGAAATTTTTATGAATAAAAATTTTGAGAAGGGTTGGGATGGGTTATTACACTCTTATTTACTCATATAAGACTCCCCTGGTAACCAATTTAATTCCATATTTCTTCTCAATAGAGAATCCTTTGTTCTTACGATTGTACGCCCGGATCCTTTGCCTTGAAACTTTTATAGGATATTCATTGATTATATTCACATCTGAACCGAATATCCTTTCACAATCACAATCTTTCAATAGCATCTGTATCTCGGACTCTGATACATCTACATTTTTTTCAAGAGCAATTCTATAAGCTTCAGTGCTAAAAATCGTAGTCTCTTTTATTTCCTCGATTACATCAGCAAACTGTCCAAGCCCTTCTTGTGGATATATCTTCTTTCCACAGTCCATTTTCTCAAAGATTTCTATTGAAAACTTTTCATCATGCCTAAAGCGTAGTTTTTCAAATCTGAAATCTTCTTGTAATGGGAAAGGCTTCTTCATAAAAATGCCATATCCATGTTGACTATGACATCGCATAAACGGCTGATAGCCGATTGGAAGTATCACATTATCCACATAGTCCTCTATTGGATTAGCAATTATTTGTATCATATCAGCTTGCCATCTAGGAATATGAAAAATGACTCCATACTGAGTTTTCTCATTCACTTCCGTATCAGTTTTTGTTAAAGGCAACCATTTTTTGTTAGCATTATCATACTTGCATGTTGCAAAGAACAAAGCCACATCTAAATCACTGGTTATATCAAGCCATTCGGTTTCTATTCCATAGTGTTGAGCAAGAGATTCGTATAATACCGTTCCGTAGTTTTCCTTCCAGAATTGTACGATTTTAAACTTATTAAGAAAAATTTGGAATTCAGCTATTCTCATATCTGCTACAAAACGGTAAATCTTCTTTTCGTCATCTGTTAGTTTTTTAAGTGAACGGTATAATGAAGGTAGTGTAGAATCATAAATCTGATTCTCTCCTCTATAATAACTATTGTGTGTTCCCTGACAAATTACTATTCCATGCGGATATTGCATAACGAAACCATCCGTTTTTCTGTCCCTATACAAAACTTCTTTGAAGAAAGCCATTTCATTATCGCTTATCTTCTCGAAACCAGGATGGTCATCGTTACTATAATATGTCTCTCCTCGCTTCGAACTCTCTGTCACATTTTTTGTTTCTTCAATGTCCATATAATTTTGTCTTATCATTTCATGAAGCTCAGTCAATGATAAAGTATATGGCTCGTTTGTAAGTTTTTTTCTAATTTTTAATGTGATATAGTCCATTCTAATTCTTCAGCTCCATTATGCTTCAAAAAAACGAAAAACATATTTTGTGATAGCATTCTATCTAGTTTAATGGTTCTCTATATAATATTTTACATTGTCTATGATTAAAGTTTGCTTTTCTGTAATTTTATTTTGATTATCAATAGATTCTTTTATCAATTCTTTTTTATTATCTATATCTAAAAGTTTCAAATTAATTTTATTTAAAACTTCTTTCATTTACAAAGTCACTTTGTTCTATTTCCAAGGAAGTATTATTAGTCGAATTTTTTAATCCTTTGTTAGTTGTACTTGTAGCAAATACCGAAAAAGAAATAAATATAAAAACCAAAATCAAAATTATTTTCTTCATTTTTAACAAAATCCTAACTTATATGATAATTTTATAACTTTTTAGAATTAATGAAATTTAAAAGGCGAGCACGATCTTCATTTTCTTTGTCGCCTTTATAATAAATTTCAATAAATGTTATCTTGAAATCTTTATTTTCACTAAATTCTATTACAAATACAATTCTTATTCCTGAACGGTTTCCCAAATTTTTTAAACTTTTACAAGCAAACTTCCTAACTTTTTGAGATTTATATTTTTCCCCACAACAACCTTTGATATCAACCAAGGCATTAGCAGGTAACGGAGTGTTTTTTAGATAGTGTACTTCCAACAGACTCCTTTTCATATTTTCAAAATCATCTTTTAATGTTCTGAATCTCTTTTCTAATTTTTTAAAATCTTTTTCAAATTCAGCAATAGACGAATAAATAGGCATAATATTATTATTACTCCTCACTATATTCTCTTACAGAAGTTTCTTCCGTCCTATAAAAAACAGCTTCATATTCAATAGGTTCCATATCATTAGCACTTATCCATGGTATATCCTTATGTGAAAAAGCCGATAATTCTTTTGCTGTTTTATCTGAATGTTTTTCAAGAACTTTATCTATATGTTCAAGTTCTCTGGCAGATAAAAGGCTTAAATCAGGTTCAATTAAAGGTAAATATTTCGTCATATCATGTGAAAACATTTTTGTTTTTACTTCTTCAATTTCTCTGTTCTTTTCCATTTCTTTAACTATTTTGGCAAAATCAACAGGGGTGGGTCCATATGTATTTTTTATATATTTTAATCCCATAAGCTGTGTTTCAAAAAGTTCATAGTAATCAAAATCTATAAAATATAACAGCTTGTATAAAACGGTTTGTCCTACATTTGGCTTTGCACCTATTTTCTTTAAAATATAAAGAAAAACTTGTTTAAATTTTTCGATATTTTCTATAGGAATATCTATTCTTATATTCGGTTCTTCTTTCTTTTTCTTTTTAGCATCTATGACATTGTATGAATATTTTTTAGGTTCTTTGTTATCAATGATACAAGCATAATCAACATCATAAAGTTTAGATAATTTTTCAACAATTTCTAAAGTAGGCTTTGTTTCAAGATTTTCATATTTTATGTAAGTCTGTCTTGATATGCCAAGTTTTTCTGCCAATTCTTCTTGTGAATATCCTGCAGTTTCCCTTAAAAACTTCAAAACACTTTTATTCATGGTAGCCCCCTTTTGTAACATTATTATAAAACATATTTTTTTAAATGTCAATATTATTTTACAATATAATGTTAAAGAAAGTATACATTAAAAATTTATAAAATTCAAGGGATATTTAGTATTTGAAATTTTTGAGAAGAGTTAGAATTTATATTTCTAATTATTGGAAAAACTATTTGCAATCTTTAGGTAACCAATTGTCCGGAGCTTGTATTTTTACACCATTTATTATAATTTCTTTTGGAAATAAAGATTTTTTCAACATATCTTTTTTTATTTTTTTCACATTTTAGGACTTGAATATATTTGGAATGTTTTGCTGCTTTCTCAGGTATCCATTTTGCTAATGCTGTAAATAATATATATCACCCAATACTTCTGTTTTATCATTTACAAATAAACTCATTAATTTTTTTAGATTTTGCCAACGAAGATATTCCCAGCCCACAAGTTTGGTAGAGCCTTTAACAAAAGCTTTGTGTTTTTTAAATGCACTATGATATAAATTGAAACCATCAATATAGAAATTTACTTTTTTCTTATCCATAAAATAAAAATGCGGGACACATCGTCCCGCGGGAGTAACTATTAAAATAGTTACGATTATTGTCTCTATTATAAATGTTTAATACAATTTTGTCAATTTCATGTTTGTTTTTAATGCTTCATCAGAACATTATCCTTATCTTGTTCATAACAATGTTTGTTTATCAAATTTAAAATAGCTTTAAAATTCGACGGAATATTGGCAAGAACTGTTGTTTATAATCTCACAATTTGTCATTTCCAGACATCTATACATCCATACATCTATGCCTCAGTCGTTCCAGCCTTTCAACTATTAAACTGTCTTTGTCAATCAATGTGGGTGGAAAAGATAATAAAATAGTTGTTAAACAGTAATTTTTTTTGACAAACTGTTGTTTTTATGCTACAATTCAAACAAGTAAAAGAATAAGGATTTATCAAATGATAATAAAAGCTACCGAAGAGTTTATATATTGGTTAAATACAAGTAAAACGAAAAACAGAAAAATTTATCAGGAAACAGTTAAAAGAATTAACAGGGTAAAAATAGGGAATTTTGGAGATTATAAAGATCTAAAAGGCAATTTATTTGAATTAAGGTTTTTCAATAAAGGCTGTGCAGGCTTAAGAATATATTATACGATAAAAACAAATGGAGAAATAATATTATTATTGACGGCTGGAAATAAAAGTAATCAAACAAAAGATATACAGAAAGCAAGAGAATTAATAATTAAATATAAAGAGGTCTAAAAATGGATAAAAAAAACAAAATGAAAGTTTATGATTTTGACGAAGTTGTAATAAAAGATTTTAAAAATAATCCTGCTTTATTAAAAGAATTTAAAGCCTCTATTGTAAAAGATTATAAAAAAGATAAAGATTTAAAAGCCTTTAAAGAAAACTTAAAACTTATTATTAAAGCGGAAAGAGGTTTAGCAACAAAAATTTCAAAACAAACAAAAATTGATAGAGCCGGGATATATAGAATATTATCATCTGAAGTGATGCCAAGATATGATACCTTTGAAAAATTATTATCTGCTATGGGATACAATATAAATATACAAATGGCTTAAATACAACCTTCTATATATAAATAGTGAAGAAAAACCACAAATTGTTCATTTATATGATGTGTTAGAAGCAAATAAAAAAACAAGCGGGACACATCAGTCATAAAACTGAAGTCACTGTCCCACTTGCACCATTAGTATAATATAAATCATAAAAAAAAATCAAGCAAGCTTAGAAGTCATTAAACTTCTATCAATGCTTGCTTGACATCCGTATTATATTATATACAAGATGTAAAAGTCAATGACATGACATCGTTACCTCATAAAAAAGTAGTTTTAAAATCTCGATGGAAAATTGGCAACAACTGCTGTTTATAATCTCACAATTTGTCGTTTCCAGACATCTATACATCCATACATCTATGCCTCAGTCGTTCCAGCCTTTCAACTATTCAACTATTTTTATTAATCAAGATGATAAAAAAATATGATAAAAGAATTAGAAAAATTTTAGTAAGAAGTAATACAATTGAATTTTACTCTTTTTTTGTGTAAAATACACTTTATAAATGTTTTAGGGGGGGGGGTAATATAAAAGCATGAAAAGATTAAGAGAATTAAGAGAATCATTAAAATTAACTCAAGAAGAACTTGCAAAAAGTTTAAATACAACTCAACAAACAATTGCAAGATGGGAAAGTGGTAAGAGTCAACCTAATATTAGTGCTTTAAAAGATTTAGCACTAATTTTTGGAACCAGTGTGGATGATTTATTAGAATATTCAAAATCTGGTAAGAAAATATTTTCTGCTACTTATTGTCTTATACAAAAAGATCATGATGGATTTTGGGGACATGTGGGTATAAAAATAGCTGATAATCATTTTTTTTGTTTCCCCGTTACAGCTAATGTTGTGAACTTTTTGGAAAACTCATTAACAAATATTAATAAAGATGGTGAATGGATTTTATTTCCTACAGTAGTTAATCAATATGTTGCTTTCCAACCCGAAAATTTAACAAAAGTAATTTTTATAGATGAGGCTGTTGATATGTTTGATGATGAGTGTACCTTTTTATATCCATATTACGGATATTCTTTGGAATTATATCGTGCTTTCATAAAAATAGAATATGGCAATCTTTCTAAAGAAGAGGCTCGAAAATTCATAGATATTTTCTCAAAAAAGTTGAACAACAAAAATATTGATACTAACGAAAAAAACTTTTTTAATACTTTTATGAAAAGACTTAAAAAGTTATTCAATAATCAAGTATCGGAAAAGTTTATTATAACCGCAGTTGATACTTTTCTTAAAGAAGATCTTTTTAATGAAGAAAAATATTCTAGATATATGACAGACATAAATGTATATTATACTGATGGTAAAAAAGACACTTTTTATAACAACGATGACTTATTAATTTCAAATTTAGATCAAATAAAATATTCTGAAGGGCAAAAAATGATTCGAATGGAAGACTTAGAAGATGCTTCAGTTTTTATTCCTATTTCTAAAATAGCTATGATTACTATGCCTTATATTACAATTTTAGATAAAGAAAAAGAAATCGAACAAGAGTTAAAAAATGATTAAGCACGAAAAACAATATTATATTATCAACAAGTTTTTAAAACAACGTTCTGATATTTTTACATCAATTATCTATGTAATAATAACAGCAGTAATATTATCATTATTTTCTAATTCGTTAACAATAGTATTTGTCAATAAAGCTAAACTAATATGTATTACTTCCTTTATTTTTTTATTAATATTTTTAATTTGCTTTTTTATATATAAAATTTTCCCCTTATTAGACCAAAAAATGAAATATGAAGGGAAAGTGTTTTTTAATAAAAATACTAAAAAATTTATTTCAATAAGAGATTATTCATTCAGTCATAACATACAAGAATATTTTGAAGGATTATTTGCAGAAGATAAAAGCACATATCAAAAATGGAAAAAGGGTTCACTAAATGGAAGTTATTTTACAAAAAATTTTGAGTTAATAGGTGAAGCCGTTGAATTTTATTTAATTTCCTATTTATCAGGTGTTTTATTAGACTATTTTGAGGATAAATCTAAAGATACCAATAATATTAAACATTATAAAAGAAAACAATTGTTATCCATATTTGGCGAAAATAGATTCTTAAAATTATTTACTAAAAATATTAAAAAAAGAAAAGCTTTTAATAATGGATATGAGTTTGGCCTTGGTAAAAATAGAAAATTGTATCAAGCAACCGCTTTTGACAAATCTTATTATGAATTTGTTGATTTTTTTCTTCCTAAAAATGTTAGTATAAGTAACGACAAAAAAGATAAAGGAGTTTTTATAAAAATAAAAACGCCACAGTTAGAGTTAACAATACGGAGTTGTATTTATATTGATACTAGTTTTGCTCCTTCAGAGCTCCTAATGTATTCTTCTGAATTTTTTATGGATGATTATGAAAATATTAATGCTTTAGATGTTGATGTGAAAATTCAAGTTAAATTTAATCGTTGGAGAACAATTTTTTCATTAAATTTTGATGAATATGTTTGGGTAGATAATTTAACCAAAGATCTTGAAAAATATTTTGATATAAATTATTTTGAACAAAGAAAAATACCGAAAAAAGTTAACAAATACATTTTTGAAAAATTAATTAATATTGAACGAGAACTAAAAAGGAACAGACATCCAATAACACCTGATAAGAAAAGTTATGTGTATGAGTAAGGTTTAATATAAATCTTATTAATTACAATTTATTATTTCAATTGTTATACATATCAAAATTCAAGGGAGGTTTGCTATTTGAAAATTTACTATTTTAAATCTAATATTTAAAAAGTTTCTTGAGAAGTTTTTTAAAGATTTTGATGAGTCAAATTTTTTTAATTTTCAGTTTTTCCATACATTTTTGCGTAATAATTTTTATATTCGCCGTTTATTATGGGTTGCCACCACGATTTATTATTTATATGCCGGTTAATTGTTTTTTTAATACCGTCTGCAAATTTTGTTTCGGGAAGCCATCCTAATTCTTTATTAATTTTTGTTGGATAAATTCTGTGGAATAGTTTTAAATTATGGTATAATAACAAAAAACATTTAACAAACAACAAAATAAAATGAACACACAAAATTTAGAACAAATCAAAAAAGAAATATCAGTATTATATATACCTTATTTTGAAATAACAACAAGTTTTATTAAAAATTTTGCCAAAGAAAAAAATATAATTTTAACTGAAGAAGAAAGCGAATATATTTTTAAACAATTTCAAAAAGAAAACACGGAAATATTATTAAATTTTGAAGAAGAAATTTCCACATACAAAACTACTGAACCGCAAATATTGGATTGGACAAATAAATTTCAAAAAGCCCCAACATTACAAGAAGTAAGAGCTTATGTAAAAAAATTAGTAGATGAAGCTGTTAAGTTTGCAACATTATCCCCCGACTGGTTTATTGATATTATTGGTAATAGAAAAAAAAGAGAACATATTGTAAAAAGCAGTAAACGAAAAAGCATGAACAAATCTGATGTAAAAAGACATAATAAATATATTATAGGTTTAGAAGAATTAATAAATAATTCTAAATACCAAAGCTCACAACTCAATAAAAAAAAGAATGATAAGCCGGAAATAATAAAATATCATTATTTTATCACCAATTTAAAGATAGGAATAAATAAATATAGAATTATTTTAAACACAGAACAATATATAGGTGAGAGTGAAGAAAAGCCACAAACTGTTCACTTATATGATGTTTTTGAAATAAAAGAATCAGGTAAGCTTATCAGTCACTAAACTGATATTAGTTCACTTACCTGACACTTATATTATATTACATACAACATATAAAAGTCAACGAAATTTTTACATTTTTAAGTATAAAATTATTTTAAACACAGAACAATATATAGGAGAAAGTGAAGAAAAACCACAAATTGTTCACTTATATGATGTATTAGAAGTAAACAAAAAAACAAGCGGGACACATCAGTCGTAAAACTGAAGTCACTGTCCCACTTGCATCATTAGTATAATACAAATCACAAAAAAAATCAATAAAAATTTCATCGTTGTTGTTTTACCGTTAAACCATTAAACTTTTAAACCATTCAACCGTTCAACTATTCAACCAAAAATTGCTTCACTAACAATCCCCTCAACAATACCATCAATATAACTAAAATCTCTTTCACTTTTCCCGAAAACTAAAAAATTTTATTTTTTTAACATATTCATGAACGAACTAAAAATTGATAAAATATATAACATAATGTAAAGATTAATGAAGAACAACAAAAATTTATTGATTATTTAGAAAATTTAATAAAAGAGTTTGATTAATATTTTTCTAATAAATTCTTTTTTATTTTAACTTCAAATATAAATTTATTTTTTGCACTAAGATTAGAAACAAACTCATTCAAATCATTTTCTAACTTTATCTTTTCTTCCTCTGTAGAAGTTATATAATAAAAACATATAATTTCATTATAATTATGAGAACTTCCTATATTCTTAATCAATTCATTAATAAATATACTATTAATTTTTAAACTTCGTTGAATAGATACATAATAAATTGTGTCGTTATAGTTATAAGCAAAATCTAACTTAAAATTACCAATTATAGGGCTAACAATTTTCACATCCATATTCTTTGTCAAATCATATGTAATAATTTTATCTACTAATTTTTCTTCATGTTCTTTGATTGTTTCTTCTACTGTTCTATCATTTAGTATAATTCTATATAAATCAATCAATTTAACAACACTATAATCATAATTCATGCCCTTCCCATTGTTGAGAAAAAATTCTAACAATTGAGAAATATTATTCTCTCCCCAAATATCTATATAATGCATAAAATTATTTAAATAACGATTTTTTAAAGTTTTATCTTCTCTGTAACCTTTTATCGTTTGTTCTATATTTTCACCTATAAAAAGCATAAATAACTCTATATCGTTTTTAATATATGATAATGCTTTCTTTACTTTTTCCCTTATTAATATATAATCTTTAAATTGTAAATCTATAATATCTTTGATTTCTGATATTTGAGCAACATAACATTTTTGCAACCATAGGTAAAGGTATCTATTATATCGTATATATTCAAAACTTTCTAAAGCTTTTTCTACATTATTTGAGATTTTTTCATCTAAAAGATTATTTATACTAGGATTGTCTAATAATCCTTTATAGTTGTAATCAAAATCTTTATAAAGTTCTATAGAAAAAGAAACAGATGAAGAACGATTTATTATTTCTATCAAGAAATTATTAACACTCATAGCTTGATATTTGTTTAATCTTGATATTATTTTAGAAATATATTCTATAGTACCATAGAAATCTCTCGACAAATCAAAAGAATTTTTTGCAAATATTAATATTATTTGTTTAAACAAAATAGAATATTTCTCATCATAATATATATTTAAATATCTAAAAAAATCTGATAATTTAGAACTATATTCTTGCATAAAATTTAATATATTTTTTTCTCTTATTATTTCATCTTTCTCATTAAACCAAGATTGTAGTCTTTCATCTAAAATTTTATCTGGTATTCTATTCTTTGAAAAGTTATGAGTAAAATAATATTGTAAATATCTATCATCTACAAAATAACTTTTAGCTTCTTTATTTGCCATTTTCAAATAATGCTTACCTTCTTCTGCTGGAATTTGTTCATAAACTGGACTTATTAGTGTTATTAATTCGTTTATATTTTCAATATCTTCTCCATCATATTTTTCAGTTATATCTTTAAAATATTGTTTTATAGGAATCAACTGCTTATCATCCTGAATATTTATTTTACATTTAAACCATTTATATTGATTTTTCCAAGCTTCATTATAAATATCCAGATAAAAAACAAACAATATGCTTATATTTATATAATTAAAAATATTAATCTCATCTTTTACTTGAGCATAAGATATAAAAAAAGTATTGCAAAATCGTTTAATATCTCTTATAGTCTTAAATCTTGATGTTGCTATATAAAAATCAAAGTCTTTCCTAGTTATTTTAGGCATTTGTTCTTCTTGTAAAATATCATTTATTTTTTCAAATAAAATATTTTGTATATCAATATCTTCTATTTTTGGTAATGGTATTATAATGGAAGCTATTTTTTCAAGATAATTTTTATAATATAAGGCTTTCTTTATCCCAATATCATTATTGTTTATATTATTGTTTTTTACACAAGGATCTGATATTTCACAAAGTATGTTTTCTATTTTATTATAATTGACAGATAACACAAATATAATGTTCGTATATTGTTTAAACATTTGAACTACTTGTAATATATACAATATATGTTCTTTACTTAATCTATCAATATCATCTAAAACAATAACAATCCTTTTACTGTATTCATTTTTTAGAATCTTTCCAATATTTTTTATTTTATGTTGAATATTATTGTCTTTCGTAAAATTTTCCAATATATTTTGTAGAGCAATTTCAAGATGATTAGTTAATTTTATATTAGTAAGTTTAACAATATCGTCAAATTCAGATTCAAAAGATTTATATGGATAAAAACTCTTTGCGAAAGTGTTTATCTCTCCTAAAACAGCATTTAATAATTTTTCTTTAGTATCATTAAACCAGGGATTTATATCTATAAACTCAAATAAATTTTCTTTCCTTAATTTTTCTTTCAATAAGTTAATACAACTTGTTTTTCCTTCTCCCCAACCAGCTGACAATAAAAAAGCAAAACCTTTTTCTTTATCAATGTTCATAAATTTTCTTTTTAATATATTGATAAAATCTGTTCTCCCTAAAATATCTTCTTGTGAATTTGTTATTGGAAAATCTCCTTCAATATCAATATCCTTACTAAAGCAAAAAAGAATACAAGGTAAAATATTAATCAAATAATAAACACATCGTTTATAGCATATATATTCAATATTACATATAACATCCAATGATAAAACTATAGTTGTAAAAAATAAAATATAATACCAAAATTCGCAACAATATAGAGTATATGTTATTAGATAGATAATAGGCAGTATCAATATAGGTAAATATGATCTGCATATTTTACGGATAGAGTAAATTTTATGATTTATATTTGAAAATAAATAAAAAATTAAATAAACGAGAAATACTAATATAAAAGCTGAAAAACATTTATTGTTTGTTACAAAGATATAAACCCAGTATAGATATTTATCAATATACTTATATTGATAAAAAATAATATAAGCCAATGAAAAATAAATTCCATATCTTAAAATAAAATTAAATAATTTATAATTTTTAAAAAATCTTTTCATCATTTTGATACAATTAACTTCTGCTAAAAATTTTCTTGATTATTGTTAATGTTCTGTCTTTGAACATAAGTTATCATCTATTTTTTTAAAATATTTAGCGGCTTCTTCATAATGATTTTGTAACTCTTCACTATAAGATTGTTTATCATAAAACAATAAATGATTTATATTAGCCAACAACTCAATTCTTAGATTATCTAAAAAGATATATTTCTCGATAAGTCTTTTCATTTTATCATGACATAAGCCATTATAAAATAGCACTATTAATTCATACGGAGATAAAGTTGCTCTTAGAATATCTATGTAATTGGATTTTTCTTCTTCATTAAGAAAATTAGTTTCATCGACAAATTTCATAATTCTATACAAATATACAAAATAATTCTCAAAGATTTGAATATCAAATATATGTTTATTATAAACTTCTCTAACTTCTTCAATAGAGAAAACATTATTCATGTCATTTTTTAACGATCTATCAAAATAAGTCGAGTATACTTTTTCAAAAACTCTTCTTCCTTTTTCATAATCAATATTTTTTCTCTTTCCATGTTCAACATTATTAACTATATTTTCCAAATGAGAAAGCATATTAAAAAAAGTATTTTCAAATCTTTGTCTTTTTAAAGTATCGTTTTGAATTTGAAACTGTTCTTTTTGTTTTTCTAATTCTTCTCGTGTTTGTTTTAATTCTTTCCTTTGTAAAGATAATTCTTCTTTTTGCATACTTGCAGTATAAATAAGCAACAAAAATGCCAATCCTGAAAATATAGTATTTAATAAAGCACTGCTATCTCCTATTATTCCTGCAGGAGAATCTTTTCTAAATGCAAAAAATATATTTAAAATCGCAAGTGCAGAAAAAATTATTACCAATATAGAAAAAAGTTTGTTTTTCTTACAAAATTCTTTTAAAAAATTAAATATGTCTATATTTTTATTATCTTCTTCTTGCATTGCTATTTCCTTAATACAATTTTAAACATATATTCTTGTTCAATATTTTACTAAATTCGAGGTAAGTTTACTATTTGAAAGGATTACTGATTAGTTTTTTCTATCGGGAATTAACTTATTTTTCCTTTCTAATAAGAGAGAGTTTTTGGAATTTTTATACCATAAAGCACTATTTTTATAAAATTTAAGATGGATTACGAAATATCATTGTTCACAAAAAAATTTGTATAGATTGTAGAGAGAAAAATTTCCCAGTCTAAGATAATTTAAAAATAACTTGTTTATTGGTTGTGTTTTTTATCAAATTTAAAATTATTACCAGGAGGAACCGGTTTAAAAGTTTCATCATCATTGGGACTTTTTAAAGAATGGAAATTTCTTAATTTATTTATATTTAATTTCGCAGTGATTATTGACGAGTTATTTCCACCTTTTATTTTCGCTATTGTACAATCTTCTGTTTTTGTAGGTTGGATAATACAGGAATCGCCATATTGAGAAGTATTGCACTGAGCTAAATAGCAATGCAAATCTCTTACTGTGCTGGACAACATATTGTTGTAATAATTTATATCTTTATTCCATACACAAGACGTTAATAAATCAACATTCATTTTAAACATTGATCTATGTAAAATATCAGCTAATTCATAACAAATAAAAGTTGTGAATTGTAATCCGTTCCAATTGAATAAATTATAAGTTGTATTTTGACTAGGAATTTTATAATTATTTTTTTCTAATTCTTTTATTTCTTCAGGAGAATAATGATTTTTAAGTCTAATAATTGGTAACAGTGTATTATATTTACCTTTTTTAAAAGGTAATGTTGTAACTACATAGTTATAAGCTTCTTTATTTGATAATATATATTCTAATCCAAAGATTAAACTTATTTGATGTCGTCTTGAAAATTGAAACATATGCGGTAACCAACGATATGGAATGGATAATTCCGGAAATATAAGCATACTAACTTTTTCTTTTTCCGCCATATTTAAAACATTAAATAAGTTTAATTCTCTGCTTAAGCTAACAACAGTTTTTTTACCAAAATTCTCATAACTTTTTTTAATTTGTTTTTCAGGAACATTTGTATTAACTAATGCAATTTTTATCTTATTTGCAAATCTATTATTATCTATCTCTTCTTCTTTATCAAAATCTTTTACTTCGATATTTGTTATATTTATATTCTTACTGTCTTCTAAATTGGAAACAGTAATATTTCCCTCTTTCATGTCAATATTAAAAAAATGATAATATTTTTTTGATATGTCATTAAAAGTTATTTTATTGTTTGTCCTGATATTTTTATTAATATAAAAAGAATGAAATTCATCAAAATGTATAAATCTTGGAGATAGAAATAGTTTATCTTCTTTTAATTCTTTGCTTTTTCCTATATCATCTAAGTCAATATTACATAATGAACCTTTATAGTCGGTAAAATTAACTAACGGAAAAGCAACATAAGAATTATCTATCATATTAGAATTTCTATATAAGTTATCTATATTAACTGAGCTTGATAAATTCATTGAAATAACTAACATATCATTTAAATCTTTTCTTAAATGATTTTCGGCATCATTAAAAGCATTAGAAGCTTTTATTATATTTTTTGCTTTGTCGATGTAAACATTGCTTTTTTTTATAATATTTTTTACATTTTTAATGAAAATATTAATATTTTTAGTATCGTTCATAATTTGTAAAAAATATAAATATTTAAGCCACAAACCAGAAAATGCCAAATAATTTTTACCTCGAAAAAATTTAGCAATATCCTTCTGCACTTTAGGACTATTTTTCATATCGGTCAATCTGTTTAATATTATTTGTGTCGATAAGTATGTAGAAAATCTTGTTGCATTTTCTTTAAAATTTACTATGCTTCTAAATTTGTTTTTGGAGCCATAATAGAATAAATCGTAGGCAACATCATCAATTGTATTTGTAGCTTCTTCTGTAGGTAAAAACCTAAACATGCTTGTGTTTTTTTGGATTTCAGTTTCAAAAATTTTTAAACTTGCAATTGAATTTTTACTATTTAAGAAATGGACAATTGTTTTTTCTTCTTTGAAAAATATATTTATATTTCCTCTACTGTATTTAATTTGTTCTATATTTTTTTTATCAAAATCAACAACACCATTAAAGCATTGTTTTATGCATTCTTGTTTTTCATTAATATTTTTTTGATTAGTATGAGTTACTATTAAAATATCATCTACATAACGTCCATAATATATTGGATTGGCTTTTTCAAAAATTTCCTTATCAAAATCTTTTAAATACCAATTTGCCAAAACATAGGAAGACAATAATCCTATAGGTAAAATTTTTTGTCTAAATTTACTTTTATGTGTCAACTCTAAATAATTTTTAATTTTATTAAAATATTCCGTATGAATATATGAAAGAATTTTATATATACCATAATCATCTTGTAATTCTTTATTACTAAAATCTATATCAATTGAATAGAAAAAGGACTCTAAATCTGTAGAAAGTATTATTACATTTTTATTTCCTTTTATTAATTTTTTTGCTGTATTTATTGCATTATCTCTCCACGATGAATACTGTTCAAAATATTTTTTAAATAAAACATTTTTTATACTTGCTTTTAATGAAAACTCTGATAATCTTCCGGCATATACATATTCTCCTAGTGCCTTATCAATTTCTTTTCCCTTTGTCATTGTCCATAGCACGTCCAAAACTCGTATGGGTATATCTACGTCAATAAAATAATTTACTTTCAATTTATATTCTTGCTGTTCCTTAACATTAGAGAGAAAAGAAGCTTGTTCTTCATTGTTTTCATCATTAACGCCTTTTGGAATAAAACGAAAATCTACTTTTATATTCTTAAAAATTGTCTTATTTCCCAATAAATATGTTATTTCTTCATATAAACTGTTAAAAATATTGTCTGCTACATAATTATGAAATTCTTCATATTTCGCTATTTTTTCTTTCACAAATAAATCAGTATCATAATGATAAAAATAGTTTTTTAACATTAAGTAAGCTGCTTTTACCATATCTAAATTTATATGTTTTTTGGTATTCATTTTTTTATTTATCTTAATAACTTTAAAATCTTATAAATCTAATAGATTACAAGTTATTTTTTCCTGTTCTTTTATCTCTTGTTCTATTTTTTTAACTTCATCTTTATAATTTTGATAAAATTCAAAATTTGTGTTTTTAATCCGGTGAAATTTAATAAACCTTCCAATTTAGGATGATTAATAACCTTCTCATCATAACAAAGTCTTTTCTCATAAGAAAATTTTGCTATTTTTGAATTTTTAGTAACAGCCATTATTTTTTCTATAATATTTTCATCAATAATGTTTATATCTATTCCTATTTCTTTTGTTAAATTAAATAATTGTTCTTTTGATATCGCTTTTGTTGAATGAAAAACTTGTTTAAGAGAAAAGCATGTAACTATTGATATTATTCCTCCCTCTATCGAGGGAACGCTGTATCCTGTCTGTTGAATCTCATTTTTTTTCAAATCTCGTATTATATAGTTTTGAGTAAATCCTTTTATGTATTTCAAAAAAGATTTGCACTTTTCAATATCACTATCATTCTCATCCGTTTTTGATAAAAAATCAGTAAAAATTTTTATCACAAAAAATTTCTTAAAACAAATATTATCTATTTCTTCACATAAATCAAAAAAACTTATATTTGAATAAAACACTAATCTTTTAGGAATTATTTCCGAATATATTTTTTCTTTTGATTTTTCATTTAAATCTTTTATAAGTCTTACAACAAAATATTCTTGTAAAGTTTTGTGTGGAAATTTATATTCTAGTCCATCTTTAATAATAATAGAAAGCGAGACAGTAAGATCATATATTAAGCACTTAATGTCAGTATTAAAATTTAATTTATTTTTTATTTCAGTTAATTTTTCTACAAGATATTGTTCATTAAAAGAAAATTTATTTTCAAAAAAAGATTTATACGCAAACCATTCTAAAATTTTTGTTATATCTTCATTTTTTAGTTCAGATTTCCTTTCATGTTGATATCCCCCAAACTTTGTAATACTATCATGTTTATTACATAATGTATCATACACATTCCAATAAAATTGAGATCTTGATTTCGGTATTTCTGGATAAGATTTAAAGGTAAATATAAACATTGATAATAATAGTGGATTTTTTAAATATTCTATTATTGTTCTGTTATTTAAATTATTATTTATAATAGAAATTAGCTTGTTTTGAAAATTTTTATCATCAATTTGAATAGTTATAAATTCTTTTATTTGAGATATATCCAATTCTTTTATTGTGAATTCTTTAAATCTTGGAATACTTTCTAAACCAGCTCCCGGTCTTGATGTTATAAGAAAATAATTTTTATGAAATTTGTCAGTAAAATTTACAATTTGTCTACTTATAAATTCATTATTCTGAATAGAAATTTCGTCGTAACCATCTAATAAAAATAAAAATTTACCTTTTTCCAATAATATATTTAAAACATCTTTATCTATTTTTAGCTTATCAAGAATATTTTTTTCAATACAATTTTCTTCCGTTTTTAAATCTCTCAATGTTATTTCTATAGGTATTTTTTTATTTTTTTGTTCTAATGTCTTTATAAAAACATTTTTAACAAACATTGTTTTGCCTGAACCTGCAGAACTGATAATAGAAATAAAATTATTGTTTCTAAAAAACTCGTCAATATTTGTTACTAAAAAATTACCAACATCTTTGCTTCTCAATAAAACATTAAAATATCTTTTACGAAAATCTTCAGGATTATTTCTATATAAAAAGGTTTTCGTCATAGAAAATTTATTATTCATACTATTTAGGTAATCAGCAATATTAGAGTTAAAATATACATCTTTCCAATTTTTTATTTTATTTTCTAAAAAAGCAGTTACTTCACTTGTAAAAGAACTTACTAAATTAGCTATGAAAGATTGTATTATCGGATTTTGTATATCCATTTTTTATTTTTTTTATATTCCTTTTGAATTTAATAATTTTTTAGTTTTTATAGAGAACAAAATTCTTTCTATTTAAATTTCTCAATATTTTATATTTTGTATTTTACCAAATTCAAGTGAGATTTGCTATTTAAAAATTTACTATTTTAAATCTAATATTTAAAAATTTTCTTGAGGAGTTTTTGGAAGATTTTGATGATTAAAGGTTTTTCGTTGAGGAGGGTTGGGATTAGGTTGTTTAAGTTTTCGGAGTGGTATCTTTTGAAAAGTTAACAATTTATCTTGTGTTTATATAAACGATTTTTGATATCGCAAATAAAAGAAAAAATATATTCCAACATAGGATTTTTAGTTGTTTTCCAATAAATTATACATAAGGCACTATAAATAATTCCACCTATAAATATTTCTAATAAAATCAATATCCAAATAGGCAACGTATATTCTATTCTTGAAATATGATATACACTAAAAAACATAACTATACCAAATAACAGATAAACAGAAGTTTGTATAAAAATATTCTTTAAATTAATATCTTTAACAACAAATCTAAATTGCCATATACAAGCCACTAATTCTGCTACTAAAGTTCCTATTACTGCACCTAATGCACCATAAGAGGGAATCAATAAAATATTACAAATTACGTTACAAATTGCACCTAATAAAATAGAATTTGTTAAATTTTTTTCTTTATGACGAGGTATTAAGAATTGAGTACTTGTTATGAGAGTAAAACTTTTAATAATAAAAATAGGAACAAAAAAGTACGTTAATAAAATACATGACTCATAACCGTTGCCAAAGAAAAAAGGAACAAAGTCTTTTGCAACTGCAGCAATCCCTATTCCCATAGCAATACTAATAACTGAAATAAAACCAAATGTTTGAAATAACAAAACATTTGCATTTTCAAACTTTTTATTTTGTAATAAAGATGTCATTCTCGGTAACAAAACGGTGCCTATTCCACTTAAAATTGTCAATGGAATATTGACTAACTTATCTGCATTATAGTAAAAACCTGTTTGTTCATAATTACTCAATAAACCTAACATTGTTTTGTCCATTAAATGGTATACTGAAATTGCAAGTAATGGAAAAAATAAAATTAAATTTGGTTTAATATGTTTCTTAATTTCTCTCCATTTAGGAATTTTGAAATAAAAATATTTAGGAATATTTAACCACAACACTAATTGACTAACTATAGTTCCTATCAATATAATAAATACATAAAGCCATAAATCACTTGAGTTTTTTACTAAACAAAAAATCAATATTAATGTAATTAATTTAACAACTGCATTTCTTGTAACCGTTATTGTAAAATTTTCTAAGCCAAAGAATAACCAACTTATATCAACCATACAATTGATAAGTGCAAAACCTTGAAGAGCTGCAATAATTTTGTTATCTTGGCAGAAAAAAATTAAGTAAAAAATATAAGCTAATGTAAAAATACCAGTGGATAAAATTTGCAGAGCATAAATACTACAAAAATTTTGTGACAATAAATTATTGTCTTCTCTAATTGAAGCAATTGTTCTTGTACCATAGTTAACCGTTCCTAAGATGGCAAACAAAGTAAAGTATCCAACAACAGAAGATGTATAAGAAAAAACTCCTAAAGCCTCCGCTCCAAGCACTCTTGCCAAATACGGAGCAGTAATTAAAGGAAGACAAACACTAAGAATTTGATAACAAGTTTGTAAAATTAAATTTTTTTTGACACTTACCATAAAAAAAGCTCTAAGAGATATTTCTGTTCACTTATTTTTCCAAGCCAATATTATAAATTTTGTTCATTTTATTATTAAAAAGCTTTTAAGTATATTTCTTGTAATTTCTCTTTTTGCTATTTATAAAGAAACTTCTATTATTTATTCGTTTTTAAAGAAATCTTTTTTATACTTAATTAATAATCAGTATACTGTTCACATAAAATTTACATTAAATAAAATTTTTCAAAATCTTTTTTATTTGTAATTCCGTATTTAGCAAAATCAAAATCTTCAACTACATTGTTATTTTTTTTGATTATTGAATGATACCAAGTCAATGTTTCACACATATTTGTGACATCTACATTAACAAATTTTGCAATTTGTATTAATATACTTAAGCCATAAGGAAAATCTGCAGTAAAATATCTTGAATTAAAATCAGGAATAAAGCCATTATCAATTTTTATCATCGGAGTTTTTAATCCTTTAAAACCTTTAATACTTTTTATTTTATCTGTAAGTTCCTGACTATTATTAACTTCATAATGTTCTTTTAATGATTTAACATATTTCAAATCAAAACATTTAAGTTTTCTACATATATTTTGAACTTCCTCATCACATTTTAATAATAAGTCTGATGTTTCGTTGTTCCAATCTTCATAAAACAATGGAATTTTACTATATACTTTTCCATCTTTGTAATCCTTAAATAAAGTTTTTAATCTCGTAGTATGTAATATTGGATTGGATGGTGTTATTGTTACATTTAAATAATTAGGCAATGGGATACTCTTTATATCAAAAATATTTTCTATTATTTTGTTACATTCAATAGTATATTTGTTTGGCAATGCTCCAACACAAAGCTCTTTTCTATATCCTACAGCACAAACTTGCTTACCATATTGAGTTAATCTTGCTACACTTGGTACTCTTTGTAACCCGAAGACAACTACATTCTTATTTTTTATTCCATTAATAAAATTACATTCTCCGCCACCTGTTCCAGGAACTATACAAATTTTTACATTTTCTTTAATAACCAGTTTTATAATTTTTGATATATCTTCAATATAAAAACTTGGAACAGTAATAAAAATTAACTCCGTATTTGAAAAAGCTTTTACAGGATTATCTGTAACACATTGTGTTTTTCCAGATAATATAATTTCTTTATTTTCATTAACTATTTCTATTTTTTCACTAAACAATTGTGGTTTTGATGTAAATATTGTTACATAATGTCCTTTTGCTGCACAATGAACAGCAATTTGTGTCCCTACATTACCACCGCCAACTATTGTTATATTCATCTATTTTATTTCCTTAAATATATTTCTTAAAGCAACTAATAATTTATTGTTGTCATCGGTATTCCTTACTGCTATTCTAATATATTGTTTTTTTGAATCTTTAATTTTTGAACTTAAATCTTTTATTAAGATTTGATATTTATCTAATAATAATTTTGTTAATTTTCTTGAAGATACTTTGTTTTTTATTTCTATCATTAAATAATTTGCCTGCGACGGAAAAATATTTAACAATTTAATTTTACTTAATTCAGCAACAAATCTTGCTCTTTCTTCTTTTATTTTCTTCAACCCTATTTTATAGTCTTTTGTATATTTTTCTGAAATTTGCATATAAAATTCTGCAAATGAATTTATATTCCATATAGATACATCTTTTTTTAATTCTTTTATTAAGTCTTTATTTCCTGAAATCAATATTCCTAATCTTAATCCTGGAACTCCATAAGATTTTGATATACTTTTAACAACTATTAAATGTGAATTATTATTTATTATTTCTTTGTCTATTATTGTTGCATTTTCTTCTGTTGCAAAATCAACAAAACTTTCATCTACTATCAATCGAATATTTTTATTTTTTGTCCAATTTATTAGATATAAAATTTCTTTTTTAGATAAATAATTTCCGCTTGGATTATCTGGATTTATAATAATTAAATTATTAATTGATTTATCGTTAAAATAATTAACAATATCTTTTGCAGTGTATCTAAAACCATTTTTTGAAGGTTTAAATTTTACAATATTTTGTTTAATATACCGGTTAGGATATTCTTCAAATGTAGGTATTATAATTCCTATTTTTCCTTTTATATGTTTTAAACAAGATTTTATTAATTCAGCTGCACCATTACCAATTACAATGTTTTCTATATCAACATTAAAATCTTTAGATGCTAAAAGAGAATTGACTGTCATTCCGGAAGGATATTGTGTTAATAACACTTCAAAATTTGCTTTTATTTCATCTGTTAGTTTTTTAGGCGGAAAATAAGGATTAACAAGATAACAAAAATCTATTAATTTCGGATATCTCCAATAACCGCCATATCTTTTTTGTAAAGCTAATAACTTTTCTTCTTGTGAATTTGAAAACATTGAACTTGCAATATCTAAATCTTGAATATCATCTATTTCATACCATAATTGCCCATTTAATTTTTTTGCTTTAATACCAGAATCATCTAACATACTAAGCACTCTTAAAACCTGTTCATAATATTCATTATTCCCCAATGCCTTGCAATATGCTTCTAAAAATGGAACATAATGTGTTTTAGAAAATTGCTTACTGAATTTATAAATATTAACTGTTTTATAATAATCCTTTATTTCTTCAAATTTAAAGTTTTTACCAGGGATAAAAGCTTCAATTTTATTATCTTGTGATATTTTTACACATGTCCCATCCATCCAACTTTCATATTTATCTACAAGAGCTAATGTATCGTATTCATCATTTAACAATTCATCTATAACAGAATCTTCAAATATTAAATCGGATTCAAAAAGTAAGGTATCTTCTTTTTCTAAATATTTTTTTGCAAGAGCTAAAGAATATATATTATTTGTTGTATCATAAACATTATTCTTTACATAAACTATTTTGGTTTTAATTTCAAGTGTAGATATAAACTTTTTTAATTCTTTTCCTTTATATCCAGTAACTATTACTATTTTTGAAAGTTTTCTGGTATCAAGTGGTTTTAACATTCTTTCAATTAAAGTTATTCCATTAACTTTAACCATACATTTTGTATTATCTTTTGTTAAATTTTTTAACCTTTTTCCCATACCGGCTGCTAATATTATTGCTTGCATTTTACACTCCAATATATTTTTGTTTTATTTTCTTTATCAATTTAATACTCTCTTTCCAAATTTCAAAGTTTAATTTATATGCGAAAAGAATATATATTATGAGGAATACGAAAAATGCAAATATTAATTGAATATAAATATTGCTAAATTGTAATGTTGTAAAATATGCAAGTAATGCACTAAAACCTGATACTAAAAAAATTGGTATTATATCCCACAATTGAATTTTTAAATCTATTTTAAAAACTTTTTTAACAAAAAACATTCCTAAAAAACCAGCAATTATTCCATATATTACGCTACCCCAACATATTGCTATTATCCCAAAAGGTATAGAAATAAATAAAATAATTATGGCTATTATTTTTTTTATAAAATTTAACTTTAAAGCAATGTTGCTATAACCTTTTGCTAAAAATAAATTAACATTTATATTTGTAAAACTATCAAATACAAAAGCTAATGCTAATATTCTTAGTAAAGCAACTGCATCAATCCATTTATATCCTAAAACAATAACAATTACTTGTTTTGATACTGCACATAAAAAAAGAATTAATGGAATATAAATGCCATTTACTATTTTTAAAAATCTACAATAAACATTAAATAGTTGATTAAAATCATCTTGAATTTTACTAAATAAAGGAAAAGCTACTCTGCCAAAAATAGTATTTGACAAACCTATAGGAAATCCAGCAAATTGATATGCTCTCGAATACAAACCTAAAGTTGAAACAGAAAATAACTTACCTATAATAAGAGGACGAATATTTAAGTAAAGATTATCAAGTAAACTTGAAACTAATAGTTTTACTCCATAAGAAAACATTTTTTTAAAAGAAGTTATTGAAAAAATAAACAATGGTTTCCAACGAATTAAGACAAACATTAACATCATATTAAAAAATGAATTACTTACTTGCTGTGCAACCAATGCCCATACACCAAAACCTTTATATGCTAAGTAAATTCCAATTATTCCTGATAATATAACAGAGGTTAAACTTGCTTTTGCCTGTGTTTTAAAATTTAATTTTATCTGGAGTTTTGTTCTATTAACTGCAGATAAAGCCATGAATATTAAAGCAAATGAAAGTACTCTTGTAACAGAAGTTAAAGTAGGTATTTGATAAAATTTTGCAATATATGGTGCTGAAAAAAATAAAACAATATAACAAATTATAGATATAGATAAATTAAAATAAAATGCTGTTGAAAAGTCAATTTCAGTTCTATCTTTCTTTTGTATTAATGCAGATGTAAAACCAGAGTCAATAAAAGTATTTGATATTGCAATAAAAACTGCCAATATACCAATAATTCCATAATCTGCAGGAGTCAATAACCTTGCTAACACAATTTGTAAAACAAATTGTATTCCAAGTAATGAAAATTTTTCTACGGAACTCCAAAAAGTTCCTTTAATTGTTTCTGTTTTTAAAGACATTTTTTAATCTTTCCAATAAGCTTCAATTAAATGGTCTACTCTTTTATTTTCAGGAGGTAATTGCATATAATTACCATAATTATTTTTTAATACTTTATCCCATTCTTTAGGAACCCAAAATTTATAATTTTCAAAAACAATTAAAACTCGTTCTTTAAACCATTCTCTTTCTAATAAAAAGCTATTATCTGTACTTGCTACATAACCTATATATTTTGAATATTCTTCATTTTTATATTTTTGTGATAAATTATTTATTTTTCTCATTAAATATTTTAGTGGTATAAAAAATATTAATTTTTGTATTATTTTATGAATTAAAACCTTAAAATTATCCATAATATTTTTATTTGCTGAAAATTTAAAGTTTTGTATTTTATGAACTCTTAAAATATTAAAAATTTTTACTTTTTTATGTAAAAGTATTGCTTTTTGATAATCATTTGACATATTATCTAGTGGAAAAATATCAAGCCAAATACCAATAGGAATATCAACACATAGTCTCTTCTCATAAACTGTTGTTTTTGTATATATTAACTTAGCAAACTGAATATAATAATTTGTATAATCATATACTGAAATTGTCTTAAATAATTCATTGGTATTTTTTTTATCAAATTCTTTTAAAAATTTTTCATAATCTTTTCTTGGCATATAAACATCAATATCATCATCCCAAGGAATAAAACCTTTATGTCTAACCGCACCTAACAATGTTCCATAAGCCAAATAATAAGTTAATTTGTTTTCTTCACAAAATTCATGAAAAAACTTTAATATTGATAATTCAATTTGTTTAATTTCTTTTATATTTAATTTTTTCATTTTTACTATAGAATTTCATGTTAAATTTTGCTAACTAAATTTATTCGTAATATTTTTTGATAAAAGTAAAAAACCGCTTGTTAAAAAATTCAATCCTGTAGATCCTGACACAAAACTTGCTTCAAAGGTTCCAACTAAAATAATTGTCAGAAAAGAAATTAATCCTATATAATTGGAAAATCTTAATATATTACTGTTTAAATTTCTTATAATAAAAAAAATAAAAATAATAAAAAGGATAAAAGGTAAAATACCATAAGAAGCCAAAATGTCTAAATGTATATTGTGCATTTGACTCAAACCTGTTCCATAACTTATACCAAAATAATCTCCTGTCAACCAATGATCTAAAAAATGAGAAAAAGCGAATGACCATACTCCGAATCTTGATGTTATTTCTTTACCCTCTGAAACAACAAAATCAAAGTTGGATGTAAACATTAAATAATATGAAGCATGTATATAAATAATCGCAAAAATAATAGGAAATAAAAGAATAATACATATTGATATAATTGATAGTTTATATTTCTTTTTTACAAATCCATATAATAAAAGAATCCCAAAACAACAAATTCCTCCAATACATGCACGAGCATTTGTTAATATAATTAAATTAATAATTAATATATTGCAAATAATGCAAAATAATTTCAAATATAATTTTTTTGTATTAAATAAACAATAAATACCATAAAAAAATAAATGTATAAGCCACATTGCTGTAAAATTAGAATTATTAAACCCCAATGTTATTCCATATCCATAAGTATTTTTATTATTAAAGAAATAATAAGATAATATTAATATAAATCCCATTATTACAGGAATCCATGAAATAAACTGATGTGTTTTTTTATCAATATTGAAAACAGTAACAATGTAGAAAGAAAAAATTGTTGTAAAAAATATTATTATTTTATTGACATAATTAAAACCGACTAAAATTGATGAAGAAGACCACATCAAATTAACAAATACATTTAACATGGATACTATTACTAATAAAAAAAGTAACAATAAATTTAAATCTCTACTTTTAAAATAAAGAAAATGACAAATTAATGTAATAAATAATATAATAAAAGTTGTTGTAAAACATAAAGAAACAAGTGATAATTTCCCAAATATAATAAATATTAATATTAATAAACAAAGTAAAAATTCTATTTTAATATAGTTATTATAAATATTAATCATTTTTATTTCCTATCAATGTTTTAAAAATTGGAATACAAACTTATAAATTTATCAATCATAGTACTTAATGAATACATTTGTTTTGCTTCGCTTACAATATTAATATGATCATAATTATTTGAAAAAGTATATTTTATGATATTAAACAATTTATCAATGTCTCCATACTCACAAAATTTACTATATTTTGGCAAAGAAATTTGTTCCGGTGCACCGGCTTTAAATCCTATAACCGGAGTACCACAACACAAACTTTCAACACATGGCATTGAAAAAGTTTCTTTTTTGCTCAATAGAATAGTTGCATCTGCTAATGAATAATATTCTGCTAACAACTGTTGATCATCAATATATCCAAGCATTTTTATATTTTTAGGATAATTATAATTTTTATCATATCTTCCTGCTACTAAAATTTGTATTTTCTCCCCAAAATTTTTTGCAATTTCTATTATATAATTACCACCTTTAAAACTATCTACATTTGCATTAAAATATGGAACAACATAGAATAAAACTTTTGTATTTTGTTTTATATTTAATTGTTTATATAATTCTGTTACATCATAAGGATGAAAAATATTTGTGTTTATTCCATTGTAAATTACAGTATTTAAAAAATTTTTTAATATTGGTGATTGTTCTGCTCTTTCTTTTAACCACGGAGAAACAGAAGTAATTCGTAAATGCTCAAAGCCTTCAAAAGCTTGTCTCATAAGTTGCCATGATTTTGCAGTTCTATCAAAAAATAAAGATTTTGTTTCTTTTCTTAATCTTGGACAGTTTCCACAACCTGTTAACCATTTATTACAATCTAAAGCATGTCCACAATTTGCTGTATACATAAATTCTGCATGTAAAGTTAAAACTGTCTTAATTTTATTTGTTTTCAAATATTCTATAAGCTTATAAATATTTACGAAATACCCATTTATACAATGTAAATGAACAATATTTGGTTTTTCTTTTTTTATAATATCAAAAAGTTTATTTGTTGAAAAAAGACATCCACCATACATTATTCCAGTAAATCTCGTAAACAAATTATTAAATTTGGAATAAAGTTCACCGGATGTTTTATATACATTTTGTTCGTTTGTTTTTTTGCCTCTACCATAACAAACAATAGATTCTATATTTCTTTTCTGTAGTTCTGTATGTATATCATGAACAATTTTTCCTGTACTTCCATAATTATACACACAATTAATTTGAAGTATTTTCATGATACAAATTCCTATTTCTGAATTCTGTAATGCTATAATCTATGGCATAATTTATAACTTTGAATGCTTGATTTTGAGAATGATTTTTTTCAGCAAGTTTTATTGCATTTTCTATAGTCTGCTCCCTTAATTTTTTATTCATTATTAATTCTTTTAATTTACTCTCTAGTTCTTTTTCATTAGTTGCACATATTGCGGCTTTATTATCAAGTAAATATTTTATTGATGCAATATTTTTAGGTCCATAAGCGAAAATACAAGTACCACTCATTAAAGAATCTGCGATTTTTGTCGAAACAGAATATAAAGTTTTTTCTGACATAATCTCATCAAAAGATTCTGTATGTATCACTGCGATACTATCTTGCATAACTTTTATAATCTCTTTTTGAGATATTGCACCATGAAAATTTATAGAATCTTCCCTTTTTAAGTAACTAATTATCTTATTATTTGTCATTGATGAATAAATATCTATACAGTTAATGCCAAGATTGAGTCTTTTTAGTGCTTTAGCAATACTTATCAATTGTTTATATCTATAATATCCTAAATTGCCTATATATGATATTTTGTTAGGATTAGTTTTTTCTATAATTTTTCCCATTGAAGAAGATGTATGAATCACACAAGTTTTCTTTTGAAAAAAATTTTTATAATCTTCTGCCATTTTTTCTGAAATACACATAATTAAAGAAGAATATGCTATCGTTTTTCTTACCGTTTTCATAAAAAAATATTTTTGAATTTTGTCAAAAAAAGATCTTTTTTTTATTATGTAATAATCATCCATACAATTTATTATTAAAGGAATATTTCTACATTTAGCAATTTTTAAAGCAACTTTATATATAAAAGAATAATCACCCGAAGCCAAAAATACTACATCCGGTGAAAAATCATTAAGCCATTTTCTCAATGATTTAGTATTCCAACAACCTAAATTCCAAATTAAATCACGAATAAAATAAAGTATTGTTCTTTTTTTTAAAGTCTTATACTTTTTTATATAATTCAATGCTGTCTTTTTGTTATTACACTTCAAACTTGTTCCACTTGTTCTCGTTATAATTGATTTTAAAATTTCTTTGTCTGTTACTCTATAATAATTATTACAAATATTAGAATATGGCTCCTCAGAATGAATATAGAATTGAGCTATTTCATAATTTTTGAAATTATGAAAATATGATGAAATTGTTTTTCCCATATTTCCACTATCAGAGAAAACATTATGACTAATTACAAGTATTTTACTCATTTTTCAATTAATTCCTATATTGATTTTATATAGAATTTTATATTAATATTTCTTTTAAAATTCTATCTACTATATTGTAATTAACATTAATATCAAACTTTCTTGCCATTAAAAAGTTGCTTCCTTTTATTTTTACTAAATCTTTCATAATTAATACTTTTGGAGAGTTTTTACATCCTGACCAATCAATATAATGTAAATAATTTGATACATTGTTTTTATATGGAGAATTCAAAACAAGTGTATGAAAAAAAGATTCATCTGGAGTTGCACAATTTTTATAAAAATTCAAATATTCTTTATGTTCTTTGCAATATTTAATTATCCATTTAATTGTTTTATTATTTAAACACCACCATTGAGAACCAAAATAGAATTTTAAGTTTGTAATATTTTTACGCCTAAAAAATAAAGTTTTATTATATCCACCTGTTATTTCTACATATACTCTTTTCAATATTCGTTGTAATAAAGTATTTCCCATTATCCATTTTGGATAATATAAGCTATTTCTTTTATCGTAGTTAGTATATTTGCCTGTGAAGTTTTGTGAATTGAATAAATTAATAAAATTACAAGTTTTATTTTCAAAAAAGATAACAATATCTTTAATAGGTTTAATAGGAAAATCTTGCCCAGAACAAAGCCAAAAATAGTTAAATTCTCCTTTAGATGCTGCAAATTTTATTAAATTCAATGTTGCCTGAACTATAGATATACTACTCCATTGAATATTTTGACATAATTCATGAGGTAATATATAAATAGAATCTTTTTTCATTATACTATCAGTAAAATTATTTTTTTTATCAATATGTATAAAAAAAGAAATTTGAGGATGTTGCATAACTTCTAACAATTTATTTATTTGCTTTGGATTTTTATGACATAATAGTAAAATAGCAAGTTTCATTTTATATACTCCTTGCCACAGTTTAAAACTGAAATTAAAGAAGAATAATTTAATTGAATTGCTGTTATATTATTGGTAATATCTTCTATTTTGATATTATTTTTATAAGGTAAAATAAATTGGCAATCTTTAAACCAATCGTTGTATAAATTTTCTGTTTTTTTTGTTTTACTAGTAAAAAATATACAAGGTGTATTTGTAATATACGAAAAAACAACACCATGTAATCTATCAGTAATGATAATTTTATATTTAGCAAATTCTTTAATTTTATCTAAAACTAATTTCTCTCTTAAATTTAATGTTATGTCTTGATTAAAACAAGAAAATGTTGTTATTTTATGAACATTGTTATTATATTGTTTATATATTTGCTGGATAAATTGGTTTTCTTGTTCACTAAGGGATATTTTTTCTGTATCTTCTCTTAAACAAATACCAATTCCTTCTCTGTTTTTGTTCTGTATTAAATTTACCAAATACAAAGCTATATCCGGACACAAAAAAATTTCATTTTTAGGAAATATTTGTTTCATTAAATTATATGATTTGCTATCTCTTGCAAAAACAATTAGATTTTTATGATTTGAATATACATTAGATGAATTTATTTTTTCTCTTCGTCCTTTATTTGTATCACTAAAATAAATAGATTGAGGGAAAATAATAATTTTGTTATCTGGGAAATTTTTGATAACTTGTCTTCTTAAAAATTCATATCTTGGATATAAATCACCTAAATTTCCACCACCTTGTAAAACAATTAAATCATCTTTTTTTATTTTGTTCTTTAAAAAAGATAAATATTTAATTAAATTGTTTTCTGTAACTTCTATAATTTCATAATTACTAAGAGTATCTTTTAAAATTTTTGTAGTAGCATAAGCAATTGCTTGGTCCCCTAAATTTTCATAACTTGGAGAATCTAAAAACCAAATTTTTGAATTTTGAGATAATTTTAAAGACATATTTTTTTGAAATATAAAATCTTTCAAAAATCTTAATTTATAATAAAAGTTTATTGGTAAAATATTTCTAATTTTCATTTTGTTTTTTCTTAAAAATTTTTAACTTGCTATATAATTGATATATTAGATTGTCTATTACTCCTATTACATCACAAAAAATTTTTTTGAAAGTACTATATTCAATATTATTATCTTTCAATTTGCTTGATAAAAAATAATCCATATCTTTTGAATACCAACTGGCATTTTTTCTATTTCTTAAGTAAGAATAAGTTGGAGTTTCCAATTCAGGAATTACACCAAGTGACATAAAATGACTTGAATTCATACAAAATCTACTTGCACAAGTATGTCCTATAGCTAACAATCTTATTTTTTCTTTGGGATTTTCAAAAATATTTTGATGTAAGCAAGAAGCATAACATCTTTTTAATATACCGTTAGAAAGATTTAAATTAAATGACCAATCACCAGCATAACAAAATTCTTTTCGTTTTATATTAAAATTTTGCATTGTAAAATCAAACAATGGAGAATTAAAATCCTTTCCGAAATTTTTATATTCTTGTTCTGTATAAGATGTTAATAATTCTATTTTTTGCAAACCAATACTTTCTCTTCTTGTTGCAGCTATTTGAGGATTAGCACCTGTATTTTTTATGCATAAATTTTTTATTTTATCCAGATAAGGTAAATATTCATCACACATATTAAATTGAACTAATATAGAAGCACCTTTTGATTTACATAGATTTATATTATTGAAAAATATATCCAATAAATTTTTATTTAAAAGTTCTACATAATGAAAAGAAAAAGAAAAATGCAAATGACTTATAAAAGATTTACACTTTTCTAAAATTTTATTTATCTGTGTTGAAATTGTTCCATTAGTAGTAATATTTACATAATGTCCATTTTTTAAAATACTAAAAACTATTTCTTCTATTCCGTTTTGTAAAGTTGTTTCACCTGCTCCACATATACTAAAATAACAAGCCCCCCCCCAGCGAGTTTTATCCATAGCAATATCTATTTGTTTTGGAGTATATTTAAACACAGCATTTTTTAAAGTTCTGTTTTTCCTTTGTATTATATAGCAATAACTGCACTTTAAATTACAAGATGTTATAGGAATCAAACATTCTACAAATCGTTTAATTTTATCCATTATCTCAAAACCTTTTTATAAAGAATTTCTCTTAATTTATTTGGCATTAGAACATGAGCAGTAAAACGAATAATAGTGTTAATTAAATAATCTGGATAACTGAGTAAATTCATTGCTAATAATTTTTTTGAAAGTTCTTTATTGCTTTTAAAATATTTATAGCCACTCCTTCTTGCAAACATTTTTGTATCTATCCGCACATTTACAAAAATTTGCGGAACATTTATAAGCTGAAAATTATTTGCAAGGCATTTTGCCCATAAATAATAATCTTCCATACTATAAAAAGATTCATAATTACCGACTTTTAAAATATCTTCCTTTTTAAACATTACAGATACATGATTTAATGGGTTTCTCGTTTTAATATATTTTCTTATACCTTCATTTGTTAATGGAACTTTTCTTATTGAAATATTTTCTTTCGTGTTAGAATCGATTTCTTGTATATAACCACCAACGATTGTTAAATTAGAATTATTTTCAAATTCTTTTAGTTGCAGTTCAAACCTGTTAGGTAAACTTATATCATCACTATCCATTCTTGCAACTAACGGATATTTACATTTTAAAAGACCTTGTTGGAGTGCAATTCCAAGTCCTGAATTTTTTTCAAGCCGTAAAATATCCAAGCTATCTCTATATTCATTTATGACTTGTTCAAGCTCATCTGGTATTTGTCCGTCAACAACTAAAACTATTTGGTTTGGTTTAACAGTATTATTCATAACACTATCAACAGCTTCTTTTAGCCATTGAGGATTGTCCTTATAATATACTGACATTAAAACTGAAAATTCCATTTTATATATACCTTTTCATCTACATCTTATTATCCAGAAACTTGCCGGTTTCTTTGTGATTAAAGTTCGGAATCATTTCGTTAAATAAATCTATTAATTCTTTTCTCGTCCAACTTTGTTTTGCTTTCATTTTGTTTATTTCATTTTTGAAATATTCAAGTTTCTGCAAATCATATTCCAATTCTTTTTTTATTATTCCTACCGACTCAAATTTATCCATTATAAGAGTTTCTTTGTCGGTATAAAATTCTTCAAAATCTTTTTCCCCTGTTGTATCGCTTTTGAAAAAATATACAGGGTATTTCTTTTGACTTTTTAATTCGATTACTTTTGTTCTTGCTTCTTGTTCCGTTTTACATTGAACAGGTTCGTAACCTAACTGCTCGAGATATTTTTCCGCTATTGAACTGAATGTAATTAAATTTAAGTTTGCATCCAATTTAGGAAAGAAAATATCTCTGTTATCTCCCAATAAACAACTCATAAGGCAAAGTTCACCTGCTTCTTTCGGGGTTACAAAATATCTGCGAATATCATTCGGTGCTGATAACGGTTGATTTTTTTCTATTCTTTTATTAAAACCGCAAAGTAAACTTCCGTCACTAAATGCTACATTTGCAAACCTTGCTGTGCTTATTTTTATATCTTGTGAATTGTAATTGAGGTAATATTCCATTATTGTTTTTGATGCACCCATCATATTAACAGGATTTGTTGCTTTATCGGTGCTTACACAAAAATATTTTTTTGTATTCATTTCTTTTGCCATTTGTATGGTTGTGCATGTATTGAATATATTTGTATCTATCATTCTCATTAAGGTATATGGGTCTTTTTCGGAACGGACATGTTTTAATGCAGAGGTATTAAATATATAATCGTATCCGCCTATTCTTTTTTTCTGTTCTTCTATAAACACTCTAAATATTTCACTTCCGCAATCTAATGCGAATGTTGCAAATTCCCCTTCTATGTAACCGACACTTGAACGAATATCCCTAACAAGTTCAACCATATTATTTTCACTGATATCTACAACATGTAACACTTTCGGATTTCTTATAAATATTTCTTTACATATTGCAGAACCTATTGTTCCCGCACCGCCGATAACTAAAAACTTTGAATTTTTTACTATTTCAGACAATTGCTTTTCGTTGTTATTTATATCTTTTATAAACAACGGATTTGTTCTTCCGATTAAATGTAAAATATTATCTATCATTAGTTATTTTCTCCGATTAAGTATTTTTTCAAATCGTCCGGAACAGGCGGTAAATTTTTTAATTTTGAATAAACTTGTGATTTTGGATTTAACACTACCTGAACCGTCATAAAAATTAATTTAAAATATAAAGATATGCTTTTATTATCTATATACCAGCTTTCAAGTTTTGCTTTATAAGGTGCAATTACATTTTGGTGAAATGAATGTTTATCCTGGAAATTATTTAAAATTCTTTCTTCGTCTCTAAATACAATTGAACCGATACCGGAAAGACCGGGACGAGATTTTTCAAGTTTTAGTTTACAATCTTCAGGATAACCTTCGAAATGTTCTTTAACAGTAGGACGGTAACCTATTATGCTCATTTGTCCCATAAAAACATTTATTAATTGAGGTAATTCATTTATTTTTGTTTTTCTTAAGAATTTACCCATAGGTAACATTCTCGGATCGTTTTCACTTGTAAAAAGACCTCCTTTCATATTAGGAGAATTTCTAAGCATAGTTGCAAACTTTATTAAATTAAAAGGTTTTCTTCCTTTTCCTATTCTTGGTTGCAAATAAAAAATATCGTGTTCACCGGTAAGTTTTAAACCTATCATTACAGGTATCATAAAAGGGAACAATACTATAATTGCAACACCACTAAATAATATATCTAATAACCTAATCATTAAATTTTTCTCCACACTACTCTGTTCACAATATTCGTATAACTTTGAATTATCTTTACTACTTTACTTGAAACATTTTCGTCTGTATAATCGGTTACAGGTATAGGAAAATCTTTTTCTTTGTTCATATTTACTGCAATTTCTACCGATTGTAACAATGATTTATCGTCTATTCCCGCCAATACAAAACAAGCTTTTTCAAGTGCTTCCGGTCTTTCGGTTGATGTTCTTATACATACTGCAGGAAAAGATTTACCTATTGAAGCAAAGAAACTGCTTTCTTCCGGTAATGTTCCGCTGTCGGAAACTACCGCAAAAGAGTTTAACTGTAAACAGTTATAATCGTGGAAACCTAACGGTTGGTGTTTAATAACTCTTTTATCTAATTTGAATTTTGTGCTTTCTAACTTTTTTGCACTTCTCGGGTGGCACGAATATAAAATAGGCATATTATATTTTTGTGCCAACTTATTTATTGCATTAAACAGCGACAAAAAATTTTTATCGGTATCTATATTTTCTTCTCTGTGTGCAGAAAGCAAAATGTATTTACCTTTTTGTAATTTTAATTTTTTTAGTATGTTACTTTTTTGTATATCTTTCAAATTATTGTGCAAAACTTCTGCCATAGGGCTACCTGTTAAATAAGTTCTTTCTTTAGGTAAGCCGTTTTCTATTAAGTATCTTCTTGCATGTTCACTGTAACAAAGGTTAACATCACTTATAATATCTACTATTCTTCTGTTTGTTTCTTCAGGTAGACATTCATCTTTACATCTGTTACCTGCTTCCATGTGGAATATTGGAATATGTAACCTTTTTGCACCTATTGCAGATAAACAACTGTTTGTATCGCCCAATACTAAAAGTGCATCAGGATTAATTTTTGCCATAAGTTCATAAGAACTTGCAATTATGTTGCCCATTGTTTGGCCTAAATTTTTACCTACGGCATTAAGATAAATTTCCGGTTCTTTAAGTTTTAAATCTTTAAAAAATATTCCGTTTAAGGTATAGTCGTAATTTTGACCGGTATGGGCTAAAACGGTATCGAAATATTTTCTGCACTTTTTTATAACTTCGGACAATCTGATGATTTCAGGTCTTGTCCCTACAATAATCAATAATTTTAATTTTCCATTATTCTTAAACATATTTTCCTCTTACAATAACTTCACCTGCTTCGATTTTTGTTCCTTTCGGAATTTTATTTTCTGCTTTTACCATTGCACCTATACATACATGAACAAACTCTTCCAACACACAGTCGTGGTCTATTATTGCACCGCAATTAACTATACAGCCCTGCTTTACCAAGCAATTTGTATTTATTATTGCTTTAGGTAAAACAACCGTTCCTTTTTCGATTTTAACGGTAGGACTTACATATGCACTGTTATGAATTATTGTCGGAATATTTATATTTCCCTGTTGCAATGTTTTAAACCATTTTCCCCTTACTTCGTTATTACCGAAAGCAGGATACATATCCGTATTTTCATTTTTAAATTTTATATAGTCACTGCATTTACCGAGTATATTTGCACCTGTTTTTGTATCGTCTAAAAATTTAATTTCGGTATATATTTTGTTTTGTTGCAAAATATCCGCTAATGTTTTGGCAAAACCGCCGGCACCTAAAATAATTATTTTTTTTGCACTGTTCATTCTTGAACCTTCTCGAAAAAAGTGTCGGGTTTGTTCGGGTTAAACTGTTCGTTTGCCCACATAAGAGTAACCAAATTTTCAGTATTGGATAAATTAATAATATTGTGTGTATATCCCGGTAACATGTGGACTGCTTGTATGTTGTCACCTGAAACTTCAAAAGTTAAAATTTCGTTTGTTCCGATTTTTCTTTGTTCTATTTTTGCTTTACCTGAAACGACGATAAAAAATTCCCATTTTGTATTGTGCCAATGCTCACCCTTAGTTATTCCCGGTTTTGAAATATTTACCGAAAATTGTCCGCAATTAAGTGTTTTTAAAAGTTCTGTAAAACTGCCTCTGTTATCGGTGTTTGTTTTTAATGAAAAACAAACTTCTTCCTTAGGTAAATAAGACAAATAAGTTGAATATAATTTTTTAGCAAATGAATTGTTTGGTATTTGCGGCATTTGCAAAGTTTTAGGTTGCTGTTTAAATTGATTTAACAAATCTACTATTTCACCTAATGTTGCTTTATGTGTTGTTGGAACATAACAATATTTATCATCTTTTTTATGTTCTTTGTTTTCCAATGCATCAAACATTTCTTCAATTAAATCGTCTATATATAAAAGTTCCAATTCGTTGTTTGGGTTACTGATTGTTACGGGTAAATTTCTTGATATGTTATAACAGAAAGTTGCAACTGCCGAATTGTAGTTAGGTTTACACCATTTACCGAACAAGTTAGGAAAACGATAAACCAATACTTTTGCATTTGTTTCTTGAGAGTATTTGAAGAAAAGTTCTTCCCCTGCAAGTTTTGATTTGCCGTATTCGGAATTTGCAAACCTGCCTTGCAATGTTGCCTGTATTGAGCTTGAAAGCATTACGGGACATTTGTTGTTATATTTTTTTAAACTATTTAATAAAATTTCTGCAAAGCCGAAATTGCCTTGCATAAATTCGTTTTGTTCTTTTGGGCGGTTAACACCTGCCAAATTAAAAACAAAGTTACAACTTTTACAAAACTCGTCTAATTTTTCTTTTGGTGTATCTATATCGTATTCAAAAATTTCTTCTATTTGAATATTGCGGGTTTTATTAGTTCCGTTTTGTATTGTTTTTAAGTTGGCAACAAGGTTTTTACCGACAAAACCGTTGGAACCGGTTACCAAAATTCGCAATGGCGAATTTTGAGGCATAGAGGTATTGAGGTATGGATGCATGGATAACGACTCTTTATTGTTTTCCATTATTAATCTCTTTTATCTGTTTATTCCTTAAAGCATTTATTCTTTTGTTCAATACTTTTATATTATTCAACGTTTTATTTATATTTATATTCTTAAAATAACCAAGTTCTAAACAAATATACATTATTGTTTCTACTTCCGATAAAGATGCTGATGCTATATTCAAAAAATGTGCAAAATCCTTTGCTGTACTCTTACATTTACCTTCTGATATGTTCAATGTAACCGATACTATTGCCCTTTTAATTTGTGACTTTAAATTAAAATCTTCACTTTTAGGTAATAAATCTGCATAGTAATATATTTCTTTTATTAACTCTATTGATTCTTTCCAAATTTCTAATTCTCTATACATAAAAAATACTCTGTATTTTTGAAGCCTAGATGTTTGGATGCCTGGATGCATTGATACTTGGATACATTGAAAAGACAAACAAATTTTCTGTTCTTCCTTGCATCTATGTTTCTATTCTTCTATGCGTCTAATCCTCTATGCGTCCTTGCCTCTATAACAAAATGTTTTACATTTTGTTTCTATGCCTCTATGCATCTATTCTTCTATTCTTCAGCTGCTCTTTCACGTAGTCTGTAGTGAGCAGCTTGGCGACTGTGCCTTCTACGTCTAATCTGTTTGTGTTGTGGCTGGTGTATGCCTCATCTGCCATTGTATGCACTTCACCTTTAACTACAAACTTATCGTAATTCAAATCTCTGCTGTCGGCAGCTACTCTGAAATATTTACCCATATCCTGACTTCTTAATTTTTCTTCCCTTGTCATTAATGTTTCGTATAATTTTTCACCGTGTCTTGTTCCTATAATGTGTGTTTCTGTTTTACCGAATAATTGTTGAACGGCTTCTGCAAGAACACCTATTGTTGAAGCATCTGCTTTTTGTATAAATAAATCTCCCGGATTGGCATTTTTAAAAGCAAATTCCACAAGGGAAACTGCTTCATCCAAATTCATTAGAAACCTTGTCATATCAGGATTTGTTATCGTTATAGGTTGTTTATTTTTTATTTGGTCAATAAATAACGGGATTACAGACCCCCTTGAACACATTACATTGCCGTATCTTGTGCAACATATAACGGTTTTATTTTGTTCTGCAGCAACACGGGCATTTGCATAAATGATTCTTTCCATCATGGCTTTTGATATTCCCATTGCATTAATAGGATATGCGGCTTTATCGGTAGATAACAGACAACTCTTTTAACATTACATTCCATTGCGGCATGTAACATATTATCCGTTCCGATTACATTTGTTCTAACAGCTTCCATAGGGAAAAATTCACAAGAAGGAACTTGTTTTAATGCTGCGGCATGAAAAACAAAATCCACACCGTTCATTGCATCTTTTATTGCTTTTGCATTCCTGACATCACCGATATAAAATTTAACTTTTTTTGCATATTCGGGATATTTTATTTGCAAATCGTGCCGCATATCGTCTTGTTTTTTTTCATCTCTTGAAAATATTCTTATTTGAGCAATATCACTTGATAAAAAATGTTTTAAAACGGTATTACCGAATGAGCCGGTTCCGCCGGTTATCATTAATGTTGCACCTGAAAAAGACATTTAAAAAATCTCCCTCATTGGAATTTTTTAGCTGAGAAGCTGATAAGCTGAACAGCTGAAAGTTTTAACTACAAACTACAACGACAAACAACTTAACTACAATTTGTAACTACAGCTTAGAGCTGAGAGTTTGAACTACAAAAACGACAGGTTATATGGTGATAGGGTTATGTGGGTATAAGTTAAAACAACAAAAACTACTGAACAACCTATAACCTGATAACCTATAAACTAATAACCTAAAGAACATAGATTGCCACGCCGATTACATCGGCTCGCAATGACAATACTTAACAACTTGGGTTCCGTATCAAGTACGAAAAATGACAAGCTGACAATAATTACTAACAACAAAAAACATCAATATACTTTGTGTTAAAACAAATTATATTGTTTTAAAAATATAAAATTTAAATTATTATACCATTTTTTTTAGTATTTTAACAAACAACAGATTTGAGGATTGGAAGATTAGAAGAACACAACATAGATTGCTTCGTATCCGTTCGCAATAACAAATTAGTGAAGGATTAGAAGACTACAAACTTTTAGATTTTTTTTGTTTTCCATCTTCTATGGAACCAAAACCATAAGGAAGGATATTTTTCGACATAACTTTGTAAAACTTCATTATATTTTGTCATTATATATTCAACTTTTTCGGCTTCCGACAAATTTTCCGGAACAATTATTTCTTCTACCGTTGATTTGTATTTACCGTTAGGTAATCTGACACAAAATGCGGTATAAATAGGGCATTTAGCCTTTAAAGCAAAAATAGCCGGACCTTTTGCCGTTGAAGCAAGTTTACCAAAGAAAGGAACAAAAACACCTTGTTCGTTTGCATCCTGGTCACCCAAGATTGCAACAAACTCATTTTGTTTTAAAGCCGTTAAAACTTTTCTTGCAACAGATTTATCTTTATAAATTGTATTATACCCGTTGGTTGTTCTTAAATCATTTATTAATTTATCAACCAAATAATTTTCCTGCCCGGCAACAATTACCGACATTTTATGCCTTTGTGCAAATGATTTTGCAAGCAATTCCCAATTACCGAAATGTGCAGATAACAAAATACAACCTTTCCCATTTTTAAATGCTTTTTCTATTAAATAAATATTTTCTATATTTATTGCATATTTTAATTGCTCTCTTTTTAATTTATTAAAGAAAATCATTTCCATTATGGTAATTGCAAATTGTTCGTAAACACCTTTTGTTATTTGCAAAATTTCTTCATCCGTTTTATTCGGAAAAGATTCTTTTAAAGAGTTTATAATATGTTTTTTTCTTATCGGAATAAAAGTATATGCAATTTTTGATATAACGACAGCAATCGGTTTTGTGCAACTTACCGGAATAAGAAATATAAAAAACACAAATATTTTTAAAGCATAATATTCGATATAATATTGTATTTTCTTCATTTTAATAAAATAATTTTGCCAACAAACTTGTTTTTATTTCTATCGACTTATTTTCACATAATTCATGACAACAAAAACATGAAATACATTTTTTTACATCAACAACCAAATTTTTATTTTTATCAATTTTTATAGCCTTAACAGGACATGCTTTAACACATTGTGCACATCTTTTACATTTGTTATTATCAATATAAGGCTTTATCCAAACAAAACTGCCAAAACTTTTTACCAATAAATTTGTCATTGCAGACGGTAAAGCATAAAGTAATTTTGTAGAAGGCAATTTAACATTATCAAAATTAAATTTACTTAAATCATCACCTATAAATTCAATTTTATTGAATTCTTTTTTTGTTTTATTTTTATCTATTAAACTTAAAATAAATTCATCCAAAACCGGTGCATCGGCACTTGCAAAAATTCCGTTATAATTTCTTTTTTCTCCGTTAATACCGGGACCATTTCCTTCAATACCTTCAATGCCGTCAACAACTGTAATTAGAATTCTGTCCTTTAATATATTATATATTTCATTTAATACAAAAACAAAATTTTCTTTTTTAGGAGCAAGTTTATGATATTCGGCTTTCATTGCACCGGGAACACATCCGTATAAATTTTTAACAGCACAACTAAAACCTGTAAGAGTATGTGTTTTCAGCTTTGGAACATTTATAATGTAATCGACATCAAATAAAATTTTTGAAAGATGTATTGATTTTATATTCGGAATATTTGTTTTAAACTCTTGCAAACCGCAAGCTTCAAAATTTACCAATTTAACATCATATTTTTTTGCAAAGTCGTATATTTGTGTAGTTTTCCAAATATTTTCTATTCCTACAAGAGAATTTCCCGGGCTGTCACCTAAATAAATATCGGCACCTAACTTTTTTAATATTTTTATTATTGCTTCCAAAACGGAAGGATTTGTTGTAATTGCCTGTTCGGGACTATAATTACCAAGCAAATTCGGCTTTATCAATATTTTTGAATTGGATTTTATTTTTGAAAATAAATTAAACGGTTCCAAAACTTTCTTTAAAACTTCGTCTAAAATATCCGGCTTATAACTGTTACAATATTTTAAAGAAATTTTTGTTTTATCCATTTTTTTGATTTAAAATTTCATCTATTTGTTTTTCACTTTCTCTGTTCATTTTAACAGATATTATTTTTGATATACCAAGTTCCTGCATGGTAACGCCATATAAAATATCAGCCATTTCCATAGTTCTTTTGTTATGTGTAACAACCAAGAACTGTGTTTTTTGAGAAAATTCTTTTATGATATTTATATATCTGCCTACATTTGCATCGTCAAGCGGAGCATCAACTTCGTCCAATATACAGAAAGGAGATTGTTTAACAAGAAAAAATGCAAATAACAATGCGATTGCTGTAAGTGTTTTTTCCCCGCCGGAACATTGCAAAATATTTTTAGGATGCTTTCCCGGAGGTTGTGCAAAAATATCAACACCTGTTTCGAGCAAATTATTTTCGTCGGTTAAAGTTAAATCGGCTTCACCGCCACCGAATAATTTTTTGTATAAAGTTTTAAAATTATCTCTAACTAAATCGAACGTTTTCTTAAAATTTTCAATTGTAGTTTGATTTATTTTTTGTATAACATCTTCCAAATCTTTTTTGGCTTTTAACAAATCATCTTGTTGTTTTACAATAAAATCGTATCTTTGTGAAAGTTGGTCGTATTCTTCCTGTGCGGCTAAGTTTACCTGCCCCAAATCTTCCATTTTCTTTTTTATTTTATCTATTTTTTCTCTATCGACTTCAACACCTAAATATTCATCTTTTAATTCATCAAAAGTTTTTCCGTAAGTTTCTTTTATTCTTGTTTCAAGTAAATCCTTTTGTGCATTAAAAGCTTTTTGATTACCTTCCATATCAGAAACGGCTTGCCTTAATTCTTCAACTTTTGTTTTAGTATCGTGTATAACATTATTTTTTGTTTCAATTGTATTTATAATTTCTTCTCTTTTACCTTTTACTATTTGTAATTCTGTTTCTTTTTCCGTCTGCTCTTGTTGTGATTTTTGAATATTTGCGGTTTCTGTTTCCTGAAATATCAATATATCCTGCAATAAAGTATCTATTTCGGCAATTCTTGCGTTTTTTTGTTCAACCTGAACGGATAAATTATTTATATATTCTTGTCCTTGTTGAACATTTTTAAAAAATTCTTCTCTTTGTACAAACCTTGTTGAACTTGTTATATATTCTTTATGAATCGTTTCTTCTTGAGATTTAAGATTATCCGAATCGGTTGATATTTGTTGCAAATTTGCTTCCAAAGCCGTAATCTCCGTTTCTATATCGGCTAATTTATTATCTATTTCAACAAATTTTTCATTAACGGAATCTGCCACCGCCTGTTTTGTTGCTTGCTCCGCTTTTAAATTTTCTATTTCTTTAACGGTATCGGCTATATTATTTTTTTTCTGTTCTATGGATTCTTTTAAATATAAAATTTTTGCTTCTACTCTTGCTTTTTCGTTGCTGTTTTGCCTGTTATCCAAATTAACATTTAATTCGGCATCTTCTTTGTTTGTAATATTTTGTGCGATTTCGGTTAATTGATTTTTTTTATTTTCTATTTCCGATTCCAACTGCTTTATTTGCTCTTCGGTTAAAGCCGAATTATCGGAATTACCGTCCGAACCGCCTGAAACAAAAGCTTTATTATAAATTTTATTATCATTTATATAAATACCTTCGGTAAGATATTTTATTGCTTTTTCATTTTCGGTACCCGTAACATTTAATAAAGAAAATAACCGAACTGCATTTTCGTTTGAATGAGTTTCAGAAAAATTATCCGGAATATTTTCCAAAACCATAAAAGTAAGTCTCGGTAAATTATTATTTTTCAAATACAAAATACCGTCTTCAGCCTGCTGTTTTGTATTACAAATTAAATAATTCAGTTTGTTTTCCAATGCTATTGCAACTATTGAAATATTTTCTTTGCTCGGATTTATAACAGCACTTACCGTTGTTTTTGCAAAACCTTGTTCAATAACAGCTTTAATTGCATTTTTTACGGGGTCTTGTGCAAGCATTTCTTTTAATGTATTTATTCTTGCATTTGATGCTGCAATTTCTTCTTTTAATTTGACCTCTGTATTTTTTAAATTTTCAATTTCATTTTCTATGTTTAAAATAACTTCTTTTGAAGCTGTTTCTTTTTTATTTAACTCCTCAAGTTGTTGCTGAGTTTCTTCCAGAACTTTATTATCATTATCTATTTCGTTTGTGGAAGGTTCTATATCGGACTGCAGTCTTTCAATTTGCCTTATTAAAGAACTTACTTCCGAATTTGCATCTGCCTGTTCCTGAAAAATATTTGTTTTTGAATTTATTAAGCCATCTTTATTTTGTTCTAAAACATCTAACTTATTTCTTATTTCTTCTTCCTGTTTTTCGTAAGATACAAGCTGCTCTTTTAAAGTGTTATACTTTGTTTCTTTAAAAACTAAATCTTCTTTTAAAGTTTTAAGTTCTTCTTCAATATTTATTTCACCTGCATTATTGTTAAGATTATCCTGTTTATATTTTTCAATTTGTTCTTTCGCACTATCAATTTCCGCCCTTAAACTACCCTGTTCCAACATAAGGTCGGATTCTCTTTGTTTCGAATTTTTAATTTTTTCATCGGAAATGCTTACTGCGGATTTTAACTCGTTGTATTCATTGTTTAAAGCAACAAACTGCTCGTCAAGCTCGGTTTGTTCAAGCCTTATGGTTTCAAGTTCGACTTCCATTTGGTTCAAGGTTGTATTCGCGGTTTCATATTCCCTTATTTTGGGTTCAAGTTCTTGTTTTAAAGTTTCAATTTTTTCATAACCTACCGCTAATTCATTGACAAGCTCGGCAACTTCATATTTGGCAAGTTCTTCCTGATATTTTTTATACTGTTTTGCTTTTCTTGCCTGAATATCCAATTTTTTTATTTGGTCCTGATAAATATTTAAAGAATCTTTTAACCTCGACATTTCAGATTCAACTTTGTCAAGTCTGTGAATTGTTTCTTCTCTTCTTGCTTTATATTTTGCAACTCCGGCTGCTTCTTCAAAAAATTCTCTTCTTGTTTCCGGATTTGCCATAACAAGTTCTTCAACTTTGTTTTGCTCTATTATAGAGTAACCGCCGGTTCCTATACCGGTATCCAAAAACAAATCTTTTATATCTTTTAAACGACATTGTGCTTTATTTATAAAATACTCACTTTCTCCGCTTCTGAAAAGCCTTCTTGTAATTGCAACTTCGGAATAATCTATAGGAATTGAATTTTGTGAATTATCAAATACCAAAGTGACTTCAGCCATGCCTGTTGCAGCCCTTGTTTTTGTTCCGCCGAATATAACATCCTGCATAGCTTTACTTCTCATGGACTTTGCTCTCTGTTCGCCCAAACACCAACGAATAGCATCGGCAGTATTTGACTTACCGCAACCGTTAGGCCCTATTATTGCAGATACTCCCTGTTCAAAAGTTAAAACAGTTCTGTCTGCAAACGATTTAAAACCGCATAATTCCAATTTTTTTAAATACATTTTATATCCGAAAAGTTTTTAATTTTACTCATAATCCTGAGGAGATAAACCTTCGTAAGCTTTTCTTAACCTTTCCTGCAGTAAAGCTCCGTTATTTCTACTATATGCTCTAACTAAAATACAAATTGAAAAAGAAACAAGCACACCGGTTATTAAAGTTGATAATAAGCCAAATGTGCACTTGTTTCTTTTTGTCATTATTTTACCTTACAATTTCTTGTATCGGAAATTTTTATAACTTTATTTTCACTATTTAATAATCTTGCTACAATTTTAAACTTACCGGGTTGAAAATATTTCCAGTCAAACCACCAATAACCTGATGCAAATCTGCAAGGTTTCCATTCGGAATCGTTAAAAGATATTTCTACATAACCGTCTTTTGATGCCCCTATTTTTATTACATAATCCGAACCTGCAATTATTTCGCTTTCAAACGGATAATCTATTACAATATACGAATTAGGGTTTGCAGTATTTATTAGTATTTTTTCATCCTGTATATTTTTCTTAATCGTTGTTGTTTTTTTTGCTTTTTCTTTTTTTACTACCTTTTTAGCTTTTTTGCTAACAGATTTTACTGCAGTTTTTTTTACTGCTGTCTCTTTACTTTTTACTGCCTTCTTTATTGCCATTTTCTTACACACTCCTAAAATATTATATCTTTTGATTTTACAAACTTTTAAGTATTAAATCAAGCAATTGGAAGATTGGAAGATTGGAGGATTTGAAGGGAACAGGAATATTTCATAAAAATAAATAAAAATTTGCAAGGCAAAACTTATAATTTGTATAATTTCCCAATGAATTTATATCAAGACATACAATACTTAAAAGGTGTAGGTCCTAAAAGAGCAAAGGCATTAAACAAACTTAATATATATAATATTGCCGATTTATTAACATTTTTCCCGAGAGATTATCAGGACAGAACCTTAATCTCACCGATAAATTCACATAATTTTTCCGAACACAAATGTATATTCGGAAAAATAACAAATACCTATACAAAAAAACTATCTAAAAACTTGGCTCTTTTTTGTGTAGATATATCGGATAATACCGGAACAGCTACAGGTGAGTTTTTCAGAAAAGTTTCCCCCTATTCAAAATATGATGTTTTTGAAAGTTTAAAAAATAATTTATCGGTCGGGAAATATGTATATTGTTACGGAATTCAAAACGGAATTTTTAAATTTACGGTTGAAGATTTTGAAGTTGTGGAAAATCCGGCAGCAAAACCGTTATTATTTAAACGGTTGCTTCCCGTATACAATCTAACATTAGGTATAAATCAAAAATTTTTAATTAATTTGAATTTAAAGGCGTTACAAGAATTTGCAAAATATTATCCCGATATAGTTCCGCAAAATATAATGCCTATAGCGGAAGCAATTTATAAAATACACTTTCCTTCCTCTTTTCAAGACGGAGAACTTGCAAGGCAGGCCTTTGCTTTACAGGAATTTTTTATATTGCAACTTATGATTTTAGTTGCAAAAAATAAAAACCTAAAGGAAAACAAAATTCAAAAATATCAAATAAAAAAAACTTTTTTATCTCCGTTTAAACAAAATTTGGCTTTTGATTTTACAAAGGCACAAAAAAAAGTAATAAACGAAATTTTTAACGATATGTTAAGTAATAAAATTATGAACAGAATGTTAATGGGAGATGTAGGTTCGGGAAAAACCGTGGTTGCATTAAGTGCAATTTTGCTTGCAATAGAAAACGGTTACCAGGCAGCAATCATTGCACCGACTGAAATTTTAGCGGAACAACATTTTTTAACTTTTACAAATTTGTTAAAAAACTTAAATATTAAAATTGATTTGGTTACGTCATCCGTATTAAAAAAAATAAAACAAAAAGAAAAAATTTTAAATTCAATAGCTACGGGTGAAACAAACATAATTGTAGGCACACATTCGGTAATGGAAGAAAGAGTTAAATTTAAAAACATAAGCCTTGTAGTTATTGATGAACAACACAGATTCGGTGTTATGCAAAAAGTGTCTGCAGTTACAAAAGGAGCAACACCTGATATTCTTATGATGACAGCCACCCCGATACCGAGAGGGTTGGCTATGACAATATACGGTGAAATGGACATAAGCATTATAGATCAACTTCCGCCTAACAGAATTCCGATTGAAACAACTTATGTAAGCGAACATGAAGCATATAAAAAAGTACTTACGGAAATTGAAAAGAAAAACCAAGCATATATAGTGTATCCTTTAGTGGACGAATCGGATAAAATAGAATTAAAATCAGCAACAGCAGAAGCAGAGAATTTATCAAAAACAGTTTTTAAAAATTTCAAAGTAGGACTTCTGCACGGAAAAATGAAACCGAAAGAAAAAAATGAAGTAATGACAAATTTTAAAAATAAAAACTTTGATATTTTAATATCAACAACCGTTATAGAAGTAGGTATAGATATTCCCGATGCAACCGTTATTGTAATAGAACATGCCGACAGGTTCGGGCTTGCAACACTGCATCAATTAAGAGGAAGAGTAGGGAGAAGCAAGAAACAATCTTATTGTGTATTGGTATCGGATGTAAAAAGTAAAAAAGCAAAACAAAGACTGTTTATAATGACACAAACCAACGACGGATTTAAAATAGCTTCACATGATTTGGATATGCGAGGTCCCGGAGATTTTGTGGGAACAAAACAACACGGTTTTCCTGAATTTAAAGCAGGTAATATTATAAAAGATTTAAAAATAATAGAACTGGCAAAACAAAAAGCTGCCTTAATAATAGAAAAAGACCCACAACTAAAAGATGAAAAGAATAAAGAAATTAAAAATTTCATCAACAATAATTACCTTAATGTATCAAAAGTTATACAGGTAGGGTAAATTGGAAGATTGGAAGAATAGATGATCGGCAATGACTACGACAAACGGCAATGACAGAAAGTAAGAAAACAGAAGATTGAAAGCATAGCGAAATAAAATCAGTTTAAAGGTTTTAAATTTTTAACATAATCATCGTTAGGATATAACTTCTTTAATATTTCCAAAGTTTGATTATACTTTTCTTTATTATTCATTTTAGCATAAACATTTATAAGCAATTTAAGTGCATCTATATCATTCGGTTTTAACTCCAAAACTTTTAATAATGAAATTTCCGATTTATCAAAATGACCTATACCGAAAAACAAAGAAGCTATATTCAAATAAGTTCTTGCATATTCATGAGTTCTTCTTTCTTGCCAATTTTCATAATATAAATTATAAGGTTTTTCTTTTAATTTTTCAGGAAAATTTAAATGTTCCAAATATTCATTTAAAGCTTGTTGATATTTACCGTATTGTAAATATAACCACGCCAACCTGTAATAAGTTTCCGGATATATCGGATCTATCATTTTATATTCGTTAAAATATTTAACTGCCAAAGCAAAAGATTTTTCTCTATTTTGTATTGCTTTTTGTTCGTTTTCTTTGTCATTTTTTTGATGAAATTCATTTGCCTGATTATTAAATGCAATCCATGATTTTAAATATACAATTCCGACTAAAAATTTTGATTGAACGTAATTAGGTGCAAGTTTCCATAGATTATTATACTCATTAAGTGCTTTATCCAAATCATTAGCTTTACCCCTATCGGAATAATTATTTGCCCTAAAATATCTCGGCATTATAAATGAAGGATTTTTATTTATTGTTTGTCCAAACAACTCAATTGATTGATCAAACCTTGCTCCTTTTGCAAATTGAATTGCAGCACTGTGCATTTCATCTGCTTGAAAAAAGCCATAGAACACATATACAAGATAACCTGCAATAATTAAAATCAACACTTGAACAAATCTTTTTAATACGATATTAAAAGATATATTATATTTTTCGGAATTTTCTTTTGAATAATAAAAAGTTATCGCACCTATTAAACCTATTAACATCCACAGCATTACACCCGATGACACAAACCTTAAAGAAACACAAACCATATTGTGACCTAACTGTGCAATTAATGCACTTACAACTCCTAATTGTAAATATGCAAAACTGTTTTTTTGATTTTTTTCTTCCCGAAAATAAGCTAAATTTCTAAACCCGAGCATTATAAAAGTAAAAAGTAATGTTAAAAATATACCGAAACCTATCAAACCTTCATCATAAAAAACTTCCAAATATTCATTTTCCGGATGGTCACTCTCGGTATTATGTGCCCCCTCTATAAAAAATATTTGAGGCCTTCTGTATGCGGGATAGGTTACATAAAAAGTTCCTATACCGGTTCCTATAATAGGATGTGTATTTATCATTTCCCAGCAGGCATTCCAGGTAAAAATTCTAAAGGAAGAGCTGTCCATTCTTTTTTTGGTTTGTATGAATATTCCGCTAAAAAACACAGATATTGTCAAAACAGACATTACAGAAATTATTATTAACTTTTTTTTCTTCTCAATGTTTAACATATAATTCACAAATAAAAAAGAAAATACTAATAGCCCTATTCCAAAACCAAGCCATGCCCCCTTAGAGTAAGTATGATATACGGAAAAAGCAATTAAACACCATAAAAATAAAAGATGAAATTTCTTACTTTTAAAAAATAAAGCAAGTACTATAGGTCCCATTATCACTAAAAAATCACCGAAGAAATTCGGATTACCGAAAGTAGAAAATATTCTTTCCGCAAACACACCTCTCCATGCAAAAGGATCCAACCCTTTACCGGGAGGTGGAGGGAAAAATTTATAATCAATGTATTGAATAACTGCATAAATACAAACTACGTAAGTTGCAACTATTAAAAAATTTATCAATCTGTTTATGGATTTTTCGTCAACAAATATATCCATTATAATTATTGATAAAAAACAATAAATAAATCTTCTTATAAATTCATTTAAAGATATCTGAAAAAAAGGAGAGATGAATAAAGAAACAAGACCTGAAAGGAAAAATAAAATTATAGGTAAAAAAATAAAAAAATGATTTTTTAATTTTGAAAAATCACCGCTTTCAAGTTTCAAAACAAGCCAGGAAACAACCAACAAAATACCGCCTATTTGAACTATTGTTATTTTTATTTGTGCAGAATCATAAGTAACCAAATAAAAACTGACTGCCACCAATAAATAAAATAACGGCAGTCCGTATAAAATAAATTTTGAAAAACTTTTTTTAACTATTTCGGAAAACATAATAAAACCCTCTAAAACAACAATTTATAACTATAAAACAACCCGTACCCATTAATTTGACAACCAAATAACCTGAAGGAACATCGATTGCCGCATCTGCCGCATAGTTCATAACGGTTCATTTATGATAACAAAGACGACAATTTATAAATAACATAAAAAACGAGCCGACAAGAGGACTTGAACCTCCGACCCATCGCTTACGAAGCGATTGCTCTACCAACTGAGCTATGTCGGCTTTAAAATTTGCTTTGCAATTTATTAGTATTCAAATGGCAAATTGCCATTGCAACGGCATCTGCTGCATCATCGGGTTTCGGTATTTCTTTTAAACCTAAAAAAGTTTTTACCATGTGCTGCATTTGATATTTATCTGCAGAACCGTAACCGGTCAATGCAATTTTAATACTTCTGGGGTTATACTCAAATAAAGGTAAATTCTTAGTTACTACCGCCGATATTAAAGCACCCCTTGCCTGCCCTATTGTTGCTATAACATTTGAACCTTTTAAAAAAAATATCTGTTCCATGGCAACTACTTCAGGCTTATATTTTTCTATTATTTCATGAGTTTGGTAAAAAAGGAATTTTAATCTGTCTGCCAAACAATCTTTAGGATAAGTTTTTATACATCCGTACCCCAAACAAGAATATTTATCGGTATTGCCCTTATAAACTACACCCCAGCCTGCCATGGATAAACCGGGATCTATTCCTAATACTATCACTTATGCACCGTATTTTTCCATATCTTCTTTGGAAATATCAAAATTTGAAAATACATTTTTAACATCATCGTGTTCTTCAAGTTCATCAAGGAGCTTAAGCATGTGTTCTGCATTTTCTCCTTCCAATTTTACATAAGTTTGAGGAACCATTGATATTTCTGATTCCATAACAGGAATATTTTTTGCTTTTATCGCATCTACTATTTTATTAAAATCTTCTGTTTTTGTATATATTTCATAAACATCATCTTCGGCAACAAAATCATCTGCACCACTGTCAAGAGCAACTGTCATAATAGTATCTTCGTCACCTGCAGATTTTTCTATTGTGATAAGTCCTTTTTTTGAAAACATCCAACCTACACAACCGGTTTCACCCATACTGCCGGAATGTTTTGAAAATATTTTTCTAATTTCGGATGCGGTTCTGTTTTTATTATCCGTAGTTGTTTCAACTATCAAAGCAACACCTGCAGGTCCGTAACCTTCATAAGTTATTTCTTCATAAACAGCACCCGGAAGTTCTCCTGTTCCTCTTTGAATTGCTTTTTTTATATTATCCTGCGGCATGTTTGCTGCTCTTGCATCGTCAACAGCCTTTCTTAACCTTGCATTATTTTCTATATTTCCTCCGCCTTCTTTTGCGGCAACAACCATTTCTCTAATTATTTTTGTAAAAATTTTACCTCTTTTTGCATCGGTAGCAGCTTTTTTATGTTTAATACTTGCCCACTTATTATGTCCTGACATAACTTAACTCCTTAATATCTTATTGTACAAATTATTTTACCTTGTTCGTTAAAAATATCTCTTTTTAACTTTTTACCTTTTGAATATCCATCAATATACCTTAAATTGTCATCTTCGTCATATATTTTAACTTCACCGTCCAATTTATCATTTTTATAGAACTCAATTTGATGAACTTTTCCGTTATCATAGTAAATTTTTGCTTCACCTTGCAACTTATTTTGAGAATAATTATATTCTTTACTTACAGAACCGTTTTTAAAATATTCTTTTGAATATCCCTCCAACTTTCCTCTATGATATTCTTTTGAAATTTTTATAATTCCCGAAGTATAATATTCTTTGTAATCTCCGTCTAAAACCCCATCCAAATATTCCTGTGAACGAACTAAAATTTCCGAATGAGAATAATCGTTTACAAAACCATTTAATAAGTTGTTTTTGTAATTTGCTTCCTGCTTTATTTTTCCGTCTTCATAAAATTCGGTTACTTTTCCGTTCAAAATACCGTTTGAATAAGTTTTTATTAATACTACCTTTTGATTTTTTCCGTATTGTTTATAAATACCATCTAACACACCGTTTTTGTAAGAAGTTTCACAAAGCAACCTTCCTTCCATATCATATTCTTTAACAAGTCCGTCAAGTTTTTGACCGTATAAAGTTTTTTTACCTTTTTTATCAATAACTTCCTTTGCAATTATTTCATCATTCAAACTAAATTCATACTCTCTAACTTTTCCGTCTGATATAAAAGAAGGTCGTTTTTCTATGACATGGTATACACTGTTTCTTTTAAGTAAACTTACTCCGTTATTTGTTGAAGTTGCACACGAATTAAAAAGAACAAAAAAAAATAAAATAATATAAAAAAAATTACTTATTTTTTTCAAACTTTATGCCTTTTATTTTTTGATTTAATATTTTCAAAAAACTTTAATTCCAAAATTGCTTTTTGTAAATCATGTTCCATAACGGCAGAGGAAAGTTTATCTTTTTTTGCCATTTGTTCACGGGCATGTTTTTTGGCTTCTTCTATTTTTTTATCGTCTATTTCTTCAGACCTTATCGCAAAATCGGCAATAACACTTGCAACATTATCGGAAAATTCCAAAAAACCGCCGGCTATCGTAATAAACTTTTTTTCTCCGTTAATATCTATTACAACTTCACCTACGGAAAGTTTTGTTATTATTGCGGTATGCCCGGCCAAAACGGTAATATCACCTGCCATTGTCGGAAAAGTAGCAAAAGAAACTTCTCCGCTAAAAACATTTCCTTCGGGTGATAAAATATCCAACTTATATGTGTTACTCATTATTTATTTGCCCTTTTTAAAACATCTTCTATTGTTCCTGCCATATAGAAATGCTGTTCGGAAATATTATCATGTTTACCTTCGATAATTTCCTTAAAGCCTTTTATTGTATCTTCCAATTTTACATATTTACCTTCAAGCCCGGTGAATGTTTCGGCAACAAACATAGGCTGTGTAAGGAATTTTTGTATTTTTCTTGCTCTTGCAACCGTTAATTTATCTTCATCAGACAATTCATCCATACCTAATATTGCGATTATATCCTGTAAATCTTTATATTTTTGCAAAATTTTCTTTACGTTCATTGCAACTTCATAATGTTCTTTACCGACAGTATTAGGGTCCAACAACCTTGAAGATGATGTTAACGGATTAACCGCCGGATACAAACCTTGTTCCACAATAGACCTGTCAAGTGTTATCGTTGCATCCAAATGGGAAAATATTGTTACAGGTGCAGGATCGGTATAATCATCAGCAGGAACATAAATAGCCTGCACCGATGTTACAGAACCCTTGTTTGTTGAAGCAATTCTTTCCTGAAGCTCACCCATATCCTGTGCCAAATTCGGCTGATAACCTACCGCCGATGACATCCTTCCAAGAAGAGCAGAAACCTCACTTCCAGCTTGAGCAAACCTGTAAATATTATCTATAAAAAGCAATACATCTTCATTTTTTTGATCTCTGAAATATTCAGCCATTGTAAGCCCTGTCAAAGCAACCCTCATTCTGCTTCCCGGAGGTTCGTTCATTTGACCGAATACGAGAACCGTTTTATCCAAAACATTTGATTCTTTCATTTCAAGCCAAAGGTCCGTTCCTTCCCTTGTTCTTTCACCTACACCTGCAAAAACGGAATGACCGTCATGTTCCATAGCAATATTTCTTATAAGCTCTTTAACAACAACGGTTTTTCCTACACCTGCACCGCCGAATATTCCTATTTTACCGCCCTTTGTAAAAGGTGAAATCAAATCTATAACTTTTATACCTGTTTCCAAAATTTCCGGAATTGTTTTCTGTTCCGAAAGTTCCGGAGAAGGTTTATGAATAGGAGCAAATTCGGAATCTTTTTTTTCTATTTGTCCTAACCCGTCAACCGCTTCACCGAGAACATTGAAAATTCTTCCTAAAGTTTTTTCTCCTACGGGAACGGAAATCGGAGCATTTGTTCTGATAACTTTATCTCCTCTTTTTAACCCGTCGGTAGAACCTAATGCAATTGTTCTTACCTCAAAATTATCCATCTGAAACATCGTTTCCAAAACAAGCTTGGAACCGTTTTTCATTGTAATATTAAGAGCCTCATAGACCTCAGGTGTTTCATTTTTAAACCTGACATCGACGACGGCGCCTTGAACCCTTATAACAAACCCTTCACCTTTCTGAAAATTTTCTTTTTCCATTGTAAAAAACTCCGTATTTTTTGAAGATTGGATGATTAGATTATTTGAGAATTGGAAGAGAAAGTTGTATTTCTTACTTTGCAAAAAAACTAATAATTTATAAAAAATCACTTTGTGATTTTTACAGATTTACTTCCATTCTTCTATTCTTCTAATCTTCTATTCCTCTAATGTATTTGCCCGTTTGCCAAATCAAGAATTTCATTCGTTATTTTTGCCTGTCTTGATTTGTTAAATGCAACAGTTAAAGAAGCTGTTATTTCGTTTGCATTTTCGTTTGCATTACTCATTGCCGACATTCTTGCCGCCTGTTCGCTTGCATAAGCATTCATTAATATATCATAAAAAATAACTTCAAAATAATAAGGTATCAAACTGTCCAAAACTTCTTTTGAGGACGGTTCAAAAATATGTTCGCCTTTATTTACAAAATTTTTATCACGCTGTATCGGTGCCAAAACTTTTAACACAGGTTCCTGAACCATACGGTTTTTAAAACAAGTATATATTACTTCTACCGAAGATATTTCTTTTGTTTTATAATAATCTTCACCTATTTTTAACATAGGAAAAATATCCTCATATTTCGGAAGAACGGTTCCCAAATTGAAAGATGCCTTAACATTAAAACCGTTTTTTATACAAAAAGTTTGTGCTTTTTTACCGACCGTTACAACATAATCGTCTTTAGAAACCGATGTCAAAACTTTTTTAAAAATATTTGCAAGCAATCCGCCGCACAAACCTTTATCGGTAGAAATAACATAAACCAATTTTCTTTTTACATTATCATTAAGCCCTACAAAAGATGAATTTAATGATACATCATCATTTTCAGCTAAGATTTTTTGCACGACAAACCTAACTCTATCCGAATACGGTCTGCTTTTTTCAACCGCAGTTTGTGCTTTTCTTATTTTCGACGCGGCAATCATTTCCATAGCTTTTGCTATTTGTGCTATGCTTTTAGCCGTTCTTATTCTTTTTTTTACCTGTTGTAAATTTTCAGCCATTTATATTTCCGTTACACCAATGTTTTTTTACATTCCAATATAGCATTTTTCAGTTGTTCCAAGGTCTGCTCGTCCATCTTTTTATTTTCACCGATTTTCGCAACCAACTCTTTATTGTTCATTTTAACAAAATCTATAATTTTCTGCTCTATTTCCAAAATTTTACCTACCTCAACATCGTCAAGGCAACCCGATGTTGCCGAATATATTGCAATTATTTCGGACACCTCATCGTAAGGTTTATATTGAGGTTGTTTTAATATTTCGGTTAAAACCTTACCTCTGTTTAGTTTCTTTAAAGTATCTTCATCAAGGTCGCTTCCGAACTGTGCAAAACTTTTCAATTCATTAAATTGCGACAAATCAAGACGAACAGGACCTGCAATTTGTTTCATGGGTTTGGTTTGTGCGGAACCGCCTACCCTTGAAACCGACAACCCCACATTTAAAGCGGGACGAACACCGGAATTGAACAAATCCGCTTCCAAATAAATTTGTCCGTCGGTAATTGAAATAACATTTGTAGGAATATATGCGGACACATCGTTACCTTGTGTTTCGATTACAGGCAAAGCGGTTAATGTTCCGCCACCGTTTTTATCCGATAACCTGACAGCTCTTTCAAGAAGACGTGAATGTAAATAAAAAATATCACCCGGATAAGCTTCTCTTCCTGCAGGTTTCTTTAATAACAAAGAAATTTGTCTGTATGCCCAAGCATGTTTTGTTAAATCGTCATAAACCACCAAAACATCTTCGCCTTTTTCCATAAAATATTCACCTATTGCACAAGCTGCAAACGGTGCAATATATTGAAGCGAAGCCGCATCAGATGCCGTTGCCGAAACAACTATGGTATAATCCATTGCACCTTCCTGTTTAAGTTTTGCAACTATAGAAGCAACATTTGACCTTTTCTGCCCTATCGCACAATAAATACAAATAACTCTTTTTAAACCTAAATCCTTCTTTTTTTGGTTTATTATGGTATCTATTGCAATGGCTGTTTTACCGGTGTTTCTGTCACCGATAATCAATTCCCTTTGTCCTCTTCCTATAGGTATCATTGCATCAATGGCTTTTATACCTGTTTTTATAGGTCTGTCAACCGGACTTCTTTCAATAATACCGGCTGCAATTTTTTCCAAAGGATATAATTTTCCGTCATCAATTTTTAATTCTTTTTCGTCCAAAGGTTTGCATGTAGGATCAATAACCCTTCCTATTAATTTATCCGAAACCGTTATACCGAGTATTTTACCTGTTGCAAAAACTTTCATTCCCCTTGTAACTTCGGCATCGGACAGCAACACAATATATACGGCATCTTCGTCTAAATTTAAAACCAAACCTTTTGCTTTATTTTCAAATTCAACTTCTTCCCCGTAACCGGTACCGGAAAGTCCGGATGCTTTAACAATACCGTCACCCACGGTTTCAACTACCCCGTAATTAACCAATTCCGGATTAATATCGGAAGAATAAAGTTTTTCCTCTATTTGTTTTATAAGCTCTTCCGGTTTCATAAACTCTCCCTTATATCTTTCATTATTTTTGCAACCATATTGGAAAGGGTGTAATCCAATATATAATCACCGAATTCCAATTTTACACCTGCTCCCACTTCTTTATCGTCTCTGTTATAAACGATATTTTTATTCGGGAACATCTTTTGAATTTTATTTTTTACGGTATCGGAAGCCACCCCTGCATATTTAACCATAACCGTGTTACTTTTAACGGCACCGACCAAATAACTTAACAAAAGTTTTATTTCATTTTTTGTTAAATTATTAAAAATCCAGTTTGATACTTCGTCGGTTATTTCACCGTTTTCTATTATAGATACCGCTAATTGCTTAATTTGTTGTTTTTTCATATCCCGCACTTTCTATTTTATCTATGGCTTTTGATAAAACAGCCGTTTTTTCCTCGTCGGTAAAAATTTCCGACAATACTTTTGAAACGATTTTTTTAGATAAATCTACTGATATTGCTCCGACTTGTTTGGTTGCTTTATCAAATTCATCTTTTGCCTGTTTTTTGGCCGTTTCTATAATTTCTGCCGCCTGTTTTTTTGCATCTTGTGCCGATTGTTGTTTTAATGTTTCCGACGTTACTTTAACATTTTCCAAAATTTTATCGGCATCGTTTTTTGCTGTTTTTAAAATAGCAATTTTTTGTGTATCTGCATCAAGCAAAGTTTTATGTGCATTTTCCGCATCTTCAAGCCCTTGCTTTATTTTATTCCTTCTTTCTTCAAGCATTTGTGCAATCGGTTTATACAAAAACTTTTTTAAAATAAACAATAATATAGCAAAATTAACTATTTGTGCTATAAAAAGTTTAGTTTCAAGTCCGAACAGATTAAATATATCTTTTATTATATCCATATAATTACTTCATAAATGCAAATATTAAACAGTAAATAGCAATAGATTCCGCAAATGCCATAGCTATAAGCATATTTACCATTATTTTACCGGATGCTTCCGGATTTCTACCGATTGCTTCAACCGCTTTTGCACCGATTAAACCGATACCCAAACCAGGCCCTAAAGCACCTATTGCAATAATAATACCGCCGGTTAATGTAATTGTCATAACTTTACTTCCTCCTTAAAACTACAAATTTATATTTAAAAAATTTGTTATACAAATTTTTAGTTTAGAGCTGAGAGCTGAAAGCTTAGAGTTTAACGACAACAATAAACTACAAACCACAAACTATAAACAACAAATTACTCTGCAATTTGTTAGTGGTTATCCGTCATTATACTCATAAATGCCATCGTAAGCATTGCAAAAACTATCGCCTGAATAACCGCAACCATAAGTTCCAACATCATAAACGGCAAAGGAACACCGAAAGCACACATTGACGATACCGTTGACATAACCGTTTCACCCGCAAACAAATTACCGAAAAGCCTGCATGCAAGCGATATAACTTTTGTAAATTCCCCTATAAATTCCAAAAGTCCGACAAACATAAATATAGGGAACATTTTAAAAGAAATAAATCTGCCGATATAATTTTTTATACCGGTATGTTTTATTGAATAGAAATGGCACATAAAAATTGAAATTACAGCAAATGCCGCAGTAACATTTAAGTCGCTTGTTGCGGTTCTAAACAACGGAACACCTTCTTCACCGGAACCGGCAGCAAAAAACCTTATTGTTTCAAAACCTGGAAACTGCCCGATTAAATTTGCAATTACTATAAATAAAAAAAATGTTATAACCCAAGGATAAATTATTGCAACTTTGCTTGAAACATCTTTTGTAGAGTCATAAAAATATTCATACATCATTTCAAGAACATTTTGAAGCTTTTTCGGATATAAAGAAAGCCCTGCCCTAAATGCAACAACAAGTGCAATAATTATGGCATCAACAACAAGTGTTGTTACTAATGTATTTGTTACCGGAAAAGTTCCTATATGAAATAAAATATTAGGTGCTAAACTCATAAAACTACCTTACAATATCAAAATAAAAACATCGTTTAATTTTACAAATTATTAATAAAATTTGTCAATTAAAAAACTTTATAAATCTTATTGTTCGTAATTTTTTAATGTTTCCCGTAAAGTTGCAATTTTACTTTCGGTATCTGCAAGTTTTTGTTTTATTCTTGTAACTTCAACTTCGGGAGCTTTTTCTACGAATTTCGGATTAGACAATTTTTTATTATATTTTTCCTGCTCGGATAAAATATTTTTTATTTCTTTATTTATTCTTGCTTTTTCTTTTTCTATATCGATAAGACCTTCTAGCGGAATAAATATTTCAAACCCGGTAGCAACGGCAAGTGCCGAATTTTTTTCTCTTTTAATATTTTTACCTATACTTAAATCTTTTATTTTACCTAACGATTCAATATACGATTTATTGTTTTTAACCGTAGGCAATTTTGTTTCGTCCAAAACATTTATCTTTGTTGTAATAAATGCGGCAGGAGAAATATTCATTTCACTTCTGACATTTCTTATTTTTGAAACAATTTCCTGAACTATCGTCATTTGTTTTGTTTCGTTTTCAAAAACAAATTTTTCGTTATAAACAGGGAATGTTGAATTTACTATGCTATCAGTCGTATCATTAAATATCGACCATAATTCGTCACTTATAAACGGCATTATAGGCGAAAGCATTTTTAATGTTCCTTTCAAAATATAAATAAGAACGGATAAAACCTGTTTTTTTTCTTCTTCGTTTTCGGATGTCATTCTTATTTTTGAAAGTTCTATATACCAATCACAAAATTTCGTCCAAATAAAATCGTAAAGTGTTCTTGCTGCAACATCTATATCGTAAACTTCAAATGCTCTTGTAACCGTTTTTATCGTTTGATTATATTCGTTTAAAATCCATTTATCCGACAATTCTTTTATTATCGGCTCATCGGAAATTACAAGTTCACCCTTATTCATAAGAATAAACCTTGAAGCATTCCAAATTTTATTTGCAAAATTTCTTGCCGCCAAGAAAGAATCGTTTGAAATTTGCATATCTCTTCCGGGTGCTGCGGCTTGTGCCAAAGCAAACCTCAAGGCATCTGTTCCGAACTGCTCCATAATTTCAAGCGGATTTATAACATTACCTTTTGATTTTGACATTTTTAAACCGTGTTTATCCCTTACAATACCGTGAATAAACACATCACTGAACGGAATATCGTTTAAAAACTCAAGCCCCATTTGAACCATTCTTGCAACCCACAAATAAAGAATTTCATGACCTGTTACAAGAACACCCGTCGGATAATAATATTTTAATTCTTCATTGTCGGGATTTTGTCCCCAATTAAAAACACTGAACGGCCACATACCCGAAGAAAACCATGTATCCAAAACATCGTTATCCTGAACCAAATGTGTGTTACCGCAATGAGGGCATTTTGCAGGAGTATCCTGTTCTACTATAGGAGGACAATTTGTTTTATTTCCTTTTTCATCAACACAATAATAAACCGGAATTCTGTGTCCCCACCAAATTTGACGACTTATACACCAATCTCTTAAATTATCAAGCCACAATGTATAAGGTTTTTTCCAGGATGCAGGATAAAATTTAACTTTATCGTCTTTTGCTGCCTGTGATGCTCTTTTAGACATTTCTTCAACTTTTAAAAACCACTGTTCCGACATTATCGGTTCTATTGTTGTCCCGCATCTGTAACATTTGCCTACGGAGTGATTATAATCTTCAGTTTTTATAAGGAAACCTTGTTCCTGCAAATCGGCAACAATTTGTTCTCTTGCGGCTTTCGCAGACATTCCCTTATACTTTGCAACCAAGTCGGTCATATTACCGTTTGAATCTATAACCTCAAGTATTTCAAGGTTATGTCGTCTTGCTATTTCATAGTCAACCGCATCATGTGCAGGTGTAACTTTTACGGCACCCGTTCCGAACTGCATATCAACAATGTAATCGGCAACTATTTTTATTTCTCTGTTAACCAAAGGAAGTATTATAGTTTTACCTACAATTTTTTTATATCTTTCATCGTTAGGATTAACTGCAACTGCGGTATCACCTATCATAGTTTCAGGTCTTGTTGTTGCAACCGTTAAAAAATCGTCCGAATCTTTTATAGGGTATTTTATATACCATAAATTACCCTTTTCGGGAGTATATTCAACTTCAATATCGGATAATGCCGTATTGCATCTGGGGCACCAATTTACTAACCTTTTTCCTCTGTAAATTAAACCTTTATCGTAAAATTGTTTAAATGCTCTTTTAACTGCTTTCGAACATGCCTCGTCCATAGTGAACCTTGTTCTGTCCCAATCAAGCCCGCAACCGAGTTTTTTCAATTGGTTCAAAATAGTGTCACCTGTTTCCTGTCGCCACTGCCACATTTTTTCTATAAATTTTTCTCTGCCCAAATCATATTTCGTTTTGCCTTCTTTTTTTAGAAGTTTTTCAACTACATTTTGTGTAGCAATTCCGCCATGGTCGGTTCCAGGAACCCATAAAGTATTATAACCTTGCATTTTTTTAAACCTGATAATTGCATCCTGCAAGGAATCGTTTAATGCATGCCCCATGTGTAAAGATCCGGTAACATTTGGCGGGGGTATAACTATTGTGAACGCTTTTTTATTTTTATCAGGCTTCGAAGAAAATGTTTTGTTTTCTATCCAATATTTTACCCACTTTTCTTCTACCGTTTTTGCATTATAAATTTTATCCATTTCCATTATTTATTTTCTCCAAAAAAATCGCTGCGGGTATTCCAATCCTCACCTTTTACTTTTGCTTCGGCATCGGGGTTACCAAGCTGTGCCGCTGCTTTGAAATAATCTTGTGCCTGCCATAAAGAACCTCTATCTTCATAGATAAGCCCCATTTCATATAAAGCAAGGTCGTGTGCACCGTTTATTTTCAACAATCTTTCCCAAATTTCTATTGCCTCATCAATTCTACCTTCCTTCTTATAAAACAAACCTAATTCATATAAAGGAGTTTGACATTCCGGCCAAACTTCTAAAGACTTTTTAAAATATTTTTCCAAGTTTTCTTTGTTACCTAATTTACCGTAACAATAACCCATAATGTAATAAATATCACCCAATGTATATTTATCCTGTTTCATAAGCTCTTCATCGTGTTGTAGATTTTTTTTGAATATTACAAGTGCTTCCTGATATTTTCCGGTTTCTGCCAATTTATAGCCTCTTTTTATTTCTTTTTCCGGAAAATGAAAACTTTTATCGTCGTATTCACCCTCTGAAGTTCCGTTTTTCCTTTTCATTGCCAATTCCTGAGAAATAGTCATTGTCGAATTAACCGTTCCCGGTTCAAAATAATACCCTTCAGGTAAATCATCTGCCGCATAAGAAGCCACACATCCTCCAAAAATAATACTTGCTACCAATAAATACAATTTTGTTTTTTTCATTTTTTTACCTCTTTAAAAAACTTTGTTCCAAACGGAACTATTTTCCATACATAAATAAATTTTAACTTTATTACTATATTTTTTTATTCTTTCAACAATAGTTTTATAAATATTTATTCGTTGTTGTTCAATATACCTTAACTTAGTTCCATCCAACAACAATTCTCCGTTAAGAATTTTATTTTCCGGGAATCTGTTCTCTATTGTCTTTTTCAACTCAACAGGCATTCTGAAAGAACCTATACTTATCCATTTTATATATTTTTCATCTATAAAATCAAATATTGTATCAACGGCATTTTGGTAACCCTGCTTGCATCCCTCATATAAAATAACCGGGTCAAAATGAAAAGCCGTGCTAAAACCGGCTTGAATACATTTTTGTGCTGCACTAAGCCTTGCCTGTAAATCAGGTGTTAAGTATTCGTTTTCTTTTATCATTTGTTCCGCATTTACCGACCAAGCAACAACAATGTTTCTTGTTCCGCCCAATTTTAACAAATTTTCTATATTAATACTTTTTGTTTTAAATTCAAAATCAATATCGGGTGTTTGTCTAAAAAACTTCACAATATTGTTTGAAAACAATGTAATATCATCAAAGACCAAAGAATCCGTCCATTCACCGCTGCCCACCCTTGCATTATCAAACAAATTATTTTTAACCGGAACAATTTTATCATCAGTTAAAAAATCTTCTATATTGGCAGGAAGTATAATTCCCGCAACATTTTGATAACCTTGTAAAAAGCAATAAGCACAATCGTACGGGCAGCCGAAACCTATATTTATCAAAGAATAATTACAACAAACTACATTTTTTGTACACGGACACTTTTTAAAAAAATCAAACTTTTCATTGACTAAAAACAAATTTTCTCGTCTGTTATTATATTTTTGTATTGAAAATTTATTTTCTTTCAAATAGCTTTTTAAACTTTCTATTTCACTGAAGTTTGCATTTTTATAAATATTTTTAATTCTGTCAAAAAGTTGTGAATTCAAAACATCTTTAGTATAAAAAACATTTTTAGGAGCAAACTTTATATTTGTAAAATCAACTTTATTTTTATCATCGATATCCACATCGGGTAAATAGAAATTATTTTTTTGAGTTGTTTTAACGGAACTCGGATATCTGATATTTAACAACTGCTTTTTTACATCTTCATATCTGTTAGACTCTAATAACCCATAAATTGTTTCATAAGCTATATTATCTCTTTTACTTATTTCAAAAAACAATCTTGAAATTTCCCTTATTTTATTTACCCCAAACAACGGAAATTTTTCGGTAACAAATGATTTAATAGAGGAGTTCTTGCTGTTCATCTTTTAGAAAATTTATAATTGATGCGGCAATATCTTTTCTTGCTTTGGCAATTCTAGTTTTTTCCGCAGTTTCAAGTTTATTGTCAAAAGGTTCTTTTTCGCCGACAATATCGGTAACATAAAATATCGCTATGGCTTTTTTATTTATTGAAGAAGCTGCCGAAAAAACCGAAGAGCATTCCATATCAACTACATTTATTTTATTTTTTTGAAACCAATCCTTATACTTTGTTTCCAATACTATCGAATTTGTAGTAACACATTTTACCTGTTTTATATCAACAGATTTTGTTTTTGACAAATAATCGTTTAATAACGGTGTAGAAGGGTAATAAGAATCGGGATTTCTTTTCATTTCAAGCATTTCCGAAAAACTTTCAAAATTAAAAACTTTTTTTACCACAACATGTTCACCTATTAAAACATCTTCACAACCGCCACAACTTCCGAACAAAATAACATTTTCACATTTTGTTTCTTTTAAATAAAGGACAATATCACCGACTAAAAAATTATTTTTTATTGATATAACGGTAACCTTATCATAATTATTTATTTTGGTAAAAAATCCGTTATATGTTTTTGATTGACCTAATTTAGAGAATAAATTTTGATCTGAATTTTGACAAATGATACAATTTTTGCGAATATCCTCCGTATTGATACCAAAATATTCCAATAATTCAGTCATTTTAAAACCTCTCCGCGTTTTTAATGGTGGTGGCAATGTCCACCGCAACAACAGTTTCCTTTATTATTAGCACCGCAAGAACTATCGGAACAGTCATCGGAATTAACACTTGACGAAAACATTGATATTTGTTTTTCAACTTCTTCGCTTTTACACTTAGGACATTCTACTTTTTCTTTATCTATCGAGAAAACAATTTTTTCAAATCTTGTATTACATTTTTTGCAGATATATTCAAAAAGAGGCATATTATCTCCCTTGTGCTTTTTCAACAATAACTTTGTTACCTTTTATATTACTGTTATTTAAAGCATCTATAACTTTTTGTGCAACATCTTTTGGAACTTCAACAAAAGAAAATTTATCAAAAATATCAATTCCGCCGACAACACTACCGTTTAATCCCGTTTCACCGGCAATTGCACCGACAAAATCACCGGGACGAATATTTTTACTTTTACCTATATTTATAAATAATCTTGTCATACCGGCTTGCCTTGCAGAACCAAATTTTCTGTTTTTATTTCTATCTTTTTTTCTTCTATCGTTTTGAAAATGAGTTTCATGAACATTCAAATCAATATCTTCATTATGTTTTTCAGCATTTTCTTCTTTTAACATCATCTCAAATAAAGTTGCCGCAACATCTATCGAAGTAATATTATCCGTTATCAAAGATTCTATTTTAGGAATATATTTTTCTGCAGTATCATTTTTTAAATTTTCTTTTATTTTCTCCATAAAAGATGAAATTCTTATATTTTCAACATCGGCAAGCGACGGAACCGGAAACCTTTTGATTGAAACTTTAGTATATCTTTGAATATCTCTTAATTTATAAATGTCCCTGCCTGAAATTAAACTGAATGCCTTTCCCGTTCTTCCGGCTCTTCCCGTTCTTCCTATTCTGTGAACATAAGATTCTATATCCTGCGGAATATCATAATTGAATACGGCTTCAACTTCATCAACATCTATTCCACGAGCCGCAACATCTGTGGCAACAAGAATTTCTATTTTGCAGTTTCTAAATTTATTCATTACTCTGTCACGTTGAGTTTGGCTCATATCACCGTGAATTGCATCTGCGGAATATCCCCTTGTTTGTAATTGAGCGGTAACTTCATCAACCTTCTTTTTTGTATTACAAAATATCAATGATAATTTAGGAGAATACATATCCAAACATCTTGATAATGCCTCAACTTTTTGATGTTCTCTAACTTCACAATACAACTGTTCCGTCAACGGAACGGTTAATTTTTCATGAACAACTTTTATATTCTCCGGCTGAATTTGATACTTTTTTGTTAAATTTAAAAATTCTTTAGGCATTGTTGCCGAAAAGAAAACCGTTTGCCTTTCTTCCGGTAACGATTTAAGTATTAATTCTATATCGTCAATAAAACCCATATCAAGCATTTCATCGGCTTCATCCAAAACTACTATGGAAGTATTTTCAAGTTTTAAAGTTTTTCTTTCTATATGGTCTATAATTCTTCCCGGGGTTCCTATTACAATTTGTGTTCCTCTTGCAAGTGCCGCCATTTGCCTTGTTATAGGTTGCCCGCCGTAAATAGGAACAATATTTATCCCTCTTTTATATTTTGCAAGTGCCTGCAGTTCACCGGCAACCTGAATGGCAAGTTCTCTTGTGGGACACATTATAAGTGCTTGTGTATTTTTACTTTTAGGATTTACTTTTTCAAGTATGGGAATACCGAATGCTGCGGTTTTACCCGTTCCCGTTTGTGCCTGCCCTATAATATCCCTGCCTTCTATCATTTTTGGAATAGCCAAAGATTGTATCGGTGTTGCTTCTTCAAAACCCATATCCGCAACAGCTTTTAATATTTCCTGACTTATATTAAGTTCACTGAATTTTAGTTTTTCCATAGATGCATTATCCTTTTAAACTTATTATTTTTTTTGCTTCTTCCAAATTCACATCCGTATTTGAGCAACCGTCTTTTGTAAGCGGAACAAATTGAACTGGAAGTTTATATTTATCCGCTAATTTTATTCCTAATTTCCCTTCGAAAAAACAGGCAATTCCTATTATTGCTTTCGGTTTTTGATTTTCAATAATTTGTTGTATTGCTCTGCCGCCTTTCATTATGTAAATTTTTTCATATCCCAAAGATTGTGCAAAAGAAACAATATGCCCTATTTTACAACCGTTACATTTTGCACAGGAATAAAAAAAACCTTCATCTTTTGCTTTACATACGGCAGTATTTCGCATACAATGCGGAATAAATATAAACCTGTCTTTAAAATCAACAACTTTAAATTTATTCAACATTGAGGCATTTTTTTTACTAACAAACACTTTGTAATTTGTTTCGTTTATTTTTTTTAATTTAAAACAAAGTTTCATAACTTTTATATTATATCAAATTTTTAGAAGATTTGAATATTGGATGATTGGAAGTAAAGGACGAAGAATTGTAAGAAACAGATAAAAAAATGATATAATAAACAAATTATGAATAAAGAAAAATTTACAATATTTCTTGCAGCATTTGTTACTTTACTTTTAGGACCGGGTGCAGGACATTTATTGTTAAAGCAATGGAAAAAAGCTATTTTTTTTATTTCGATAGCATTGGGATTATTTATTATACTCGGAATTAATTTTATTTCCGAACTCGGTACGGATACAGTTAACTCGATATTAATTCTACCGTCTGCCGAAAGGTTTAAACAGGTAAGCGATTTTTATTATAAATTTCAAGATAACAATTCAAAAATGATGTTATTTTTTGATGTTTGTTTTGCCGCTGTTTGGGCATATTCAATAGTCGATATTTTTATTTCTTCAAGAAAAAGTGTCAAAGAAGAACAAGAAAAAGGACAAGAAAAATGAAAAAAATTATAATTTGCATACTTTTGTTATGTTCATCATTTTTATATGCAGATAAACAAAATAAAGGAGTTGCTGAAATGAAATTTCCTAACGGTTTAGAATTGGTTATAAAACAAGACTCAACACTTCCGGTTACATCGGTTCATATTTTCGTCGGAGTAGGTTCGGTTAACGAAAAACCGGAACAGGCGGGGCTTTCGCATTTTATAGAACATTTATTATTTAAAGGAAGTAAAAATTATCCAGGTGATTTATTAAGCAGAAATGTTGAAAAAATGGGCGGGCTTATAAATGCTTTTACATCAAACGAAATGACATGTTACCATGTAAGCATTCAAAAAGACGGTTATATTGATACACTTAAAATGTTAATAGATACGGTTTCAAACCCGCTGTTTCCCGCAGATGAAATTGAAAAAGAAAGGAAAGTTGTTATAGAAGAAATTCAAAGACACAAAGATAACCCGAGGGCTGAACTTTTTGAGTTTTTCCTACAAGGTTTATACAAAACAAGTGCTTACAAAAATAGTGTAATAGGAACAGCAGATATTATAGCCAATGTAAAAAGAGAAGAAATACAAAGATATTTTAATCAAAATTACAGACCTAATAAAATGGTAGTTGCCGTTACCGGTGATGTTGATATTGAACAGACAAAACAAATAGTTAAAGATACTTTAGGGCAAGCCGAAAACCCGGTATTTTTCAGTGCAGATCCGACAATAATTGAACCGTTAAAACAAACACCCGTAACTTCAACAAGAACGGATAATACATCTCACAGTTATATGCTTTCCGGTTTTTTGGGACCTGATATGTCAACAAAAAATATGTTTTCCGCAATAATTGCAATGGATATTTTAGGAGCAGGTAAATCTTCAAGATTATACAGAGTTTTAAAAGAAGAAAAAAATCTTGTTTTAAATATCGGAGCCGCTTTTGAAAATTTTAAAGGAACCGGTGTTGCTTATATTTTCAGTATTTTTGATAAAGATAAATATGATGATATTTGTAAAGAAACCGAAAACATAATAGAAAATTTTGCAAAAGAAGGTCCGACAAAGCAGGAACTTGAAAAAGCAAAAATAAATATAAAAGCAAATTGGCTGTTTGAAAACCAAACCGTCGGCAATCGTGCATTAAATACGGGTTTTTGGTACCTTATGGGGCATGCCGATTATTTTGAGAACTATGTAAAATATATCGATAAAATAACAATTGATGATATCAAAAATTTTATGAACAATTATTATATGAAACAAAAATTATCAAAGGCGGTAATTTTCCAAAATGAAAAATAAATTATTTTATTTAATACTTACGGTTGTTTTGTTATGTTGTCAATCAATTATTTTCGGGGGAAGCAAAGTGGAAACATTTAATTTAAAAAACGGTATCAAAGTGGTATATAAACAAGTTACAAACGGACAGCTTACGGCTTTAAAATTTTGTTCGCCCGTATCGGTGGCTTATGAAAATACCGACAAAGCAGGTGTAACCACACTACTTTATTCGGTAATGAATCAGTCAACAAAAAAAAGAGATGTTAATACACTTGCAGCCGACATTGAAAACTTAGGTTCGTCAATCGGGTTTGATGTTGAATACGATTTTTCGGGGTTTAACATTGAATGTATGTCAAAATATTTTAATGAAACATTGGAAATTCTTACCGATATAATAACAAACCCCGCCTTTGATGAACAAGAATTTGAAAAACAAAAAGTATTACAAATTGAAAGCATAAAAAACAGAGCCGACAATATTACACAAACGGCTTATGACAAAATGATAAACGAATTTTTCTCTCAAGATAACCCGTATTCATATACAAGTTACGGTAAAATTGAAACTTTGCAAAAAATAGCAAAACAGGATATTATCGATACTTACAATAAAATATTTACAACAAAAGGTATTGTAATAACGGTTGTAAGCGATATTGATGTTTCAAAAATAAAAAGTAAATTAAACAAAAGTTTCGGCTCTTTAAAACTGACACAGGAAGCAATTCAACCTGCAGTTACCGATGTTTTACCTTTAAGAGATGAAAAAGTTTATCCTGCAAAATTCAACCAGGCATTTATTATTTATGCTTATGATGTACCCAATATTTATAACAAAGATTTTTATACATTAAAACTTATAGCTTCTGTTTTAGGCAGCAGAATGACAAGCAGATTATTTATTGAATTAAGGGAAAAATTAGGGCTTGCTTATGAAGTAAACACCAGGTTTCCTACAAGGAAAAACGGCAGTTATTTTTCAATTTATATAGGGCTTGATAAGAAAAACATTCAACTTACAAAAGACGGAATAGAAAAAATAATGAAAGATTTATGCATTACACCTGTTCCGGAAGAAGAATTAAAAGATACAAAACAATATGTTAAAGGTGTATATCTTTTGGCAAATCAATCTGTGGAAAGGCAGGCATATAATTTAATGTTCGGTGAAATTTTCGGTTTGGGTTATCAATTTAATGATTTATTTATAGAAGAACTTGAAAAAATAACTTCAGCCGACATTTTGGAAGTTGCAAACAAATATTTCAAACAAAATCCCCTTAAAATTATTTTGCGTCCCGAAAAATAATGATTACGATAAATAACTTATCAAAAGCGTACGGTACAAGAATTTTATTTAAGGATTTAAGTTTCAATGTCGGTAAAGGTGAGAAAATAGGACTCGTCGCAAGAAACGGTTACGGGAAAACTACCCTTTTGCAAATGATATTAGGGCTTGTAGAATATGACAGCGGTGAAATACAAATACCTAAAAATTATAAAATAGGTTACCTCCGGCAACATATCAATTTTAAATATAATTCCGTTATGGAAGAAGTTACATCGGTTATGCCTAAAACGGAAATTGACCAAAGTTGGAAAGCCGAAAAAATTCTTTTCGGACTCGGATTTACAAAAGAAACAATCAAACAAAACCCGTTAATGTTTTCCGGCGGTTATAAAATAAGAATAAATTTGGCAAAAATTTTATTGTCAGATGCAAATATGTTATTGTTGGATGAACCGAACAACTATTTGGATATCGTTGCAATAAGATGGCTTATAAAATTTTTACAAAATTGGAAAGGTGAACTTATTTTAATAACTCATGACCGTTCATTTATGGATAAAGTTGTTACCCATACCGTTGCGATACACAGAAACAAAGCAAGAAAAATAGAAGGAAATACCGAAAAATTATATGCACAAATAGAAAAAGAAGAAGAAATTTACGAAAAAACCCGCATAAACAGAGAAAAGCAAAAAAAGAAAACGGAACTTTTTATAAGAAGGTTCAGGGCAAAAGCACGGCTTGCAGGTATGGTTCAGTCAAGAATAAAAACACTTGAAAAGCAACAGGATATGGAAGAATTGACCGAACTTGAAAGCTTGGATTTTTCGTTTAATGCTTTACATTTTCCGGCAGCTAAAATGATGAGTGTTCACTCATTAAAATTCGGCTATGACAATAATGATATATTAATTGACAATTTGAATTTTGATGTTTTAAAAAAAGAAAGAATTTGTATAATCGGTAAAAACGGCAAAGGCAAATCAACATTACTTAAGTTGTTGGCGGAACAAATACAACCTTTAGCCGGAAATATAAAAAAACATCCGGAACTTAAAACTTCTTACTTTGTTCAGTCCGATGTTGCACAACTTAACCCTAACCACACAATTTATGAAGCAATGTTTTCATCAACACAAAACTGCCTTCCTCAACAGGTTAGAAATATTTGCGGAGCAATGATGTTCGGCGGTAATGATGCAATGAAAAAAATATCCGTTTTATCTGGCGGTGAAAAAAGCAGAGTATTACTCGGGAAAATATTACTGCAACCTTGCCATTTATTGCTTTTGGATGAACCGACAAACCATTTGGATTTGGAATCAACTCAAGCCCTGATGGCAGCAATAGACGAGTTTGATGGTTCGGTTATAATGGTTACACATAACGAAAATATTTTATACAACATCGCCGAAAAATTAATAATTTTTGACAGAGGAAAAGTTTCACTTTTTAACGGGACATACCAGGAATTTTTAAACGAAAAAGGTTGGGAAGATGAAACGGATGAACTGAAAACCAAAAATGAAAAAAGCAAAAAAACATCATTAACAAAAGATGATATAAAAAAATTAAGGGCTGTATTGATACAGGAAAAATCAAAAAAAGTAAAACCTTTGGAATTGAAAGTAAAAAGTATTGAAACGGAAATTGAAAACAAAGAAAACAAAATAAACGAAATTGAACAACTTTTAGTAAAAGCATGCCAGGAACAAAATTTTCAATATTTGGCACAAGCCCCTAAGGAACAAAAGCAATTAAAGCAGGAAGTTTCTGTTTTATACGAAAATTTGGTTGAATTAACTCAACAACTTGAAAAAGAAAATTTATATTATCAAAAAAAAGCCGAAGAACTTTATTCTGTTTGAAGAGTTTTTCTGGCTTTTTTAGTTAACATAGTATTTCTGTAATACAACATAATATCTATAAGTATCAAAGTAAAATTAAATACATATAAATAAAATACGGCATCCAAATTATAAAAAATTTTATGTAACATTCCTGCTACATAACCGATTTCTATTATATACATAAAAAGCAAACTTTTACCGGCATTTTGACGGGATACATAAGATTTTCTTATTGAAAAAGGCCATGCACTTGCAAAGCATAACAACATAATAATTTCAAAAATACTCATTTCTTTCCTCTATTTTATAATATTTTCTTTTCTATTTAACATATAATAAGCAATTGCCACGGATGATTTGAACCGCTTAACCATTTTTTTATGTTCTTCATTTTCCGCTGTCGGAACAATTTTTCTGTTATCGGAACTGTCCCATGTAAAATATTTTTCTTTGCCGGAAGCAAAATCGTATATAACAAAATTATCTTTTGTCATTATCGAACCTAAACAATTTGAAGCTATATTTTTTTGAGCAGTATCTGCTAACAAATTGTTACCCATTGCCCAATAGGTTGTGCTTGATAACGAAAGTTCGTATAATGTCGGCAAGATATCGGTATGCGAACCGACAACGGTTGTATCAATTTTTACAGGCTTTAATTTTTTAGGAATATATAAATAAAAAGGGACACTCATCTCATCAAGCTTTCTTTCTATAGGGTAACTGAAAGCACTCCAAAAATTATGGTCGCCGGTTATTGCAACTATGGTGTTATCCGCATATTTTGAACTTTTTAACCTTGTTAAAAATTCCGCAACTTTTTGGCAGGAATATTGATATGTTGCAAACCTCATTTTGGCAAGTTTCATATCACCTGTAATATCTTTATTTAATTGTTCGGTTAATTCTAAAGAAAAAGGTTGTTTATATTTCGAAGGTAAAGAAAAA
>Ga0247611_10000498_pt1 | contig 80274 bp, 79 predicted proteins | sample 177DNAGHGhighgp2_FD_192422 | JGI IMG/M metagenome (GOLD analysis project Ga0247611, IMG submission 192422) | Sheep rumen microbial communities from Palmerston North, Manawatu-Wanganui, New Zealand - 1770 DNA GHGhigh gp2 | ecosystem: Host-associated > Mammals > Digestive system > Stomach > Rumen... | reverse complement strand
GATAATAAAAGGGCTATAAGGGCATACGAGAAAGCCGGGTTTAAAATCATTAAATCACTTCCAAAACATGAGATGTTTGAGGGAGAAAAAGTAGATTGCTGGCTGATGGAATTAGCACTGTAGATTCTAGTTTGTCGCGACATAGCCTTTTATCTAGGAAGATAATATATTTTGAAATAACGTATCCGGAAGGAAATAAATGGATATTTAAAAACGGGTCAATGTAGAGGTATTGGTATGAAAGTATTTATTGTATATTGCCATCCTTCAAAAGATAGTTTTACGAATGATGTATATAAATCTTTTGAACGAGGTTTAAGAGATGCAGGTCATGAGATTCTTATATCTGATTTATATGATATGAATTTTCAAACGGATATGAGTGAAGAAGAATATTTAAGAGAAACTTATTACAGAACTGATGGAATAAAATCAAAAGATGTGTTGATTGAACAGGAAAAAATACAGAACAGTGATGCGATTGTGTTTATATATCCTGTATTTTGGACAGAAGCACCGGCAAAGCTTGTGGGTTGGTTTGACCGAATTTGGACAACAGGATTTGCTTATAAACCAGATCCTACGATGAAGGTTCTTGAAAAAGTATTATTTATAGTTTGTGCAGGAAAATCAATAGAATCTCTCATTGAAACTGGGGAAAAGAGTGCTATGGAAACAGTGATGTTGGGAGATAGAATTCGTGATAGAGCAAAAGAGAAAGAAATGGTTATTTTTGATAGTATATCGCATTGGAATGAAGAAGCACGTAGTGAGAGTATTCCTCGGCATCTTTCCAAGGCATATGAAATGGGTATAAATTTTTGATACACTCAAAACTTTCTGCTTACTCTATGATGTAATTAATATGTTTTATAGGATAATGAGGTCTGATTAATGAAAGAAGAATGTCTGGTATGTAATGCTCCACTGGAATACCTCGAAAAAGATGAACTGATGGAGTGTGCAATTTGCCATAAAAAGGAGTTAAGTAAAACAAGATGTATTAATGGTCATTATGTCTGTAATGAATGTCATATGAAGGGGCTTGATACAATCATCGGAATATGCCTTACAGAAAAAAGCAGAGATCCGATAGAAATAATCAGGAAAATGATGTCTTTGCCATTCTGTCACATGCATGGGCCTGAGCACCACGTAATGGTTGGTGCTGCGCTTCTTACAGCGTATAAAAATGCCGGTGGAAATATAGATTTGGACAACGCCATTATTGAGATGATCAAGAGAGGACAGTCGGTTCCCGGAGGAGCATGTGGCTTTTGGGGAGCATGTGGTGCGGGAATAAGTACCGGAATGTTTATTTCTATCATTTCCTCAGCCACACCGCTTACAGAAAAACCATGGGGTTTATCAAACCGGATGACTTCAAAAGCGCTTGATTCTATAGGTAGTATATACGGACCAAGGTGTTGCAAGCGAGATTCCTATCTGGCAATTCTTTCTGCTATTGATTTTGTAGAAGAGAACTTTGGCGTTGAGATGGACAAATCAGATATCAAGTGTGTTCACTATGAACAGAATAATCAGTGTATCGGAAGCAGATGTCCATTTAGGCAGGCCGGGGAATAAAAGTCTTTAAGATAGTTATAGACTAACGTTCAGTTTTATATGATTAAGAGGTTGATATGAGTTTTTTGTTTGTAGCACTTGGAGGTGCGTTGGGTGCAGTAGCACGATATGCCATAAGTCTTATCCCAGTCAAGACGGGATTTCCCGTATTGACTCTTGTAACCAATATAATAGGAGCCGTCTTGATTGGATTTATAGTCGGTGTCACGAGTGACAAGGACGGGATTTCCGATAATACAGTTCTTTTTTGGAAGACAGGTGTTTGCGGTGGTTTTACAACATTTTCCACTTTTTCTCTTGAGGCCTTTAATTTATTTGAAAATAAGCAATATGCTGCCGGTAGTATATATGTTATATTGAGCAGTGGATGCTGTATATTAGGAATACTATGTGGGAAGAAGATTGCTTCTGTTATAAAGCTTTAGTCGATTTCAGTTTAATGCACGATGAGCAGAGAGGAGTGAACAATAGTCTTTCGATGCATTTCTTCCACAACTGCACCAGAAGATGTGGTTATGGAAAAATTGTAGACAAAGGCATTCGGTTATGTTACAGTAGGGATATAAAATTTCCACAACTTACTCAAATTGATGCATTGTGGAAGAAAAGGCGGGAATTTATGATAGGAAGAGAAGAGGAAATAAAATATCTAAGATCGCTAAAAAGCGAGGAAGAATCTCAGTTTATAGCGGTTTATGGGAGAAGAAGGGTTGGAAAGACATATCTGATTCGAGAAAGTTTTGGATATGAGTTTACATTTCAGCATACCGGAGTAGGCAATGATGAGAAAAAGAGTGCTGAAACGCAGAAACAAGAGCAGTTGGATAAGTTTAGTGAATCTTTATCGGTGGCCGGATATGACTGTGGCAGAAGACTTAATTCCTGGGCAGAGGCTTTTAATGGGCTTAAAGAGGTAATAAAAAAATCAAATGAAAAGAAGAAGGTCATATTTATTGACGAACTGTCATGGATGGATACCAAGGACAGCGGTCTTGTAACTGAACTTGAGCATTTTTGGAATGGCTGGGTAACAGCGAGGAAGGAGAAAGATGTAATCTTGATCATCTGTGCATCCGCTACTTATTGGATCATGGAAAAAATAGTAAATGACAAGGGGGGATTTCACAACAGACTGACGGGACGGATTCATTTGAAACCATTCACATTGAAAGAATGTGAGGAATATCTTCGTGCAAAAAAAATACTGTTAAACAGACATCAGATTATCCAGTGTTACATGATTATGGGAGGGGTTCCATATTACTGGAGTTTGTTGAAGAAAGGAAAGAGCCTTCCTCAAAATATAGACGCGCTTTTTTTCGCGGAGGATGCGCCGCTTCGAAAAGAGTATACGAACCTGTACAGAGCCCTATTTAAAAAGCCGGATCAGTATATAAAGATAATAGAGGCATTGAGCGCTGAAAACAAAGGAATCAGCAGAGCAGACATATGCAAGAAAACCGGAATTGCCAGTTCAGGCGAATTTTCTAAAAAATTAAGAGAACTGGAGGACTGCGGATTTATCCGGAGATATATACCTGATGGTTATAAGGAACGTAATGCAATTTTCCAATTGATAGACAACTATACACTTTTTTATCTAAGATTTTTAAAGAACAACACATATGATGAGCATTATTGGCAAGTTCATAATAACAGTCCCAAAATAAACGCATGGAGTGGGGTGGCTTTTGAACGTGTGTGTCTTGAGCATATATCTCAGATTAAGGCTGCTTTGGGGATAGCCGGTGTGCATGCAAAAGTCAATGCATGGCAATGTGAAGCAGATAAGGAAAAGGGGTTACAAGGATCTCAAATAGATTTGTTGATTGTTAGAGACGATCAGATTACTAACGTGTGTGAAACCAAGTATTCAAAAGCAGACTATCATGTTAACGCGGAATTTGACAGAGATATGAAGCGTAAGATATCGGACTATCTTATTGATAGCAGAACCAAACATGCCATTCATGCTACTTTGATCACTAATTATGGTGTGGTAGAAAATGAGTATACGGGAGAATTGCAATCAATTATAACTGGTGAAGAGTTATTTAAATAGTTTTCTCGGATAGAAGGTTCTATCAGAAGTTATTGTGATTAACGTGGTCAGTGAAACTGAATAATGGAATGTAATAAGGCAGAAGCTAATTATAGTTTCTGCCTTTTATCAAATACAAAAACAAAAGTAAGGAAGGAGAAAAGTGAATATGTATAGTGGTACGAATGAATCGGACTAGATAGTACGGCTTGTATTATCTGGTTCTGTTTTTTCCTGAAGGTGTCAGGACAGGCATCGGTGGAACTATTGAAGTTCATCTCGGCGGCGGCATCTGAGGAATCGAAGGCAAGTGGTAAGGTTAGGCTGAAGTCACTGCTTCAGTCTGGTTCTGAGCTGAAGGTATTTACGTTACAGGGGGATGAACGGTTCAATGCATTTAAGGATGCGGCAAAGGACTATGGTGTCAAATACAGCGTAGTTAAACGTCATGGCGAGGATAAAGAAGCCGGTATATATGACATCATGGTTAAGGCTGAAGATGTCAGCAAGATCAACAGGATCATTGAGAAGTACTCACTTGTGGAGATTGCCGCTTCGGTTACTGCGACAAAGGAAGATGACAGGACACAAGCGGAAGGGCAGAACAGCCAGGATAAAACGAATGATGCAGTACAAAATGATCAAGTTAATGATCAGAAACATAACCTGAAGAAATCACAGTTTGACTCAGTTGCCGACATTCGTGACGTGCTGGGGAAAATGTTGCAACCTGCGGTACAGATAAACCCCGCGGAAGCGTCGGAGGGGAACGAGTTTCAGTCCGGCGCTTACTCGATGAATGAAAGAAGGATGTATCAGCCGGATAAAGAGCGGAAGTCTGTAATAAAAGAACTAGAGGAAAATGCAAAGAAGGCTGAAGAAGAAAGAAGCAAGGAACGGAGCAACACCATGGATGAGGATGCAATACGGAACTTTATGAGGGGATTGATGCAACCGGATGATGAGGACGAAAGAGACAAGAGTAAAGAGTGTCAGGCGAAGTTTGAGAGGCTTGCAAAGGATGCTAATGCTATCTACAAAGTAGATAAACTGGTTTTGGTAAATACTGAGATATTGGAAGAATACTTGGAATCCTTCAGGATTATTACAAATTATGCTGATTACAGAGAAATGGAATGAGATATACAGTTTTAAAGAATAGACGTGGCTGATTATAATAACGCTACGGTCTTATTTTATGCATCTTGTAATTCAATTTACTCATTCTGCACAAAATGAGTAAATTGAATTGACTATGAGTAAAATTAGTGATAATATTCAAATATAGGTTTATATATAGCTTTTAATGGTGGAGAAGTATTATGAGAAACTATGATTATACAGAAAAATGGGAAAAGCTGCTTACGCCTAAGATTGTATCCATGCTTACACAGATACATGAGTATAAAGGGAAACAAGCCCTCTTTATAGAAGCAAAAGCAGATGCCCTTACAAAACTTGTTGAGATAGCTAAAATACAGAGTACAGAGAGTTCAAACAAGATTGAAGGTATATTTACTACAGATGCCAGGTTAAAGGCTCTGGTGATGGATAAAACACGTCCTAAAACAAGAAATGAACGAGAAATAGCCGGCTATCGTGATGTCCTTAATACGATTCATGATAGTTATGAGTATATTCCACCCAAACCGTCTACAATCCTTCAGCTTCATAGAGATTTATATAAGTTTGGCAGCTACGATGTTGGAGGTAAGTATAAATCTGCCGACAATATCATAGAAGAGGAAGATGAGCAGGGAAATAAATTTGTGAGGTTTAAACCGGTTTCTGCATGGGAGACACCTGAGAGTATTAATTCACTCTTTGAAGCATTTAATGAGCAGATGGATAAGGGACAGGCGGATCCGCTTATTCTGATTCCTATGTTTATACTGGATTTTTTGTGTATACATCCTTTCAGCGATGGTAACGGAAGAATGAGCCGACTGATTACACTTCTGCTGCTATACAGATCAGGATATATCGTAGGGAAATATATAAGTATAGAGAAAATGATAGAGATTTCAAAGGATTCATATTATGAATGCTTGCAGGCCAGCTCGTATAAATGGCATGAAAACGAGAATGATTACGAACCGTTTGTTGAATATATGCTTGGAGTTATACTTGCTGCATACAGAGAATTCTCGTCAAGAGTTGAAGTGCTGATTACATCAGGAATATCGAAGCCGGAACGCATTAGAGAGATAATAAAAGGGAATCTGGGAACTATAACCAAAACTGAGATAATGAACCGGTGTCCTGATATAAGTCAGGCTACTGTTCAGCGTGCTCTGGCAGATATGCTTAAAACCGGTGAGATAATAAAAATCGGTGGTGGTCGATTTACTAAATATACATGGAATGGAGAAGACTGATGATAACAGGTGAATTAAAAAATAAAATAGATGGTTTATGGGATGTATTTGCGGCAGGTGGCCTTGTAAACCCACTGGAAGTTATAGAGCAGATAACATACTTAATGTTTATTCATGATCTGGATGATTCGGACAATAAGAGAGCTAAGGAAAGTGCGATGCTCGGACTTCCATTTACTAGTATCTTTTCGGAAGAAGTGAAGATCGGAGAGAGGGCTATCGAAGGTTCACAGTTGAAGTGGTCTGTGTTCCATGATTATCCGGCTGACAGGATGTACACTGTTATGCAGGAATGGGTATTTCCATTTATAAAGACGCTACATAGTGATAAAGATAGTGCCTACTCTAAATATATGGATGATGCCATCTTTAAGCTGCCTACGCCTCTTCTCTTATCAAAAGTGGTTGACCAGCTTGATGATATATATGCGCTCATGAATGAATCTCAGAGTGTTGATGTAAGAGGAGATGTATATGAGTATCTGCTATCCAAGATAGCTCAGTCAGGAAGAAATGGACAGTTCCGTACACCAAGGCATATTATTCGTATGATGGTTGAAATGATGAATCCATCGGCGGATGAAATAATATGTGACCCTGCATGTGGTACGTCCGGCTTCCTGGTGGCAGCGGGAGAATATCTTAAGGAAAAAAGAAAAGAAGAGATATTCTTCGACAAACAGAAGAAGGATCATTATATGAATCATATGTTCCATGGTTATGATATGGACAGAACCATGCTCCGTATCGGTGCTATGAATATGATGACTCACGGCATAGATAATCCGTTTATCGAGTACAGGGACAGCTTATCCGACCAGAATATGGATAAAGAAAAATACTCATTAGTTCTGGCAAATCCACCTTTTAAGGGAAGCCTGGATGCGGAATCTGTATCTGCAGACCTCCTGAAGGTATGTAAAACCAAGAAGACGGAATTATTGTTTCTGACATTGTTTTTAAGAATACTTAAGGTGGGCGGAAGATGTGCATGCATCGTTCCTGATGGCGTGCTCTTTGGATCATCTACGGCTCACAAGGCTATAAGAAAGGAAATAGTGGACGAGAACAGGCTTGAGGCTGTTATATCAATGCCTTCGGGAGTATTTAAACCATATGCCGGAGTGTCAACAGCTATTCTTATATTCACCAAGACCGGTCATGGCGGAACAGATAATGTTTGGTTCTATGATATGACAGCAGATGGATTCAGCCTTGATGATAAGCGTTCACCGGTATCAGAGAATGATATTCCGGATATTATAGAAAGATTCAAGAACCTTGAAAAGGAAGTAGACAGAAAAAGGACAGATAAGTCATTCATGGTTCCAAAGAAAGATATCGTAGATAACGATTATGATTTGAGTATCAATAAATATAAAGAAGTAGAGTATGTACCAGTAGAGTATCCACCAACATCTGAAATTATGGCTAATATCAGAGAACTTGAAAAAGAGATTAGCAAAGAGATGGAGGAGTTGGAGAGGCTGCTAGATAATTAAAGATAAAGTAATTATAGGTGATTGTATGTGCATTCTGTTATCTGAATTAGTACCTTTAAAGATGCAAGAGGATGAATTAAAATACTTGTTAATTCATTATTTAAAAAGTTGGACAGAGATTCCATTAGAACGAAACGCTAGATATGACAAAAATGAGTTGCTTTTTTATGACGGCTTCATTGGAATAGTTTTGAAAAGGGCAGAAGAATTAGTAAGATATCAGCCTGAATATTTAAACGATGAATTAATACAATCGTTCCTTTATTCAGGGAAATTATACAGAGTAATTCATCCTTGTAGGATTGATGATAGAAGATGTAAACAAGGCTTTAGGTATGGTTTGCCCAAAGTTGATTATCATGGGATGATTACGCATTGGACAAAGGATAGAACGTTTGAGTCATTAAGACATAAACTGTCTTGCCATGAAAAATACATTATCTTAGAAGCAGATACAAAAGATAGAGTCGCGTTTGATATAAACAAATTCAGGAAAAATAATGGAACTATAGAACAATTCACACAAGACGAAGAGGAAGTGATATTCCCTATGTATAAAAATTACATTACGGAGTATAGAATGAGTATAGAGCAGTTTAATGAGATAAAAATAAATTGAGATTTGTAGGGATGATAGATGGAAAAAATAAAGTTAGGCGACTTATGTAAACCGAGTGCTGGACAGATAAAAGAAGATGAAGATACGCTTATTGATTACATAGATATTTCTTCTGTGGATAATGAAACCAAGAAGGTTACAGGTTATCAGACAATCACATTTGGTGAAGCTCCAAGCAGAGCGCGTAAAGCCGTAAGGCGGGGGAATGTTTTGGTTTCAACAGTGAGACCGAATCTTAACGCGGTAGCTTTACTTGAAGAGGATACTCCTAACGTGTCTGTTGCTTCTACAGGATTTTGCGTTTTGGAAAGTAAAGATGATGTGGATCCTAGATTCATATTAAATTTTTGCAAATCCAAACCCTTTATAGATGATATGGTGTCTCAAGCCACAGGAGCAAGTTATCCTGCAGTTAGTGACAAAATTGTTAGATCTGCTCTTGTTCCAAAGTATTCATATCAAGAGCAGCAGCATATTAGCACTGTTCTTGATAAATTGGCAGGAATAATAGATGACAGACGAATAGAATTACAGCAATTAGACGACCTTATCAAAGCCCGATTTGTCGAGATGTTTGGCAATCCTGTAAACAACTCTAAAGGCTTACCAGAGGCAACATTACCGGAACTTGGAGAATTTGGAAGAGGGGTTTCTAAACATAGACCAAGGAATGATCCGAAGCTTCTTGGCGGAGAATATCCACTGATACAAACAGGTGATGTTGCTGCTGCAGAATTATATATCACTGATTATTCATCAACATATTCAGAATTAGGATTGCAGCAAAGTAAGATGTGGAAGAAAGGGACGCTCTGCATAACAATTGCTGCTAATATAGCAAAGACGGCGATTCTTACATTTGATGCATGTTTTCCTGATAGTGTTGTGGGCTTTATGGCTAATGACAGAACCAGTAATATCTTTATTCACTATTGGTTTAGTTTTTTTCAGGCGATTCTGGAGTCTCAAGCACCAGAGTCTGCTCAAAAGAATATAAACTTGAAAATATTGAGTGATTTAAAGGTGATAAACCCTTCGAAGGAAGATCAAGAGGAATTTGTACAGTTTGTAGAACAAGTCGACAAATCAAAAGTTGTTGTTCAGAAGGCGTTAGATGAAGCGCAACTATTATTTGATAGTTTGATGCAAGAGTATTTTGGATAAGGAGTTGCTTATGACTCAGAAACAACAGGTCATTGAAACTATGAGAAAAAATGGTGGATATGCCACATTTCAGCAATTAAATCATTTGATGGATTTCAGTACTTGGAAAACAAAGACTCCTCAGGCTAGTGTGCGGCAGATTGTGCAGATTCATGACGAATTCTTTCGGATTAAGCCAGGGCTTTGGGCGCTTACTGAGTGCAAAAATGAAGTACTGAAAAAATTTGATATTGTTGAAAATGATAAAGATAGTGAGGCTATATTTACCCATTCTTATTATCAAGGACTTATTGTGGAACTTGGGAATATGCATCATTTCAAAACATATGTTCCAAATCAGGACAAGAATAAGCTGTTTCTAGAGAGAAAGCTATCTGAAATAACCACAGAGAAAGAAATGCCGGCATTTACATACGAAAGTATTGCTAATCGGGCAAGAACAGTTGATGTGATTTGGTTTAATGAACGAAATATGCCATATAGATTTTATGAAGTTGAGCACTCTACGAACATTTCGAATTCATTAGATAAGTTCTATGAGCTGCAAGATTTTAGATCAGAGTTTTATATTATTGCTGATGAAAGCAGAAGAAAACAGTTTGATTCGTTGATGAGCAGGTCTTTATATAAGAGAATCGAGCAATATGTGAAGTTCTTTAATTATGATAATCTTGTAAAACAATATGAAAAAGAAAGTGCCTTGGCAAGTATGGAAAGACTGTAAAGCAAATATGTCTATTTTTTGAAGTGATATACTTCCACAAAAACGGAGGTATAACACATGAAGGAAATAGTATTTGAGGTTTTAAATGATATGGCTGAGGATCTTTCGGTTCTTCAGTTAAAGAAATTGCAGGAGGTTCTTCTTAAAAGATTCGCGGAAGAGGAGCATACTTCTGAGCCGGCAAAGAACGTAGAATATCTGAATATGTTTATACACGCAAAAAAAATATAAGTCGTGGTTTTCGTCAAGAAAATAATGATTGTTTTCTAATTGAGATTTGTCGAAGAGACGACACCGAGTTTTGTATAAAAACTAAACATATGTTTGACAATGAGTATTAGCGGTGATAGTATAATCTTAAAGGTGCTACCGATAGACGGTTAGCCCTGTGTTAATTGGTTAAAAATAACCGCTCAATCTTGTCAGGGACTGGGGCGGTTATTTTTTTGTCTTGCTATTACGACCTATCATATAGCCAAGACTGAAGAATGTTGCACATAAGCTGATAACAGCTATAAGATCAGTAATAGTCAGCATATCATTGTCCTCCTATCGAAGATTTCTCCAAAGAGATTTCTATGTAAACAGAGTTCTCAGTACTCCGATTATTGGACTAACCGCCTACCGTGTATGGTAGCACCCAATATTATTATAGCAAACATATGTTCGGCTTGCAAGACAATAGATGTGAAAATATTGAGATTTGTAGGGATGATATATGGAAAAAATAAAGCTTGTTGAAATATGCAATCCTAAACAATGGAAAACTATTCCAACTGAAGATTTACTTGATGAAGGATATCCGGTTTATGGCGCTAATGGTGTTATTGGGTATTATGGCGAATATAATCATGAAAAACCTGTAGTGGCCATTACATGTAGAGGAGCAACTTGTGGATCAATAAATATAACATCTCCACAGTCATATATTACTGGAAACGCTATGTGTTTGGATGATGTGAGAGATGATATTGAGATAGAGTATCTTTATTATTGTTTAAAGCATTATGATTTTAATGGTGTTATTAGCGGATCTGCGCAACCCCAGATTACTAGACAGGGATTGAATAAGGTAGATATAACTATTTGCTCACATGAAGAGCAACTAGAAATAATTGATAGACTTAAAAGAGTTGAAGCAATTATTAAATTACGAAAAAATGAATTACATGAACTGGATGAACTTATCAAAGCCCGATTTGTCGAGATGTTTGGTGATCCGTTTCATTCAACAAGATGGCCTATAAAAGAACTGATGGATGTTTCTGAGTCATTGGTCGATGGAAGTAATGTTAATCCGGACTATTATGAACTCAATGGAGAAGTGCTGTTCTTAAGGATACAAAATGTGTGGCGAAACGAATTCAGATTGGATGATTCGGTATATATTTCACAGGAGATAAACCAAGGACAATACTATGATACATCCTTAAAAACAGGCGACCTGTTAATCACAAAGATCGGAAGATATTATACAAAAGACAGTAGCTTGGGCCGTGTGTCTGTTTACCGGGGAGATGATGATAGCGCTAATTATAGCAACAATATTATGCGTGTACGCTTGAAGGAAACTATGAACAGTGAGTTCGTAAATATTCTGCTAAATCTGGATGATTATCAAAGCTATATAAGACGAACAAGTAAGGGTGGTACGGATAAAAGAGCACTGAGCAAATCCTTGATTGGAAGCTATCCTATCATCATACCGCCTAGAGAACTTCAAGAAGAATTTGATCAGTTTGTAAAACAGGTCGACAAATCAAAATTGATGCTCATCATGTAAGGATAGATTATTGGAGAAAAGGACAATTATAGATGAATATAACGAATGATGTTATTTTTCAAGAAGCAAATAGTATTCTGAAAAGTATATATGGAGATCGGGCGGTTTTCCGTGATGGACAGTACGAGGCTATTGAGGCTGTTGCCACAAGGAAGAGAACTATTGTGGTTCAGAAGACCGGATGGGGTAAATCACTTGTTTATTTTATTGCGGCAAAATTACTGAAAGAAAAGGGGATGACGGTTGTAATCAGCCCACTTTTGATACTTATGGACAATCAGAGAGAGGCTGCGGATCGGGCCGGATTAGAATGTTTGGTGCTGAATAGTAACATATCCAACCGAGAGGAAAGAGAGAGGATTCTGGAACGCCTTGTAGATGGCGACTGTGATATGTTCTTTACTACGCCGGAAACTCTTTATAGTGAAGATGTTCAGAAGATTATCAGAAATCTGAATATTGCTTTATTTGTTATAGATGAATGCCATTGTATTTCTGATTGGGGACATGATTTTAGACTTGAATATGGAAAACTCAACAGGATTATAGCGGAACTTCCGGAAAACGTGTCCGTGCTAGGAACAACTGCTACAGCTAATGACAGGGTTATAGAAGACTTGAAAAAACAGTTTGGGAACGATGTATATGTATCACGAGGGACGTTGACAAGAAACTCCCTGCATATAGAAATATTGCATCTGGAATCAAAGGCGGAAAGGTATGCCTGGATTGCCAAGAACCTTAACAATATTCCTGGAAGTGGGATTATATATTGCTTGACACAGAGAGATTGTGACCAGTTGTCGGATTTTTTGAATGAGAAGGGAATATCATCCAGACCTTATCATTCGGGTAAAGAGCTGAAAGAAAAGAATACTGAAACGGAACTTTTATTTAAAAATAACGAGATCAAAGCGATAGTTGCAACAATTAAGCTTGGCATGGGATATGATAAAAGTGATATAGGATTCGTTATTCATTTTCAGAGCCCTTCGTCATTGGTCGCATATTATCAACAGATAGGCAGGGCAGGTAGAAGTGAAGGCGTTGAGGCATACTGCTACCTGATGACCGGAGAAGAAGACAGAACGATTAGTGAATACTTTATAGAAAATGCTTTTCCGACATATGAACAGGAGAAGGATGTTATAGAGGCTCTGGAAGAATCGAATGGTGGTCTGAATGCATCAGGATTACAAAAGAGAAGTAACATCTCATTGAAGGCATTAAACAGATCTATCATGTTCTTGATGAATCAAGGCATCATATATCAGGATGAGAAAAAGTATTTTAGGTCTGTTAAGCCATATCAGTATATGGGCAACTACTATAACCAGATTAAAGAGATAAAAAAAGCTGAGCTTGATGAATTGGACAGATATACAGAATATGATGGATGCCTCAGTAGATTCGTTGTTAATGCAATGAATGATTATACAGCTGAAGATTGTGGCAAATGCTCTAATTGCTTAAAGGGTGAGATATTGGATGGAATAAGTATGCCTGATGACGGAGATATAATCGCTGCACAGGAGTATTTAGGATCACTCTATCTGGAGATTGAGCCGAGGAAGAAATGGGGATCGAAGGAGAATCCTTTTGATGCCAATACAACAATATCTAAACCTAATGAAACGGGAATTGTACTTGCAAAATACAATGATACAGGCTATGGCCGGATGGTTGCTCATGATAAATATCACGCGGATGGATTTAGAGAAGAATTGATAGAAAAGGCTGTTGATATTCTGTCGAAGAGACTTGGTGAGGAGGACTACAGTATAGTTACGTATGTTCCATCTGCAAGGAATAATAAGGTTGCTGAATTTGCCCGACAGGTTGCTGAACGACTGGGTTATGAGTATAAGGAATTACTTGAAGCAACAGGAGAAGGCTCACAACAGAAAACTATGCAGAATACATATTTTCAATATAAAAATGCACTAGAGAAAATCCGAATTAAAAGTGATATAATCGGGATAGAGGGTGCTAATATTATTTTGATAGATGATCTTGTAGATTCAAAATGGACCCTAACTGTTGCGGGTGGACTTCTGCATAATGAAGGTGTGGACAAAGTGTATCCGTTCTGTTTGGCAGACAGCAGTCAGGGCGAGGGATAAGTCTGATGGATTCGAAATATATAACAATACTATGTGGATGTTTTAATGATAATTATTCACCGCTTACAAGAGCAGAGTTCTGGAAGCTCTATCATGAACGAGGAGATTCTGTTAAGGGGATTGTTGAAAGCGGTGATGAACGTGTAGAACGGCTTCTGGAGAGAAGCGGTGCAGTAACATTTGCTCTGGAAAAAATGAATGAGATGGGGATAAGAATACGGACTTTTCTTGATGAAGATTTTCCTCGAAAACTGATATCCGTATTAAAGGATTTCTGTCCGCCGCTTTTATATCTGTGCGGTGATTCTGGTTATAATAATCATAAATATGCGGGATATGTTGGTTCGAGAAATATAGAGGTCGATGATATTGATTGGACTCAAATGATGGTTTCACAGAATATACGCGATGGGTTTGGTATAGTATCCGGAGGAGCAAAAGGAATTGATAGTGTTTCTATCAAACATGCTCTTACAAATGGAGGATACGTAATGGCGTATCTACCGGACAACATAAAAACTATGATACAGGATAATTATTATCGTAAGTATATCGAAGAAGGGCGTTTAATCCTATGTAGTCCCGTATCACCTTTTGCACCTAAAACGAAAACATCCTTTGTTGCAGCTGCAATGGAAAGAAATAAGCTGATATATGCTCAATCTGCAGCAACAGCAGTTGTAAGATCTGATTATAACAAAGGCGGTACATGGGCAGGCGCAGTTGAAGCTATTAAGCACATGTGGACCCCGGTTTTTGTTTGGGATAATAAGAATTATGAAGGAAATCAGCGTTTGATCGAAATGGGCGGGATTCCAATCTCAACTGAAGGAAAAAGAATTGATAGAGCACCGGAGGAAGCTGCAAAGAAAGCAAGCGAATCCGATGAAAAACAATACAATATATTTGATTACATGAATAACAAATAAGAGTGTGGATGATTTAGCAATTCATAACAGTTTAAGGAGGTGCCTATGACTACCAACTTTGACTATTTAAAAAATGAACCGAGGTTTTCGACATTTGCTGATATAGCGATTTCGGCGGAAAAGATTATTCTCATGGATCCTGAGGCTAGTATTATGAACAGCCGCAGGGCGATGGAGTACGCTCTTAAATGGATGTACTCGGTTGATGCTGAATTAGAAATGCCATATCAGGATAATCTTCAGAGCCTGATGAATGCTGAGGACTACAGGCAGATAATTGGTCAGGATCTGTGGAGACGTATGGATTACATACGTAGAAGCGGAAATACTGTGGCTCACGGTGGAAACAAACTTGGCAGGGATGAGGCACTTCTTTGTCTGGAGAACCTTTCTATATATCTGGATTATATTGCTTACTGCTATGCGGATGTTTATGAAGAGCATCCGTTTGACAAGAACCTGATAGAAAAAAGAATTGAAGGAATTAAACAGTCTAAGAAAAAGGCTGCTGCTGATAAAGAGGCAGCTAGAAAAGAACAGCAAAGGGTAGCACAGCAGGAAGTTGATTTAAAGAAGCTTATTGAGGAAAATGCATCTCTCAAGGCGGAGTTATCAGCTCGTAGACAGGAACAGCAGGAGACTTATGTTCCAAAGCCGCTTGATCTTTCGGAGTATAAAACCAGAAAGCTTTATATTGATTCCATGCTTAATGATGCAGGATGGATCGAAGGGAAGAACTGGCTTAATGAAGTTGAACTTCCGGGGATGCCGAATAAGTCTGAAGTTGGATATGCGGATTATGTTTTATATGATGATACCCATAAGCCGCTTGCGGTTATAGAAGCGAAGCGTACCTGCGTAGATGTGGCTAAGGGCAGACAGCAGGCTAAGCTATATGCAGATATTATTGAACAGAAATATAAGAGAAGACCTGTGATATTCCTCACTAATGGTTTTGAGACACATATCATAGATGGTCAGTATCCGGAGAGAAAGTGTTCCGTAATCTATTCAAAGAGAGATCTTGAAAAATGGTTCAATCTGCTGACGATGCGTACAAGCCTTCGTAATATCAAGATCAATAAGGATATTGCAGGAAGATATTATCAGGAGGCGGCAGTTAAGGCAGTATGTAATGCATTTGATGAGAAGAACAGGCGTAAAGCTCTTATCGTCATGGCGACAGGCTCCGGCAAGACCAGAACAGTTATTGCTCTGTGCGATGTTTTGCTGAAGAATGGCTGGGTTAAAAATATACTCTTCCTGGCTGACAGAAATTCTCTTGTCACCCAGGCTAAGAGAAGTTTTGTAAACCTTTTGCCGAATCTTTCATGTACAAATCTTGTCGAAGAAAAGGATAATTACAGCGCTCATTGTGTATTTTCAACTTATCAGACAATGATGAACTGTATAGATTCAGTTAGTGATAAAGAAGGGAAGCTTTTCACGAGTGGTCACTTCGATCTTTTGATATGCGACGAGGCACATAGGTCCATATATAATAAATACAGAGATATTTTTAACTACTTTGATGCACCGATAGTAGGTCTTACAGCAACGCCGAAGGATGAGATAGATAAAAATACATATAGTATCTTTGAACTGGAAAACGGCGTTCCGACATATGGATATGATCTTGCCCAGGCGGTTAAAGATGGCTATCTGGTAGATTATGTATCGGTAGAATCAAAACTTAAGTTTATAGAACAGGGTATTGTATATGATGACCTCTCTGATGAGGATAAGGAAGCGTATGAAGAAACCTTTGTGGATGAAAACGGCGATCTCCCAGAGGCGATAGGTTCATCTGCGCTTAATACCTGGATATTCAATGAGGATACGATCAAGAAGATCCTGCATACCCTGATGGATAAGGGGATAAAGATAGATTACGGGCAGAAGATAGGTAAAACTATCATATTTGCCAAGAATCACGAACATGCCGAGAAGATTCTGGAGATGTTTAATAAAGAATATCCGCATCTCACTGATTATGCAAAAGTGATCGATAATTATATGACTTATGCGCAGAGTGCTATTGATGAGTTTTCTGATCCTAAGAAGCTACCTCAGATAGCTATCTCAGTTGATATGCTGGATACCGGTATAGATGTCCCTGAAGTGCTTAATCTTGTGTTCTTTAAGAAGGTTATGAGTAAGGCTAAGTTCTGGCAGATGATAGGACGAGGCACAAGACTATGTCCGGGACTTTTGGATGGTGAAGATAAACAGAAGTTTTATATATTTGACTTTTGCGGAAACTTTGAGTTCTTCAGAATGAATAAAGGGAAAGCAACAGCAAATATGATAGCTCTGCAAGGTGCAATCTTTAACCTCAAGTTTGAAATTGCATATAAGCTGCAGGGGTTAGAACACCAGGTTGAAAGACTGATCATGTACAGGGATTCTCTGGTCAAATATATGTCTGAAAAGGTGAGAGAATTACCGAGGGACAACTTTGCTGTAAGGCAGCATCTGAAATATGTTGATCTGTATTCATCAGAGGATAATTATAAAACTCTGACGTATGAAGATACGCTGATGGTCAGAGAAGAGGTGGCACCGCTAATTCTGCCGGATGGTGATGAGGTGAATGCCGTTCGCTTTGATGCGCTTCTTTACGGAATCGAGCTTGCATATCTTCTTGGTAAGAAATATAAGCGCGCCAGAACGGATCTCTATAAAAAGGTCAAAAGTGTTTCGGAGGTCGCAAATATACCGGAGATTCAGGCACAGTCGGATCTCATCGATAAGATAATAAATACAGACTATATCGAAACAGCTGACATTGATGACTTTGAGGAAATCAGAGAACGGCTTAGAGATCTGATGAAGTATATTCCAAAGCGCCACATAAGGTATGATACGAATTTTGAAGATGATCTGTTGTCAGAGGACTGGAATGAATCGGAACTTGAAAATGATGAGCTGAAGAATTATAAAGCTAAGGCGGAATACTATATCAGGCAGCACCAGGACAATATAGTTATAGCGAAGCTTAAAACAAACAAGCCGTTATCACAAAATGATATTGAAGCTTTGGAAAAGATTCTTTGGGGCGAGGTTGGTACTAAACAGGAATATGAGCATGAGTACGGCTCGAAGCCTTTAGGAGAACTTGTAAGGGAAATAGTCGGTCTTGATATGAATGCGGCAAAGGAGGCTTTTTCTGAATACCTTGATGGGGCTAATCTGGACAGCAGGCAGATATACTTTGTGAATCAGATCGTCGAGTACATAGTTCATAATGGAATGATGAAAGATTTATCTGTTTTGCAGGAGTCGCCATTTACAGATCAAGGTAGTATTGTTGAAATCTTTACTGATATGAATGTGTGGATGGACATCAGAAAGGTTATAGATAATATCAATGCAAATGCCGCTGCGTAAAGGTATAGAACATTTAGAGCAAGTTTCGCACTGTATGACAAAAATTACATTTTTGACATTTGTGCATTACGTTTTTTCTCCGAAAAAACTATTAGCTTGATTTATAAAATCGTCGAAAAATACTTGATAGGTTTTTTGAAAACTAAGCTTTTTTTGCTTAGGGAGATTACGAACGATTTCAATGATTTGGTCGAACAGTGCTTCTTACAGGGAAAACGAGTGTACGAAGATCTCAGAATGATTGCCAGTAGCTCAAAGGCACATATCTATGATGGAAAGCCTCAAATCCCGATGCTGAAAATGGATCTTCCGGAAGAGAAGGAATTGTCTGAGGAAGCATCGAGAGTGTCTATTCGAAATGAAATAGAGAAAGGCACTAACGAAATCAAGGAGATGCTGGCTAATAACTTTGAGGAAAAGCAGATCCAAAAACGTGCGAAGAGTATTGTAGGAAGTGAAAGGCTCCTTCACAAATACATCATCAGGGAAACTGTTCCGGTTAAGGTTTACAAGATTGATCTGAATATTGCGAATTCGTCATATAAAAGATGGGAAGACACCTTGACGCAGAGCTCCGGAGCAGAAAAATTTGTGGTATTCTTTTCCGTTGTGCTTACTCTTATGAATTATACGCGATCTACATCCGGAATCGTAAGCAAAGAGGCCAAGAGCGTTCTTATCCTGGATAATCCGTTTGGAAAGATTACCTCGTCGCATTTGCTGAAGCCCATGTTTGATATTGCAAAGCACTTCAATGTTCAGCTTATATGCCTTTCGGACATTAACAAAAGTGATGTTACCAGCTGTTTTGAGTGTGTGATTAAGCTTGTAATTAAGCAACAAGCTTTGAGCAATTTCGAGATTATAACACACGAAGGCAATGAGAGAATAGAGCATGGCTACTATAAGATTATGAATGGGCAGATGAGTCTGTTTTAATTGCATTGTAATCAGAAATATTTTAACGAAAAGCATGCATGAAGAATGAATTAAAGGAGGAATACTATGTCGGTGGTAATGGATATTTATGGGCTGATAAGATTTGATGACAGAGGCGGAAAAGGTCAAAAATGATAAATTATATAGCAGTCTGATTGACATTAAGAAGCAGGTAAATGAACGGGATGAAGAGAATCAAAGGCTTAAGATAGGACAGAGGATCAGGACACTGATTTGAAAAATGTATTGCTTTTGTCCGCACATTGACTTATAATATGGGTAAAAGAAAGGGGCGTGATGATATGGCAGCTAAATCAGCAAATCTTTATGCAAGAATAGAGCCGGATGTTAAAGAACAGGCTGAGGGAATTCTGGCTACTTTGGGGATTCCGGCATCTAATGCTATCAATATGTTTTATAAGCAGATCATTCTAAATAGGGGTCTTCCGTTTGAGGTAAAGATTCCAACTGCGAGACCTGTTGATATTTCGAGAATGAACGCAGAGACTTTGGACATGGAACTTGAGAAAGGATATGCGGATATGCAGGCAGGGCGTACCAAATCTGCAGCTCAGGTTTTTGCGGATATCCGAAGGGATTATAATGTATGAAATATGATGTTACCTTTACGGAGCAGGCTGAGAACGATCTTCGCGGTATCTTTGAGTATATAGCATTTGATCTTCTTTCGCCTGAGAATGCAGCCGGACAGCTTGACCGGATCGAAGAAAAAATCCTTTCCTTGGGAGAGTATCCGGAGAAGTTCCGGCAATATGAAAGAGAACCTTGGAAGAGTCGAAATACACGAGTTGTGCCTGTTGATAATTATGTTATTTTCTATATCCCCGATAAGACAAAGAAATTGGTTACAGTGATTCGGGTTATGTATTCCGGAAGAGATGTAGATAAGCAGCTTGATGAATTTACAAAGTTATAATCATAAATCCTATGAGGCGTATGAGACATTTGGTTTCATACTTCTTTTCTTTTTTACTTTTTTGAGTTGACTACCGGTCAACAGAAGTTGACCGTTTGACGAACGATTTATTCCGTGGTGTTCCGTAGAATTGCATGTGTAAGCAAGAGGTGACGCAAGCCGGCAATCCTCAAAGACCCTGAAATGCATTTGGACGGAGCCAAGGGGACAAAGACGGAATAGGACGTAAGAATTGACCAATCCAATCCCGACGCTTAAGTCCATCAATTAATATTTTAAAGAGTTTGCAATGAATGCAGACGATTTTTACAATCAATATTGACCAATTTTGACCATTGTAGAAAAGAGTTTTTGAAAATTTTTTTTCCTTGAAAGAGATTTTTAGAAAACTCTTTTCTATTGCATATATGGTGTAGATGTGATATGATTCGATAAAACAAATAATTCGCAAAGGAGATATTTTAGAATGACGATTGGCGAACGTGTTTTAGAACTGGTGCATGAAAAGGGAATGACGCAAAAGGAATTCTCTGAGATGACAGGAATTCCCCAAAGTACAATGAGTAGCTGGAAAGGGAAAAAGCAAAATCCGGCCATAGATAAACTAAAGGTGATATGCGATGTACTGAGGGTGGATCCATATTTTATATTATCCGGATCTGAAGTAAATGAAAAATTAAATAGCGATTATTTGACTGTTTATAAAAGCGATGACGAGTATCAAATGCTTATAGAGTATAGAAAGCTTGATGAAAATAAGAGGAACCGATTGATAGGATATCTTTTCGCATTGACAGAAAAGTAATTCAGCATTACGAGTTTTTTTACAGTGAAAATTCGATTAAAAGAACTATTCGTAAAGAGGAAAAGTGCAGGGGAAGGAATAAAGTTATGAGCAGAAAACTTGCAAGCATACAGAGAATATGGAATGTAGAACCGATCGATGGAGCGGACAGAATAGAGTTGGCATACGTTCTCGGATGGCAGTGTGTAGTAAATAAGGGACAATTCAAACCTATGGATCTGGCAGTTTATTTTGAGATAGACAGTTTCCTTCCGATCCGTCCGGAATTTGAGTTTCTGAGAGCATCCAGCTACCGGAAGACTGATATTATGGGAGAAGGATTTAGGCTACGGACTATGAAATTCCGGGGACAGATATCCCAGGGACTTCTGCTTCCAATCAGTCAATTTCCGGAGATCCAGGCGGATATGGAGCTGGGGGCGGATGTGACTGATATACTTGGCGTAAGGAAGTGGGAGATCGAGGAGAAGGTGACAACCGGAGGAACTGTGATCGGGACTCTTCCGATTGATGTTCCGCATACGGATGAAACCCGTGTACAGGCGGAGCCGGATCTGATCGGGGATTTTGCCGGCCTGGAGTATTACATCACTACAAAGATGGATGGTTCTTCTCATTCAGTGTCTCTTGATGAGGAAGGGTTTCATGTAACCGGACATAATTATGAATACAAGGATGACGGTAAGAGTGCATTCTATGATCTGGTTAAACATGAGGATATTGAGAACAAAATCAGGAAGTATTACGACGAAAACGGGCTGCATTTGCTGACTATACAGGGAGAGCTGTGTGCACCCGGAATACAGCGGAATAGGTTGAAGCTGACCAGACCGGAGTGGTATGTGTTCACAATCCGTATTGATGGAAAACGAGTGGGTTTAAAGAAGATGCAGGAGACCTGCGAGAGTCTTGGATTACAGATGGTTCCGGTAGAGGAGGTTGGAACAGATCTTCCGTCTAAATATCCAACGGTGGAGGCGTTGCTTGAAAGGTCAGACGGAGAGTATCCGAAGGGTGGCAAGAAGGAAGGGATTGTGATACGTCCGACGGAACCTGTATTCAACGAGAGGATAAGTGCGGCACTTTCCATGAAAGTAGTAAGCAACAAATATCTTTTGAAGAATGAGGGATAGTAAATGTGTTTTAAGCGAAAAAGAGATTACCGGAGCGTACTTTAAACATATGGAATTGACATGTTGAAGGAATACTATTTTTCTTTGTGGGACTGATATTTGTAAGTCAAGGAGCGTTATGTATGAGCAGAAAAGGTGAAGCGAAAAAAAGAAAATCTGAAAGGCTAAGAAACAAAAAGTTGATAGAACGATATCCATGGATATGGCCTGTGGACTGGCATTGGAAGAGAATCCAAAGCTATAATTTCACGATGTATGACGATGTTCCGACGGGATGGAAAAGAGCTTTTGGTAAGATCATGCTTGAAGAATACAGAGAGGTCCTGATCAGAAATAATTATCTCGATCAATTCCAGTGGATTCAGGTAAAGGAAAAATACGGAACATTGAGGCTATACTCAAATGCTGCGCCGAGAGAAGTGTTAGATCTGGAATCTAAATATGATCATATTTCCGGTTATTTTTGTATCGAATGTGGACGCATGAATGTACCGGTGCTTACCGAAGGATGGGTAGAACCATTGTGTGAAGATTGCTATAACAAGAGGATTGCAAGACAAAAAAGACGGTATGAAAAGGAATATCCGGACCGGGAGTTTAAGTATACTCCCTACAAGGATCTTAAGAAGGAAGAACAGAAGCTTGACATGATCGCAGTATATAAACACTTTTCGGCAGATTGCGGAGATTATGAGGAAAAATGCGATTACTCGGATACCATAAATAAAATCATCGCAAGACAAGAGAAGCTTTTTGGATAGATACCGCTGACAGCTTTTACAAGCATGCTTTCTATAATAAACAAGAATAAAGTGTTTGTGATTATTTACGCAAAACACGTAATTAATGATTGACACAACAGTACATTTCTTTTTTCCGGTTCGCCCGGAAAGAAGGAGGAGATGAATACCACCAAAAGCATGATTTCCTACTATGAGAATGATCACGGGGATATGAAGCAGAGCATGATCGCTGAGTTCGATAGGATTCTGGGGACTACGGTTGAGTATCTGGTGTGCGGTGTGATAAAGGAAAGCAGTCCGGATGCGTCTTCTGCGGAGATGCTGCAGCTGTTTTCTTCAATGGACGACCGGACAAAGGAGATCATGCTGATCCAGATGAGAGCGTTGGCGAAAAGGGTGCACTGAACATTCCTCCGATTTGTATAGGATGTAGTGCCTGAAAGGCAAATTACCCGGATAAGTATAAAAATGATGTTTTCAAAACAAAATAATCGTAAAAATAGGGAAAAATCTCTTGGCTAAAACAAAAAACTGGTTTACACAAGGGGCTTTTGTGCTATAATGTATGAATAATAATATTTGGGAAGGAGAGAACAGATGCTGATCGGGTTTACCTTCAACAATTTTTGCTCTTTCAATATTGAAAGTGAATTTAGCATGGAAGCACCTACCGGAAAGGTTAAGGCACGCTTCCCTGACAATTATACGTCCACGGATGCTGAATATGATCTTTTAAAGACTGCCGTTATCGTTGGCGAGAACGCAGGTGGTAAGTCAAACTTCATCGGAAGCCTGAAGTTCCTTAAGAGCCTGGTAGATATAAATTCTCAGGTTCAATCGGTAGGAGCATATGTTAATGCGACAAGTATGATTACAGAGAAGAATCCGGTGCAAAGGTTTGAAATCACTTTCATTTCTGCTTCCGGACAGATATACAGATATTATCTTGCTATCGACAGAACGGGCATTATCAGAGAAGCTCTCTATAAGCAAAGCAAACGGAGGGCGGCTTTTTCGTGTCTGTTTGCAGTAGAGCGGAACACGGACGGAAAGTATGAAAAGAAAGAAGGGAAAGCCAGTGAACTGGCGGCTGCCTTAAAGAATAGTAACAATAGCTATGGCCTTTTTGTAAGCAAGCTGGCGCTTTTGGGTAATAGGGATGCTATTGAAACGGCAAGCTGGTTTAAGGACATCCTTCTTCCCGGCACTGTACCTAAGGACAGGGAGAATGATCCCGCCGGAAGGGATGAGGATATAAAGGTCATGAAAGATCCTCGCTTCCTGGAAATCTTCCGCATGGTCGATTACAGTATCTGTAGCATAGAGGTGGATAATGACAAGCCCTATGGGAAATCACTCATTATCCGTAAGGATGCTGACGGCAATGAGATTAGAAGAGAACTTCAGCAGGATTCAACAGGCGTAAGGGAGTTTTTTGCATGGGCTGTGCAGATATTCCGTGTAGTATATGAGAACAGGGTTGTTTTTGCGGACGAAATGGACAGAGTTTTGAATCCGATTCTTTCAGACCGGGTGGTAGCATTTGTGAACGGCGCGGAGCATCGCGGTCAGTTCATTTTCTCCACGCATAATGTGCTGCATCTGAATCTGAAGACTTATATGAAGGAACAGATTTATTTTGTGACTAAGAGCAAGGACAGCCTTACATCGGAATTGTATTCTCTGGCAGATTTCCCGGATGTCAGATATGAGACTGCCAAGGTATATGAGTTCTACATGAAGGGTATTTTGGGAGGTACAGCATTTGAGTAGAAAACAGCGTGTACTGAAAAAGCGGTACGCCATTTTCTGCGAAGGCGATACCGAATACAACTATACTGATAAGATGCGGAAGAAACAGGGAGTGGAACTTGTCCTGAAACCGATCAATATGCACGGCGGTGGCTATTCAAATTTCCTTTGTCAGATCAAGAAAGAGTCGCAGACGAACTACCTTGCGAAGTTTATCATTGTGGATGCGGACAGGATAGTAAGTGTGCCGGGAGAAAAAGAAAACTTTCTGAAGCTTCTGGAATACTGCAGGATCCAGAATGATAAGGGTAATACGCCATTGTTTGTCATTGCTGACAATCCGGATTTTGAATACGTGGCGTGCCTTCATGATGCAGATTACAAAGGTCAGGATACGAAGAGCTACATTGTCAAGACATGGGGATATAAGGATCTGGATGCTTTCAAAAACGACACGGAGGTATATGAGTTTTTAAATACCGGGAAGAAGTCTTTTGAAAATCTGCTTGAGATCATTCGCAGACAGGATAAGTTGGTGAAGAATCAGTATGAGATCAAGAAAAAGACTTTTGATATAAGTATCAAATCCACCATATTTGATCAAGATATGCTTGGTCAAAGGACCAGTAACATTGAAGAGTTCTTTGATGTGATCGACTGGTAAATTGAATAAAAATAGAGACTGTAGAATATGCATAAGTAGAATAATAGAATCGAAGGACGATGGTGGGCGCTTGCAGAAAATGCAGGCGTCTTTTTATGTCCGAAAATGTCGAACCCAAAGTTCGAAATCCTATGGAACGACTTTTTACATAGAGTTCCGTAGAATTGCATGTGTAAGCAAGAGGTGACGCAAGCCGGCAAGCCTAACCTCCAAGAAGGAAAATGGAGAGTGCTGATCGTCCAGTGGACGATCGTTTGGCACCGACCGGAACGGAGTGGAGAGAAGGTGAAGCTGGTTTCCGATACGTCGTATGGTTTACTTTGGGAGGTGTCCTTCACGCTGAAGGAGTTCTAAGAAATTGCTTGATTATTCTTTCACAAAGTGCTATTATGTATCAAAACGATATATCAAATAGATATACAAAGGAGAACGACATGGCACGGGAAAGAAAAATAGATATGGTAATTCTTGGGCTTCTCAGTCATGAGGATTTAACAGGCTATGATATTAAAAAACGCATTGATGGAGCTATCAGCTTTTTCTGGAAGGGAAGTTTTGGAAATATATATCCCGCGTTGAAGGGTATGGAGAACCAAGGCTTGATCACGAAAAACGATACATCTGTTGGTGGGCGCGAAAAGACCACTTACCATATTACAGAGAGCGGTAGTGATGCGCTTAAGGATTGGCTCAAAGAAGAACAGGCAAGCAATGAACTAAAATATGAAACTCTTCTGAAACTGTTTTTTGGTGGTGCGGAAAGCAGAGGAGTTTCGGTTCATAACATAGAAGTATTTGAGAAACAGATACAGAAGGATCTCAAGGTACTGAAGAAATATAGTAAAGCCTTGGAGAAAGCATTGGATGTAGAGGATCATATTTATTATTCTCTTACAGCTTCCTTCGGAATCGAGACTTATGAGGCATACCTGAAATGGTGTGCCAAGGCAAAGAAAATGCTGAGGCAAAGAGGCGGAAAATAATCATATGGGGAAGAAAAAGGTGAACATTGCATACATCGTACTGAAAATAATTATGTTTGTATTGATCGCATTCTTCGCAACGGATGCGATCATGCAGTTTATTTCCTATTCCTTTTATAAGGGAGACAGACAGCTGAAGGAAGTCGCTTATGAGCCTGTGGAGATTCAGATAAATGAGTCTTTATATGGATACGGATATAATATGGACGTGGAGGATGATAAGGTAATCCTCTGTTTCGGTGGCTCCATGTATATTGCATATAATACTGTGGGAATGTACGGAGGACGCTTTGACTGTCCTTTTCTTTCAGTAGATTATTACGGGACTCAAAAAAGTAAAGGGAAAATGAACCTTAGAACAATGCAGCAGGCGGCTGAAGAATTATACGACTATACTGCGCAGAAATATCCGGGTAGAGACATATATATTTTCGGTCACAGTTATGGCTGTGGAATGGCGGCTTATCTGGCAAGCGTCAGGGAATGTAAGCATCTTGTATTGGCATCCGGTTATCGCACAAGCGCAGATATGTATAACAAGATAATCCCGATATTTTGGGGACCATTGCAGGTATTTATAAAGAACAACATTAGAGTTGATCAGTATGCAAGAAATACGACCTGTCCCGTTACGGTTATAGGATCAGATTCGGATACTACGCTTGATGCGAATATGCAGAGGAAACTGGCAGCTTGCTATGCCGAAGCTGAGTGTAAGATTTTTCACGGAATCAAACACGAGGATTATTTCATCACGGATGAGGTGGTTCAATTTGTGATTGAAAATGTGATTGAATAGTTGATACAAGAATGAATTGGAATCATTTGGAGAGTCGGCTCTTTTTTCATGTCAGGAGACTAACTATTTCTGATAAATAGTACCAACATAATGCCTTTTGATAACAGGTGGCCTTCGGCTAAGCAGACTGGAAGATAAATAGTGAATTAATGGCATTTTTATACAGAAAAAATACTGAATAAATGACATTTTATGTTAAAAATTATGTTGAACAAATGACATTTTTATAATAGAATTATGGTGAACAGATGAGAAATTCTATAATAGATATAAAGAGGTCATTATATGTTTAAAAGAAAAGTATTTGAAGAACTTACGGATTGGAAAAACAACTACGCGCCAAAATATGCTGCGTTGCTTGAGGGCGCAAGGCGAGTGGGTAAATCCACCGTGGCGGAAGAATTTGCCAAGGCAAACTACAAATCATACATAAAGGTTGACTTTGCCAACATTACGCAGGAACTTCTGGATGTGTTCAAAGACATAGCTGATCATAAAGTTTTTTTCTTAAGATTACAGACAGTGACGGGTGTTACGCTATATCCAAGAGAGTCTGTGATCATTTTTGATGAGATTCAGCGTCAACCGCTGGTAAGACAGGCAATTAAATACCTAGTTGCCGATGGAAGATATGACTATATAGAAACCGGGTCACTAATCAGTATAAAGAAAAATGTTAAAGATATTGTTATTCCTTCTGAAGAACATAAGATTCCCGTATATCCCATGGATTATGAAGAATTTATGTGGGCAATCGGAAATGATACATACCCGGTGCTTCGTGAACTTTATGAGATGGGTTCAGAAGTCGGTAATGGAACAAACAGAAAACTTATGAGGGATTTCAGAATATATATGGCAGTGGGTGGAATGCCTCAGGCTGTAGAAGCTTTTGTAGAGGGAAAAAACTTTTCTGAAATAGACAGGGTAAAGAGAGAGATAATAGATCTTTATATTGATGATTTTAAAAAGATAGACAGTTCCGGGCTTATTGGCAAGATGTATGAGTCAATTCCTAGTCAGCTGGCCACAAACAAGAAGAGATACATGATTTCAAGAGCGACTGGAAAGCGGAAGACAAAAAAGGATGTAGAAAGAATGGCTGATCTGCTTGATTCAAAGACGGTTATCGCATGCTACAACACTTATAATCCCAGCATAACATTGGCTCAGACGAAGGATGATGATACTTTTAAGCTATATCTGTCAGATATTGGGCTGTTCACAACAATGATCTTTAAAGTGTCGCCAAAGACTGATGAAAGCATATATAGCAAGCTGTTAGGGGATAAGCTGTCAGCTGATCTGGGGTATCTTTATGAAAATGCTGTGGCACAAATGATTACCGCTACAGGCAGGTCTGCATATTATCACACATGGGAAAAAGAAAACAGCACACATTATTATGGAGTTGATTTCCTGCTTCAGGACAAGGCTAAGCTCCTTCCTTTGGAAGTGAAATCATCGGCTACAAAAAAACATGAATCTATAGATGCGTTTTGTAAGAAATATTCTCAATATGTTTCACGAGCAATACTTCTATCTCAAAAGGATGTTGGAAAGGACAATAATCTGAATCTAAAGCCAATATATATGCTTCCATTCATTATGGAAGAATTATAACGATAAGGCTAAAACACTTACGATATAACTAATAAGAAAAAAGGTAACTAAATATATAGCGGAGCTAATCAAAAATTATTAAGGAAGTAAAAACTATGCCAGAAAAAGATACAGCTATAATTAAGAAGAAACATGGGAAAACTAAAAAGAAGAAGTATCGCCATGTTTATACCGGGAGTGAGAAGGTCCGAATATTCTTTGGAGTTCTAGTAGCAATTGCTCTTATTGCTGCAGGTATCCATTATATAACACGTCAGTTCACAGTAAACAATGAATATGATATGGAGGTTACTGCTGTTGTAACGAGTGTGTCAAGAAAATATGATAAGGATGAAGACAAATATAAGTATAGAGCGACGTATGAATACGAGGTTAGAGGACAAAAATATGACTACGTATCAAACTGGTCAAGCACACATTATGAAAAGGGCGACCAAATGTTACTTACTGTTAATTCTGATAATCCTGGTGAAGTCAACAACTATAAATACCTCACTATAGGGGCATTTATCATAATAGTTGCATTATTTGTACTATATTTTTCTTTCCGTTAGAAAAAGGAGTATTATGAGAGTGACTGCATTAGCGAAGAAATTAAGGGTTTATTAAGGTAATACTTATGACGATAGAATACAGACAAAAAGCTTTAGAAGCGTTAGCTCATTACAATATAACAGCGACAGAAATAGAATTGCTGAGACACAATGAGAATCTGACCTATCGCGTGGGAAACGAGTATTTGCTGCAAATACACGATCCGGCAGAGGGGTTTTCAGCAGAGTTTTTTTACGACGGTGTTGATCGTGTCGATATATATAAGTCAGAACTTGATTTTCAAGCCTACTTAAAGAAACAGGGCATGCAGATACGCGAAGCTGTTGAAAACCGTTATGGTGAACTCATTACAAAGTTACAGAATGGTACATATGTTACGGTTTCGAAATGGTTGGATGGCGAATCATTAGACAAGCTTGAGTTGAATGATGCGATCTGCTATAAGATAGGTGATATGCTTGCGCGTTTGCATCATAAGGCAAAGGGATTCCGGGTATCATCGGTAAAAACCTATGGAAAGCAACATTGCGAATGCACGAAAAGGAGATTTCAGGCACTGGAAAATCTGGGGTTAAGCAACGAGTATTCTTTGATCATGCAAAAGTGCTGTGATCATGCCGGAGCTGTATTGGAAAACGTGCAGGATGAATTTCAGATGATCCATGGGGATTTGTCTGCATCGAATATCTTGCAAACACCGGATGGGCTTGTGCCTATTGATTTTTCTTTTTTCGGTATGGGACATCCGATGTATGATCTTGCTGTTCTGTTTGGAAATATCGGCGGAACATTGGCGCGTAGGCAACAAATGGCAGAAGGATATCGGAATACAGGCGGTACGATCCGTTACGATGTGTTGGATGCCTGTTTTGTAATTTCCTTGTTAGATTGCCTCGGAATTCATTATGAACAGTGGAGTAAGCAAGAGAGGTTTGCACCGAGAATGCAACGGTGGAATAAGGAAAACCTGATCCCATATGTGCAGGGAGAGCGAATATATGCGGATGATTTTTATCTATTACATGTGCAAGGATAACTTTCAGTTAAACGTAACAACAGGTTTGATTTGTATAGAAAATTAGTGCTTTGAGGTCAAAATGAATTATTATGGAACAGAAAAACACAAAGAAGATATGAAGAAACTCGATGAACAGATCTTTTCGAAAATTAGGTTTGATAAGCCTGAGAGAGAAAAAGAACTGGAATCAGGTTATATTGTCAGATACTATTACTACGCTGATGAGGAGAACTGCAAGCCCGGTTATGCGCCAGTTGACGGAGAAGTATGCAGATTGTTTAAGGGTGATAAACAGGTATTCGAGTGGAAAAACACAGACGGTAATTCAAGGTTAGCCTGTATTATTCACCATGCGGATGGGAATACTTATTTTGTTTTTGATGAGGATTTATATGGTTACAGTGTTTTGAATCTTGATACTCTTCAAAGTATGCACTACATTCCAGCAGAATCTCACGGGAAGTATCCTGAGGAATTTAAAGAAACATTTATTTGGTGTGATTGTTTCTACAATTCCCAAAATGATCTTCTAGCTGTGGATGGATGTTTTTGGGCTTGTCCAGGTGATGTTATTGTTTTGGATTTTAAAGATCCTTTGACTGCAGTGGAACCGAAGGACTGGAGTTCAATTTATAGCAGATGTGAATGTGATGATCTTGATTTGGACGATATTGAGTTTGATAGATGGGATGCAGATACACTTGTCTGTAAAGCAACTGGAGCTGAACCGGTAGCATTTAATCTTGAAGGCAAGTGTAGAATAAGGTTTATTTGATTCTGAACTATATGCACCAAGAAATATGAGGATTGATATTACATTATACCAGAAGTTAAGATAATTTATTAATTAATTTACATGGGAATGAATCAACTATGGGACAAGAATTACATCATAAGGAGGAACTATGTTAACCGAACTTAAGGAATTAGAGAAGAAAATAGCATACGAAGAGGGTCAAGTCTATTTTCTTTTTTCTTGTGATCATGTGCCCATGTCTTTATCTGATTTGTGCGCGTTAAAAGAAATACTGGTAAAAAATAAAGTTATTGCAAAGGATGATAATGTATCGTTAAAGATGATTGATGATCCGTTAACGGATATGGAAGGAATATGCAGGGAATGGCATATTGATGATGAGATATCAGCCGGTCTCTTGCACATAGTGCAAAACTCTGATTGTTATTATCTCGTGTGGGCAGACGGTACTTATTCTGCATATGGGTATTTATGGTCTGAGTGTCGCATCATATATAAAGATAAAGAATTTATTCTTCTTGAGTTTTACATATGTGACTAATATTTCTTGCAGCGTTCAGAACCGGTATAAAAATGGAGGATGATAACGATGGAATTTACGACAGATATCTTAAGTGTATTCGATAAGAAGTGGGCGCTGCTCACCGCAGGAGACAGTGACAAGTTTAATACTATGACGATAAGCTAGGGCGGACTCGGCACGATGTGGGGAAAACCTGTGGCGACGGTATATGTGAGAACATCCAGATATACGCATGATTTCATGGATGCAAATGATTTCTTCACGGTAAGCTTTTATCCGGAAGAATTCAAACAGATTCTTGGAGTGCTCGGATCAAAGTCAGGAAGGGATATGGATAAGATGAAGGGGTCAGGGCTTACACCTGTACAGACCGGAGAATCCATGCCTTTTAAAGAAGCTGAGATTACGCTTATCTGCAGAAAGCTTTTTAGGCAGCAGCTGGATGTGGCGAGTATTCCGGAAGATGTGGCAAAGGCTATGTACGAAGGCCAGGCACCGCACGATATGTATATCGGAGAAATCGTGGAGATTATCAGGCAGGATTGAGATATAGAAACGATCAGAAGAAAAACTATTTTTGATTGTGAGGATGGAAGTATAAGCGACATAGATGCTGAATTCGATGAGAAGGAACTTGTTGCAATAACAGACATGCTGCCTGATGAGTATATTCCGATAGCCGGTGCATATGGAGGGCAGATGTCACATAAAACGTTACAAGGTGAAAGGGTTGAAATATCTTACCATGATAAACATATTGTTTCGGGTAAGGAATTACAATTACAACAAATTGTGTTTGTGGACAGATTTGGCGCAGAAAACATAATTTACGATAATTATCCTTCTTATGTTTGCGGGTTCAGTTCTGACGGAAATTGTTTTGCATTGGCCGATGATGGCGGTGTTTATATTTTACGACGGATAAACAATTGAAAAAATTATCTTCCAGGATAATGAAATAAGCAAATCGGTATTTATGGAGAAAGCATAATGAATTCAAAAAATGTTTTTGTTGGAAACTGGTCTTATATAATGCCTGATACGAAAGCAAACTCAAATGGGCGTATTGTTCTGATTAAGAAGCTATCATTCGGACCTTGTGAAGTGTATGAATGGGGCATAGATAACAATGGCTTACCGTATGAGGAATATAAATGGTGCGAGGATGAGTTTTTTAAGGATGAAAGCTATTTTAAGCGCTTAACGAAAAAAGAACTAACGGAGCAAATTGAAAATGTAATCCGTCTATTCACGGAGAATGAATTATCAGAATGGGTAAACGCCTATTATAAAATTATTAATTGGTTAAATTCGAATTTATCGAGATGAACGGTGGAACGTTATCTTGGAAGATAAGGGGATAGAAGATGGAAAGAAAATACTATCAGGATATTGGATATAAACCGTTTTTATTTTATGTGATATTTGGCGTCTCGGGTGAAAATCTGGAAGTGTCTCAGAAAAAACATAAGGTGGATGAACTTCCCGAAGGTTTAGATATACGCACATTCACAAGAGAAGATCAAGGTGAATGGATAGATGGATGGTTTACAGGAATATACGGTTCTGTAATAAAAGAATCAAGCGACTCTCTCTTTGAAAGCTGCAGAAAAGCGGAAGTATGTACGGTTTTGCAGGGCAAAATAAAAGATGACAGTACCCTGGATTATATGAGAAATGTCATTGGCATAGTAGAGGCTTTTATTGATAAAGGAGCACTTGGAATACTGGATCCACAGGTAATAAATCTATATTCACCAGTGCAGTGGACAGAGAGATTCTTTAATAAAGAGGTTAATGCCCAGAACCATGTGATGATATTTAATTCAAAGACAGATGATGGATACTGGCTTCATACCAGAGGCATGGCAGAATTTGGAAGACCGGATATTGGAATAGAAAATGTTCCGGAAGAAAAGATACATGATTATGGACAACTAATCAATCAGATGATCTTTTATGGTGGGCAAGGAGTTTTCTTTGATAAAGAGACGCGGCTTCATATTTCTGCTGATAAATCTTTCGTCATCCATCCGGAATTTGTGAATGATTTTGAAAATGAAGACTACAACAATGCCTTTTATAATGTAACGGTAATAGAAGAAGAGTAATCATAGAATGGCTTGTAAATATTTATTCCAGGATATCGTTCGAAGGGGAAGAATTATATGAGTGAGTTAATAATAAAATATGATGAATTAACAGCAGAAGAGTTTATTTATATGTGGGAGTCTGTGTGGGGAGAAGGTCCGTCTTTAGAGCAGACAAAACTGGCAATGGATAATACCTTGTTTAGAGTTTCTATATTTGATGGCGAAAGAATAGTTGCTATGGCGAGAGTTATAGGTGATAAGGGGCTTTGTTACTATATCAAAGATGTTATTGTGTTGCCTGAATATCAGGGAAAAGGAATTGGCAGAAAATTGATTGATGAATTGCTTGAGTTTATCAATGAACATGGTGTTTCGGATACTCAGATTTTTGTTGAGTTGTGTGCTATGCCGGATAAAATACCGTTTTATGAAAAATTTGGTTTTTCCGCTAATGAAGCTCAGAGATTGAGTATAATGTATCACGTAGATTAAACCGGAAGATAATTCTCCAGTATATTATGCAATACATGGTACAGGAAATATATAATCTTGACAGGATAAAAGGTAATATGTTACTTTGTTTAAAAGGTAATATATTACCTTTTGTGATTGGAGGAAATCATATGAAAATTGAGGAAGTGATACAAAGTGGAAAGGTCGATTTTTCAGGAATACAATCAAATTGTTATCTTATTGGACTGCTTAGTGCATTTGAGAATAGATTTCAGGCAATGGCAGATAATATGATGAAAGAAATTAGCTGGAAACAGTTTTTTGCCATTATCTGCATCAACATGTGTAAGGAACCACCGACGCTTAAAGAGTTGTCAGAGGTTCTTGGAAGCTCCCATCAGAATGTAAAACAGATACTTCTGAAATTGGAGAAAAAAGACTTTATTATGTTTCAACCGGACAAAACAGATAGGAGAAAGCAGAGGATTATCTTGACAGAGCAGTGTAGAGAGTTCTGTGAAAGAAACGATGAAATGAGCGCGGCTATTATGGAGAAAATGTTTGAAAACATCCCGGAACAGGACGTATTAACAACAATACAGACTATTATAAAAATGGAAACGAATCTGAAAGGAGCTGTCTGTAATGAATGATAGAATAGTAATATTTGGTTCCTGCTATGGAACCACAAAACAATATGCTGAGGAATTATCGAGAAGGACAGGAATCAAATCAATATCATATGAAGATGTTAACGATATCAATGCATATAAAACCATTATTTATATAGGTGGTCTATATGCCGGTGGTGTCCGGGGAATGAAAAAGACTTTGAAAAAACTGTCAGATATTTCAGATAAAAAAGTAATAATTGCTACTGTGGGACTTGCGGACCCGACTGATAAGGAAAATATAGAAAATATAAGGCTTAAAATGAAATCTCAGTTGCCCGAGGAATTGTATGAAAAAGCATATATATTCCATCTGAGGGGTGGAATTGATTATTCTATGTTGAGTTTCAAACATAAAACTATGATGGGGATGGTCTATAAGAAAGCCGTAAATATACCGGAAGAGAAAAAGAATCCTGAAGTAAAAGCAATGATTGAGACATACAATAAACAGGTGGATTTTGTGGATTTAAACAGTTTGGAACCGATAATTCAGATTCTTTGAAGAGATAACAGTATATTTCAGTTTTATCGAATAAGGATATATTACAGCAAATTTAGTTTTTGCTCCTTAACCAACAAAAAAAGTGAGTTAAGGTGCAAAAATGATTGATTTAAATGACAAAAAAACATATAATATCTCATAAGACACTATTGGATTATTATGGGAGAGAAAAGATGCGTAAGAACAGTCTAATAGGAAGAATTGAAGAGATCAATCTTCTTGAAGAATACTATAATTCCAGCAAATCCGAACTTGTAGCGGTATATGGCAGACGTCGTGTTGGAAAGACATATTTGATATGTGAAACACTGGGAGATAGATTTGATTTTGAGTATACAGGTAAGCATAAGATTGCTGCTAAGGTACAAATAGGAGAGTTCCAGAAGGAACTCAACAGACGCACAAAAGACAAAAACGGCACGGCATCAGATTGGTTTGAGGCCTTTGATAATCTCAAAGAGTATTTGCTGAAATTAAAGAAAGACAGGGTAGTTGTGTTTATCGATGAGCTTCCGTGGATGGATACTTCGAAGAGCAACTTTCTTGCGGCTCTATCATCATTTTGGAATGGATGGAGGAGCAAAAAAACGCTTCTTAAGCTTTATGTATGCGGATCTGCCACCACATGGATGGTTGACAAGTTTATAGGAGATAAAGGTGGATTATACGGACGAGTGAGCCGTCCAATATACTTGGCACCGTTTACATTGATGGAAACGGAACAGTATCTTAATGAGATTAAGAAGATGAAGTATGGAAGGAAACTTGTGCTTGATACATACATGATTTTCGGAGGGATTCCATATTATCTGGACATGCTTAACAATAAGAAACCGTTATCCGAAAATGTTGATAATCTGTTCTTTGCAAACAACGCACCTTTAAAAACAGAGTTTGATTTCATTTTTCGCTCTCTTTTTAAGGATAGTATCAATTATCGACGGGTAATTGAATATCTGTCTACAAAACTGATAGGCCAGACACGTGAGGATATATCGGACGAATGCAAATTGACAGGTGGTGAACTCACCAAGGTACTTAACAATCTAGTCTCCTGTGATTTTGTCCGGTGTTATATGTCTCCCGGCAAAAAGGAAAGATTTAAGGTGTATCAGTTGACAGATATGTTTTCGCTATTCTATCTGAGGTTCGTAAATAAAAATGCTGGTATAGATGACCATTTCTGGACAAATATAGGAAAAACAGGCAAAAAGAATGCTTGGTCCGGATATGCCTTTGAACAGGTATGCTTAAATCATATTCCGCAAATTAAAGCCAAACTTGGCATATCTGGAGTATTAAGTAACTCATATGCATGGAGTAAAAAGGCATTTATAGATTCCGATGGAAATGAATGGGAAGGCGGACAGATAGATCTGATAATCGATCGGAATGATGACATAATGAACCTTTGCGAGATGAAATATTCGTCAAATGAATTATTCAGTATAAGTCCTAAATATGCAAAGAATGTCAGGGACAGAATGGCAATGTTCAAAGCATCGGAAAAAACAAGGAAAGATTTAAGATGCACATTTGTCACCGTATATGGCGTGAAGAAGAATCCTAACAGCGATATAGTTGTGGACCAAGTGATATTGGACGATCTTTTTACTTAACATATTTGCTCCTTAACTGTAAAAAAATGACAATTAAGGAGCAAAAATAAAAGCAAATATCCATCGAAGTCATTATAATGACCTCAAAAAACGGAGGTACATTACAGTGAATCAGAAAACAGCAAAATACATTATGCAAAGGATGTCGAAATATCTGGATAACAGCCAGATGAGAATCCTAAGGCAATATATGCCTGCATAAACTTTGGTGAAGCGGTCTGCCCTGAGGATATAAGGGAGCAGGCTATCTGCATCGATGGTGATATCGGTGCTGTAATAGATGAATTAAGGAAGTGATTTAATGATCATAAATACGGGGATGCGCACGGACATACCGGCGTTCTACCATGAATGGCTGATAAATAGAATAAAAGAAGGCTTTGTGCTGGTGCGTAATCCCTACAATCCGTCTCAGGTGACCAGGTACAGCCTGTCCCCGGAGGTTGTGGATTTGATTGCATTCTGTACGAAGAATCCGGCGCCGATGTTGCCGCATATGGATGTATTAAAGCCTTATGGACAGTACTGGTTCGTTACCATTACGCCGTATGGGAAAGATATCGAGCCTAATGTGCCGGATAAGCAGAAAGTGATGGAAGACTTTAAGAAGCTTTCTGATATCGTCAGTATAGACAGCGTTGGTTGGCGATATGATCCGATCTTTGTGGATGATAAGCATTCTGTGGATTGGCATATAGATCAATTCGAGCAGATGACCGCAACACTGTCCGGATACACGAAGACCTGTGTGATCAGCTTCATCGATATCTATAAGAAGTTGGAGCGGAACTTCCCGGATGCAAGAGAGGTTTTTAAGAAGGACAGACTGATGATCGGCAAAGCTTTTATTGAGATCGCTAAACAGCATGATATGATCATCAGACCGTGTGCTGAGGAAAATGATCTTGCATCATATGGTGCAGATTGTTCCGGCTGTATGACGGTAAAGACTTTTGAGACTGCTCTCCATGCAAGACTCGATGTTCCTAAACGAAGCAGGAATCAGAGGAACAATGAATGCGCCTGCATTTTGGGGGCAGATATCGGAGCATATGATACCTGTGGACATCTTTGCAGGTATTGCTATGCCAATACGAATGCGGCACTTGTGCGTGAGAACATGAAGAGGCACGATCCGAAATCTCCGTTCCTGATCGGGAACAGTCAGCCCGGGGATGTAATCCATGAGGCAGAGCAGAAAAGCTGGCTGGATCTGCAGATGAAATTGGAGATATGATGGTATATTATATCTGAAGATATCCGATTAAAGAGTATCCGCAATCTTTCCGGTTTCTTTCAGCCAGCGGATTTCATCGCGAATAGTTTTGCGGTAGGTCCTGGTAGAATAGCCAAGTTCGCGTTCTGCTTTTTCGGAACTGAAACGATTGTTTCTTGCAAGATTATATACGGAAAATGATGTCATCATAGGTTTTTCGCCCTTCTTTTTTGCTTTCTTTTCCATGATCTTTCCCATTATATCAGCGACCCAGAGCGGAAGAAAGGTTCCGATCTTCCGACAACCGCTTTCTTCGCATACCATGGCTGCAAAATCTTTAAATGACACTTCTTCGTTTGCCAGAATATAGCATTCACCGCTTTTGCCCTGGTCAGCAGCTGAGATCGTACCTGCGGCAAGATCACGTACATCGCAGAGGTTGAAAGAGCCGTTGATACCTGCCGGCATTTCGCCGTTTATTATTTTGATAAGAGTGCTTGTTGTCTCGCCGACTGCATAATCTTCTGGTCCCATGATACCGCTTGGGTGCACTATGCATGCATTAAGATTCTGGTATTTCACAGCGTCCAGAACTGCCTGTGAAGCCAGAGCCTTCGACTGACTGTAGCAGCCACGAACCGACATATCATCAAAGTGACTTACTTCGGTGATTGCTTTTCCCTTCGGGAGTTCGGGTATGGCACCTGTGCTGCTGCAATATACGAGTTTTTTCACTTTCTTTTTCAAACATAGTGAAATGATATTTTTTGTTCCTCCTACATTTACATCCATTACCTTCTGATTGAAATCCGGATTAACAGTTACGATACTTGCGATATGAAGTACGTAAACGTCAAGACCCTCAGGAGTATCAAAGAAGCGTTCCAGACTTTTCATATCCGTGAGGTCGCCTTCAACTATCTCTGCTTCCGATGGCACAAATCTTATCGCCGGGTCATTCGGGAGAACAAAAGCCCTGACTCTGTCTCCACGGTCTATAAGCTGTCTTGCAATCGTACCGCCTAAAAATCCTGCTGCACCTGTTACTAAATATATTCTTTCGTTATTCATGATGATTACCTCCGTAATTTATTGTTTATTTTATGATTGAATAATACAAATGTATCGTTGCAGAAATGTTTGACTTTTGTTGCAGAATTGTTAAAATGACTATTTAGTTTGTATATGATGCTTTGTGGGAAATATAACGTAGGGAAATTGATAAGGCTGTAATTGAAATACAGAATGAGAGAATTTTAATAGATAAATATGGGTAAGAATAACAGAAATACGAAGAATAAAAAGAATAATAAGAAAAATAATCAAAATAATCAAGTTATAAATGATCGAAGCAAAACTAACACAAATTCCAATAAAAAATCCATAAAAGGATTTGTCATTGGAATCATTGCCTGTCTGCCGTTTCTTGCTTTTGGAATAGCTCTTATAGGGGCGAATATCCATATCAATTCATCAATGAAATCCTGTACGGAAGAAACAACCGGGATAATCGGAGAAGTATCCGTATCAAAAAAGATGAGAAGAGCAACTAAATTCTGGTATATTCAACGTACATATACGGCTGACTGTACATATGTGGTCAATGGAGAAAAGGTTGTTGAAGAAGTAAAAGTTTCTAAAGAGATCAAAAAAGGTCAGAGAGTCAAAATACGCTATAATCCTGATGATCCAAGTGAAAAATATATCGTAGGATATGATGATTCCGGAGTTTTAATCCTGCTTATATTTGGGCTTGTATGGAGCGGATTTATCCTGCTTATCATGTTTGCGTTAATTAACGCGCTTATATACAGGAAAACCGGTGTGGATTTACTTATTAAACTTCAAAATTTACGAAAACATAAAGAAACAGAGAAGGATAGGATTTAAAAAATATGATGAATAATCATTTAGAGAAATTTATAGATAAGCAGAAGGTGAGTTTTGTTACTTCAGTAGATGAGGAAGAATTTTGCTACTTCTATTATACAAATTAGTTCTACTGGAATACAAAATCTTACACTTTAACATATTCTTGTGATGATGGCGTTCATATTTGATACGTTCCGAAGTGTACTATCATCAGAAACTGTTGAATGATAGTACAAAATTAACGGGATACCGTGGCTGACACCTGAGTGGTGCAGCTACGATATCCCGTTTTTTAAAAGAATACTCGGTAAAGGATTCTTTTTTTGATAAAATACTCAGTTAAGTATTTATTTTTTAATAACAGACTTTTTATTGTTTACGTTAAAATAATATGCAAAAGTTCCCTAAATAACGATTGAATTTTAGGGAACATACTGATAAAATTATTATGCAAAAGTTCCCTAAAAGAGGAGTGCCTATGAGTAATATTGAATTGATACAATCGCTAATTAATGAAAAAGCGGAAGCAGAAGCACGCTTGAACCTGATTCCTTATGATGGTTCTCCGGAGGTTAAGGAGAATTCCAGTGGTAAATATTTATATATACGTAAAAGGGTTGGAAGCAGATTGACGTCGACGTATGTAGATATTTATTCCGATGATCTGTATCAGCTCCTTCTTAAGAATGCCAGAGAATCAAGAGAATTAAAAAAAAATATCAGAAGAATATCAAAACAATTAGCTGAATTAGGATATACGTCGAATACACTTGCACCGGACATTCTCCTGAATCTTGATTTTGCACGTGCAAATATGAAAACGAGCATATATGATCAAGCAGTATTGGAGGGGGTATCTACGACATTCCCTCAAACAGAAGACATAATAGAAAATGGCACTGTAAATGGAATGACGGCAAGTGATGTTCAGAAAATCCTTAATCTGAAGCACGCATGGGAGTTTATACTGGATGAAGGTGTTCTTCAGGCTGATAGTGATTATTATTTGCTCTGCCACATAGCAAAACTGATAAATGAAGGATTTTATCATGACGGAGGAAGAATCAGAGGTGTTCCGGTAACGATCGGTGGTTGTAAATATATCCCACCAATTCCTATTGAGAGTATAGTGAAGGAAAAAATAAGAGCTATATTCGAAGAAAACGATGAAGAGATTGATAAGGCTGTTAACATACTCCTTTATTCTATGAAGACTCAAATATTCATAGATGGAAATAAGAGGGCGGCTGTTATATTTGCAAACCATTATATGATTTCACATGGATTGGGTATTCTGGTTATTCCGGAAAAGGAAGTGCCAGAGTTTAAAAAACTATTGGTAAAATATTATGAGGATGATGATAAAAAAGAAATAAGCGTTTTTTTACGCTCAAAATGCTGGAAAAAAATGAAAGATGAATGATTATCATTTTGGAGAGCTGGTCATGATTGACCAGCTCTTAATTATGCCATTATAGTTAACGTAACAACTTAACATAAAATGAGTAGATGAAGAAAAAGTGGTGGCATTTTTATCGACCACCACTTTTGAGACAATGGTATCAGAACAGAATTACAAGGAGGAAAAAACTATGAAGAAAACATATTTCACAATAACAGGGATGAATTATTACTACGGTACAGATGTTGTTAAGAAGGGTGACAAAGTTACTATCGTCAAGGAACCAGATAACCAGTACGACAAGGAAGCTATTCTTGTTAAGGTTGATGGGCTGGGAGCCATTGGCCATGTTGCAAATAGTGTTCACACAGTTCTTGGCGAGTCTTGCAGCGCCGGAAGAATCTACGACAGATTCAAGAAGAAGGCTAAGGGTAAGGTTGTTGTGGTAACTCCTAAGGGGGCTCTCTGCGAGCTTAGATTAGATAAGTAGGAGTTGGACAGTCGTGGGCAGGCAAGAACCTGCTCGCAACATTATAAAAAAATACGTGTAGATGACAGGAATGGGATTTGGTACTGAATGATCAGGAGGGATACTATGTTACGAAGGTTTAAGTTTTGGATGATGAAGAAGAGAACTTGCAGGTGTTGCTGTCTGACATGCAAATATTATGCTGAATGCAGGAGGGAACTGTTGGGGGATAAAAATTAATGTAAGGACAGTGAGCAGTATGATGAATTTACTAAAGCTTTGTTTGTTTCCGTTTTGGCTTATGTTTAAGGCGATGGGGTTTATGTTAAAGTTCCTTTTGGTACCACTGATAATACTGGGGTTCATAGCTGATGATGGAAAAGGTGTGTTTTGAGAACAGGAATAAATGGAGGGAATTGCGATGACTGATAGATTTAGAGAAAAGTATAACGATTTGGCAAGAATAGTTTTGAAGCATTATGTGAAGACACGAAAAGGTGAAAATATAGTATTGTCGCCAATGTCGATTCTGATACTTATGGCCATGGTGGCAGATTCAGTGGATGGACCGGCAAGAGATGAGATCATTGAGGTACTTGGAGATGGCTTCACTCTTGATGAAATTAAGCAAATCATAAGAGAAATTCAGTCAGATATTACAGAGAGCGACTCTATGATTTCTGCTAATGCAGTTTGTGTAAATAATAGCCTAAAACATACGATTATTAAAGGCTACGAGGAAGAAATGAAGAAGGTATTTGACAGTAGTCTATTTACGTCAATCGACCTGATCACAGATGTGAATAACTGGGTTAAGGATAATACTAAAGGATATATTGAAAAGATTGCTGACGATACAATGAAGGATATGGTTGCATGCTTTCTGAATGCGATTGCATTTGAGTCGGAGTGGGGGAAGAAATATAGCGAAGATGATATTTATGAAGATGAATTCCATAATTTTGACGGTACTATCTCTGAAGTGGAAATGCTTCATAGCACTGAGAGTATATATGTTGAGGATGAATGCTTTACAGGCTTCATCAAGAACTATAAGGATGAAAAATACTCTTTCATGGCGCTTCTTCCGAAAAGGAACAGTACAGCCGTGTTAATCAGAGGGCTAAAGCAGGTTGATTTTCCTAAACTGATCAAATCGCTTTGTTATTGTGATGTGCATGTAACAATGCCTGAATTTAAGTATGATGCATGTTGTGATTTGACAGAATATTTTAAAGAACAGGGGATAAATACTATATTTTCGCAGCATGCTGACTTTAGTCCAATGTCCAGTGAGTGGCTTGAAGTTGATTCAATCATACATAAAGCGCATATAGAAGTGGACAGAATGGGAACTAAAGCGGCTGCAGTAAGTATGGCTGTTGTGTGTGCAGGGTGTGCACCATTGAATATCAAATCAATATATTTAAATAGACCATTTGTTTACGCAATCATTGATAATGAAACGTCGCTTCCGGTGTTTACAGGAGTTCTTAATCATGTATAAGTTTGGATGACAAAGGAGGCTGATCATATGGGTACATTTTATAGACTCACGTGTAAAAATAAAGATTGCAGGTATAGTGTTGAACTGAGAGAAGGAGTTGGCTGGACTTTATTTGCCCGTGATAAAGATTTACAGAGTGAAATATTAAATGGAGAAGAGGATGCTTCAGACGAAATAAAGGATCTTCTTAAAAATGGATATGAAATAATGAGTGTTACGACATTTCTCTGTCCTGTTTGCAAAGAATATCAGATAAATAGAGATCCATTTATATTTGAACCGATACATGTTTCACCTTATGGAACGTTAAGAGAGTATAAGCTGCATTTTGTTTATGGTGATCCAGAATGCGAGAAGTGTGGAACGAAATTAATACATATTCTAAACCCGAGATCACCCAAAAATAAATGCCCAAAGTGTGGGATTAGTGAAATGAAATATGGTGGAGCGGGATATTATGATTAGAACTAACAACTTCATAACTAATAGCTGATGATTATGCTTCGATTAGTGGTTTGATTGCATTATTAATCATGTGGATGTCTCTGTTATAACCCTTTGTATAATGCCTCAAAATGTGGTACAATTAGAACGTGGTTGTGAGACCACAAATACAAGGAAAAACGCAAGGAGAAGGCTGGTTTTCCGGAATACAGGGGTAGGCCGTTATGAAGGGGAAAAATCAGAAGCTTAAGCTTCTTTATTTGGCGAAAATAATGCAAGAGCAGACAGATGACACTCACGCTCTTTCCATGTCCGAAATACTTGCGGAGCTCGCGAAGCATGATATTCTGGCACAGCGGAAGAGTATTTATGAGGATTTGGCTGCTCTTGATGATTATGGGATAGAAATAATCAAAGAGCGTGACGGCTCGAAGACGCTGTATCACTGCGGCAACAGGACATTTGAGATCGCTGAGCTGAAGTTCCTGGTGGATGCAATCCAGTCCTCGAAGTTCATCTCCGAGAAGAAGACCAGGGAGCTGATCAAGAAGCTTGAAAGTAACATCAGCGTATATGATGCAAAGCTCCTCAACCGCGAGGTGAAGGTGGCAGGGCGCGTCAAAAATATGAATGAAAGCATCTACTACACCATCGATTCCCTTCACAATGCGATAAGCGAGGACAAGGCCATCCGCTTCAAATACTTCAGCTGGAACGTTAAGGGCGAAGAGGAGTTCCGCAGGGACGGGGCGTTTTACAATGTGAGTCCATGGGCGCTGCATTTTGATGATGAGCGGTATTATCTGATTGGGTATGATCATGATAAGGACGAGATTCGGCATTTTCGCGTGGATAAGATGAGAGAGGTTGAGCTTACGGATAAGAGACGTAAGGGTAAACGCGCGTTCAATAAGCAGGACAAGGCGAAGTGGAGTGAGCAGTATTTCCGGATGTTCGGCGGAGAGATAGAGACCGTAACCCTGAAATGCAAAAACGAGATGGCAAATGTCATCATCGACCAGTTCGGCAAGGACGCCTGGATGCACCCGATAGATGACGAATGGTTCACCGCAAGCGTAAACGTGGCGGTGAGTGACCAGTTCCTTGGATGGATCGTGGCGCTGGGCGGTAAGGTGGTTATCACCGGACCTGAGGGGGCTAAGGAGAGGATGAAGGGGCTGGTGGAGAAGAGGTTTACGGAATAGTGCTGCCATAACATATAATCGGAGGTCGAATTATGGGCATAGAATTTTGGATCAGCATAGGGTTAAATGTAGTGTTGTTATGTATCATCATTTATCTTTATGCAACAAGAAATCAGAATACAGTTGAAGTACAGCATGTTGATCTGGCGGAGAAATTTGCAATCTATGATTACATGTACAGGAATGGTATGGCATTTTCGTATGATGATCTCCGGGATTATTCGTATTATCAGTGGTACAAGCTGAGATATGAGACTTCACCGAAGAGCAAGTTTGCTCCGGAACCGATACTTAATGATAATACGTATCTTGAGGGGTAATGCGTGATTTATACAATACGAGGAGAAGAGTTTTATGGGTGATGAAGCTAAGAAAAATGAAATGACAAGGGCAATAGCTGAAATGGAATTTGCTCTGGAGCCGGTTGAGGATAGGAAATCAATTACCGGATATACAAAGATTTCTCTTGATAAAATGATGGGGATGGGCGCCGGATTTGGGCTTATGGCAGATTCTATCATGAAGTGTATGCCGGGAGGCAGTTCCGGTATTTATAAGGTATCTGTTCCAAAGGGAATGCATCTGGCAAAAAGAAAAGATGGCTCCGGGTATATAGGTGGTGCCCTTGATGATGTTACAAATCAGGTTGATGGGCAGGCAACTTTGAATAAGGTGTGTCTCGATCCGACTATGGTGTGTATGGCTGCTATGATGGCTAGTGTAAATAAGCGTCTGGATAGTATCGAAGAAGCTCAGAAAGAGATGATGGATTATCTCAAACAAAAGGATAAATCTGAAGTAAGAGGAAATATCAAGTTCCTTGCTGACATAATGAATAATTATAAATTTAACTGGGATAGCGAGCGCTATAAAGACAGCAATCATGTTAAGGCACTTGATATCAAGCAGGACTCCGAGAGCAAGATTGATTTCTACAGAAATATAATAATGGATAAGGCTTCTAAAAAGTCATTTATCCAGACGGATCAGTCTGTGAGAAAACAAGTAGAAGTGTTGAAAGAGAATTTTCGAGAATACAAGCTCTCACTATATATGTTTGCATTTTCCTCATTACTGGAAGTTATGCTTCTTGAAAACTATGAAGAAGAATACCTTGGTAAGATAATCGACAAGGTAGAAAACTATTTGCTTGATTATAAAGAACTGTATTCAGAATGCTATAACGATATGGAGAGCAATTCAAAAGGATCAGTTCAGGCTAATCTTGTTAAAGGAATAGCTAAGGTTGGAATGGCTACGAGTAAGCTGGCATCCAAAACACCGGGTATTAAGAAAACGAGTTTCGATGAAAGCTTAAGCGAGAAGAGTGAGAAGCTCTACAAGAATACCGATGAGAAAAGAGCCGAGAAGATGCAGGAATTTGCCGATGATACCAGTCATAATGTACGACCATTTATTGAATGCCTGAAGGCGATACAGTATGTGTATAACAAGGATATTGAGATGGCATTCGATGGGGAGAATGTGTATTTAGAGTGTGCGTGATGCAAAATGGTTGACTTATGGAAGTGACAAATTAAATATAATGGAGGGGCGTGTATGCGTGAATTAACCGAAGAATTAAAAGGTATTTTGGAAACAAGAGAAGTGTTACTTGAGGAAAATAAATTAAAAAAGTTAATTATTAAGAAGTTTCCCGATGAAATTAATGTGCAAAAAAAATGTTTATGATGATTGAAGATGGTATATGTGAGTCTTTGTTCTATAGAAAAGATGACTTAAGCAAATTTGATATATTGGGCTATATATCTTATTTGTCACGAAATAATGATATCTCGGATGAGGAAGCTTTAAAACTCATAACTTTATGGATCAATGCACTTGAAATAGATATTGATATGAATGAAATAGATGAAATGATAGCTGATTCCATAGATATCAATATTCCTTCGGACAACATAATAGATTATTCTAGAAATACTATAGATTGCAATAAAAAAAGGTACAGATTCAGAGGGAGAACTAATAGAGTTATTCCCGGAGTTATATTAGAAAATGGAATGTATGTTGTTGTGTCGGACAGTGAAGCTTCTTACACGGTAAATATTTATGATTGGGAAAATTATGTAGGATCAATAGATATTCCAAGGGGATATTCAGAATCGATGTTTGACCTTAGGGAAGTTGTTGATTTATCTAAAACAGCTACTGTGGAAATTGAGGTTTCTAAATATTACCCGGGGTATTGGAAGTTTGATTTGATTAAACTTAATGAGCAATACGAGAATATATAAGAAATCAAAAAGAAAATGACAAATTATAGGATGGAATAAGGTAAAAGAACCTCTCTTGGGAGGTGACCAGTTATAGGTGTGGTTGCGAATCCTGCCTTGGCGGAACCAGTACTATATCCGGAGGGGTTCTTCACATCCTCCCCCCCCCCCATTGGAAAGGGGGGGATTTTGATAATTATAGAAGTGATGGTATAGATTCAATAGGCTTTTTGGAAGTGTTTAAGGAGCAAACTAGATGGCTAAATTTATTGGCTCAAAAATAAAAGATGATAATTGGGGTGAAGACTACTTCATAAGTAAACTTATGGAGTACTTTGACAATTCGTATGTTATATACAGAAATCGTTCGATTTTTGGCGCACAGTTTGATGTTTGTCTATTGGTTCCCAATATAGGAATTATTATTTTTGAAGTTAAAGGATGGAGACCAGAAACTGTCCTCAGAATTGAGAATGGTGACAGCATTATTATAAAAACAGTTGATGGTAAGACAGGAGAAGAAGGGGAAGTTGGAGAAAACCCAACTAACCAGGCACGTGGATATGTCTATAAGATGCGTCAAAAGATTAGATCTAAAACCGGTAAGAATCCGCTGGTTTATGATATGGTTTGTTTCCCTAATATTACCAAGAAACAATATGATCAATTGGGGATAGAGCCAGTTTGTGAATACGAAACTACAATTCTGAGGGACGATTTGGAAACAAAGACAGCTTTCTATAGCAAGATGAATCTTGGAATGAAGAATCATAAAGGTTCATTAAAACATTCCTCGGAGTTTAATCCAGATCTGATGTTTAGGACACGACAGATTTTTGAGTCAAACCTAAAACTTGAGGATCAAAGCATAGAAGATACAGACTTTATAGAAGATTATGATGCCCAGAACAAAAGCAATTATTCTGTCTTTGCATATATCCCAAATGATAAAGAAATAAAAAAACGGATAAAGTCTTTGGCAGAGCAGTATTCAAGCGGGACAAAACTATTTTTGGCAGTTGATGATAAACATTCACTTGAGTTGATTCGTGATGTAATTGATGCAGTTATTGATAATAAAGGGCTAGTATCCGATGGCTTAAATCTTAAAATTGATTTTAAAAACAAAAAAGGCCCAAACACTAAAAAACAGAGTATTTATGAAGTGTTCAATTGTTCGGTGTATTTGGTGCCTAAATATGAGAAAAACATTAGCTACTTTGAGGTGGTTGATGGAAAAATACTTAAAGATGAATTGGAGAGTTATTTAGAGTATGTAGATAGAAATAGCAACTTTAATATTGAACAGTATAGGGTTGAGCATGCTGAAACAAAGAAGAATATCATAGTACGTGCAGGCGCAGGTACTGGAAAGACATTTACAATGATATCTAGGATTGCGTTTATTTGCCATGTTCAGAACTGTTTAATGAAAGAGATGGCAAAGCGCATAGTCATGATTACTTTCACAGACGATGCGGCTAATCAAATGGAAGACAAAATAAAACAGCACTTTAATAATTATTATCTGCTAACAGGTGATTCGGATTGTTTGGCTTTTATTAACCAAATCGAATCCATGCAAATAAGTACAATTCATTCTTATGCGAAAAAAATTATTTCGCAATTAGGGTTCGAGTTTGGATATGGAGAAGATCTTTCCGTAACATCTGGTGATTATAAGAGGAAGCAAATAATTGCAAGACAGGTTGATGAATATATCAGCGCAGGACAAAGAAAATTTGGCGTAGATTATGTTAAAAAGCTGGGTATGCCAGTGTATATGATCAATAAAGATATTTTGAATATGCTGACAAGATTGCATAATCAAAGTATTGATATTTCAAACCTTAATAAGAAGAATTTTGGTACAGTGCTGGATGGGAGTGCAAATAGTGAATTACATGATTTACTTACAGAGCTTTTACCTCGAATTGAGCGAGAATACGACAATTATTTGAAGGAGCAGAACAAGATTCATTTGAACAATATGATGTCCATGCTTCGTGCCTGCATTTCAAATGATGAGAATGTTAAGCGTCTAATTAAAATGCAAACGGGTAGACCACAGTTCATGTTTGTAGATGAATTCCAAGATACAGACGATGTACAAATTGAGGCGCTAACGACGATTGCAAAATTGCTTCAATATAAGCTTTTTGTAGTTGGAGATGTCAAGCAGTGTATTTATAGATTTAGGGGAGCGAAAGAAAATGCTTTTGATCAGCTAAATTATGAGGAAGATTCTTCATGGAAAAACTATGCACTATATAAAAATTATCGTACTGATGGTGAACTGCTGAATTTATTCCACAATTCATTTGAATTAATGGGCAATCAAAGGGTTGACGATGAGCAGCTGTTAATGTACACGACTTCAGAAGAGAAAAACTCAGATCGATTAATTGGAACAAGGAAATATAATGAAGGGCTTGCGCACAACCAGTTTTATAAAAAAATATCAATATCCGACGAAAATAGTAGAATACCGGCCTTGTTTGAAGAGGTAAGAAGACAAATAGAATTGATTAAATCAATTGAAAGTAGAGGAAAGAAACTATCATCAAAAGAGAGAGAAATAGCTATCTTGGTTCGTGAAAACTGGCAAGCGGAAATTATTAGGAAAGAGGGAAAAACGCATGGCTTTGAAGTGATAACGAATACCGGTGGAGATTTATACATGTCGGAACCGGCATTAGACATGCTAAAACTTGCTAATGCACTTTTGCATTATGACGAGTCTGACTATTTGTATTCATTTGTATCATCAAATTTTATTGCTGGTGAAATGAGCAAATCAAAGATGTATGCAATTAGAGAAGACAGCAAGAAGTCAGGTTGGAAAAAATCTAAAAGCTTGGATACAAATCAGGCAAAAGAATTACAAAGCCTAATAAATAGATCACTGGCTGATTCCGATGATGATAAGTGGAGAGATTGGAATTCAATTGTTAAGTCATTACGAACAGTTCCTGTTCTACAGGTAATACGAAAGCTTTATTTTGTGCTAAAACCGTGGGTTCAATATGGTGAAGATAGCAAGCTTAAACAGGATAATTATAGATTGAATGTGGATTTATTATTTGAGGAATTAATCAATTCTGCAAATATGGATTCTTTAACTATTAATTCGCTTGTAGATATATTAACCGCAAACATTATTAGTCAAAAGAATGTAGATAGCAGGATGCCTGAAGTTAGCGGCGATGAATTTGTTATCAGATGTGTCACAGTACATAAAGCTAAAGGACTGGAGTATGGAGCAGTCATTCTTCCTTATTGTTCATCAGCAATAAATATCATGAAACGAACAGATATGAATGTTTCTGTTATGAATGATGGCGCGGAAGGTATCAAAATTGGATATCAGATTAAGGTGAAGAATAATGAAGTAACAGATGTTTTTCAGAATGATTTATTCAACGAGGACCTTGAAAAGAATGAACGAATGAGGGAAGAAGCTAGAATCTTATATGTTGCTATGACGCGCGCTATACGTTCGTTTTCATGGGTTGCATTGGAGAATAAAAAGACTAAGTGCTGGCAAAACCTTGTATGGGAGGAAGAATAATGCCTTATAGAATATACACATACTCAGATCCGTACAGAATAGCAGATACAGATTTCTGGAATAATATAAAAGTTTACCCACATTTTTGCGCTGCTCGTACGCTGGTAAATGGTCTTGTAAGTGTGATGAGAAATGATATTGAGGGATTAATGTGCCCTCTGGATGACATTGTAAACGATAGGATTTTCAGTAAGTGGGCCAAAGATATTAGTTTAAGAATCCAACAATACAGTGCTATTAGTGAGGTATACAGAGACTGGTATAAAAAACATAATCTGGATGAAAATTATTATAGTGCTCTCTCGCATAACAAGGATTCGATGCTGGATGCGATAAGATTATTTATTGAACTTGATATAGATCCTAAAGTTCTTGATGTAAGTAATTTAAATATGGAACATAGGATGTTTGCTTATCTACTTAAGTTGGCAAAAGGGCAAAATGTATTTTCGTTGCCTAAAATGCCATCATTAAAAGAGATAAGAAAGATATTCAATGAACAAGCTGAATTTGAAAAAGCGGAAAAGGAAAAGCTTCACAGTGAGAATCCTGAAAGTGAATTCTTAAAAAGCGATATAGAGCTTATAGAAAAGATGATACATGCAACTAAGGAGTGGGATGGAAAGCATGTTGTTATACATGGGATCCATCAGTTTACGCCATTACAGTTGAAGTTTATAAAGCATCTTGATGAATTGGGAATAGAAGTGATTTTTTTGTACAACTATCTTCCTGAGTACAAAGAAATGTATTCTTCATGGAGTTATATTTATCAACAATTTGATGCTCCTATATATCATGATCAAAATGTTAAATCATATGTACCGGTAGGACAACTTCAAAAGCCAGGAAATGCTATAGCAAGCAATATCGCACTTTTATGTGAGGAGAATTCTTCAAGAACAGATAAAAGAATTAGAGATAACTATGCATTATATCAGAATGAGAAAGTATATGAATTTGATAATATATCAGAATATGCCGGATATATTTCAGATAAGTTTTTGAAGGCGGAGCTTGAATTTGAAGAGCAGTCGCCCCTTTCTGAAAAGCCCATGAAAAAGAAACCTGGTACAGCGTCTGTTCTTGCGAGAATGGATGAGTTAGTGTACACAGCTAATAAAGAAGTGGATGAACTTCTGCAAGTTTACCATCCAGAGTATTCACGTAGCAGGCATTTCTTGGCATATCCAATAGGACAGTTTTTTTCTGCTATATATTCACTATGGAACACTGAAAATGGGGAAATAGACATAGAGTACAATTTACTTAGAGAGTGTCTAAACTCTGGTATTCTTTCAAATTACAATGCTGAAAAACTATTAAAAACGCTAATGAACTTGGAACCTATTTTTGCTAACATTACGTGCTTTTCGGATTTTCAAGAACTATTTGAAAAGAACTATCGAGAGTCATATAAACAGGTGACAAGTTCAACAAAAGGAGCTGTTAGCTTCCCGCTTAGGTCATTGAATGTCTATAACACGTACAAAGTAACAAAGGAGGATGTTGATGGACTAAATAATGCAATAATCGAGGTTAATACTATTGCAAAAGGCCTATTCTCAGATATTGGGTCAGATGCTCAATTTGTATTTCAAAAGCATTTTGAAAGGTTAGAAGAGTTTGTAAGAGAAAGAAAGTCTTATTTAGCGAGTGAGGAAGAAAAAGGGTTAATTACAGATTTGCTTACGCGTTTAGATGTAATACAGCTAATGAACGCAGAAAGTAAAGGCACATTTGAGGATTTACGTAGTGGACTGTATTTCTTCTTAAAACAAAAGGAAGAGTCGCGTTCGGATTGGTTTGTAAAAAACTTTGAACAGATTGATGGTGATGTTCTGAATAGTAAGCAGCAAAATGTTGTTGGAAGAAAGAAAACTTATCATTTTGCTTGTGTTTCAGATTTGGATATGAATAAGTCTGTGGATGAACTTTTGCCGTGGCCGTTATCGGAACTATTTATAGAGAAGGCATATAATCCGAAAGATTTACAATTTCAGGTTTATTATGCAGCATTAAGTGAAAGAAGTAACTTCTTAAGGTATGCTCTTTTTTATGGACTTTATTTTAACCAATGCGATACCAAGATTAGCTTTGTAAAAAGGTATGGTGATAATACAACTGATTATTATGAAATGCTTAAATTGATCGGTCTTGAAAAAACAGATGGCTCTGCAGATTTGGAATTAGATGATTCAGTTATGAGCACGGTTGTAAAAGCAAAGCCGGTTAAAGCTATTCAATATGACAGAGAACAGGCCGCAGCAATGTTTTTGTGTCCATATAAGTATTTATTTGACTATATTTTGAATCCGAGTCCTATAGTATCAGGTAGATTTTTGATTCAAAAGAGCTTTGAGAATATTTTGATTGAAAATACGTGGAAAGGAATTCAAAACACACCACAGAAACAAGCAGAGAAAAGACTGGGAACAGTAGTTGCGCAGGAAGCACAACGATTAAAACAATATTTTTCATTTCTCAGAGAGACGGAGGTGCTTGATCTTCAGAGACGAGCAGAAAACTATATTACTGCGAAGGTATTTGATGACGCCCACAGTTCAGGGAATGTTAGACCGTTAGAACCTGCACATATGCAATTAAGGAAGACATTTGGAGATGCCTGGTTCAAAGAGGACATGCAAGACATGCCGGATAGACATCCGTATAAGAGTTTTGAACAATTATCAAGAGTCGAAGATGGTATGAAAGTATACTCTACTCATAGTGCGCCTAAGACAGAAAGTAAGCCGCTGATAGAAAGTATGCTTGATTACATTAATAATACGGATGTAAATCTGGAACGGGTTGGAGGTTGGTGTGTTTTCTGTGCAAATAAAAGCATATGTCTAGCACCATATGCCGAAAGTAAGGAGTAAGCGGATACTATGAAGAAAGAGAGAACGATTGTTGAAGCAATTGAAACAGTTTTATCGAATGCGTCTGGGCCTATGAACTACAAAGACATCTATGATGAAGTGGTCAAAGAAAACCTTTATTCATTTAATGCGAAAAGGCCACAAGGAGTACTCCATTGGGAAATTCGCAGACATTGTGCAGGATTAGATTTTCCAAATGCTTCACCTGTGAAGAAATTTAGATTGAGTAGTTGTGAAAATGGAATCTGCTATTATTCGCTTAATGACGAAAGTGCAGATGTACCTAAGCAGAGTATAAAGTATGTTATTGATATTGAAGATGAGCTTCTTCCCGAGGAAAAAATGGTCAGCGCGTATACCATGTACTTGGAAGAACTCAAGCATTCACTGATTGATAGAGTAAGAGAATGTCATCCGAGTTTCTTTGAAAAATTGGTAGTAGATCTTCTTATTGCAATGGGTTATGGATGCGATGACAAATCGAGTCAGGTTATCGGAAAATCTCACGATGGTGGAATAGACGGAATTATTAGTGAAGACAAACTGGGTCTAAACTTAATATATATCCAGGCAAAGAGGTATAGTGAAGGAAACAATGTTGGCAGGCCAGAGATACAGCGCTTTATAGGGGCAATGCAAAAAGCCGAAAAGGGGGTGTTTATTACGACTTCTAAATTCACAAAAGAGGCGCTTGAATTTGCTAATGCTGAAACAAGAAAACATATCAAATTAGTGGATGGTGATAGTCTGGTTGATTTAATGATTAAGCACAGCGTTGGATTAGAAAAAATCAAAGAATATGTTGTGTATAAGGTCAATGAAGATTTTTTTAGGAATATTGAACAGTAGATTGGGAGGTTCACATGAAGGTAGGTCAGTACGTTAGATGTCCCATTGTATTGGAGGAAAACGATAATTATTTTCCGAGAAGCTTTGTGCTGGGGAAGATAACGTCAATAAATGAACTATCTGGAGAGGTAGCTGTTAAACTGTTTGACTTGAAAAATAGCAGACGGTTTTATTCTCATGCCTTTGAAAAGGGTACGTTCCCTATTGATAGGGTGAACAGGTGTGGTGCTGCTAAAGATGCACCTGTTAACACATCATTAGGTGCTGGGAAAATTATATCTAGGCGTATTGAAAAAAAAGATGATGCTTTTTATGAGTATTTTGTAATGCTTGACACGGGTGAAATTAGGTCCTTTATGGAGAATATGATCGAAATAGAGTATTCTGCAGCGGATTATCAACCGATTAAGCAGATGATGCAATATGAATTTCAAAATCCAACATGGTATGCAAATCGCCTACAAGTAAGTAGCAATATGCATATGGTGAATAATACGGTCTATGGATTTAAAGAACTTGCTGGATGCCGTACCTTTTTAATGGCACATCAGATAAGTACGATTGTAAGAGCATTTGAATCAAGGCCTATTCGTTATATGCTTGCTGATGAAGTAGGTCTTGGAAAGACGATTGAGGCATGCTCGATTGTAAAAATACTAGAATCTGAAAAAAAAGATCTAAAAGTTCTATATGTTGTTCCGGGAGCATTAGCTCAGCAATGGCAGAACGAACTTAAATACAAGTTTGAAATAGTTGCAGTGCAGAACATTGCATTAGCGGCCTATTCAAATAATGTTGTTCTGGCATTAGAAGACTTAGATGAATATAGCGAAGTTTTGGGTTTAGAGTGGGATCTGTTAATCGTAGATGAAACTCATCGGTTATTGAGACAGAAAGATAAATACAATCTAGTCCTTCAACTTAGTAAAAATACGCCAAATGCGTTACTTTTAAGTGCAACACCCATACAGAATAGAAAGGATGAGTATTTAAGACTTCTTTCATTATTGCAGCCGGAACAGTATGGACATATGTCATTAAGTGAATTTTCATCTATTTTATCGAAACAGAAGAAAATCCAGCGTCGAGTTAACGGAATGATATCGCATATGAATCAGTACGAAGAATATAAGGAGGATTCATTAGATAAATTGCTGGAACTTGCTGAAGATTTAGATGACAGCAACCTCTTAAAGATTGTAAAAAGCATCAATTTGAGCTCGGACGATATGGGTAGAGCTGCTATGGAGCAATCACTTTCGTATATTTCTGAGAACTATAGAATAGAGAGAAACATAGTTAGGAATAGACGTGAATATGTTTCCGAGACACTTGGTAATAGATGTATTCATGAGCTTCCGTATGAAATGAGTAATGCGGATGAAAATTACTGTGAAAGAAATGTTTATTTTGCGTTGTTGGAATTTATTTCTACATCAATACAACATGAAGAAATAGAAATACAGGATGTCTTTAAACTCCTCCAAGCGATGTTTAGTTCACCATGGGCATTGAAGGGGGTTATAGATGAACAAGGGATACAGGATGATGACTTGGTTTCAAATCTTACGATATGGCTATCACAAGCAGAAGATGAGTCTGGTAGGGTTGAGTACTTGTTGGACGAAGCACCAGATGAAATAAAAGGAAGATTGATACATGCTCTGGATTTTATTGAACAAGAAATAGCTATTACAAAGGATAACAACGGAAAAGTAGTGGTTTTTTCGGAATTCCCGGAAACTCTTTGGAAGTTTGGTGAGCTACTTTCAACCAGAGGAATTAATAATGTTTGCTTTATGGCTAACATGCTTAAGGAAGAACTAGAGGATAGCGTTTATGAATTTCAAAATAATGAAAGCTGCAGAGTGATTCTGTGTGATGCAACAGGAGGCGAAGGACGTAATTTTCAGAATGCAGATTGGGTAATCCATCTTGATTTACCTTGGACTGCAAATGCAATAGAGCAGAGAATTGGTCGTCTTGATCGTTTAGGTAGAGATAGTGACCATCTAGAAGTGAATTCATTGGTTCTGTATTCTGAAGATTCCATTGAAACTCAGCTATATAGGATATGGAATGAGGGGGTGAACCTATTTGAACAATCATTGAGTGGTTTAGAGATAATTACTGGTGAACTAAATGAGCGAATAGAGGAAGCAATAGAAGAAGATGTATATAACGGTTTAGAGAACTCTATTAAAGATATAATTGAGATGACAGAAGATACCAGAGATGCTGTTGAAGAAGAACAATTATATGATTCGGGTAGTGTTATTTATAGACCTTTGTCTATAGCTGTAAAACAAATGCTAAAAACATACAGCGGTGGAGAAAATGATCTTTTTCAATCGTCCATGCTTGGATGGGCAAACCAGGCAGGGCTTAAGAGCCAGATTAACAAGAATGATGTCATACAATTTGCGGACTCTATGTTTTCTGCACGAGCAGCAATTCAATCACTTTTTGTCCCACCTGATTGGAGCTTGTATGACAATACAGAAATTGTAAGAAAAGAGGGGAGAATATTAGGAACGTTCAATAGGGCAACGGCTATAAAAAGAGAAGATTTATTATTTTATGCCCCAGGTGATCCTGTATTTGACAGTATCATTGGAAATGCGGTGGATAGTGGCAGGGGAAGATGTTGCGCATTTACTGCATTAGCTCCTTTTAATTATGTTGGTTTTACGTGTGTTTATAATGTAGAGCCTAAAATTAATCATTTGATTGAAAACAACGTTCCAATCCAGCTTTTGTCGCAGTTTAGGATGTATCTGCCGATGAAACAAATAATAGTATTCGTGCCTTTTGGGAAGTGTGATGCTGTTGATGATAAGCAATTGGAAGCTTTTTTGTTTGATAAGAAAAATATAATAAATGCCGGACATATTGGTGAGAGATCTAGTAAAAGAGGAGAGCCTTCTTCGATTGAAAAATTCATGGAAGCATATCCTGAAGATGATTGGGAAGCAATTGTCAGCAAAGTTGCGATGACAGCTCGTTCAAAAGCAAGAAAGCAGGCTATGGAGGGTGCAGATTTAGAAGCAGCAAAGCGTGAAATTGACAGAATCGTAAGTGGCTATGAATCAGAATACATTTATTTAGGTAAGGATATGGAAAAAATCGATGAGATAAAAAAGAAATATGAAGCGGTATATTATGCACTATCAAACCCTATCTTAACGATGGATTCAATTAGTTTAATGTTTTTGACAAGGCGGTAGTATATGAATTACATGGAAGTATTTTTAGAATACTTAAATAATGAGCTGGGATTGTCAGTGGCAGAAACAAAAATAGAAAAGATGCTTCCAGCTTTACAGCAAAACGGCCGAATTAAGGACTATGAGAAAGCTTCTTTGTGCCTTACATATTTTAAAAGATATAGACAATATAACTCAGGAGAAATCAACGCAAAAGATTTACTTCTTTTTGTAAGAGACTTTGTGTTGTTTATGGGAAGATTCAAGTTCCCTCACCTAATTACGGACGTAGTTGATAGATATGGCGATGAGTTGAATGTAATCATTGCACCTGATGGAGCGGTAGATGTTGCAGAAAAATTTCCTGCATCACTTCAAAATCATAAAGACTTTATTAGACAGGTTTATTCGCTTGGAGAAGATGAATTATCTCCGGATTCAGAAGTTTCAAGTGATGACTATGTGACTAAGTATACGGGCTTTCTTACATATAGATCTTTGGAGCAGAAGCTGGCAATTCACAGTGCTATTAAGTTACCTAATAACCATACTTTAATGATTTCGCTACCAACAGGGGGTGGAAAAAGCTTAGTGACTCAATTGCTGGCAGCTGTTGAGGAGAAACTTACTTTAGTAGTTGTTCCAACGGTATCTTTAGCTAAAGACCAGTGTATTCAAGCTAAGAATTGTCTAAAAGATGAGTCTATTAAACGAGCTGTTTTTTGTTATAGTTCAGATACTAATAATGACATGATTTTAGCCGGAATTAAAAATCAAACGGCAAGATTGGTTTTTACATCGCCAGAGGCTATCTTGAAATCTGATCGTTTTAATAAAGCATTAAGAGGCGCTGCAGAGAATGGATACTTGCATAATGTAGTAATAGATGAAGCTCACATAGTTCCTGATTGGGGTGTACATTTTAGACCAGAGTTTCAGATTTTTTCGATTGTTCTAAATGAAATGAGGATCCTTTCAGATAAGCGTGTAAGAACATATTTACTATCAGCAACGCTACCAGATGATGTTGTCGATGTTTTATTCAATCTGTTCGGTACTGATGGTAATAACGTACAGTTTAGATGTGATGCTCTTAGAAAAGAACCGAGATATGTAGTTGTAGAAAACAGAAATTATGAGGGAAGGGAAAATGAGACTCTTGAGATGGTTAGGTATTTGCCTAAACCATTAATTGTTTATGTAATAGAACCATCAATTGCAAATAAGTACTGTAAAAAGCTACATAAATTAGGCTTTTCAAATGTACACGCATATACAGGAGAAACGGGAGATAGCGATAGAGAAAAATTACTAGAAGACTGGAAAAATAATGAATTTGATATTATGTTCGCAACATCTGCTTTTGGAATGGGTGTAGACAAAAGCAATGTAAGAACAATTGTACATGCTTGTGTACCTGAGAATCTAAGCAGATTTTATCAGGAGGTTGGACGAGCTGGGAGAGATGGCCTTCCTTCATTGAGTGTTATGTCATATTACGTAAGTCGTGATGATGGCCGTAATGACTTGTCGGTTGCGTTTGGGCTAGTTAACAAAAGTATCCTTAAAACAGAAAACTTAATTATACGATTAGAAAGTATTCTTGGTAATGCAATTATCGACGGCGATTTAGTTTCGGCAGATTTGAATACAGTGCCGCATTCTTTTACAGATGATGAAGCGGAGCACGCAGGGCAGCGCAATATGTGTTGGAATGCTAATACATTATTGTTGTTACATCGCCAAGGCTATATTGAAATAACAGAGGCAAAGTATGATTCTGAACAAAAGACATATTTCTTTTCGTTCAAAATAAAAAATGATGAACTAATAAGAAATAGCCAAAGGCTAGCTCAGTCATTAGCAGATGACAGACAAGCAGAATATAATATGCGCGTTGAAGGATATCATAGAATGGCTGATATTGTTCATAAGCCAAAAGCAAAATGCTGGGGGAAACACTTCGTGTCACTATATCCATATGCTCAGCCAATATGTAATGGATGTCCGGTTCACCCTAATGGAACTTCTGTGAAAGAGGATTCGATTCGGTTAAGAGATAAATCTATCGTTAATGTTGCTCCAGATGAACCATCAGTTATGTTGAAACGATATATGGGAGTGCTTAATGATTTGTTGGTACCTGTAGATGATTACTCAGAAATAGATGTTGAGGAAGTAATAGAAAAAGCAAATAAGCTGAGTCTTTCATGTATTGTGTTACCTGAAAAATATGGAAGTGTTAATTCTAGAGGATGTTTGAGTATTACTAGTAAAGAATTTATAGCTGTTGGAGCAGAAATAGAGTGGTTATTTAGAAATGGGATTTGCATCGTTCTGGATGATGATTCTGCTATGAATAATAAAGTATTTGAACTGTTGTCAACAGGTGAGTTCCCAAATTACAGGAAAGTATGGTGTTGTAAACCAAGTACAAGAATTACTTCAAAGAATAGGACAATAAATGAATTCTTAAATTGTCGTTCATGTAGTTTAGGAAGTATATAAAGGAGACCAGATATGTTTAAGGAAAAAGATAATATGCGACCTGGACCAACTCCGGAGAGGGTATTGGCTATATGCCGACTTGTGGAGAAAGGTAGCTATTCGTATCAGGAGTTATTCAAATTGACAGAGCTTGATGAAGAAAGCAAGACTGAAGAGGAATCTATAAGAAGGTCAATAGAAGCGGCTGAAGAATTGAAACTTATTGGGAAAAAAGGTGATAAGTACTCGCTTCTGATAGATAAAGCATCACTTGAGTCTGCAGAAGCCTTCAGAAAAACAATCGGTCCAATTATTTTTTCAAATCCACAGAGTACTTTTTTTAAGCTGACAGAGTGGTATATATCTCATTCTGATTTGACTCAGTCTATAAATAGATTTGATGATTTTGCAGCTATTGCTGCAAAAAACGGTGTAGAAAGCGTTGCTGAGAATGATGTGCTAGGATGGCGCTTTTGGATGCGCTATTTAGGGCATGCATATCAGTATAATAAGACATTAATTCCTAATATGTATACACGTTTAGGAGATGCTCTTGAAAGTGTTAAGCCGGGTACGAAAATGACATGTAATCAGTTTTTGGCATGGATAAAGATAAATGTTCCAGAAGCAGCCTCTTCATGTACAAATGAAGGTTTATCTTTGGCTGTGTCAAATGGCTTAAGATCATTAAATGAGGCTGGTAAAATTGAGCTTATATCGACAATGGATGCTGTAAAAATCAGTCTCTATCCTATGGTTGGAGTTGCCCTAAATGATTTTTCAGACATTATTGTAAAGGAGGTGTAGGGCATGAATTGGTTAGACTGTTCAAATAGAATGGATCAACATGTTATCAAAAAAGACGGCACTGCAGTTGATATAGAATATTTCATGGCTACACACGTTCCTTTTAGAGATTTGGAATTCTTAGAATTTGGGGATGTTCAGTCGGATACTATACATTTAAACGAGAATCAAATATATGAGCAATATATAGTGAATAAAGCAAATAAGCATCAAATGCTTATTGTAAGAGGAACAAACGGAACAGGTAAATCTCATTTAATATGTTGGCTTCATAATAAGTTTGTAAATGATAAAGAAAACTATGATGAAAGTAAAGAAAAAGTAATTTTTTTACAAAGATTAGGTAATACAGTCAGAGGTGCTGTCCAGCAGATGCTTGATGAGGGACTCGTTCAGGATCCTGATTTGCATGAGAAATTCATGAAGTTTTGTAACGCAGAAGAGTCTCAGAACGAAGAGGAATTCAAAGCATCTATCTATAATGAATATGTTAGAAGAACGCAGACTGATGGAACAAATGAAACCTATAAGCAAATAGCGTGTAAGAATATTGCAGCATTTTTATTTGATACACGTGTGCAAGAGTATATGTTTCGTCCGGAGGGACCAGTTGATAAATGCTATCAAATGATTACATCCGGTGCAAAAACAATCGTGACGGATGAAACCAAAACAATTTTTACGGCTGAAGACTTTAAATTCCCTAGAACGGTAGCAAATGCAATAAAAAAAGATGCTGCCGAGGAGGTAAAAAGTTTTTATTTGTATGAATTGAGAGAAGATGAAGATGCTATAGCAAAACTGGTTAAGTATCTAAATCATTTTACTTCTGGTGTTATACAAAGTTGCGCGAATATTACGAGCGAGAATGCTAGAGATTTGTTCGTAAATTTAAGAAAATCATTATACAAAGAAGGCAAGAATCTTACTATTTTTATTGAAGACTTCACTTCGTTCAGTATTGTAGAGAGCGAATTGATAACGGCGTTGTCTGTTGAAAATGGTGGTAACTATAGTGATTTGTGCCGAGTTACTTCTGTGATCGGTATTACGGATGGATATTATGATTCTTTCAGAGATAATTTTAAAGATAGGGTAACAAAGCAGATAAAGGTAACCGAACAATCTTATGGAGGCGATGATTTCCTACTGGAAATGGCCGCTCGTTACATAAATGCAATTTATTGTGATGAGTTGACGGTTAGAGATTGGTACAAAGGTAGTTCTATAATGGATACTATGCCTGAGGCTGAATTCAAACCGGACATTGAATGGGATAGTATAGAAATTGGTGATCACAATTATACACTTTATCCTTTCAATAAGAAAAGCTTGCTTTTGCTGTATGATAGATTAACACATAAAACGCCAAGAAATTTTTTGACGCACGTAATTCAACATTTCTTTGCACAATTTGCAGACGGAATGGAGTTTGGGGATAATTGGCGATTCCCAGAAACGCCTTCATATATTTCTTCTGTTACGTTACAGCCTCCATATGCTGATAGCGTTGAAAACTCAACATTGTCAGATAATGATAAACAGAGAATGAAAGTGCTGTTGAACATATGGGGAGATGGAACAACCGAGGCAAATCAAAACGAAATTGGTGGATTAAACAAAGAATTTCTAAATTCGATTGGATTGGGGTCATTTGCAGGAGTTGCAAGTAGAGTAGCACCGACAACAAAACCGAATGAAAAAGAGTCGAATACGCCACAAGAGGCCCAGACATCTGTAGAAATCGAAGTTAAACAACCGCAGCTCAGCCAACGTGAAATAGCCTTTAATAGAAAGAAAGAGGATATCGAAGCGTGGTTTGAAGCAAAGAAAACGTTAGAATATTCTTCTGACTATAACAAGTGGGTTGGCAACTTTGTTGTTCAGGCTATTGCATGGCAAGATGAGGGGCTCCCAGGCGATTACGTCACACAGAGATTGAGAAATGGTAGCTTTGTTGATATAGAAGATTCTAAATTGGATGTCAATAAGAATAAAGCAATTGTTGTATTGAAAAGATCTTCTGAAACAAGGACAATTCTTATGGGATTAACTTTGTTTGACTTTTATTCTAATTGGGAATTTGATAATGCAGCATATTATCAGATGGTCTTAATAAATTGGATTGAGAGAAGTAAAGAGGAGTTCATTGAGAATTTGTTTGGCAACACCGTTGGAACCACAGAACACCCAGTGATTACATGGTGTCTTGCTATTGAGTACATTCAGAGATTGCTCTTGGGGCAGAATCTCAATAAGAAATCCGATGAAGAGCTGCTTCGAATATTGATTAGAGACTCCTTGCCAAGCAAGACAGAAAATCGCTCAGATCAAGATTGGCAAGATGTTCTAACCTATCTTGCAAACCAAAAATCACAGAGAGAACAGATAAACGCAAGCTTGGTTTCTGGAAGCAAGACAATAATGGGAATCGTGGGAGAACGAGCAGAAAGCAAGGTGCCTTTCTTTAGAACAAGCGAACTATTGGAGTCATTAACTCATTTAAGAAGCAAGGGCTGGAATATTTCGGATGAGATATCGTCATTTGAAGGTTCGCAGTATGAAAATATTCGCAAATATCTTCAGGGATTATATTCGAAAATAGAAACCATAGTGAAGAGTGAAAAGAAACTTGGGAAAGAAAAAATAAATGAATTCGAAGCATTATTAGGGAAAAATCCGGATGAGGCAAAATATCAGGAAGTAGCTTCGCAAATTCAAGAGTTTTATATTACCTGTGGAACAGCGCACGAACATTATACCAGCGAGTTGAAGAGCAAATTTGATGATGCGCCTATTGATCAAGCTAAAGTGGCGATAAGTTACTATACGACGTTGAAGGAAGCACTGGATGAAAAAGATAGTATAGGCTTGCTCAATCGTTTTTCGCAGCGCCCGATAGAAAAACTAACTTCATTAATTAAGGATTTGAATGATGTAGAGAAGTTTGCAAAAACCTTGTACGATACTCATAGTAAACTAATCGGTGATGTAGAAACAATAGATCCTTTATTACTGGAGGGTGCTCTTGCCAAGTTGGAAGAATTAAGCGATAAGATAAGTGAAATGGAGGTGGCAGAATGATACTTGATACATTGAAACAGGCAAATAGTGCAATGCTTGATTCTATTCAAGTGACAACTAATAAACAGGCCGCCAAAGCATTTAAGGAACAGGTAATGCAGTTGGGTGTAATAACACCGCAGCTAGAGCAGTTGTTAAATGTTATTATTTGCCTAAATGAAAAAGAGATTGCCAAAGATCTATTTACACAAGAATTGAAAGATAGTCTCCAGACAACTGTTGATAATTGCGGTGAAAAGGCAAATGACCACACATTGGATGTCGCAACGGTATTGGCTTTAAAGAATGCATATAATCTGTGCAAGTCTGCAACGGATAGTGCATGGAAAGAAGCGGCAGAAAGTAAAAGTGAAGCAGTTGCATCGTCGCTTACGTCTTTGAGGAATCTTTTGCCAGATAAGAAAGCAGCAGATGAACTTTTAGAAGAGATTAATAGTGCAAAGATTCAGATGCCTACTTCTGCAAAGGCTATTCAGACTTTTCTTGATAATATTGAAAAAGGAAAACAGATTATAAATGGGTTGCATCTTGACGATGAAACCGAGAAATTTATCAATAAGGTTAAATTACAGAGAGCTACGGTGGCGGATCTAACGCCGCATATTATTGAATGGATTACAGATAATAACTTAATGAATACATTGAAAGTGAGGTTTTAGAAATGGGAAAGTCAATTCAAGAAAAATACAAAGAGAATTACGCTTCTGATTCGGAGGTTGCGATACATGCACGGCGTAATATCCAGGATATTGTTCGCTCATATAGAAATTTTTGGGATCCTTTTGGGGAATTATTGCAAAATAGTGTAGATGCTATTAATCGCAAAGAGAGAATGTTACATGATCCCACGTTTTATCTCTACAATGAAAACGTGGTACGGGATTATGTAGTAAAAAACCCTGATCCATATGTAGGAGATATTCTGATTGAAGTTTGGCCTAAGGAAAAACGCTTCCAGATATCAGACAATGGAACGGGGATGAAGGTGGATGCTATTACAGATATGCTTTGCCCAGATAGTTCTGACAAACGTAAAGGACAGGAATATGGATATAAAGGAAAAGGATTGACTTATGCAGCCTTTATTTCTCAGTGCGCAAAAATAAGAACTCGATATTTTTTAGAAGAAGATACGGCAAGATTTGAGGTTTCTGGACTATTAGATTGGTTAAGAGATCATACGACTAATAACGCTATACCAGATAAACCTGATAGGGAGGCGGTAATAGATAATAGTGTTGATATTTCGCCGTATAATACAAAAATAGAATTAACTCTTGATGAAGATTATTCAAGTTCATTTAGCGGTGCGCCAAGTTTAGATGAAACATTTTCATATTTTTCGGATGAAGATAGAATAGATTGTTTTTCTGTATTACTAAGAACCAAAACAGCAATTGGTAACACGATGAAATTGTTTGGTAAGGAACCAATTGTTGATATAAATATTGCACTGAAAGTTTATAATGAGGATGGTACGGTTATGTACAATAAAAATGTACCATATGAGTTTTATCATCCTAACATGCATAGAAATGTTGCTGCTCAGACATATTCATTTTCGAAGTACATTGATGAAGTGTTTATGTCAAGTCAGCGATTTAAAAGTATTTATTTTGTTAAAACAGATGTTGAGATAGGTGAGAGAGCAAAACTGAAGGCCGATTTGCATATATCAATGGTATCGAGTACAAATCTGACAGATATTAACAGAAAACTCGGATTTGCAGATTATGAAGAGGATGGCTCACATGCAGGATTCTCATATGGAGTATACCTAGCAATAAATGGCATGCCCACAGGTATTAAGGTTGATGATTGGGGAAGTAGAGGTCATGATCTTCAAAGGTACTTTGCAATTGTCGATTGTGAATTAGCAATTAGTGAAGAATTGGATGCTGGTAGAAAGGGAATATCAAAAGATCGCTGCAGACAACTTAGTGACGAAGTTCGTGCAGCTATACGTACAGAAACATATGGTGGAAGTCAAGCGTTTCATAAGTATAGCAAGCATTTAATTGCTGGAAGTGGATATACTGCACCAGAAGATGATGACTTTAAAACAAGAGTTGATGAAGCTAGAGAACAAATAATTGAAGACGAAAAAGATTATCCAGAAATAATGGATGTTTTGAAACGCCATACAGCTTTGAAACATATTCCTGGCAATGAAGAAGAGGTAAGGGCATTGTTTCACGAGTTGCTTGGAATAGGTGTGATAAAGGGATATTCCATTATATATGATGCAAGTAATGGCGCTGTATATGATTGTGCATTGGATTATCAGTTGGAACTTAAAACTGATAATATTTATCCGGATGACAAGCAGGGAATAGACAGTGGCATTGCTGAGGATGTGAAAAAACGATCAAAACGGAGTTATATTGATTTAGGGGATATTCATAAAAACTTATCGACCCATTACACTGATGTGATATGTGGAGAGTTTAAGTACAATGTTGCTGAACTATTATATGAGATAGTCGGAAGACCCACTTCGCCTAAAGTGGCAAATGAAATAGATGTTCTTATTGTATGGGATACGATGTATGATAAAGAAAAATATAAGGATGTTGAACTGAAGGATATACCGCAGTATTCTCGATATCTCCATTCGGTTACACATAGGTTAGATGTTTCACTACCGGAAGTGACAACGACCATATATGTTATTTCATTAAAAAAGATATTAGAAGATATGATTTAAGTATAATTAGAGGGGTATATGCCCCTCTAATTTCGCTTAAATCATACTATTAACAATTGATATAAATGGAGAAAAATCGACTGAAGTTTCACCACTCCAAGATAAACGGATTGCTTCTGATTTTCTTGTTTCATCTAGTCCCATCGCTTCTAAAACATAACTCAAAGAATGAGAGGAAGAATTACATGCGGATCCGTTGGAAAATGCATAATCATCGCCCAGACAGAGGAAAGCAGCTTCTGCATCAAGTCCATGGATACTGATATTTACAGTCGAAGGGAGACAATACTTTATGTCACCGTTTATGTCATATTCTATTCCCTCAATTGCTTTAAAAAAGGATTCCTTTATCCTTTGACAGTTGTCATGATTAATTTTTAAGTTTTTCTCACAGAGTTCAACTGCCTTAGCGAACCCGGCAACCAGTGCAACTGGTGTAGTGCCAGGGCGATAGCCTCGTTCTTGAGAACCACCATACATAAGCTGTTTAATAGGAGGACGTGAATAGTCTTTGCTTCTTTTATAGATTAAAGCCCCAATACCTTGAGGCCCGCCAATTTTATGGCTTGCAATGCTCATTAGATTATAATCTAAGTTGCGTATTTCGTTATTAAGTTTACCTAGTGCTTGAGTGGCGTCAACGTGGAATATTATGTCAGTGTCCTTGAGTGCAGCGCCAATAACATCAACTGGCTGTATTATTCCTGTTTCGCTATTGACGAACATAACGGATACAAGACATGTATTATCATCAACAAGTGAAAGAAGATGCTCTGCACTAATTCGTCCTGATGTATCAGGTTTTACATAATCGACTTTGAAGCCTTTCTTTTCCAGGTATTTGAGAGGCTCAAGTATAGCCTTGTGTTCGATTGCGGTTGTAATTATGTGTTTTTTTCCGGTTTGTTCAGCGTATTCTTCGATTCCTAGAATCACAGTATTATTGCTTTCGGTAGAGCCGCTAGTAAATATTACTTCAGATTGATCTACACCCAGTACTTCGGAAATGGTATTTCGAGACGTTTGAACAAGTTTTTGCGCATTTGTTCCAAATATATGAGTTCTGCTATCGGCATTTCCTGGTACATTCTTGTATGTGTCAATCATAACGTCTAGTACTTCAGGAAGTACCGGGGCAGATGCATTGTAATCCAAGTAAAGAGACATATTCACACCTCCGAAGGAAGAGTATCTAAAAGGTCGTGGATACTCTTGAGTACATCTCTGGAACTATAGTGGTTTATCCCTCTGTTGAGATGTAATCTAAAGTATCTGAGTAATGTGTCTGGATCATCGCCCAAACCATCTTTAAGGCACCTCACACGAATTAGTTCTTCATATATTTCATGATACTCACCAGCAAATGTTAGCCATGACATTTCTACGTTGCTATCAGATTGTGGATCAACGCCACCGGGAATAGTACTTTCGTTTAATGACCAACAGAGTGCCCAGCGACATATAATATTCCAGTTCTGTATGCCAGTTCGCGATTTAATACGTATAAGTTTTTCTTTTTCTGGCTGCGAAAGCTTAAATTGCTTACATATCATTAAAGCTCACCTCCAAAGTATCCTTTATGAATTGTACTGCACTTTTTAGTCTCATCATACACAAGAGTATAAGATGTGCTAACGTATTCTCGTATATCATCAAGATATTTCCCGTATATTTCTTCATCTGTTGAGAGAACAATGACCTGTGAACTAGCATTTGGAAGATATTTGTTAATAAAGTTGCTTCTATGTGCTGAGTCGAGTCGGGCCATAGGTGTATCAATTATAACAGGTAACTTATATCCGGATGAGAGAGCGAGTCCCCAAAGTATTGAAATGGCAAACATCTGCTTTTCGCCTGCAGAAAGCTGGTCTTTTAGTAACACGCCGCCTTTGTAATCTCGTAAAGTGATATCTAGTGTTTCTGGATCTATCGAGATTGAGGTGATAATTGCTTGCTTTTGAGCCAAAAATTCGAAGCATGATGTGATATTTTTCTCAAGCTGGTTTACTTTCTGAGCTTGCAAGCGGTGAACAAATTCCCGCATAATTTCAAGTGACATTGTTGAGTATTCAATTATACGGACATTATCGTCGCTTGTATCAGCTTCGGTTGCTATTTTTAATAGTACTTTGTTTTGGTGACGCTCCAGTTGTTCTTTCTCGTATTGAGCAGAATGGATTTGCTCTTCATATTTAGAAATTTCCCCTTCAAGCTGTGTTTTATCAGCCTGCAGATTTTTAATTTCATTCAAAAGTTTAACAGTATCATTTTTTTCAGCGCTACTACTTAAATGTACTTCTAGCTGTTGCAGTGCTGTCAGCACTTTATCGTTCTCGGATGTGAGGTGCTTGGCCTTTACAGAGATATTATTAAAATCTTCTTTAACCAGCTTTTCGATAAGTGTTCGCGCGAGAGGCGTTATTACAGTAGTTTGATCCTGTTCAGCATCCTTTTTTAATGATTCTAGTTGTTCTTCAATTAATTCATCAAGTAGCTTAAATGAATCCGTTGTCTCGGAATAGTCCTTTTTAAAGGAAGCGAGAAGAGCTTTATATAACTCGGATACAATTGGTAAAGAGTATTTTTTGGCTCTGGCTTCTTCTTCCGAATTAATCTTGTTAAAAGTTGTAATGGTCAATTCCTTGCACAAGCACAATGGAGTAGCAGGGCTTGATGCAAGCAGCAAAGCATCTTCTTTTAATTGGTCAAGTTGGTCTTTGAGGGCGTGCTGATCTCTTATTATATCATCATGATTAAGACCAAGGTTTCCGCCTTTCTTCCAAAATGCTTGCTCTGTTTGTTCAAGCTTATCATTGATTTTTTCAAGCTTAGGAACGAGAGCAGCCTTTTGCGTGAATAAACTTCTAATTCTCGTATCGCATTCTTCTATTTTTGTAGCAAGGTCTTCTGATTCCTTGGTAAGAAGAGCACTCCCGGATTTTTTGAGATTATTATTCTTTTCTTTTCTAATTTTTTCAATATGATTGCACAGAGATTCAATCGTTGTAACGCCCATTACAGACTTGATAGAATCTTTAATTTTATCAAATGCATCATCATCTGCAATCTGACTTATTTTTTCGTTATCGAAAAAGAAGAATTTTGCGATTCCGAATGGTACAAGTTCTTCTACATAATATTCCCAGTTTTCGGATAAATAGGTATCTTCAATTCCATTCTTTTCAACTAGTAGAGAGGAATCAACTTTTTTCCCGACTTGAGTCCATGAACGTTTTACAGAAAGAATAGTATCTTCATCGTCGTCCATTTGAAATGTTAGTTTAATATGAGTAGTCTTATCTATAGAAGACTTATTAATGTGATCGCGAAGTAGTTTGCTATATGCTTCTTTCTTTCCTGTAATATATTCAGCAGACTTCCTGCCATACAAACAGAGGAATATTGAGTCAAGTATGGTGGTTTTTCCTCTACCGTTCATACCTCCAACAAGGGTTATGTTTTTATTGTTAATTTGATCTACAAGTTCAATTGTATGTAGTCCTTTATAGATGCCATAGTTATATAATTCGATGCTTGAAAAATGCATATTAGCAATCCTCCTCTTCAAAACCTGCAGGAGATGTATTAATAGGAGCATCGGTGTCGTCGAAATCTTCTTGCGCATAGATGCTATCATCGACTAATCCCTGACGTTTTCTCCTCATCCTAAGCATATCTTCAGCATCTTCCTCATCTTTATAGTAAGAATGCTTGATTTTTGCTTCTAGGTTTTTTACTACATTTTTTGTTGAACTAATAGCTGAGTTTTTGGCTTCCATATCAAGCAAACTGCTTTGCAACTCTAACATTAGTTCGTGGTTTGGATAGAGGTCTTTGCAAACTTCTGAAAGAAGATCCCATTCTTCTTTTCCATAGTATTTGTTACCAAGTATGCTATTATCCTCAAAAGGTTTTCCCATGACGCGCTCATAAATTTTGGGAACCATGTCATCAAATTCATGCTTGTCGTCTAACCATATTTTACGGATGAATCGAAGTTCATCCATTGTAATCAACTCTGTGTCTTTTACTTCATCTGGCCCAGTTTGCTGTATAAAGATTTGCAATTTTAGTAAGCGCTCAAGAAAATTCTCTCGTACTTCTTTTGTATATGGGCCATGCACAAGGCGATTGTTATGCCATGTAAGATTACCGTTCATTCTTCTGAAATCTCTACGCTGACGGTCCATCTCATTCTGGGTCATATCGGTTCCTTGACTATATGCCGCAATGTAATTTCTGAAATCCAGTAAAGGAAGCATCCAAGCTTTTTCTTCGTCATTTTGAATCATCGCAGATAGCGATTTATCTTCAGTGACCATCGTACAAACCCAGCATCCCATACGGCTTCCGCCGCATGAAGGGGTTCCACTTTCTACAACAAGAGGGCATTCATTATCTGAAGATGCTCCACGATACATAGCAAGAAGATCTTTGTTGGAATGCCCCCAAGGATTAGGATGCTGCATCAGGAACTGCCACACCATTGAATCTTCCCAGTTTTCTATTGGAGTAAAAACATAAGTATTTGGATATGAACCATTAGGACTAAGATGCTCACGATATCTTTTTTCTTCATATCCTTCCATTACTTTTCTACGAGTGGCGCTTTCGGCTTTTCTTGATCCAAGAACGAGAATAGCTTCACTTTCAGCGGCAAGGATACTTTTAATAAACTGATTAGATGCATCTATTTTCAGTCTGTCGGTACACCATCTAAAGTTGACTCTAGGGCATGGATATCCTCGGCCGATAAGATTAACCCAAAATGTATTTTGTATTTGTGGTGTCAATCTATGAGGTACAATTGGGAGCTGAGCTTCGTCTGCAGCTGCTTTCATTTTCTTTAAAGATTGACTAGCCCAAATAGCCACAACAGGTGATTCCACTAATGTATCTGTGCTAATAACATGAACTGTTTTTGTTCTTTTTTCTGCAGGAAGAGCAGCTAAGGCCATCCAAACAAGCTGGACAACTGCTGAGGAATCCTTTCCGCCACTATATCCACATATCCAAGGGATACTATCTTCCATATAAACTTCTTGAATAGTTTCGAGTGTTTCTTGTAATAGTTCTTTGGTTAAAACTGTTGCCATTTATTCTTCACCTTCTAATATCACTTTTTTTATTTCAGTAATCATTAATTGTTGTGTTGCATGAGAAAGTTGAACACTACCATTAACAATTATTCCATTATTCCAGGAAGGATTGCTCTTTTGCCAATCAATTAAACTTAGACGTTCTATTATATTATATACGCTTTTTTCATCAGTACAAAAAAGTTCATTTCCTATTTCTCCAATTGCTTTTATCGTGATGCTGAGAGGGGATAAAGAATTCTTTCGTATAATGGATGATTTAATTTTGTGAGTAGAAACGGACTTCCATTCGGGCATGTTGTTATAAACAATTCGCCAGTATTCTGTGGCAAATGAACGTTGTTCAGATGTTGATAAATCTAGCCCTTTCAACAAAGAAGAAGTTCCTCGATACAATGCACTTAATGTAAATAAAGCAATCGATCTGTTTGGAATAGAGGTGTGTTCTTTATCAATGAGATCATTAAATTCAGGAATGGCGTCAATAACATCTTTGACAATTAGGGAAAGATAATCCCTATTATCATAAAGTATGTTAAGAGATTGGGTTGGTCTGATTGCGAATCTATTTAAATCTGAAAACATTTGCTGTGATCTCTTTAAACCAATATCGTGATATAAAACCATTGAGATGTGTTCGTATTTTAAATTTGGATTTTTCTTTAATGCAGCTTCAATGGCTGCTCTACGATGTTGCCCATCATTAATTATCAGTTTGGATGACATGGAAATTGATAATATACCTAATGCATTATTCTCTTTGTCTGAAGATTCAAAAGATAATTCCCCATCTACAGATGCGGTAAGAGCTGAAAATACATATGATGTAGGATTTTGAAGTATGTAGTTACTCATTTCTGGAATACGAGATTTGTTAAGTATTCTTTGTGAGCGAATCTCTGGCGACATATTCTCATCGCTAAAGGTAAAAAGTTTTGGTATACAATCCAAGGGAACCATGGTGACATAGTATTCCATAGTTGCCTGAATACCTTTAACAGCTGGGAAAGAAAAACGTGCTGAATCCATTAATATCACCTCTTCTTAATTATAATCATAAGTCCACAGTATGCATTATATCACAGATTACGATGGAAGTCTATGGAAATATAAAAGGAAGTGCAAAATAATGCAATTGTATAATATGGCCTAGACTTATTCTGATATGAATATATAGTATTAGTAAGTTTATTTGGGGTAATTCAATCAGCAATATTCATGATGAATTGTAAGAATAAGGGTGGATTGAAAAACTGAATAGAGTAAAGTTTTTGTCGGTTGAATAAAACTGGACATACATTGACAAACTTCGTATTATCGAATATAATAATTGTCAGACAGATTAATATTTGGCAAAGCAAGGGAAACCTTGTGACGCAAAACTCTAGAGCCTGTAAGATGGCAGTCAGTTGCAATTGGGATTTTGAGCATCAGAATAGACTCTACGAGACTATTCTGGTGCTTTGATGTTTTTATGAGGTTGACTATATGGAAGGATTTTTAACCATTAAAGAAATTGCTGAAAAATGGAATATTACAAGTCGCCAAGTTCAAAAAATGTGCTCTGAAGGGAAAATACCTGGTGCATCAAAATTTGGAAATGTATGGGCAATTCCCGAAGATGCAGAGAGGCCGGCTGATGGCAGGGTGACAACAGGAAACTACAGAAACTGGCGCAAGAAAAAATAACTCATAATGGGTTAATTAAGGGGATTGAAGTTTATGGGAAAAACAACAGTAAAACTACTAGGAAGAGAATTTCAAATATCTGATCAGCTACCGATATTTATTCCAATCATGCGGACATTTGAATTATATGAGAATGAACTCAGACTTCTGGTGATTAATCAGGCTAAGTCCGGAACATACACAGGCGTTAAGGAAGGGGATTTCGCATACTGGGATAACAAGATCAGATCGATAGCCAAGAAGGTTATCAAGGATGCTGCGTCTAACGGTATTTATGATATGACGGAATCTGAGCTTGTCGATGATAATCCGGGATATACACAACTGAATAAAGTAATAAATGAAACAACTCTGCAGATACTGAAACGGCAAGTTCAGGCAGCGATAGACTATATGGAGGGTGCAGATTCTGCCTATAGTAGTGCGGCGAGTAATATAACGGGTTCAGGTGTTTCTATTTGGACCAGTTCTTTTGGTAGTGCCATGCTATATTCCTTTATGGAAGGGAATGTTCTGAAGAAACAGGCGAAGCAGGCTGATCGGGAATATAATGCTGCTATTAAGAGTCTTGAATCAACAAGACGTTCACAAGAGAGAGAAGCAGAACACAAAGCTAAGGTCAATATTTATTACCCGGGATGTAACAAGGCTGTCTCGGAAATAATATCATATATGTTCAAGCTGTTCCTAGAGAGCATGAATAACAATGGGAAACTGAATGTTCCCGAGATCATGAAATACGATTTAAAGAAGTCAGTTGATATCACAAAGAACCTGTCAATATTGCCGAAGGGGCAGACTAAAGAAGTCCTTTCCAAAGCATTTGAGTATTGTCCGTATAATATTGAATTGTATTATACAATGATCGGGTATGGGTATTTGGATCAGGATATGGCGGATACGCTGAAGTATTTAACGCTTAATCATTTGATCGCTGATTTTTATCGGGAGAGTATTGCAGAGTTTCCAAATAAGAATATCTCACGATATGTAAATGATAATAGTAGCCTGATTTCCAAAGTATGTATACTTGAGTCAAAATCTGAGAAGGATTATTTATATCGAATATCCATTAGATGCGCTTCAGAAGTGATTGACCGGTATCAGCAAGTCGGTAAGATGGTCACGTCACAAGAAGCAAGAGAACCATTTGTAGGTAAAATAAAGAATTCTGAAAGCATCGAGAATGAACTGAACTCCATGCTCAAAGAAATCATAAGTGATGATGATCTAGATTATTTGGTCAATCAGTGCGGGCATGAAGAAGTGATTGTAAGAATCATGCCGGAAGGGTATCTGGGTGAGCTGGAGCGGAAGAAGTACGATAGATTCTATGTTGAGGCATTGCTTCCGGTATGTAAGGAGGAATATAAAAAGCATGTTGCGGCAGAACTAGAAGCAAAAGAGGAACGTACCAGAAGAGAAAATGTAGCAAAAGAGAATGCGCTTAGTGAAAAGAAAGCAAAAAAGAAAAAGACAATAAGAAATACAATTATTACTGTAAGTCTTCTAGCGATAGCTAGTTTTGTTATTGTGCTGTTTACTTATATCATTCCTAAGTCGAAGTATAATAAGGCTAAAAAACTAATGGATGAGCATGATTATTTGGCAGCTATTGAAGAGTTTAAAAAAATAGATGTGAAGAAATATGAATCGGAAATTGAGGAGTGTAATAAGCTTTATGTTGATGAACTACAACAAAATGGAAAGTATGATGAGGCAAAAGAATATCTAATCTCTATAATGGGGTTAGACAATAAATCAGATGAAGTTAACGAGTGCGATTATATGAAGGCTATGGCTTTGTATGGTGATGATAAATATGATGACGCGATTGAAATTCTTAAGAGTCTAAATGGTTACAAAGATAGTGCAGATCAAATAAAGGCGGTTTTGTATGAAAAAGCTGATGAATTGAAACAATCGGGTGATTTGTTGGCTGCGCGAGATATATTTGAGGATTTAGGAAATTATAAAGACTCAAGAAAAGTAAGTGATGAATTAAATAAACAGATTTCCTATGAAAATGCTATTATAGACTTGAATAATGGGGCGTATGTCGAAGCTGTAGATAAGATGATAGGATTAGGCGATTATAAAGATGCCAAAAAATATGTTGATGATTATAAAGGAAAAGCTGCAGAGGAGTTATATAATAAAAAACAGTATGATAAATGTATAGCGTATTGTAAAAAATACTTTATTTATGAGGAATGCTATTTCGATAGTAATTATATTTATGGAATGTATTTATATGAAAATGGTTCTGCAGATAAAGCTGTTCCGTACTTAAGGGAGTGCTTAAAATACTATCCTGAAGTGGAAGGTACGCTGGAAGATGCTGAAAATAAGAAAAAATATAAGAATGCTGTTTCTAAAGCAAAGAGTGGAAGATTAGATGAAGCTATCAATTTGTTTTCCGATATATCATGGTATAAAGATTCATCGTCATGGTTGGCTAAGTGCAGAGAAGCATCACAATATACGGGTACTTTTAAGAGCTATATGTTTAAAATATATGACGATGATGGTGATATTCATGACATTCCAGCTGGCCAAAACTATGGTGATGCTAAATCATTAAGTATTTCTGCTACTATCGATGATAATCTTGAGATAACATATTGTGCAAATGGAAGGAAAGCTGAAAAAGGATCATTATATGTATATTATCATAAGTATAGTGCTAAGGATGATGATACAACGATAGATATTGCAGCAAGAACAATTACAACACAATTCTATCATGGAAGTAGTGGGACAAAGAGTGATAAGTACGTGGCATGGTATAATTAAACAATGCTTGCCATAGACCAAAGGCATTTTAATGTTAGAGAAGGGGGCGTTACTATGGGATTTTTTGATGATGACGATGATAAGGATTGGGATTATATCGATTACATGAACAAGACTGGTTCCTATGAAGAACATGACGTTGTCGATGAGGATGAAGAGCTTGAAGATGAGCTTCTTCTTTCAGGGCTTGATAGGGATGAACTTGATATGATGGACGAAGATGAGCGTCGTGAGGCACTGGAGGACGCAGGGCTTGACCCGGATGATTTTGGAGATGATTTCTTCTAAGTGGAGAGAAGGTGCAGGGATAAAGAGGAATCATACAGCGTATTTCTATACATAATGAAATGTCTTAACGAGGAAGACGGTGTACGAATCGAGGGAGCACCATACTCGCTGGAAATGAATGAACTGGGTATGAAGAGGCGGATATTAGCATTCAATGCAGACAGGACGATAGGCGAAACTAAAAAAAGGCTAAAGTACATTGAATTGCTTAAGGCATATGGTGTGAGAGTGATGGAGAAGTAAAATATTGATAGTGTGGAGGGATGAATATGGGACAGAACAACCATAATCCATGGGATCTTAATCATGACAATAAATTGAGCAGCAGTGAAAGAGCATTTAGAAATCATATGCTTATGACAGATTTTGAAACGAGGAAGTCAGGTGGTTATTCGGGAAGTTATAAACGACGAAGTAATAATTATTATAATCCTGATTCAATTAGTGATAATGTTATGTCAATATTGGGATCCTTGATTTTATCCGTTCTCTGTTTAGTTGGAGGATATAAGATGGCAACCAATGAGTGGGGAGAATTCTTTGATACTCTAGGTGGTTTAGTTATCCTGGCTGGTATTGTATTTGCGATAATTACATTTGCATATACTTATAAATTAATAGGATTATTGATGAAAAAATAGCTTAAGACCGGGACTAATACTGGAAGGGGGCGGTTTCATGAGCTTTGATGATAATGATTATTATGATGATATTGATTATTATGACCGCGTGAATCATTTGGGGATATACAAAGATACTGAACCCGAGCCGGATCCTGAGGATGATATTTACCTCCATGGCCTTGATCCGGATGAACTTGGTAATATGAGTGAGGAGAGGAGACGTGAAGCCATCCGGGATGCAGGGCTGGATCCGGATGATTATGACGATGATATGTTTTCCGGACATTCCGGAGGTGGAAGGTCGGCCGGTACTCATCGTTCTTCTTCGACGAATCAGTCTTCAAAACAAAACATTGTGGTAAAATTCCTGGAGGCTATTATAATCATATCAATAATTGCTGCTATAGTTATGGCGATTGAAGCTTTCGCGGGCGAGCTGGTTGCAGTTGTGATTTTGATCATTATTTTTATTGTTTTAATGAAGTATTTATAGAATAGGAAGGATATTTAGCGTGAATAAACCAATAGTAACAGATGTTATTTTTCTCAGGCAGAAAGCCGATATAACAACTGAAAATGATACGAATGTCATCAGAGATCTGGAGGATACTCTTGCGGCAAACAGAGAAAGATGCGTTGGCATGGCTGCAAATATGATCGGATACAAGAAGCGCACGATCATTGTAAGTATGGGCTTTATGAATCTTATTATGAATAATCCGGTCATTCTTTCCAAATCCGGTGAGTACGAGACGGAAGAGGGGTGTCTCTCTCTGATCGGTACGAGGAAAACGAAGAGATATAAAGAGATTGAAGTTGAGTATCAGGATAAGAATTTCAAGCAGCAGAAGCAGAAGTTCAGTGGCTTTCCGGCTCAGATCGTTCAGCATGAGATGGATCATCTTGAGGGGATAATTATTTGATAAATACGATGGAGGTCACTATGACCGCAAAATATCACGTATGTTTATGTTGGTAATAAACAACCGGAGGACCGATCAATGAACCAGGAAAACAACAAAATATTGGATAAACTAAAATATGGCAATGATGAGTATCTTCTGCGTGAAAGTCACGAGGGTGATATATCACCGGCAATAAGAAGGTATACTGCGCAGGAAGGGCAGCATCCGTATGCGATCGTGATAACCTGTTCAGATTCGAGAGTTATTCCGGAGGCTATTTTTTCAGCGGGCATTGGAGAGCTGTTTGTTATCCGCGTTGCCGGAAATGTGCTTGATAATCATCAGCTGGGCAGCATAGAATATGCCTTTTCGCATCTGGATGCAAACCTTATCGTGATGCTCGGACATACAAAATGCGGGGCTGTCGGCGCTGCTATTCACAGTCATGGAGAAACAGACAAGTATATCAAATATATTATCGATGATATTTCCGAAGCAATCGGCTCGGAGCGTGATGACTATAAAGCTACGGTGCTGAATGTCAGGCACGGTGTAAATATCATAAAAAAGGCCTTTCACGATCATCCGGAGATTGAAGCCGGTGAGCTGGATGTAGTCGGAGCGGTTTATGATATTGAAACCGGAAAGGTTGAGTGGGTAGAGAATTGATTGTTGAGGATAAACTATGGATGTAATTGATGGCAATTGGATAATGAGAGGAATAGGCTGGGATGATCCTAAGTGTATTCATAGTGCGGATGAGCTGGCTGCGGTTGTAAATGAAATTGGTTTTCTTCCGCTTTTCAGTAACGAGATTGAAGGATTTTCTGTTGAGGAGATGACCTCTTCGGAATATTGGTGGTCAGGTGATACATCAGTTGATCCGTGGGAGTGGAGAGCCATTCTTGCAAGAAGAAATGATATCGCGTATGGCAAATTCTTCAATAAGAAAGCCGGATTCATTTCAAAAAAGTGGTTTCCGTATTTTGCTAATTATCGCAGATGTGGCTATGATTTTGATGCAAGATATGAGGATGGCAAAGCCTCTCACAGAGAAAACCTGATAATGAAGCTTTTTATGCCGAATGAATGTGATATAAATGATGTCACAAAATCTACCGCGAAGCAGCTGGCTAAAGAATTCTATTCGTACGAAGTTAAGAGCCTTGCCGGATTTGGTAAAGGTGGAGAAAAGAACTTTGAAGGAACTGTAACGGGATTGGAGATGCAGACATATCTCGTTGTCCGGGATTTTCGACAGAAAATAAATAAGCGTGGCGAGGGATATGGCTGGCCAATCGCAGTATATACGTTGCCGGAATACTTGTGGGGATATGATCATGTGACTAAAAGGTATTCTGAGGAGCCGGAAACATCATTTGATAAGATTGCAAAGTGTGTTAAGAAACACTTTGGAAATACGGAAGACAAAGATATAAAGAAAGTGGTTGGATAGTATGAATATACAAATATTTGGAACCAAGAAAAGTGCAGATACACGCAATGCGGAACGCTTCTTCAAGGAACGTGGAATTAAGTATCAGTTTATTGACCTTAAGGAGAAGAGCCTCAGTAAGGGCGAGTTTGCTTCCGTAAAGCAGGCTGTCGGAGGACTAGATAAGCTTATAGACGAGAATAGTAAGGACAAGGATACGCTGGCGCTTATTAAATATATTGCCGACGAAGATAAAGAGGAAAAAATACTTGAGAATCAGCAGATACTTGTGCAGCCGATCGTAAGAAATGGTAAGAAAGCCACGGTTGGTTATCAGCCAGATATTTGGAAAAGCTGGGATTGAGTCAGGTTTAAAAATTTTTTGTAAGATGTAGGAGTATATATGATATGGGAAGCAAGAAAAGAAGACTTAGATGCATTGCTTAAGCTCTATCTGTTTTTGCAGGATTAATAAATGAAGCAGGAATTCGAGACATGAAATTGCAGGATTATAAGAAGTTAATAACAGCGGCATTTGTTAACAATACAAGAAGGGGATTTGCTGACTGGCGAGACTGCGGCGGCCTTTGCATGGATGTGACGGAAGGTCTGGAAGGTGCTAAGGAAGGGCTAAGTGCTGAGAGCAGATATGCGGATCTTTTTGAACTCTGTAATTGGACATATG